>Ga0164293_10000253_pt1 | contig 40138 bp, 33 predicted proteins | sample GEODES118metaG_FD_111487 | JGI IMG/M metagenome (GOLD analysis project Ga0164293, IMG submission 111487) | Eutrophic lake water microbial communities from Lake Mendota, Wisconsin, USA - GEODES118 metaG | ecosystem: Environmental > Aquatic > Freshwater > Lake | place: USA: Lake Mendota...
GGGAAGCAAACTGAAGGCTTCCATTACATTCACCCCTTTTTCGAAACTGGTTTGCTGGCTATACCGGTTCCAGTTGCGATAAGTGGCATCCGGAACAATCCGCTGAGCAAGATATTCCCTCACTCCGTCCATTACCTGCAAGCGGTTGTAAAATAAGTCAACCGAAAGATCTGCACCAACCGCCATCTCCATAAGATGACCAAGGATTCCAAATCCGGTTACATCGGTCATAGCAGTAACAGAATCTAGTGCACCTAATTTTGCTCCTTCTTTATTGAGGCGGCACATTTGTGCAATGAGAGCTGATTGATGTTCAATATTGATCAGGCCTCTTTTCTGAGCAGCGGAAAGGATTCCGGTGCCGATGGGTTTAGTAAGAAAAAGGTGATCGCCTACTTTTGCTGTATTGTTTTTTTTGAGTTGTGTAATTTTTGTAAGTCCGTTTACAGCTAATCCAAACATGGGTTCTAAAGTATCGATACTATGCCCTCCGGCAAGGGGTATACCGGCTTCCCTGCAAATACTGCGGGCACCGGAAAGCACCTGTTGTGCGAGTTCAGCAGGAAGTTTTTCAACCGGCCAGCCTAAAATGGCAATAGCAATAATCGGGCTTCCACCCATGGCATAGATATCACTTATGGCATTGGCTGCAGCGATACGACCAAAGCTGAATGCATCATCTACAACAGGCATAAAAAAATCGGTAGTGCAAATGAGTGCATCTCCGTTACCAATGTCGTAGGCGGCTGCATCGTCGTTGCTGCTGTTGCCTACCAGTAATTTTTCATTAGTGGTTTCTGCCAGATCGGGTTTAAGGATTTGCTCAAGAACGGCGGGTGCAATTTTACAACCACATCCAGAACTTCTGGAAAACTGGGTGAGCTTGACGGTTTCTGTTTGTACTGGTGGTTCCATGTTGTGCTTATTTTCTGCGCTTAAAAATGATAGCAGCATTTTTTTGAAGGTCGCCGCTAAAACGTACTTCATATTGATTGCTGCCGTCTTTCACTAACAGCAGCCCTGTATTGGGTGCGATACTTCCCAGATTTTCGGCATACATCAATAAAGTGATGCTATCGGTTGATGGATCGATATAAATGGTATGCCTTATAGCATTCGTACTTAAACGTTGGTTGGATAGAATGAGTTTTCCATTCAATAAAATGCTTACGGTATCACCATCCACTTCGCCGTTATCGTATAAGGTTAATTGCAAGCTGTCGTTTTTGAAGAAAATGGTTTCCTGTGCTACACTTACACGTTCATTAACCTGAGCGGCAGCTAAAGGTTTTTCAGTAACGGGTTTCTTTTTTTCGGGCAATACATTAGGGTTTACCGGAACACCGCTTTGGGATGCCGGTTTCACGGTAGTGGTAATCGGGCTATTCTTTAAAGCAACAGCAGATTGTTTTTCACTTGCTGCATATAATTTTTTATCTAAGGTTTCGGCGGGTTCCACAAAACTAAGCTGATCTAAGCGGCCCAGCTCCTGGAGATGTGGCAAAAGAGATGATTTCCAGTAATCATTCTTTCGTTCGAGGCTAATTGTTCCCGTTAGTGAACTGAACTGTCTGGTTCGGTTGGTGCTGAACGGTCCTGTAAGGGTAAGCAAGCTATCCTTTACCGTTAGTTCGAGAACATTCAGTTGACGTACGCCCTTATCGGGTGATACCGGATAATTGTTGGCAATCAAACCATCATCTTCAACAATCAGCTTGTTGCCCACCCATTTTATTTTCACTTTTTTTACACCGTAATATTGTTTGTCATCTAAAATAAACCAGGTGTGAGAGAAGCCTGATAATTTGCCTTTGTTGCTGCTTATGCCGATTTCATAGCGGTAAAATAAACCGGTGGTATCATTGTAAATGGTGCCTTTCCATAAACCGGTGACATCTGTTTTTCCGTTTTGCGCCTCGCTCATAACTGGAAGAAGCAGGAGGAATATCAGGCGAAATTTTTGGTACATGCAAGCAGTTTATGGGTGTTTTCAATGGCATCAATACTTTCGAGGCTGATGGTTTGTATTTGTTCATCAGGTTTTTCTCTGTTTTGTAGAGATTTTTGGTAAGTCTTATCATAATACTGCAATAAAATTCTGAAAGCTTCCTGCACATTATCTTCCAGAAGAAAGTTGATACAGTTTTTACTTTCCAGGGGGCCGAGGCGTTTCCGGATGCGAATCACTGCAGTAATCAGTTTTTCCTTATCAAGATTACCATAACAGGTAATGATATGTTTCAATCGTTCTTCGAAAGGGATATCAAGAAAGAAAACTGTTTTTTGGCGCATGCTGTTCCAGAATGGATGAGGGATGTGGAGTTTGCCTAAACGCTGGCTTTCATCTTCAATCCAGCAATTTGTTTCCATTTTATTTTCCTGCGCCAGATACAATTGGTATACTATAACAGCCAATTTATTTTCAAACATTTCCTGAGTGGGTTGTGGTTCCATATCGATTCCGCCAAATGCAGAACCCTTATGCAATGCGATGTGTTCCAAATCTATCACTGCATGACCCATCTGCTTTAGTTGATGCAACATACCTGTCTTATTTGAGCCGGTATACCCACCAATTATCTGCATGCGTAGTGGCAGATCAAAAACAGCCAATACATGCTGCCGGTAGGCTTTGTAGCCACCTTCTAAAAGGTACACTTCAAAACCATATAGGTCTAACAACCAGGCTACAGCAGCACTTCGCATGCCACCTCTCCAGCAATGCAGGAGGATGGTTGATGAAGATGACTTTTTGAGAAAGGCTTTTACATCATCTATTAATGGAATCATCTTCGGACCAAAAAATTCAAGTCCGTATTTGATAGCAGGTTGTTTACCTTCTTGCTTATAAGCCGTGCCCACAATTTTTCGCTCTTCATCGCTAAAAAGCGGCAGGTTGAATGCGCCGGGGATATGGGCGTGTAAATATTCTCCGGGACTGCGCACATCGAAAACCGGATGATTTATAGCAAGATTAAGGAAATCGCTGGTATTTATTTTTTTTATCACAACAATACTGATAGGATGTAAAGTTAGGTTGCGTGAATGGCAAAAGTGCTTTTTTGTAAGGGAAACTATTTTTTAGCGCAAGGTTCGCGAGGGAAACGCAAAGGAGGGAAATTATTTTTTAGCGCAAGGTTTGGGAAGGAAACGCAAAGGAGGGAATGTATTTTTAAACGCAAGGTTCGCAAGGGAAACGCAAAGGAGGCATTTTTATATTAAGAACTAACCTATCTTTTTCATGTAAGGAAACTAATTTTAATAGTAAAGATTGTTTACAACTCTTCGTATACCATCTTTAAATAATGCTGTATTGAAATTCATCAGCAAACCTAATTTGCAATTGCTCAGTTTTAAATATGTTAGCAATTGGGAAAAATGAATTGGGGCTAATTTTTCTACTGTTTTAATTTCTAGTATCAATTTTCTTTCAACCATAATATCTATTCGAAACCCTGCATCTAAATAAATTTCTTCATAGGTAAGTGGTAAAACCTTTTGTGTTTCAACAAATAAGCCATGCTTATTAAGTTCGTAACGTAAACATTCTTGATACGCTCGTTCAAGCAATCCATTACCCAAAGCTCTATGTACTTTAAGGCCGGCATCAAATACTATTTTTGAAAGATCATCTTCGTTCATCTGCAATCATTCAACATTAATAATTTTTTGAAGTTAATTTTTCTGCAAAACGAAAAGCAGCATATTTATTTCATTAAGCTAAAGTTATTTCAAGCAAACCTTTGTGCCCTTAGCGAGCCTTGCGCTAAGATGAACTACATGCCTAAAGCTTTATATACTTTAATGCCAGCGGCAAATACTATATTTGAAAGATTATCTTCATTCATCTGCATTCATTCAACATTAATAATTTTCGAAGTTAATTTTTCTGCAAAACGAAAAGCAGCATATTTATTTCATCACACTAAAGTTATTTCAAGCAAACCTTTGTGCCCTTAGCGACCCTTGCGCTAAGATGAACTACATGCCTAAAGCTTTATATACTTTAATGCCAGCGGCAAATACTATATTTGAAAAATCATCTTCGTTCATCTGAAATCATTCAACATTAACCATTTTACGAAATTAATTTTTCTGCAAAACGAAAAGCAGCATATTTATTTCATTACGCTAAAGTTATTTCAAGCAAACCTTTGTGTCCCTGGCGAACCTTGCGTTAAGATAAAGTTCATGTTAAAAACGATACATCAAAAAAAAGCCGCCCAATGGAGCGGCTCAATAAATAGGCTATTTGAAAAACAATATTATCCATTCATCGAAGTAAGGAACTCCGCATTGTCTTTTGTTCCTTTCATATTCTTCAGCAAAAGGTTGATGGCTTCTTCCGGGTTCATATCGGCCATATGTTTGCGAAGCACCCACATGCGCTGGAAGGTATCTTTATCTAACAACAAATCGTCGCGGCGCGTTGATGAAGCTACGATGTCAATAGCAGGATAAATTCTGCGGTTCGATAATTTGCGTTCGAGTTGCAATTCCATGTTACCGGTACCTTTGAATTCTTCAAAAATAACTTCATCCATTTTGCTACCGGTATCTACCAAGGCAGTTGCGATGATGGTAAGTGAACCGCCGTTTTCAATTTTACGGGCAGCACCAAAAAACTGTTTGGGTTTTTGCATGGCATTGGCTTCAACACCTCCGGATAAAACCTTACCGCTCGATGGCGCTACGGTATTATGAGCCCGGGCCAGACGGGTGATAGAATCGAGCAATATCACTACATCATGTCCGCATTCAACTAATCGCTTTGCTTTTTGGAGAGCAATTGTTGAAACCTTTACATGTTTTTCAGCCGGCTCATCAAAAGTTGAGGCAATCACTTCGGCACGTACACTTCGTTCCATATCGGTAACTTCTTCCGGGCGTTCATCCACCAAAACAATCATCAGGTAACATTCAGGATGATTCTCTGCAATAGCATTGGCCAGTTCTTTTAACAACATGGTTTTACCCGTTTTAGGCTGCGCAACTATCAGTCCGCGTTGCCCTTTCCCGATAGGCGTAAACAAATCCATAATCCGTGTGCTATAGTTATCGGAACGGGTAGTGAGGTTCAGTTTTTCGAAAGGGAATAACGGCGTTAGGTAGTCGAAAGGAACGCGGTCGCGCACATCTTCCGGACTTTTTCCATTGATGGTTTCCACTTTAAGAAGGGCGAAATATTTTTCACCTTCCTTAGGAGGCCTTACTGAGCCATAAACGGTATCGCCTGTTTTAAGTCCAAAAAGTTTGATTTGTGATGGAGAAACATAAATATCATCCGGACTGGAAAGGTAGTTGTAATCGCTACTGCGCAGGAAGCCGTAACCATCAGGCATCATTTCGAGTACTCCTTCACCGAGAACTACGCCATCGAATTCAATATTGAAAGCCGGCGGTTCGCGACGCTGAGGAGTAAAGGGTCGGTTGTCTTTTGTGGGAGGAACCGGACCTTCCATATCTACTTCCGGCTGCTGGATATCTTCTTCCTGAAGCATCTGGGCAATGGCAGGAGGCAAGGTGGTATCCTGATCGGTAATGGGTTGCAGATCTTCTTCTTCCTCTTCAGCAATGGGTTCAGGCCTGACTTTTCGGGCTAAAGGCTTTTTTTCCGCTTCCGCTTTTTTGGGCTTTACCGGCATCGGCTCTTTTTTAGGAAGCTCAGGTGCTACAGGAGGCTGAGGAGGAGTATCTCCTAAGGCATCGGTTTTAGGTATTCTTTTGCGTTTTGGTTTTTCTCCTTCTGCAGATTTGTTGTCTTTCGTCATAGAAGCTTGTTTTTCGAGGATAATGGTCACAAGGTCCTGCTTGTTTAATTTTTTATTGTTGGGAATGTTGAACTGGTCTGCAATGTCGTGCAGTTCAGGAACGAGCAAATCGTTCAGTTGTGAAATATCGTACATAAGATATGAGCAAATGCGTTTGTCAAATAAAAGACGCGCTTACATGAAATTGGTAAAAAAGTTCAATTGAAAATTAGTGCTGATGGAAGAGGTTCGTGCTTGAAGAGATCAGATTGGGAAGAATCTTATCTGCCTCTTTCCAAGGCAATATTAAGCAGAATTCTACAAACAAAAGAATTTTTTTGGGGAAATGTTGACATTTTACTGAAAAATAGTATTTCTTGAATGAAGTGTAATTGTAATTAATACCAATGTGATTTATATAATATACCAATATTTTATAAATCTTATCCCGAATGCTTTCGGGAGTAAATGCCGATGGTGTCAAACAAATAGTACAATGAGGTGATAGCCGATATTGGACTATATTGTTTGTCCAATCGGTATAACATTGATTAATTTATGTATAGAAGATATTGGGGTTGCTTAAAAAAGAGGAGCAGCCATATAGACAAAATCCTTAATTTCTCACATTTTGTTGAAAACGCTAAACAGTAAATTAGATAACAATCTGGTGTAAAAAATAGGATTTACATGAAATGGTTACAACTTCATAAGGGGAAATTCATCCAAATTTGTGGGCTTTAGCCAACTAAATACAATTAAAGTGTATTGCAATATCGTTTAACATTCTAAAGCCCAAACGGATAAACCTAGTCAACAATCAGGAAAGACATTTCTTCGATTTATGGGTTTTATTAAAGCAAGAATGTTGAAACTAAATATTGAATAGGCTAAATTTAATTATCGAGGGACAAAAAGTAAAATCTGATGAAAATAATTTTATTGTGCGCAATACTTATTTCTGGTTCAAATATATTCGGACAGGATTCTATAAATCTGTCCAAAATTAAGCCAACTCCATTTTCATTCAATGGGTATGTGGAAGCATATTATCAATACGATTTCAATAAACCTCAAGATAATAACAGACCAGGTTTTATTTACAGCCACAACCGGCACAACGAATTTAACCTGAATCTGGGATATTTAAAAGGAAGTTATAATACAGAGATGATAAGGGCAAATATTGCTGTTGCAGCAGGCACTTATATGAATGCAAATTATGCTGCAGAAACAGGGGGATTAAAAAATGTATATGAGGCTAATGCAGGAGTTAAAATATCCAAAAAGAAAAACCTTTGGCTTGATGCAGGTATTTTTTCTTCACATATAGGATTTGAAAGTGCCGTATCGAAAGATTGCTGGACACTTACCAGAAGTATGATGGCTGACAATTCCCCTTATTTCGAATCAGGAGCTAAACTTACCTTTCAAAGCGATAATGAAAAATGGCTGCTAAGCGGGTTGCTGTTAAACGGTTGGCAGCGAATCAAAAGAGTTGACGGAAATTCATTGATGAGCTATGGCACGCAAATACAGTATAAGCCTGGTACTTCAATACTTTTAAACTACAGCACGTTTATTGGCACAGACAAGCCTGATACTACCCGACAATGGCGTTACTTTCATAACGTATATACTATCATTAATATTACAACTAAATTTGACATTACCGTCGGTGTTGATATTGGATCTGAACAAAAAGTAAAGGGCAGCAATGCCATGAATACCTGGTACAGTACTGTACTGATATTAAAATATGCACCAAGTTCGAAATGGGCTTTAGCAGCAAGAGCAGAATATTACAATGATAAGAATGGGGTAATCATTGCGAGTGGAACTCCCAATGGTTTTCAAACAGCCGGATTTTCTGCAAATGTAGATTATGCCCCAAAGCCTAATGCAGTGATGAGGGTAGAGTTAAGATCTTTGAACAGCAAGGATGATATTTTTACAAGCGGCAGCGGTATAACTAATAGGAATACTTTTATTACTTGTTCTATTGCAGTGAGTTTTTAACTTTTATTCCCAGACGAGTCTCCTCTATTACATCTTGATATTATTGAACAAACTTTATATAGAGGGACTCGTTGTAAAAGAACTTCGTATCTTACCATAAAAAAATATTCATGAAAAAGGCAAGTATTTTCACAGCGGTACTGTTTATGCAAGTGATAAGTTCCTGCAACACTAAAGAAAGCAATCCATTACTTTATGGAGAATGGCGGGGTGCGGAATGGTTGATTGAAGGAAGTGCATCTAACCGTAATGTAGCAGAAACCTATTTCAGTTTTGATCCAGGCGGTAACTATAGTTTCGGATACGGAGGTACCATAGAAAAAGGAACTTACAAAGTGGAAAACGACATGCTATTCACCAAACCCGAAGGGCAGGCAGAAATAATGGTAAAAATCAGTAAGCTCACAAATGATAGTCTTGTTTTTGATATGAACCGCGGTGGTACCGTAGAAGTGTTAACACTGCTAAAGAAATAATATACTTCAGTTGTGAATAATATAGATAAACCTGTTTGAGCACCTAATACACCACCAGCTCATAAAACAATTCGGGCTGCATATATTTTACCGCTAATGTTTGCAGTTCTGTTGCCGTAACTGTTTTGATGGTTTCAACAGAATCATAAAAATAATTTTCATCCAGATTGTTCAGGAGGATATTTTTCCATTTGGCCATAAGGTGAAACGGACCATCAAGTTCTCCCAGAATATTACCCAGCATATAATTTCTTACCAAAAGCAACTCCTCCTCTTCAATAGTATTTTCCCGCAAGGCTTTCATCTCCAGATACACTTCATTGATAGTAGCTTCGCATACTTTTTTTCCGGCTTCCGTACTGATTACCCAGGCGCTTTGCTGCAGGTGATTTTGCAGGTAACTGTAAATACCATAAGTGTAACCTTTGATCTCCCGGATATTGCTCATCAGCCGTGATCCGAAAAAACCACCAAACAGTGTGTTGAGTACGATCACTTTCTGAAAATCGGGGTGATGCCTGTTGGGAAATGGCGAAGCAATGCGAATAGCTCCCTGTACGGCTTTCGGGTCGTTTTCAATCCGGTATTTTTTTTCTTGAGCTGGCGTTGCCTGCATATCGGGAAGGGCTAGGGGCGAAATCACATTTTGCAGTTTACCAAAAACCTCATTCAGCATCAATGACATGTTATCAGGAAGGTTTCCGCAAACAAATATTTTGCAATGACCTTTAAGATAATGATCGTTATAAAACTGCCGGCAATCTTCCACAGTGATGGCATCAAGATCTTCCGGTTCGGTATAAACGCCATAAGGATGTTCAGATCCGTAAATATAACTGTCGATAAGACGGGTGGCCACAAAATCGGCTTTTTGCTTGTTCACTTTAAGCCTTTGTTTGCTGTTCTGTTTGTAGATTTCCAGTTCTTCAGGAAGAAACAACGAATCGCTGAGCATCACTTTGAGAAGGGGTAGCATCTTAACCACATGTTTGCTAAGGGTATGCAACGTTATCATCGCCGTTTCGTTGTAGCACGAACGGTTGCAGTAAGCGCCATAATATTCAAAGGCTTCGTTAAGCTGAAAAGCATTCAGGGTGCTGGTGCCATTTTTCAACAGGAAGTTGGTGGCAGCTGCCAAACCTTTCTTTTTTTCAAAACAATTACCGGCTGAATATACCAGTTCGATTTGCAATACTTCCTGTGAGCCTGCATGGATGCTGTAAACAGGGATACCGTTAGCTAACAGATAGTGTGTATAAGGTTTGAGTTGAAAAGAATAATGAATAGGATCTTTGATCGCAGGAGTTTCTTTTCTATTTAATTTGTTCATGGCTGGTTGCTTAAGTAGTGCAGGGTACTGCAGTTTTCTTCACGGAAAATACGCTTCGTTTCTTCTCTGATCTGTTCAACAGTAACCGCCTGATATTTGGATAGTTCTGTGTTGATGAGATCGGCATCACCCAGCAAGGCATACATCGCAATACTGGCAGCGCGGTTCATCACACTCATGTCTTCAAAAGCCATGGCACTTTCTGTTTTGTTCTTCACTTTTTCCAGTTCAGATTCTGTTACGCCTTCCTGCAGGAGTTTATTGATTTCTTCCATCACTGCTGCTTCCGCTTCTTTCATTCCGGTTCCTTTCACCAGTTTCCCTTCGATGGTAAGCAAACCTGCATCCGTACTGCCGAGATGATAACAATCTATATTGCTGAACAATTGTTTTTCTTTCACCAAACTTTGAAACAGCCGCGATGAACCGCCTCCACTAAGGATGTCGCTGATCAGGTCGGCCGTATAATAACGCTGATCCATACGCGAAGAAATGTGCCAGCATTTATACAACGCATCAAGCGGAACATTGGCCTTTACTTCCTGAAATCTTTTAGCAGTCTGTTCGGGTTCCTTTGGCAGATTCCGGATATATTTTTCTCCGGCAGGTATTGGCCCAAACCATTTTTCAGCAAGTGCCTTTATCTGTTCGGTATCTATATTGCCGGCTACCACAACAATCGCATTGCAAGGGGTGTAATGTTTAAAGAAAAAAGCCTTTACATCTTCCAGTGTTGCATCTTCCACATGTTTCAAACTTGCACCGATAGTCATCCAACGATAAGGATGTTGCTTATAGGCAAGGGTGCGTAAGGTGTGCCACACATCACCATATGGTTTATTGATATAATGTTCTTTGAATTCTTCACAAACTACTTTGCGCTGCACTTCAAGTCTTTTCTTACTGAAAGCAAGACTTAGCATTCTGTCGCTTTCGAGCCAAAAAGCTGTTTCTATATTTTCTGCCGGAAGCTGGCAATAGTAATTGGTAAGGTCGTTGGTGGTAAAGGCATTGTTTTCGCCTCCGGCATTTTGCAATGGCTCATCATAAACCGGGATGTTTTTGCTGCCGCCAAACATCAGGTGTTCAAACAAGTGGGCGAAGCCGGTTTTTTCAGGATTTTCATCCTTAGCCCCAACATCATAAAGTACATTCAGTACCGCCATGGGAGTGCTTTTGTCTTCATGCACCCAAACCCGTAAACCATTGGCGAGGGTAAACGCTTCAAATTGAATCATGCGGCAAAGTTAGGCAATGACCTGTTGAAAACATCAGCGGATAGAAGTGGTATAAATCACCAATTCTTCGATATTATGGTTTCTCCTGATGATCACTTTAATTTTTTTATCCGGCTCCTGAAGTAAGTTTTTATACTGTTGAATATTGCCTGAAAAATTATTATCCACTCCGATGATTTCGTCATCAAGAAAAAAACCTGCCTTATCAGCCGGCGAATCTTTTATGATGTCTTCTACAATAATTTTTCCATCATTATAATAGATAGTGATTCCCGAGTAACCATAATCAAAAGGATCATTGAAATGTTTGTTGGGGAGCAGGTGTATTTCATGCTGCGGATAATTGATGATCAGGTTGAACCTGCGCAAGAGATCGTTGCCTATCAGTCCTCCCGTAAAAGGATAGGCAGTAACCCCAAATACGTCATTGTATAAATAAGTGGGCACCTGCCTGAAACGGTATGGGCCGATTTTCACTTCCTTTACAATGGTAAGACGCATCTGTGTTTTTCCACCCATTCCTTCCGCCTGGGTAATTACCGGCTTCCTTTTTTTACTTAGAATGGCACTATCTTTTGCGAACTTTTCACTCATCAGGAAACACAATCCTGCACCGGTATCGAAATAAAAATTGAAATCAACACGCCGGTGGTCTTTTACCTGCATGTATTGTATGGGCAATGCGGTAAAAATTGGACGAAGCAAGGTGCCATCCGATGGATATTTCAGCGTTCCCTGAGTATATACTTCCATCTCATTACTATCGAAGTTGAGCTTAACAATATAGCGTGAGAAAAAGCTGTACCCGATCACCCCGTCAATTTTTTCACCATAAACGCTGCTGAGCGCCGTATAGTCATTGATGTGAAAGTTCAGGTTTTCTGCGGTTAAACCGGGTAGCTTCAATTTTTTGTTATAGGTAAAATTTACTTTTCGTACACCGGCTATTCCGGTAACACTGATGTCGCTTGCCGTAGTGGGAATATTAAATTCAACACAGGTGGACGAATCCAAAGAAATACCGGCACAACCGGTATCCATGATGAAATTCAGACTATCAGGAATCTGCTCAAAGCAGGCATTGATGATTACCACTCCACCACTGTATTGCCGGAATGGAAATCGGGTAATCAGTTTCGATTCAGGTAAATTGATGATTTCCTGAGCTCGGATGACCGGGCAAACCAGTAAACATAATATGGTCAATCGCACAAATCTCATAAGGTTCTGCTCAATTTACAACCGAATGGCTTTACTTTTGTTATGGGTATAGCAAACGGCAGTTTAATTGTTGTTTGATTAGTAAAATAGGAATGAATATTAACACACTCTATCAGAAAGCGCTCGACTTTCAATTTCTCTCTGTTGAAGAAGGCGTATTTCTATTTGAAAATGCTGCTTTGGCCGAATTGATGCTTATTGCAGATACCCTTCGTAAAAAACAGGTGCCTCATGGAAAAGTAACCTGGCAGATCGACCGTAACGTAAACACCACCAACGTTTGCATTGCCAATTGCAAATTTTGTAATTTCTACCGCATACCCGGCCATTCGGAAGCCTATATTACGGATATGGAAACCTATCGCCGTAAAATTGAGGAAACCATCCGTTACGGAGGCGATCAATTACTCTTACAGGGTGGCCATCATCCTGAATTGGGTTTATCGTTTTATGTAGATCTGTTCCGGTCTATCAAGGCTGAATATCCGCAGATTAAACTGCATACACTGGGGCCACCGGAAATCGCCCATATTACCAAACTCGAAAAAAGTACCTATCGTGAGGTGATCAGCGCCTTGAAAGAAGCGGGGATGGATAGCTTGCCCGGTGCGGGTGCCGAAATACTGAACGACAGGGTTCGGCGATTGATCAGCAAAGGCAAATGCGGTGCACAGGAATGGCTCGATATCATGGCTGAAGCCCATCAGCAGCAGATCACCACATCGGCTACAATGATGTTCGGCCATGTTGAAACCCTGGAAGAACGATTTGAGCATCTCGTTAAAATCCGCGAAGTACAAAGTCGAAAACCGGAAAACGCAAAAGGCTTTCTGGCGTTTATACCCTGGACGTTTCAGGATGCCGACACCTTGTTGGCCAAAATCAGAGGGGTACATAACCTTACCACTCCTGAAGAATATATCCGGATGATTGCCATGAGCCGGATCATGTTGCCCAATATCAAAAACATACAGGCTTCCTGGCTTACAGTGGGTAAAGCAATTGCTCAAATTTGTTTACAAGCGGGAGCCAACGATTTTGGAAGTATCATGATTGAAGAGAATGTGGTAAGTGCTGCAGGTGCGCCCCATCGGTTTACCAGTACAACTATTCAGGCATCCATACGGGAAGCAGGCTTTGAACCCCAATTGCGTAACCAGCAATACGAATGGAGGGAAATGCCGGAGTTACAGGAACAAGTGATTGATTATTAGTTTGTCTTTTTAAAATACATCTTCATGTCTGGAGCAAGAAAATGGTTCGGCTGGTTCAGGAAAATAGCCTTTGCTGAAGGGCTTTCCTTTCTCATTTTACTCGGCATTGCTATGCCATTGAAATACTTCGCCAATATGCCGATGGCTGTAAGAATTGTCGGAGGCTTACATGGTGCCCTGTTTGTAGCTTATATCGTTCTTGCATGGGAAGTAATGGGTTCGGCGAAAAAAAGCTACGGCTGGTTTTTTAAAGCTTTATTCGCTTCTATAATCCCGTTTGGCACGTTTGTGCTTGACCGTGAGTGGAAAAAAGAAGCAGCTCAGCTGCAATAGCACCAATAGGTATGCTTTCGGGATGTATGCAGTAAATTAGTTTCCCCTCCTTTTGTTTGTTTGCCCGATTAATAAGAAATTTGCCCATGCAGTTTTTACAAAGAAACCTCAGCAAGAGCGAATTAATCAACCTCTACCGTGGCTTACTCCTTCCCCGAATGATTGAAGAAAAAATGCTGGTATTGCTCCGGCAGGGAAAAATTTCAAAATGGTTCAGCGGTATTGGCCAGGAAGCCATATCAGTTGGAGCAACCATGGCGCTTGATGCTGATGAATGGGTTATGCCCCTGCACCGTAATCTCGGTGTATTCACTTCCAGGAAAATGCCGCTGCATAAGCTTTTCAAACAATGGCAAGGCAATAAAGACGGTTATAGCAAAGGGCGCGAAAGAAGCTTTCATTTCGGAAGCAAGGAACATCATATCTGTGGTATGATATCGCATCTCGGTCCTCAACTCGCTATCGCAGATGGAGTAGCATTAGCCCACAAACTTCGAAAAGAATCAAAAGTGTCCATCGCTTTTTCGGGCGATGGCGGTACCAGTGAAGGCGATTTTCATGAAGCATTGAATACCGCTGCTGTTTGGGACCTTCCTGTGATTTTTATCATCGAAAACAATGGTTATGGACTCAGTACTCCTACCAGCGAACAATACCGCTGCAAAAATCTGGTGGATAAGGCTATCGGGTATGGCATGGAAGCCGTTCAGATTGACGGTAATAATATCCTAACTGTATATGATACCATCCGTGGTGTTAGGGAATATTGTATCGAAAACCAAAAGCCTTATCTCATTGAATGCCTCACATTCCGCATGCGTGGCCATGAAGAAGCCAGTGGCGTGAAATATGTTCCCAAGCATCTTTTTGATGAATGGGATGCCAAAGATCCTATCAGGAATTATGAAGCCTGGTTACTTTCTGAAGGTTTTTTAACGGCTGCGGAAATCAGTTCCATACGTGCTGAAACGAAAAACCACATTGAAGATGAATTGAAGATCGGTTTTGAAACTATTCCGATGAATGCCAACAGTGAAGAGGAACTGGCGGATGTTTATGCAACAAGAATACAGGCACCGACAATGCTGGTTCAAAATGAAACAGTGAACCATGATACAGGATCCTGGGGTGTTGCAACCGAAAGAAAATTCATCAGCGCCATCAGTGAAGCGCTGGACCAAAGCTTACAGCAGCATCCCGATTTTGTGTTGATGGGGCAAGACATTGCTGAATATGGAGGCGCTTTTAAAGTTACCGAAGGCTTTGTAGAAAAATATGGTAAAGGGCGCATCCGGAATACGCCATTGTGTGAAAGTGCCATCGTAGGTACGGCATTGGGTTTGAGTTTGAAAGGATTCAAATCGATGATGGAAATGCAGTTTGCCGATTTCGCCACGGTGGGGTTCAATCAGATCATCAATAACCTCGCAAAGATTAACTACCGGTGGGGGCAAAACGCAGATGTGGTGATACGGATGCCCACCGGTGGTGGTGTAGGTGCAGGCCCTTTTCACAGCCAGAGCAACGAAGCCTGGTTTGTGCATACACCGGGACTTAAAGTGGTTTATCCTTCTACACCCATTGATGCCAAAGGATTATTGATTGCCGCCATCAATGATCCCAATCCGGTAATTTATTTTGAACATAAGGCGCTTTACCGAAGTATTTCAGGCCCAGTACCTGATGCATATTACGAAATTGAAATCGGCATAGCAAGGCATGTTAGTAAGGGAGAAGATATTTCAGTGATCACCTATGGCGCCGGGGTGCACTGGGCGTTGGAGTATGCTGTAAAACACCAGGACCTTTCGATTGATATCCTTGATTTAAGAACTTTATTGCCACTTGATTACGAAGCTATACGAGCTGCTGTAAAAAGAACCGGAAAAGTTTTGATCCTGCATGAGGATACCCTAACAGGAGGTATCGGAGGTGAGGTAGCAGCCTGGATCGCCGAACATTGCTTTAGCGATCTGGATGCACCGGTGGTTCGTTGTGCTAGTCTCGACAGCCCGATCCCTTTCAATCTGGAGCTGGAAAAGAATTTCATGGCCTATTCCAGGCTCGATGAGGCGATGAACAAACTCATGGCGTATTAATAGGCCGTTAACGGCTTTGAACTTTTGTTGAATTGGAGAAGAGTCAGAACAGAAATGAAGCTAAATGAAAGCCTCAAGAACCTAAAAAAGTCTATAGAATTACTTTTACTGAAATTAATAAGGATATAAACTGCTGCTGCTTACTTCAAGTTATTGGCCAAATTAAAATAACGCTGTTAGCCGGGGGAAAGCCGTATAATTTCTTTAGTGTTTGATATAGTTATCTGGTTCGGGTTCAAAATAGGTATTAAAATGGGCACTTTGCACCAGTGGATTTTTAGTTAGCCTTTCGTACGATTCAAAGAAACCTTCATCAATTAATTTACTTTCGTGGGTTAGCCAATATCTATTACTGCCTGTATCTGCGCTGATATTTGTATAACCCAATTCAGCAGCCTTTTTCTTGAAATCTGCCAGGTCTTCATTATTTATTTCTGCATATATCTTGTTATTACAAAAGGCAATCCTGTTTTTATTCATCACCGTAAATAACTGGCAAACAAAAGCAATCGTACTATCGTTGGTTAATTGCATTAAAACCTTTTTCTTTTCATCAAAACTTAAGCTTCTTAAATCAATACCCCGTTGGTGTTTACTTACCAAAACAGAAGCTATTTTAGGGTATTTATTTATCAGAGATGCTAAAATTGAATCGGTGATTTGATAGGTTGTTCGGTTCTTACTTTTAAATTTGGAATAATCCGGAACGATGGTATATTGATCTTTTAAAACTGAAAATGGCATTTGATAATATCCAATTTTCATTGTTCGTTCATTAGGTTTCAATAAAAAAAACTGGATTGCCTTATTTGCCGGTATTTTTTTATAGTTCAAAGCAAAGCAATAGCTTGTGGTATCGGTATAGGCCTTAATACTATCTGTTTTTTCAGTAATGAAAAATCTTTGTTGGGTATTGATTACATCAATGACGGGCTGTTGCCAAATGCCGTTTTCCAAAACTTTTATTTTAAAATTGATATGCTGCCCGGCATGATTTACATCTAATGCACTTACTAAAATTTCTTTAGAGTAAATAACTTCATCAATACCCCAGGCCCCATCTTTATAAAATCTCCAATTACCTGCTTTCAAACTGGTATCAGCATCTTGTATTAATCCTTTAGCTCTTACACTTCCATTGGTATAAGTGAATATTGCAGTATTGAACCTTGTGTTCTGATGTTTTGAAATAGCATAGTTTATAGTGCTATCTGTACGATAATGAACAAGGGAATTATTGCCAGTTATAGGAACCGTTACAGCAAAAGAAAGTATATGATTATCTGATAGCGTCAAGTTGCAAGAAAAATTATTCATAGTAAAATCAGAACTACTATTCTGCAATAAACCATTAAATACTAAAGGGCTGTATTGCTTTGGTAAAAGGGTTTGATTGATGCTGAAAAAATCTCCGGTATTACTCTCAACTTTTGTGATCATCACTTTTTCATCACATCCATTGTAGAGCCAAAAAGTGTCTTTAATCTGCCTGGTTGCATTGTTGCCTGTTACAGCCTGTAAAGGTAATGTGTGAGATTGCTCTTTTAACAAAATGCAGTTCTTAGGTACATATTTTATTTTGGGTGGAACCGGTTTAAAAAAAGTTTCACTTTTATCTATCAAAACCCATTTGTTATTTTCGAATTGGTACGTATTAGCTATTTGTGATATTGCGGTCATTACATAATCATACCTTCTCATTTTCTTAAGTGGATGATAGTAGAATACATCATTGTAATTGCTTAAAGCAGTGTCTAGTTGATATTTTTTTATTGAAAGATTGAATACATAAAAATTGGTTTTTGATTTCATCACTTTATAATCTAAATCTCTCCAACTGTCTATCAGCACAGAAAAATCTTTTGCTTCTTCAATGCCTCTGTTATAAAAATCTATAAATTCTACGATGTCATCAATTTCTTTATTTATTGATTTTGATTTACTGTCAATCCAAATTTCCTGATGTAATTTTCCTGTTTGGGTATGGTATACTTTTGCAGAAGAAATGCTATATTCCGTAATTTCCTCACCAGGATTGGTATTTGCCTGATAGGCAAAACGTATTGCATAGGTTAAGCTTTTAATTTCTTCCACATCTTCTGCTTGCTGTTCCTTATTTATTGTTATGTCTATAGGTTCAAAGTTTTTTCGATCCAGCGTTTCTACAGGTGCTTGACCATCATAATTTTCATACAAATGATGTTGACAAATACTGATAGCCTTGTTTACAGGTAAATAAAAAAACTGTTCCTTTATCGTTATATTATTGATGATTTGTTCTTCAACTTTTACTTTGTATATAGGATATTCTAAAGGGTTATTTAATAAATGGCTTTTAAAAGGGAAGGCAACGATGTAGTTGTTGCTAACCCTATTAAAATTTCTTCTTATGAATGGCTTGGTATAATCTCCTGCTTGTTTTTTTGCGTTATCCCAAAAATAAAAACTGTCTTTAACAAGCTCCCAGCTGTTATTTATGGATACCGTTTTTGTGTTGGTTAGTGGAGTATTGTTTTCATCCACTAAGTACATCTTTAAGCCGCCTATTTTTTTGTTGCTGTTTTGCAGATGCGGATTTACTACAAATAAATAATAACCATCGTAACCACATTGCTGGGCAAACAGGGGATATGCAGATAAAATTAAAAGTGTTAAAAGACTAATTTTTAGGTTCACCTGGTAAATTATTTTCTATAGGATTCAATAATTTGAAATTTACATAAAATGATTTTATGTTTAATTCGAGTGTATTTTGAAAAGCTAAAAAAGGACGGAAAATAGAATTAGGAGTTAGTTGCATTTCGGAATTTTCAGTCAACTATTATATTTAACTAGCCGGAATAAATTTCATAGATATGGAGTTTACACAATGCCTGGTATCTTTAGCTGTAAACCGCTCTCCCGTAAACACATGCCCCAGGTGGCCTCCGCATTGGTTGCATACGATTTCAACACGTTGTCCGTCGGCATCGGGAATTCTTTTAACCGCTCCTGGTATCTCATCGTCGAAACTGGGCCATCCGCAATGCGAATCAAATTTGTCGGCCGAACGGTAAAGCGGTTGATCACATTGCCGGCAGATATAGGTGCCTGCTTCTTTCAGGTTGGTATATTCACCGGTAAAAGGCCGTTCTGTTCCTTTATTGATGATTACTCGGGCTTCTTCAGTGCTCAGTGGATGGAGTTGCATATAATTTTTTTTCAGATTAATAACCATCAATTCCTACACATTGTTCGAAATGGAATGCTAACCTTTCACTTCAGCATTTTTTGCCATTTCCCATAAGTCATGCTTCGCCAAAACCATTCTATAGGCCCGAAATGAAATATACGCAGCCAGATATGGCTCAATACAATCTGGCAGGCAAATACAGCAAAGGCGAATGCGGTCCATACTGTTGGACCAAACTGTCCCCCCAGCCCCAGCCCTACCCCATAAAAGGTAAAGATGCCAACCAGGGTATGAAGGATATAATTGCTAAAGGCCATTTTTCCTACGGGTTGAAAAAGTAATAATAGTTTTTTCCCTAAAACGGATTTGTACACTAAAGCGATGCAAGCGGCATATGCCAAAGCCTGTGGTACTACCCCTAATGCATAAACGATAGTTTGGTACCAACCGGTGATTTCATAGTTCCAGTAAGGATCTTCATTTTCCATGAATTGTGCAAGAAAAAAATTGCAGGGAAGGCCTATGGCAAATCCTATAACGGCAATGTGCAGGAGTAATTTCTTATTTTGTAAAAAGGATTTATACCTGTTGTTTCTACCGAGGTAATATCCCAATAAAAACATGCCCAGTACTTTTGGGATCCTGCTTACAAAAAACAAGTAGCCGTATCTGAAAAATGCACCGGAGATCGTGCGTTCCCATATTTCCTTCCAACTGCTTGTTTGCGATACGCCACGCCTGGGCCCATCTTCTGCAGGGTGGAGATATTTGTAAATATGATCTGAAACATCAAATAAGGAATTTTCTGGCGCACGTATCCAGGTAAAATTCATTTTGAGTGCGTAAAGCAGGATGGGAGAAAGAATCAATAGCACAAACCAAGCCAGTAATTTTTTATCAGTAGATTTTCTAAATAATAACAATACAAATCCAAGCATGGCATAAAACGCAACGATATCTCCCGTCCATAGCAAGATCAAATGCATCATTCCAAAAAGAAGCATGCCCCAAAGCCTTCGTTTCACCAAACGGGTGGCGCCTTGTTGTTCCAGATTTACTTTTTGCAATTGCAAGGCGATGCCCCATCCGAAGAGCAAACTAAACAGCGTGTAAAATTTTCCTTCCACAAACATGGCTTGTAAAAAAATCATGCGCTGATCGAAGGCATGAAAATAATTTACTGCGGGGGGTTGATTCGGGTTATAAAGCGAAAGAAAATGCAGGTTGGCAATGAATATTCCTAAAATTGAAATACCCCTGAGGATGTCCATAAATTGCTCGCGATCGGTATTTTTTACGGGTGCCGCCGGGTTCATGGGTAAAGTTTAAGCGTATAAGCTAAACAAGTTTATTGAAGCTATCAAAAAAAGCGAATTAATCTTCGGGTTTTCGGGCAGGGCTGTTAGAAGTGATTTTTTGAAAATGGTACAGGGCGTTCAGGATATATTCATTGAATTGTATTTCATCTGCAGCACGAGTAAATTCATAATCGGGACGGTACCAAACGATAAAACTGTCGAGTTCCGGACTTTGCAAACCGGTGACCCTTCTCACATAGGGTTTACTGAAACGGTAATTCACATATTTCTCTTGTTCCTCGGCTTCCAGTCTTTGCTGAAAAGCTTTCATCCTTTTATTTCTCCTAAACCGGAACATATTCACCAGTTCAGCGATATCCATTCCTACACCTCCTGTTGGGGAAATGGAAGTTTCTATCCGGGGTTTTCGATAATCATAAATATCTGCGTAAGCCTTCCTGTTTTCAAGAGAATCTGCGCGGTAGGTTTTGGCAAAAACGGTAACTTCTTTCAGCATACTATACTTACCTTTCACCGGTACCCGAAGAGAGATATCAAAACGACCAGGGTCTGCAATGGAAGCAACTGCAAATTGCTGCGTTGGTTTGTTGAGATAAATGAAACTAATAGAATCTTTTTCGGTCACCATGATATGGTATCTACCCAAACTATCGGTAAAAGCAATCATTCCGCCGGTACTCACCACCCTTACATGCTCTACATAATTTACCTTACTGATGTCGAATACAGTGCCCTGCACCGTAAGTTGCGCCGATACGGGGCAATAGATAAGGAACATAAACAGCTGCGTAAAGAAAAAGCGCAATAGAAATGGTTTACAAAAGATAATATTAGGAAGAAATTACCGGCAAGTTATAAGGCTTGCCTATGTTTAACGTTGATTTTGCTTTTTGAGATATTCGTTCACTACCAAAGGGAAATGTTGCTGCTCGAGTGCATGAATTTTTTTTGCCAGGGTTAAGGCATCATCATTTTCTGTAACTACACATGTGGCTTGGAACAGCAGTTTTCCATGGTCGTAATGGTCATCTACTAAATGTATACTGATTCCGCTTTCTTTTTCGCCATTGGCAATAACAGCCTCATGAACAAAGTGGCCATACATTCCTTTTCCTCCATATTTGGGTAGTAATGCAGGATGGATATTGATGATCTTATCCCGGTAGGCTTCAACAATTGGTGGCGGAATTTTTAGCAAGAAACCGGCCAGAATGATGAATTGAATACCTTGTTGTTGAAGCTGGAGCAGGCAGCCTTTGGGGTCGTCCAGTATTTTTTTGTTGATCAGCATGGTATTGATATGATGATCACCCGCTATTTGCATCACCCCGGCCTCTGCATGGTTACAAACAATAACTTTTATAGCTACCTCTGGCAATTCTTTAAAATATCGGATCAGATTAGCGGCATTTGTTCCGGCGCCACTAGCAAAAATGGCTACCTGGGTTGAAGTTGATTTACCATTCCCTAACCTCCTGAATATCTTAGCAATATAATTGCGAAAAAATCGAAATTGCCCGAGCGGGATGCTTAGCAGCAGTACACAAACCGGCCATAAAAGTGTGATGAGGAGAATATATAAGAAAAACCAAAGTCCATTTTTTTCTAACCCTGTGAATAACAGTATTTTACGACCAACCCAGCCACATAAACTGCCGCCTATGGCAAAAGTGCAGATAACCAGAAACAGGTTAAGGTTATTTACTTTCCATCGTTGTTTCAGTTTTTTGAACATGCTGCAAAATTGGGGAAAACATCCTGATCTGTAGGGTAAATTTTTTAGCATTCTGTAGGGTTGTAAAACTGTTTACAATTGCATGACAATCATGGCGGGTTTCTGTTTGCAAAGCCTTGAAATACACGTCAGATGAGCGAAATTTTTTTTCCCAATGTTGATATATTGTCAACATCCTGCCTTACTTTTGTACCCGAATCAGGATTTTTACCCACATTAGCCCCGATAATTGTATGAGTCGCTATAAAAAAATCATTAACAATTCTTTAGCAAGTATTCTTTTCCTTTTTTTATTTTCTTTTGGAAATGCGGTAAAAGCTGCCGATGGAGAGGCCTTGTTTAAAGCCAATTGTGCCAATTGCCATAAGCCGGATGCAGATTATACCGGTCCTGCCCTTCAAGGCTGGGCATCCAGAATTCCTAACCCGGAATGGCTTTACAAATGGATGGCCAATCCTGCCCAGATGATTGCTTCTGATGCTTATGCGAAAGGTTTGGCCGATAAATGGAAACCTACAGTAATGACTGCTTTTTCCAACCTCAAGAAGGCTGAAGTAGATGCTATCATGAAATATGTGGATAATTATAAACCACCTGCACCTATAGCTACAACGGGGCCTGCCGGCGAACCGGCAACCGATAACAGTCTCTTATTCGGTATACTCACGCTGGTATTGGCATTGGTAGCTTTTATCCTTTTACAGGTAAACAGCAATCTCCGCAAACTCACCGATGAAAAGGAAGGAATTCACCGAGGAGAACCGGTTCCTTTTTACCGCAACAAAACCTACCTGATGACGGGTATTTTGCTGCTTTTTGCTTTGGGGGGTTATTATACTATAAATGGTGCCATTGGATTAGGGCGAATGAAAGATTACCAACCCGAACAACCCATTTATTATTCGCATAAAGTTCATGCCGGAACCAACCAGATCAGTTGTTTGTATTGCCACGGCGGTGCACAGGATAGCAAACATGCCAGTGTGCCTTCTGTAAACGTATGTATGAACTGCCATATGGCTATCAAGGAGTATAAAGGCGAACCTATTGTTCGGGAAGATGGCAGCTCAGTTAATGGCACCGCAGAAATCCAGAAACTTTACAGCTACGCCGGATGGAACCCCGATACCAAGCAATACAATCCTGATAACAATAAAGATGGAATGCCTGATGGTGCCAAACCTATTGATTGGATTAAAATACATAACCTTCCTGATCATGTTTATTTCAACCACAGCCAGCATATCAAAGTGGGTAAACAACAATGCCAAACCTGTCATGGAAATATTCAGGAAATGGGTGAAGTAGCCCAGTTTTCTGATCTGAGCATGGGTTGGTGCATCAACTGCCATCGCGAGAGCAAAGTAGATTTCTTCAATAAAGAAACCGGCGAAGGCAATAAATTCTACAGCATTTACGAGAAATTTCACAACGATATCAAAAATCATAAAATGGACAGCGTAACCGTTGAGCATATCGGCGGTACAGAATGTCAGAAATGCCATTATTAAAATTGGGCGAACCATTAATTAGGTTGGCTTAGGCTGCATATGAAAGAGATGGTTTCAACAGCAACAATGTACATTACGAATTATCGAATTATTAAACTATGAGTAATAAGAAGTACTGGCAGAATTTCGGAGAACTGAATGAAACAGCAGCTTTCACAAAGTCAACGGAAAAAGAGTTCAAAGAAGAGTTGCTTCCGGTAGAAGAATTAGCAAGTGAAGGTTTGTTGGGTGGTAAAACACCTCGCAGGGATTTTTTAAAATACCTCGGGTTCAGTACTGCTGCAGCAACGTTAGCAGCAAGTTGCGAAATGCCGGTACGTAAAGTGGTGCCCTACCTCCAAAAACCGGATAACCTGATTCCGGGAATAGCCAATTATTACGCCTCAACTTATGTAAATGGTGGTGACGCCATTTCTGTTGTGGTAAAACAACGTGATGGCCGCCCAATTAAAATTGAGGGTAATGAATTATCATCCATAACCCGTGGCGGAACCAGTGCGCAGGTACAGGCTTCTGTTCTGGATCTTTATGATACCACACGTTTGCGCCATCCCTTACAAAAAGATGGCATCAGTTTCAAGGAAGTAAGCACTTTCGATGCATTTGATAAGATGATTGCCTCCAATATGGCCAATCTCAGTGGCAAACAGGTAGTGCTGCTCACTTCAACCATTCATTCACCGTCTACGCTTCAAGTAATCAATAACTTTCTGGCAAAATATCCCGGAAGTAAACATGTGGTTTACGATACCATCAGCTACAGTGGCATGTTACTCGCCAATGAAGCCTGTTATGGAAAAAGAGCCCTGCCTTCCTACCATTTCGATAAGGCCAAAACGATTGTAAGTTTAGGCGCCGATTTCCTGGGAACATGGTTAAGTCCGGTTGAATTCAGTAGCCAATATGCCCAAAACCGGAAAGTAAAATCAAAACGCCCCGAACTGAGCCGGCATTTTCATTTTGAAAGTATGCTCAGCTTAACCGGCAGTAATGCCGACGACCGCTTTACACACAAGCCATCAGAAACTGCAGCCGTTGCTCTGAACCTGTTGGCAAAATTGGGAGGCAGCGTAAATGCTCCGGCATTATCCAATGCTGCTTTGAATGAAGGAATAACCAAGGCTGCCAATGCACTAAATGCAAGCAAAGGTGCATCGCTCGTGGTATGCGGAAGCAACGACATGAACATCCAGGTTATCGTAAATGCCATCAATGAAATAATTGCTGCAAACGGAACTACCATCAACTGGGCGGTAACCTCCAACTACCGTAAAGGCATAGATGCTCAATTCACCCAACTGGCTGCTGATTTAAGCGCCGGAAATGTAGGGGCTTTATTGGTTTATGGTTGTAATCCTGTATATAGTTTTGCAGACGGAAAAAAATTGGGAGAAGCTATTTCAAAAGTTCCGGTAAGCATTTCTTTCAATGCAACCCTTGATGAAACTACCGAACAATGCAAATATATTCTGCCTTCACACCACTGGCTCGAAAGCTGGGGTGATGCAGAACCTAAATCAGGATATGTAAGCATTCAACAACCCATTATCAACCCCTTATTCAAAACAAGGGCTTTTCAAACTTCTTTGATGAAATGGACAGGTGCCGTTTCAACTGCTCCAACTGCTGCTGTGGTAACAGACAGTACAGGGAAAGTAGTTAGCAGCCCGGCTGTGAATATACCTGCTTCTGCAGATTATGAAACTTTTATTACCAAGTACTGGACCAGCAAACTGGGGACTGCCCAATTATGGGATAAGGCTCTTCAGGACGGTGTGATCGAAATGCAGGTATCTCCTGCTCCGGCACTTTTTAATGCAGGAGTTGTTGCCACTGCTGAGGGTAAACTGGGTAATGTGGTATCGTCGGCAACTGAAGTGGTATTGTATCAAAAAATAGGAATGGGCGACGGATCACAGGCGAACAATCCCTGGTTGCAGGAATTGCCGGATCCTATCACCAAAGTTACCTGGGACAATTATGCGGTGATGTCGCCCGAACTGGCTAAAACAGTTATCGGCATTGATATCATGAACAATCAGCGTCAGGCAGATGGTTATGAAGTTACTCCTGAAAAACCGGTGGTTAAAATCACAGTTAATGGTAAATCGATTGAATTTCCGGTGCTGATTTTGCCGGGTGTAAATAACCAGACCATTGCAGTTGCGCTCGGATATGGTCGTAGAAGTGCTGATGAAAAACTTTCATTGGAACGTATCGGACGATCAGCTACGGGTGCAGGTCAGAACGCTTATCCAATGGTAGGTTTCGATGGCAATTCATTTATTTATAACGTTGCTGCAACGGTTTCAAAAACAGATAAGGAATACCCTCTGGCACAAACGCAGGTGCATGGTTCATCTGAAAGCAGGCCGATCATTTATGAAACCAATCTGAAGTCTTATCTCGCAAATCCGGAAGAATTGCTCGCAGAACCACGTCATGAAAGATCGGCGCTTCTTGCAGAAGGCAAAACAGATTTTGTAAAGGATGGCACCATTTACCCTAATTACGAAAAGCCGGGTATCAAATGGGGCATGAGCATCGATTTGAATACCTGTACCGGTTGCAGCGCTTGCGTGGTGGCCTGTACAGCTGAAAATAATGTGAGTGTGGTTGGTAAAATTCAGGTGCAGAAAGCTCATGAAATGCATTGGTTGCGCATCGACCGTTATTTTACCGGGGATGTAAAAAATCCTGATGTGGTTTTTCAACCCATGATGTGCCAGCATTGCGATAATGCTCCTTGTGAGAATGTATGCCCGGTTGCCGCAACTAATCATAGCAGTGAAGGGCTTAACCAGATGACTTATAACCGTTGTATCGGAACCCGTTACTGTGCCAACAACTGCCCATATAAAGTTCGCCGTTTCAACTGGCTGGATTATACCGGTGCCGACAGTTTTGCCGATAACCAGGAACCACTCAGGGGAACTTATCTCAATGAGGTTACTTTTCAGATGAATGATGACCTTACCCGTATGGTGTTGAATCCGGATGTAACTGTTCGCTCGAGAGGGGTTATCGAAAAATGTTCTTTCTGTGTACAACGTTTACAGGAAAATAAACTCGAAGCAAAAAAGAAACAAGATCCGGCACTGGTTCGCAATGTTAAAACAGCTTGCATGCAGGCTTGTCCTACCCAGGCGATCAGTTTTGGTAATGTGAATGATAAGGAAAGTGAAGTATCGCTGGCACGTGCCGATGATAACAGGAATTTTTATGTGCTCGAGCAATTGCACGTACTCCCCAACGTTAGTTACCTGGCCAAAATCAGGAACACCGATCGCCATGTTGGAGTGGTAGAAGAACATGATGCAGGAGCTCATGAAGCACATGGTGCTAAAGAAGAAAAAAAACCAGCCGGAGCAGCGCATTGATCTGAACCGGAGAAAAGAATAAAATAGATTTAAAATATTCAGACCAACAGCCTCAGGCAAACGCCGGGCTTAAAGCTAAAATAAGCTATGTCATTACTCAAATACGAATCACAGCAAAGGGAACCGCTGGTGGATGGTAACAAAAGCTATCACCAGGTTACGGAGGACATTATCAGCCCGATTGAAATGAAACCGAGCCGCCTTTGGTACATCGGTTTTTATATCAGTGTGGGTTTGCTGCTTTTCGGGGTGTACAGTGTTTACCGTGAAGTAACGTATGGTATCGGTCAATGGAACCTGAACAAAACCATCGGATGGGGTTGGGATATTACCAACTTCGTATGGTGGGTAGGTATTGGTCATGCGGGAACCCTGATTTCTGCGATTTTGCTCCTCTTCCGTCAGGGATGGCGTACCGGTGTAAACCGTGCTGCTGAAGCGATGACTATTTTTGCGGTAATGTGTGCAGGCCAGTTCCCCATCTGGCACATGGGTAGGGTTTGGATGGCATTCTTCGTATTGCCTTACCCCAACAGCCGTGGTCCGCTATGGGTGAATTTTAACTCGCCTTTACTTTGGGATGTATTTGCGATATCAACTTATTTTACCGTTTCCTTATTATTCTGGTATTCCGGTTTGTTGCCCGATCTGGCTACAGTTCGCGATCGCGCCAAAACTAAATTACGTAAAATGCTTTATGGCATTGCTTCATTCGGATGGACAGGAAGTACCAAACACTGGCAACGTCATGAATCGCTTTCCCTGGTATTGGCAGGCTTAAGTACACCGCTGGTACTTTCAGTACACACTATCGTATCATTCGACTTTGCCACTTCTATCGTTCCGGGATGGCATACCACCATCTTCCCTCCTTACTTCGTTGCTGGTGCGATTTTCAGCGGATTTGCCATGGTGCAAACCCTGTTGATTGTGGTACGTAAAGTGATGGGATTACAGGATTACATCACTATGGGCCATATTGAGGCGATGAATAAGGTAATTGTACTTACCGGTAGTATCGTAGGTTGTGCCTATCTCACCGAATTGTTCATTGCATGGTACGGACAGAATCCATACGAGTGGTATGCATTCAGTCAGAACCGCGCCAATTTGTTCAGTCCTTATGGATGGAGTTACTGGCTGATGATGTTCTGTAATGTGGTTTCTCCGCAGTTGTTCTGGAGCCGCAAATTGCGCAGAAATATTGCCGTGACTTTCTTCATGAGCATCGTGGTGAATATCGGTATGTGGTACGAGCGTTTTGTAATTATCGTGACTTCTATTTACCGCGACTTCCTGCCTTCTTCCTGGAGTACTTATTATAGTCCTACCATTTGGGAGATCGGATTCTATCTCGGAACATTCGGATTGTTCTTCACTTGCTTCTTCCTCTTTGCAAAATACTTCCCGGTGATTGCTGTTGCGGAAATCAAATCGATTTTGAAAACCAGTGGAGAGAATTACAAGATGAAGATGACGGATATTGAAAAAACGGATGCAGAAAAATTTTATATTGAAAAAGTGGAGCACGCGCATTAAGGAAAGAGAAAAAGAAATTATTTTTTGAATCATAATAAGCTGGATGCCATTTGCAAACAGCCCAAAGCTTAAAAATATGGCCGGAGGAATTAAAAAATTTATTGTAGGCTCATTTGATGATGAAAAGGTATTGTTTCCTGCTGTGAAGAATGTGCGCAGGGCAGGATACAAGATACATGATGTTTACACCCCTTTTCCGGTGCATGGATTAGATCATGCGATGGGCCTCCGCGAAACCAGTTTACACACCGCAGGATTTATTTATGCGATCACCGGTACCACCACGGCACTTACTTTTATGAGCTGGGTGTTTACTAAAGACTGGCCGCTGAACATTGGTGGTAAACCTCATTTTGCGTTACCGGCATGGATACCCATCACCTTCGAACTTACCGTTCTTTTTTCTGCAGTGGGTATGGTGCTTACTTTTTGTTATCTCTGTCAATTATCTCCTTTTGTGAAGAAACATCATTTTCACCCAAGGGCAACAGATGATCTTTTTGTAATGGCCATTGAGTGTACCGAAAAAACAAATGAATCGGAAGTGAAGCAATTCCTCGAAAAATCGGGTGCTCAGGAAATCAATGTACAGGTTGCTGAAACCGGATGGTGGATAGGGCGTTACGACAGGGAACAAAAGCTTTACCGCGAAGAAAAAGGGTATTGATAAAGAGAATGCTGTTTATTTATTTGAAACATTAATGCGTAAAAGAATAATGAAAAAATTTGCAACAATAGCTGGAATGGTTCTGCTGATGTGGGGGATGTTTACCGGTTGCGACAGTAAGCGTAAGCCGGGAAAGATTTACATGCCTGATATGGCATACAGCCGCAGTTATGAAACCTATGCAGAATACGATTCTTCCATCATCACAAATGATCCTTCCGATAAAGGTGGGAATAAAATTTTCTATAACAGCCAACCGGTTGCCGGAACTATAAAAAGAGGCGAATTATTTCCTTATACAATTCCTAACGATACCAATGGTTATAAGTTGAGTGCAACGGTGATGAATCCGATTACTGAAATGACGAAGGCAGAAATGGATGAAACGGCCCGATTGTACAATATCAATTGCGCCATTTGCCATGGGGAGAAAGGATTGGGTAACGGCCCGATTTCCACTTCAGGTAAAATTGGTGGAATTGCAAACCTAACCCTGCAGCAATATATTGATATGGCAGATGGCACAATGTTTCATTCCCTTACCTACGGCAGGAACCTGATGGGCAGTTATGCTTCTCAACTTGATCGTAAACAACGCTGGATGATTGTGAAATATATCAGGAGTTTACAACCGAAACCAACCGTTGAAGCAGCCAAAGCAGTAGCAAAAACAGATTCTACAGCAATAGCTGTAAAAAAATAAAGATAAAATCAGAAACAAGCTTTTTTCATTGAAACGATCAACAGGAAAAAGTCTTTATAAAAAAATAAAGTTTATTCGATGAACAATCAATTTGAATTACCGGGCAGCTATAAGAAATGGACCTGGGGTTTGATCGTGGCAGGTGTGCTCGCATTATTGTATGGCTTTATCATGCTGCATCCATTTTCTGCACCTGCACATGGCCATGGCGGAGAACATTCCGGGAGCACGCGTTTTTGGGCTGTATTGCTCCAAAACAGCGTGTATTGGTTGTTAGTAGTAAATGCTTCTATGTTTTTTATTTGTGTAACCACCATGGCGATGGGGGGATGGCAAGTTGCCCTTCGCAGGGTACCGGAAGCCATTTCAAGCGTGGTACCTGTTTTGGGTATCATTACTTTTATTGTATTGATGGCTATCATCTGGGGTGGAAGAACCGATATTTATCATTGGTTAGATAAGGAAGCTGTGGCTAATGATAAGATATTGAACGGTAAAAGCGGTTTTCTGAACCCTACTTTCTACACCATCTGGTCTGCAATCGCAATAGTATTATGGTGGCTACTGGGCAGAAAGATGCGCAGCCTCAGCCTCGAATCGGATAAGAACGGACCAATGGATTATGAAACCGGTAAAAAATGGATTTATAAAAACACGGTTTGGGCTTCTTTGTATACCGTATTCTTCGGACTTACCGTTGCATCTACCATTCCCTGGCTTTGGGTGATGAGTATCGATGCACATTGGTACAGCACCATGTTCAGCTGGTATACTTTTGCAAGCACTTTCGTATCAGGTATGGCATTGGTAGCGTTGTTTATCATCTACCTTAAAAATCAAAATCAACTGGAATACGTTACGGAAGAACATCTGCATGATGTAGGAAAATTCATGTTTGCCTTTTCGGTTTTCTGGACTTATCTCTGGTTTTCGCAATACATGCTGATCTGGTACAGTAACCAGCCTGAAGAAACCAAATATTTTGTGGAAAGGATCGGAACAGCCGAAAGATCCGGACCTTATAAAGGGATATTCTTTTTTAACCTGATTGTAAATTTTCTTTGCCCTTTGCTGATTTTAATGAAACGCAATGCGAAAAGAAACTGGACGCTGGTTACATTCATGGCCATCCTGATCATTTTCGGGCACTGGATAGATATGTACCAGATGGTAATGCCGGGTACTCTTGGCGCTCATGCCGAAATGATGCCCTTCGAGTTTGGTATCGGGGCTTTGTTCATCGGGGTAATCATGTGGGGCGTAGGCCAATACCTCACCCGACATTCCTTACTGGCAAGAAATCATCCTTTCCTTAAAGAAAGTATGATTCATCATACCTAAGGTTTAAACAAAATAATTTCCATGCAAGATTTGAAATAGCTTTGCATCAGAAATTATTCAAAAAAGAAAATTGAATAAAAGAGTTGCCCTGTAAAGGGAAATGAAGCTTAAAAAATTATCAAAATGAAGGAGTTTTTTTTGGTCATCATTGTAGCAATGATTTTCCTGGTCATTTTTCAGATTTCTAAAGCCAGTGAGTACGTTAGTGTGTTAAAGGGAGAAGAGAAATCCAGAAAACAGAACAATAAGATCAACGGTTTTTTAATGGTAGCCTTTCTGGTGCTGGGCTTGATCGGCGTATGGTATTGTAATGAATTGTATTATGGCAAAACCTTGTTTCCCCAAGGTTCGGCTTCTGTGGAGGGAGAGCAGGTAGACCTTATGCTTTATATCACCATCGGAGTAACCGGTGTCATTTTTGTTATCACACAAGTACTCTTATTTTGGTTTGCATTCAAATACCAGGAAAAAGAAGGACAAAAAGCTTATTTTTTTCCGCATAACAATAAACTCGAACTTTTGTGGACAACCGTTCCTGCCATCTTCCTTACCGTACTGGTGGTGTTTGGATTGAAGAACTGGTTCAAATTTACCAATGATGCTCCAAAAAATTCGGTGCTGGTAGAAATTACAGGTCATCAGTTTGCGTGGGACATGCGCTATCCCGGTAAAGATGGCGTGTTGGGTAAAAAAAGTTATAAGTTGTACAATCAGCCATTGGGAAACACACTTGGTGTTGATTTTGAAGACCCGGAGAGTTGGGATGATTTGCATACCACAGTGATGCACCTGCCGGTGGACAAACCCGTTAAACTGGTGATCAATGCAATGGATGTGATTCACGACGTAGGATTATCTCATTTCCGCATGAAAATGGATGCAGTTCCCGGTATACCTACCACCATGTGGTTCACACCACAGTACACTACTGAAGAAATGAAAGTGCGAACAGGTAATCCTAATTTCGTTTATGAAATCAGTTGCGACCAGATGTGCGGAAAAGGGCACTTTTCCATGCGTGGTGTGATTGTTGTTGAAAGTGAAGCAGATTACAACAAATGGTTGGCTTCGCAAAAACCAGAATATTTTACGCTTCATCCTGAAAAAAATCCGGGAGGAAACAATCAGGCTGTAGACAGTACCCAATCGGCTCCTATAGCTATTGCAGTACCTAAATCAAATTAAACGTTTTTTAATAATAAGATCATGAGCAGTACCATTTCATTACAAGAGTCAGTTTTGCATACCGGGCATGCAGATGAACATCATGAGCATCATCATCATGAAACATTCATTTCGAAATATGTATTCAGCCAGGATCATAAAATGATTGCCCGCCAGTTTTTGATAACTGGTATTATCTGGGCCATCATCGGAGGATTATTTTCTGTAATCTTCAGATTACAACTCGGTTATCCTAACCAAAGCTTTCCATGGCTGGAAGATTTTCTGGGTCATTGGGCTAAGGGTGGTAAACTGCAACCCGAATTTTATTATGCCCTGGTAACCATGCATGGTACGATACTGGTTTTCTTTGTACTAACGGCAGGGCTTAGTGGAACTTTTGCCAACTTTCTGATCCCTTTACAAATCGGTGCCCGCGATATGGCTTCGCCGATGTTGAATATGTTGAGCTATTGGTTTTTCTTCCTCGCTTCAGTAATCATGATGGCCTCTTTATTTGTTCAAACAGGGCCTGCAAGCGGTGGCTGGACGGTATACCCTCCACTTAGTGCATTGGGTGAAGCTTCCTCAGGAAGTAAAATCGGTATGGACCTTTGGTTGGTAAGCATGGCGATGTTCATTGTTTCTTCACTATTGGGCGGATTGAACTATATCACTACCATCCTCAATATGCGTACCAAGGGAATGACCATGACCCGCTTGCCTTTAACCATCTGGGCATTATTCTTTACTGCAGTTTTAGGGGTACTTTCTTTCCCGGTATTGTTGAGCGGTGCTATTTTATTGTTGTTCGATCGTAACCTGGGTACGAGTTTCTTTCTCAGTGATATCGTAGTAGCGGGAAAAATTTTACCGAACGAAGGAGGAAGTGCCATCTTGTTCCAGCACTTGTTCTGGTTCTTAGGCCATCCTGAGGTTTATATTATTCTGTTGCCGGCAATGGGTATGTCTTCTGAAATTTTATCAGTTAACAGCCGGAAACCTATTTTCGGTTACATGGCGATGGTGGCTTCTTTATTCGCTATTTGTGTACTCGCGTTCCTGGTTTGGGCGCATCATATGTTTGTAACCGGATTGAATCCTTTCCTCGGTTCCATCTTCGTATTGCTCACGCTATTGATTGCGGTGCCGTCGGCCATTAAAGTATTCAACTGGCTTACCACATTATGGCGGGGAAATATCCGCTTCACACCGGCAATGCTTTTCGCCATTGGTTTTGTGAGCCTTTTCATCAGCGGTGGATTAACCGGTATCTTCCTGGGAAACTCTGCATTGGATATTCACTTACATGATACTTATTTTGTAATCGCTCACTTCCATATCGTAATGGGCGTGGCATCATTCTTCGGCATGTTTGCCGGTGTTTATCATTGGTTTCCTAAAATGTTTGGCCGTTACCTGAATAATACAATGGGCTATATCCACTTCTGGGTCACTATCATCGGCTCTTATCTGATTTTCTGGCCGATGCACTATGAAGGTTTAGCAGGTATGCCTCGCCGTTACTATGATTTCTCCAACTGGGAATCCTTTAAAATGTTTGGTGGACTTAATGAATTCATCAGTTTGGTTGCGATGATTGTATTTGCTGTGCAACTCTTGTTTGTAATCAACTTCTTCTATAGCATATGGAAAGGCCGCAGGGTGACTACTGAAAATCCATGGGGTGCAAATACCCTTGAATGGACAACACCTATCCGTCCTGGGCATGGCAACTGGAAAGGAGAAATCCCTGAAGTACATCGTTGGGCATATGATTATGGTAAGGATGGAAAAGAATTCATCACGCAAACTACTCCGGTAGGTGCTGATGAAAGTAAAGATCATTGATTCGGCGAAGCCGTTCAAATTTAATAAATCAGTACTGGTTGAAGTAAGTTATTTAACTTATTGAATGCTAAGCTGAATATATACATGCAGGAAAAGAACATCATATCCAATTCAACTTCGTTTGTATTGGCCAGTAAGGTGAAAGATTATTTTCTTTTAATCAAATTCACTTTAAGTTTCATGGTGGTTTTCAGCACGGTTATCAGTTACCTGCTGGCACCCAATATCAGGTTCGATCTGCTGGAAGTTCTTTTACTTTTTACCGGAGGCATGCTGGTTACCGGATCAGCCAATACCATTAATCAGATATTGGAGAAAGACACCGACAAGCTGATGAAACGAACGGCATCAAGGCCCGTTGCAAGTGGCCGAATGCATGAAAATGAAGCCTGGGCATTTGCAGGAATTACCGGGGCTTTAGGGATCCTGATCATGTACCGGTTTAGTACCGAAGCTGCTTTGCTGAGTTTGCTCAGCCTTGTTTTATACGGCTTTATTTATACGCCGTTGAAAAAGGTAAACTCCATTGCAGTGTTGATGGGAGCCATTCCGGGTGCTCTACCCTGTTTAATAGGATGGGTAGCCAGCTTTGAAGAAGGCAGTAACAATGTATGGACCGGTGGTTGGATTCTTTTTGCCATCCAGTTCCTTTGGCAATTCCCTCATTTCTGGGCGATTGCCTGGGTGGCGCACAAAGATTATAGTGCTGCAGGATTCAAGCTGTTGCCAAGTGATAAGGGTCCTACCAGGTTTACCGCCATACAGGGAATCATGTACAGCGCATTGATGATACCTATCGGGCTGATGCCTTATCTGTATCATATCAGCGGAATGGTAAGCATGTGGATATTGCTGGGTTGTAATTTGTTTATGGTTTATGTGAGTGTGATGTTGTTGTTGAAAATGGATATCCCTTCGGCAAGGAAAGTAATGTTCAGTTCTTATTTTTATTTGATGATCGTTTTTTTAAGCTTGTATGCTGATAAGATCCGGTCGTAATGGGTTTCATAAAATAACTCTTGGAGTTTGGAGAAATGTTCAACGTGGCGATACAAAAACAAAATAAGATTCATCCGCATAAGTTCACTTTGTGGGTTGGGATCGGAAGTATTATCATGATGTTTGCCGGGTTAACCAGTGCTTACATCGTAAAACGTAATCAGGCCAACTGGGTGACCTTCGATTTGCCGGTGGCATTTTGGTATAGTACTGTTGCAATAATTTTAAGCAGCATTATGGTTTACCTTGCCACTAAAGCTTTCAAAGATAGAGCCATGGCCCGTTACAGACAGCTTATGCTGGCTACGCTGTTACTTGGTATCGTTTTTATTGTATTACAGATAATCGGGTTCAGTCAGTTGTGGAAATCAGGAATTACTTTGCAAGCCAATGTATCGTATTCCTTTTTATATGTGATTGTGGGTTTGCATGGGGCACATGTGGTCGGAGGAATCATTGCACTGGTGCTGATGTCGCTTAAAGCTTTCAGCGTCAAAACAAGAACCTACAGTTTTGTACCGGTAGACCTGATCAGTACATACTGGCATTTTGTAGATTTATTATGGATTTATTTATTGCTTTTTTTATTGATGATCAGGTGAAACAATAAAATTTAAAACGGCTTATTTAGATAATTGAATTAACGCTTATGTCAACAACAGCAATTCCTGCAGGCACTAAATGGTGGAACGGTGGTAGAAGTCCGTTCAACGCAAGCTACGGTAAAGTGATGATGTGGTACTTCCTGATGAGTGATGCCTTCACCTTCGGCGCATTCCTGATCAGTTATGGTACCATACGGTTTAGTGTTAACGATTGGGCTGATCCCAACAAAGTATTCAATTCTTTCCCTTTTGCCGGCCATGCCAACTTACCACTCGCTTTTGTGAGTTTGATGACTTTTATTTTGATTTTCAGTTCGGTTACGATGGTGCTTGCGGTACACGAAGGCCATAACATGAACCGCAAAGGAGTGGAGAAATACATGATCCTTACCATTATCGGCGGATTGGCTTTCTTAAGTTGCCAGGCTTGGGAGTGGACGCATTTACTTACCGGCGAACATGTGGCACTTCTTTCTGATGGTACTTTATCTGCTATTCCTACTACAGTTAAAGCAAATCCATGGGGCACTGATCTGCCACATGATGCCATGTTAGCTGCATTGCAAAAAACACCACACGATCAGTTGGTAAAAATTGCAGGAACCCTTCATCACGGTGCTGCAGGGGCTGCACATACAGGTGCTGAATTGTCGAATGCCGAACTGATCAGCCAGATATCCGCTTCAGGTTTACATGCCACACACAGCGGACCGATTGCATTTGGAGGATATTTTTTCGGTATTACCGGCTTCCACGGTTTTCATGTATTCAGTGGTGTGGTGATCAATATCGTGATGTACTTCAAAACCAAACTCGGCCATTTTGATCAGCGCGGCCATTATGAAATGATAGAAAAAGCAGGTCTCTACTGGCACTTTGTAGACCTCGTTTGGGTATTTGTGTTCCTTTGCTTTTATCTGGTATAACAGCATCATTTCAAATTACTAAACTTTTAAATCAATCACATGTCTGCACATACATCTTCTTCAGAAATCACTTTTCATCCCGAACATACCGGTGGAACCAAACGCATTTGGAAAATTTTCTGGGTATTATCTGTTTTAACCATTATCGAACTAGGGCTCGGCTATTTTCTATATGCACAGCATGGGCATCTTGGATACAGTTCCGTGTTGGCAACAAAAATTGTTATCGTCTTACTCACGCTCGCCAAAGCATATTATATCGTTTCTGTTTTCATGCACCTGGGCGATGAGATCCGTAATTTCATCATGACGATAGTAGTGCCTCTGATTCTTTTCGTATGGTTCATCATCGCCTTTTTGGCAGATGGGAATAGCTGGAAGAATATGCGCAATACCGATGCAGGCAGCAGGCTTAATAAAACAGAAAAAATTGTACCTGCAGCAACGGAGAAAGGGGCGAAAGACTAACCTGAAAATATTTCATGATTTGTAACCATCGTGCGATATACCGTTCGATGGTTTTTTTTAACCTCATTTGCTTTGTGCTATAAAAAATAAAAAGTGTGAATCGAAAAGCCCTCCTCACATTAATCGTCACCTTACTGGTACCCTTAACAGGATATTGGATTGTAAAATATTACAGTAAGGATGCCGTGCACATGCCGAAACGATATTTTTACGATAGCGTTACGGTGAAAGAAAGCAAAGGCAAGATGGTAAATGATACGGCCTGGCACAGTGTTCGGAATATGAAGTTCACCAACCAACTGGGTCAGGAAGTTGAATTGAACCAATTGAGAGGGAAAATTCTGGTGATTGATTTTTTCTTCAGCAGGTGTCCTTCCATTTGTCCGGGCCTGGCACGTAACATGAAAAAACTACAAGATTCCTTTCAAAAAAACGATTCCATTGTACAGTTCATTTCCATCAGCGTAGATCCTGAGCACGATAGCGTAGCGCAGCTTCGTAAATTTGCCGATAGGTTCAATGTGAATCATGATACCTGGTGGTTTGTTACCGGCAATAAAAAAGACATCTACGATTTCGCTCTGAATGAATTGAAAGCAAGCATCGCTGATGTGAATGTAGATACTGCGTTTATCCATACCGAAAACTTTTTTTTGCTCGATTCCAGCCATGTGGTAAGAGGATGGTACAATGGTTTTGATACGTTGAAACTGGCCCGGCTCGCTATGGACATTCCAACACTCATGTTAGAGAGAGACCGGAAACGGCCTTCCATACTCCGTGGTTTTATTCCTTATCTCCCTGTAATTTTTCTGGGTATCGGGTTAACCATTCTATTGGTTTCATTGTTAAACAGAAATAAAAAGATCATATAATGTTAGCTCCATCTTTACAGAAGAACGATGCCAAAGCAAGGATTTTCATTTTCACGGTTTCAATAGTAGTTTTTATTGCTGTAGTTATACTCAGCAAGGTTAAGTTAGCAGTAAACCTTCCTTTCAATATACATGTTTTTGCCACTTTCAATGCCATAATTAATGGTACGGTAGCAGTATTGCTTGTTGCGGGATTGTTTAGTGTAAAACAAAAAAAATACGAGCTGCATAAAAAAATCATGCTTGCTGCGATTTTGCTTTCCGTGTTGTTTTTACTGAGTTATATTGCCCATCATTTGCTGGCTGGCGATACACGTTACGGCGATCTTAATCACGATGGTATATTATCTGATGAAGAGAAATTATCGGCAGGAAGCATGCGTATGGTCTATTATTTTCTGCTCATTACCCATATCCCGCTTGCAGGCATCATCCTTCCATTTATTCTCTTTACTGCCTATCGGGCCCTGATCGGGGAATATAGCAAACACCGCAAACTCACGCGGTTCACCTGGCCGGTTTGGTTTTATGTGGCTGTTACCGGGGTACTGGTATATTGGATGATTCATCCGTATTATGGATAGGATTTTCTATTCTTTTTGTTACGATGCGGTCGCTGTTGAGGTGTGTAATCATCACGGATATTTGGCTTCCTTCCTTTAATGTTCCCTCACTGATAGCTATATTCATCCATGCATCAACAGGAAGTTTGACTTTGATTTGCGGATCAAACAGGAAGGCGTATACGCCATAAGTGGAAATTTTGGTTACAGTTGCTTCCGTAACTATTTGTTTCTTGTGATGCTGGATGGCTTTGAGAAATCCGGGAAGATATTCGTGGTTGTATAAAACAGCAGTAATTTTTTCGGGGTTGTGCAACTGTTCGAGTTTAAAAAACACCGGCTTATCTGTGTCGGTTTCCACAGGAGGAATTTCGAATGCGCCGATATGAAGCGGAAAGAAAAGATAGCTTTCAATTTCTTTGATGAAATAGCGGTTGTCGGCCAGTTTCACATAGCCGGCAAACTTGTTCACTTCTTCTGCCTGATGAATCAGTTTACTGAGGCTATTATTATAGAGGTACCTGATGTTACCGGCCGATATTTTTCCATTCATTTGGGAGAGGGTGAATCGCACCGTATCGCCGATGAGATAGCGGTGAGGTCTGGCTGCTGTAAGGGGATTAGGTTTTTTCTTATCATCCAGACCGATTTGGATGGTTTTCAGTTTATCTTTTTCAAGATATTCCAGTACCGCCCGGTTTTTTTCATGATGAATGAAAGTGATTTTCCCTTCGAAAGTTTTTTCAGGCATTGTAAGATGGTAATGGTGACATTGAATTGTACTGCTGGTAAAGTTACTTTCTTTTCACCTTCTCAGCAACGTCTCCGGTACATGACGTTGCAATCTGTCCATCCCTTCCTAGCAATGTCTCCGGCACGGGACGTTGCGTATCAATCTGTCCATCTATGTTTAAAATCTCCATTATTAATGTAGAAATAAGCTACTAAAAAGAAAAGCAGGAAGCTAATTTTATATATGTCTGTTAAACAAACCATCCCTTACCGCTTTGGAACATTTTTTATTACATTTACCTGTAGCCATTGGCTTCCACTAATTGAAAAAGTAAATGGTCATGATATTTTATACAAATGGTTTGATTATTTGAAATTGCAGGGACATTTTATCAATGCTTATGCTATCATGCCTAATCATGTGCATGTTATTATCAGCTTCCGACAAACAAAGCAAAGCATTAGTACTATAATAGGTAATGGTAAAAGGTTTATGGCATATGAAATTGTTAAGCGGTTAGAACTAGCATGTGAGTATGGTATGCTCCATTATCTCGAGGAAATTGTTGGTAAAACAAGAAAGGAAAATAATAAGAGGCATGAAGTATGGGAGTTGTCTTTTGATTGGAAGGAATGCATTTCAGAAAAATTTATAAATCAAAAACTAGAATATATTCACAACAACCCATGTTCAGGAAAATGGAATTTATCTAAATGTCCTGAAGATTATATTCATAGCTCCGCAAAGTTTTATGAAACCGGGCAGCAGGGCATTTATAAAATTGATCATATTGGAATGATGGCTGATATTGCATTGCATGAAAAATTTGGTATAGATAAAAGTGATGCGAAGAAAGAAGTACGCAACGTCCCGTTCCGGAGACGTTGCTGGGAAAGAGAGAAAAGTA
>Ga0164293_10000254_pt1 | contig 40106 bp, 38 predicted proteins | sample GEODES118metaG_FD_111487 | JGI IMG/M metagenome (GOLD analysis project Ga0164293, IMG submission 111487) | Eutrophic lake water microbial communities from Lake Mendota, Wisconsin, USA - GEODES118 metaG | ecosystem: Environmental > Aquatic > Freshwater > Lake | place: USA: Lake Mendota...
CACTACTCCGCCATTTTTCCTCAAGCGATAATTTAACTCCCAATCTTGAGCCCTAGTAAATCTCTCGTCATAACCACCAACTGCATCTAATGCGCTCTTTTGAAATACTCCGAGATAAACGGTATCGGTCGGGCCAGCCTCTCCCCCAATATGAAATCTTGATGATCCCACTCCAATTGGCGAACGCATCGCTACTGCTACTGCCTTTTCAAATGAGGTAGTTCCTTGAGCAAACATAATGCCACCAACATTTACTGCGCCAGTTTCTTTCAAAGTTTCAACAGCCTGAGCTATGTATTCCTTATCAATTTCTGAGTGTCCATCAATACGAACAACTATTTGATTCTTTGCAATCTTTAGCGCAGCATTTAAACCACTTGGAGTTCTTCCTGATTTATTCTCAATGACTTTGATTCGAGAATCTTGATCTGCTAAATCATTTGCTATCTGTAATGTCTGATCTGTCGAAGGCCCTACTGCCATAATTACTTCTATCTCGCCTTGATAGTTTGAAGATAGAGCAGCTTTAATTGCAGCGCGCAGATGAAGTGCTTCATTGATTACTGTGAGAATTATGGAAACTGGCGGGTAATTGGCTAGGTGAGCAGTATTACCTTGCTCAAGTGGGCTAGTCATAACGTTCAAACGCTATCGCTTCATTACTCTTGCCTCTGTGAAATCCCCTCGGGCAATTCGTTTCTTCACCATAGCCTCGATAGCTATTGTGGGGATTTCGGCTATCTCCTGGGCAGGTCTTGGAAGAATTACCTCAGCAATCCCAAGAGTTGATGCCTTTGCTGGCCTAGAAAATCGGCCAAAGAAGGAATCCTCAGCAGTTAATTACTTAATTGTTGGTTCTGATACTAGAGAGGGATTAAGCCGAGAAGAGATTAAGCGGCTAAAAGTTGGTGGCACTGATGTTGCTGCAGGCAAAAGAAGTGACACGATGCTACTTATTCATATCTCAAAGAAGCGAGATAAAGCAGCAATCATCTCTATTCCGCGTGATAGCTATGCGCTAATTCCAGAACATAATAATTCTCAAGGCAAAGTAATCCCTGCAGCTTATTCAAAGATTAACTCTGCCTACAACTGGGGTGGGGCGCCACTACTAATTGAAACTCTTGAAAGTATGTCTGATTTAAGAATTGATCATTATGTGGAACTTAACTTTGTTGGCTTTGTTCGTATGGTTGATGCCCTTGGCGGCGTTGAAATCTGCACAAAGAAGGATATTAACGACCCTAAGAGCCATCTAACCCTTCCAGCAGGAACACATGTATTAGATGGCGTCGACTCGCTAAAGTTTGTTAGAACCAGAGTCTTTGATGGCTTAGGTGATTTAGGAAGAATGAAAAGACAACAAGAATTTGCTAGCGCGATGCTGCGTAAAGCAACTAGCGCTGGAGTATTACTAAACCCAGTAAAGATGGTTGATTTCATAAACTCAGCTTTAGATAGCGTGGTTACGGATGAAGGATTGAGTCAAGGCGACTTACTAACTCTAGGAAAACAGCTTCGCAATCTTTCAGCAAGTAACGTTAGAACACTTACTATTCCATTGAAGTATTACAACTACAATAAAAATGGAGTAAGCGCTGCAGTGCTCTGGGATCCGGTCTTAGCTTCAGAACTCTTTGAAAGAATTAAAAATGATGAAGCCCTCATTGAAGAGGTAAGACCCAATCCATCATCATCACCTACTACTATCAACAAATTTAAGAGTGGAACTGCCGCTGATAACCCCTGTAGCGGCTAGTATTTGGCAGTCATGTTAAAGCTCTCTGTTATCGGAACTGGCTATCTTGGCGCTACCCATGCCGCAGCTATGTCCTCCCTTGGCTTTGAAGTTGTTGGAGTTGATGTAGATCAGAAGAAAATCGAGCTTCTCAATCAAGGCAAGGTTCCATTTTATGAACCAGGCCTTGAAGATCTTCTCCTGGCAGAGGTAAAGTCAGGGAGATTAAAGTTCACCACAGATTTTGCTCAAATAAGTGATTGTGATGTTCACTTCATCTGCGTAGGAACTCCGCAGAAAAAAGATGGCTTAGCTGCAGATCTAACTTATGTTGATGCATCTATCGCATCTGTTGCGCCCCATGCCAAAGCTGGCTCTCTAATAGTAGGAAAGTCCACAGTTCCTGTCGGAACTGCAGATCGCCTTGCAAATATGTTAAGGCAAGCAAATGAGAGAGTTGAGTTAGCCTGGAATCCAGAATTTTTAAGAGAAGGTTTTGCAGTTGAGGATACCCTTAGGCCAAATAGATTAGTTGTTGGAGTTACTTCAGATCGCGCTGAAGAGATGTTAAAAGAAGTTTATGCCCCACTTCTGAAAGATGGAGTTCCTTGGGTAAGGGCAGATCTGCCAACTGCAGAGCTAGTAAAAGTTGCTGCAAACTCTTTTCTTGCCACCAAGATCTCCTTCATAAACGCCATGGCAGAGATCTGTGAAGCATCTGGCGGAGATGTAACAGTTCTTGCTAAAGCAATTGGTTATGACCCAAGAATTGGCTCTCGCTTTCTCCAAGCTGGAATTGGCTTTGGTGGCGGATGTTTGCCTAAAGATATCCGCGCATTTATGGCGCGATCAGAGGAACTTGGAGCTAAACAATCTCTGGAGTTCTTAAGAGAAATTGATTCAATAAATCTTCGAGCAAGAGCGCGAGTAATTGATTTAGTAAGAATTGACCTAGGTCAGGATCTAAAGGGTAAGAAGATTGCAGTATTAGGCGCTGCCTTTAAGCCCGATAGCGATGATGTCAGAGACTCACCCGCACTAGATATCGCCGTTCAATTAAGCCAAGCAGGAGCAAATGTAAGTGTCCATGATCCCAAAGCTATTGAGCCCGCTAGAGCTCGCTTTGCTCACTTAGATTTTTCAGAGAGTATCGAAGGCTGTATCGCTGGGACAGATGTAATTTTGCATTTAACTGAATGGAAAATATATCGAGAGATAAATCCATCTGCCATAAAGAGCCAGGTCAAGCAAGCGATAATTATTGATGGTCGAAACGCGCTAGATAGAGATCTCTGGGTCAAAGCTGGTTGGAAATTTAGGGCCCTAGGAAGGGCTTAAGTAATGGCGCCAAAAATAATCTTGGCATCAGCATCCCCTGCTAGATATAAGTTATTACAGAGCGCCGGGATTACCCCTGAGGTAATTGTCAGTGGAGTTGATGAAGAGAGCTCTGATTATCAAAATCTATCCCCCAAAGAACTAGTCATAGCCCTGGCAATAGTTAAAGCTCACACAGTTAGAGAAAAGATTAATTATCCTGCTTTGATAATTGGTTGTGACTCTACCTTTGAATTCCAGGGGCAGAGTTTAGGTAAACCAGGAAGCGCAGCAAATGCAATTGCGAGAGCTAAACAATTGCGAGGAAAATCTGGAGTACTACACACCGGACATTGCATTATTGATACTGAGAAAGAAATTGAAATTAGCGATGTAGTGAGCACAAGAGTTTTCTTTGCAGATATGAGCGATGCTGAGATTGATGGTTATGTGGCAACTGGTGAGCCATTAAATGTTGCTGGGGGCTTTACTCTTGATGGAAGAAGCTCACCTTTTATCTCAAGAATTGAAGGCGAAACATCAAATGTTATTGGCCTCTCCCTGCCACTATTGCGCAGCGCCATTAACAAATTAGGTTATCAGTGGTTTGATTTGTCATGACTTTATATGCCGCATATGGATCAAATCTTGATCCTAGGCAGATGCTTCTTAGGGCTCCCCATTCACCTCATCGCGGCACTGGATGGCTACGCGGGTGGCGCTTAACTTTTGGTGGAGAAGAAATTGGATGGGAGGGCGCAGTTGCAACTCTTGCAGAAGATGCCGGACATAGCGTCTTTGTCTCGGTCTACGACTTAACTGCTACAGATGAAGCAGCGCTTGATCAATGGGAAGGTGTAACTACTGATCTATATCGCAAGATTAGAGTGCGAATAGAGACTCTTGATGGTTCTCCGCTTTGCTATATCTATGTACTTAATTCTTTTGAAGGCGGAACACCTTCTGCTCGATATCTGGAGATTATGGTTAGCGCGGCTCGTGAAGCAGGAGCTCCTGAGGATTACATAAAAGATTTAAGTAATCGAAGCACTCGGTAGTAAGTTTGCCCTATGGATCAATCTCTAATCACTCAAGTTCAGCAGTGGATTGATCAAGATCCTGACCCAAAGGCAAGAGTCGAACTTGAAAAACTCCTTGCAGATAATAATGAAGTTGAGTTGCGATCCTGCTTCTCTGGTTTTCTAGAATTTGGAACAGCAGGTTTGCGTGGCAAATTAGGACCAGGGCCTTCAAGAATGAATAGAGCAGTTGTAACAAAAACTGCGGCAGGCCTTGTTACTTACATGCGCAAACATAATCTCTCATCTGTTGTCATTGGACGAGATGCTAGATATGGATCGAAAGACTTTGCTCAAGATACAGCTGAGATTATGCAGGGTGCTGATATGAAGGTCTACTTATTGCCAGGAGCTCTTCCAACTCCAGTTCTTGCCTATGCTGTAAGAGAGTTAAAGTGTGATGTTGGAATTATGGTAACTGCAAGCCATAATCCACCAGAAGATAATGGCTATAAGGTCTATTTAGGCGGAGTAGTTGATCAGATTCGCTATGAAGGATCACAGATTATCTCTCCTGCTGATACTCAGATTTCAGAATATATCTCTCAAGTTCTCGATCTAAATACGCTAAAACGAAGTAGCGGAGCAGAAGTTCTAGATAACGCGATAGTTGATTCGTATGTTAAGGCCACAGCAAAGCTTGCTACCTCAAATAGTGTTCTTAAAGTGGTCTATTCGGCTATGCATGGCGTTGGTAAAGAGACTTTAGAACAAGTATTTACAGCAGCAAATTTTGCTCCCCCGATATTAGTTTCCGAGCAGGCAGAGCCAGATCCAGATTTTCCAACAGTTAAATTTCCAAATCCTGAAGAGCCAGGAGCTATTGATCTCTCTATTAAGAAAGCGATAGAAGTTTCAGCAGATCTAGTTATTGCCAATGATCCTGATGCTGATCGCTGCGCAGTTGCTATCGCTGATAGAGGTGGCAATTGGAGAATGCTTCGAGGAGATGAGGTTGGAGCCCTTCTCGGTGAGTATCTAGCAAGAACTGCTAAGGATAAGAGCGCAACTCTTGCTAATTCAATTGTCTCATCTTCAATCTTGAGCAAAATAGCTAAGGCATACCAATTACCTTTTGCTGAAACTCTCACTGGATTTAAGTGGATTGCAAAGATAGAGAACCTGCATTTCGGATATGAAGAGGCACTTGGTTATGCCGTTGACTCAAATTCAGTAAATGATAAGGATGGAATCAGCGCAGCGCTAATGATTGTTCAAATAGCAACAGATCTAAAGCGTGAATCTAAAACGCTAAATGACTTGCTAGATGAGATTTGGAACAAATACGGCTATCACGGCACCAAGCAGATTTCAGTTAGGGTTAACGCTCTTGAAGAGATCTCCAAAATCCTTGGAAGATTTAGAAATAGCACTCCACAATCAATCGCCGGATATCGCGTGAGTGGCTTTGATGATTTAGAAAAACCTACAAGTGATCTGCCGCCAACAAATGGAGTAAGAATTTTTCTTGACCCAAATATTCGAATCATCGTAAGACCTAGTGGAACCGAGCCAAAGATTAAGTGTTATATAGAGGTAGTTAGCGATAGTCAGGAGATGGCCGAGGAGATCATTGCGAGGCTGGATTCCGAGCTACGTACCTTTCTTGCTTCATAACTTGTAGACTCACCACTTATGTCAGCGCTAAATCTGATTGATGGTTCTGAAACTTCGCTGCGTAGATTTCTACAAACCCTTGCCGGAGTAGATCAAATAGGCGCTCAAGAGCGCGCTGCCATGCTTGCAACGCGAAGCATTAAGACCACTAGTAAGAAGTGGGCTATTGATATGGCTATTAGCATGATTGATTTAACAACTCTTGAAGGGGCAGATACTGCTGGAAAGATCAGATCACTCTGCTCGAAGGCTCTCCGCCCAGATCCGAAAGATCCCTCGGTTCCACATGTGGGAGCAGTATGTGTTTATAACGACATGGTTGGAATAGCAAGAAATCATCTAGATTCAATTGGCGGTCAAAGTATTCCAGTAGCTGCAGTCGCAACTGCTTTTCCCTCAGGTAGAGCATCAAGAAAAGTTAAGCTTCAAGATACCAAAGATGCCATTTCACTAGGCGCAACTGAAATTGATATGGTTATTGATCGAGGTGCATTTCTCTCTGGCCAACTTGGTGAAGTATTTGATGAAATCAGAGCAATTAAAGAAATCTGTTCCGATAAAGCTCACTTAAAAGTAATTCTTGAAACAGGTGAACTAGTAACTCTAGATAACGTTCGCAAAGCTTCATATCTAGCAATGCTTGCTGGGGCAGACTTTATTAAAACCTCAACTGGAAAAGTTACTCCCGCTGCTACCGCTCCAGTAGTTCTAGTGATGCTTGAGGCGGTAAGAGATTTCTATGAGCTAAGTCAGGTCAGAATTGGGGTTAAGCCAGCAGGTGGAATTAGAACAACTAAGGATGCAATCAAGCAGTTGGTATTGGTTAAAGAGATAGCAGGAGCTGAGTGGTTAAACCCAGAGCTATTTCGAATTGGAGCAAGCGCTCTGCTAAATGATTTACTTATGCAGCGCATGAAATTAACTACCGGCAGATATTCAAGCGCAAATTATGTTACGGTGGATTAATAATGAGTGACTTTGAATATGCCCCAGCCTTGGAATCTAAGGCGATAGCCAATATAGGCAAGGACTATGGGCTATTTATAAACGGTAAATTCATTGCCTCTCATAACAAGAAGCGCTTTGAGACTATAAATCCCGCTAATGAAGAGGTATTAGCCAAGATTTCACTCGCCGATGAAGTCGATATTGATAAAGCTGTTAAGGCTGCAAGATCTGCCTATGTAAAAGTTTGGTCGAAGATGAGCGGCAAAGAGCGAGCAAAATACCTCTTTCGCATCGCTCGCCTACTACAAGAGAGATCTCGAGAATTTGCTGTAGTTGAAAGCTTAGATAATGGAAAGCCGATTAGGGAAACTAGAGATATCGATATTCCACTATCAGCTGCGCACTTTTTCTATCACGCCGGCTGGGCAGATAAGTTGGAGTTTGCTGGCTTTGGAGATAAACCTAAAGCTCATGGAGTAGTAGCTCAGATAATTCCTTGGAACTTTCCACTTCTAATGCTCGCATGGAAAATTGCGCCAGCTCTAGCTACTGGAAATACAGTTGTCTTAAAGCCTGCTGAAACTACCCCACTAACCGCTCTGCTATTTGCTGAAGTCTGTCAACAAGCAGATCTACCACCTGGAGTAGTAAACATAATTACAGGAGATGGAAGCACAGGATCTGCGTTAGTTAAGCATCCTGATATAGATAAGGTTGCATTTACTGGATCTACTGAAGTTGGCAAGTTAATTGCTAGATCTCTTGCTGTTGGCAACACTCCAGTAACACTTGAACTTGGTGGAAAAGGTGCAAATATCGTCTTTGAAGATGCCCCACTTGATCAAGCAGTTGAGGGAATCATTAATGGCATATTCTTTAATCAAGGCCATGTCTGCTGCGCTGGCTCTCGCCTTCTGCTTCAAGAAAATATCCATGATGAATTCTTAAGCAAATTACAGAAGAGAATGTCCAAGATTCGCCTGGGTGATCCATTAGATAAGAACACAGATATTGGAGCTATTAACTCAGCTGCGCAACTAGCAAAGATTCATGAACTCTCATCCTCTGGACAAGCAGAGGGCGCTGATATCTGGTCTGCTCCTTGCCAGATTCCAAATAAAGGATTCTGGTTTGCTCCAACGATATTTACTGGAGTGACTCAAGCTCATCGCATTGCTAGAGAGGAAATCTTTGGACCAGTGCTCTCCGTGCTTACATTTAGAACCCCACAAGAGGCGATAGAGAAAGCCAATAACACTCCTTTTGGACTCTCAGCTGGAGTTTGGAGCGATAAAGGTTCAAGAATTCTCTGGGCAGGAAATCACTTAAAGGCTGGAGTTATCTGGGCCAACACCTTTAATAAATTTGATCCTGCAAGCCCATTTGGCGGATATAAAGAATCTGGCTGGGGCCGCGAAGGTGGTCGCCATGGACTTGGCGCATATATCAAGGGAGCTAAGAAATGAGTCTTGATATAAAGAAGACCTATAAATTATTTATCGCAGGCGCCTTTCCTCGAAGTGAATCAGGGCGCAGCTATGAGATTAAAGATAAGAAAGGAAACTTCATAGCAAATCCTGCGCAAGCATCAAGAAAAGATTTAAGAGATGCAGTTCTTGCAGCTAAGAACGCTCATTCATCTTGGGCCTCTGCAACTGCCTATAACCGAGGACAGATTCTCTATCGCATCGCTGAAATTATGGAAGGTAGAAGCGAACAATTCGTTGCAGAAATTATGGCGATGGAATCCGTTACTAGTAAGCAAGCTCAAGTGCAGGTAAGGCAAGCAATTGATACCTGGGTCTGGTATGCCGGGTGGAGCGATAAGATTTCAACAATTGCAGGAAGCACAAACCCTGTTGCAGGACCTTTCTTTAACTTCACAGTTGCAGAGCCACTAGGTGTGGTTGGAATTGTTGCCGATGAAAAATCTTCACTGCTAGGTGTTGTCTTAGGTCTTGCTCCAGTATTGGCAGCAGGCAATTGCGCTGTATTACTTGCAAGCCAGAAGCGCCCACTATCTGCAATAACCCTTGCAGAGTGCCTTGCAACCTCTGATGTTCCAGCAGGGGTAGTAAATATCCTCACTGGTTTAAGCGATGAATTAACCCCGCATTTAGCCTCACATATGGAGATAGATGGCCTTGATTTAAGCGGCGTTGATAGTAAGAGCGTTGCAGCTCTTCGCATTTCAAGTGTTGATAATTTAAAGAGAGTTCATAGTTTTTCAGCTGAAAAATCTCCAGAGCGGATTCTTTCCTATATGGAATATAAGACGCTCTGGCATCCAATCGGTGTTTAGAACTTAGTAATTACTAGCGGCAATCTCTCAGCAACTTCACCTTTCTCGGAGATACTAACCGCGCCTTCTAGCGCTTGTTTAGCTCGTTCAAATCTCTCACTGTCATCGCTATGAAGTGTGAATAGAGCAGATCCGCTAACTATCTTCTCCCCTGGTTTGGCATGAATTTCAATTCCTGCTCCAGCTTGAACTGTCTCCCCTTGTCGCGCTCTTCCAGCGCCCAGGCGCCAAGCACTAACTCCAACTTTTAGCGCATCCATTGAAGAGATAGTTCCGCTTCTCTCAGCAGTAATAACTAGCTTCTCTTTAGCAGTTGGAAGCGAAGCATCAGGATCTCCACCTTGTGCTTTAACCATTTTTCTCCAGCGATCCATCGCGCTTCCATCTTTAAGAGCAACTTCAGGATCTTTGCCACTTACCTTTGCAGCATCAAGCATCTCTCTTGCCAAAATTAAAGTTAACTCAACAACATCTGCTGGTCCACCTCCTGCAAGAACTTCTATTGATTCACGGACTTCAAGTGCGTTGCCAGCAGTTAGCCCAAGTGGCACATCCATAGCAGTAACTAGAGCCCTGGTATTTACTCCAGCTCTCTTTCCAAGTTCGACCATAACACTTGCTAGCTCTTTAGCTTTTTCTGGATCTGACATAAATGCACCAGAGCCTGTTTTAACATCTAGAACTAAGGCGCTAGTTCCTTCAGCAATTTTCTTGCTCATAATCGATGAAGCAATTAATGGAATAGCTGGCACTGTTCCTGTCACATCTCGCAGGGCATAGAGCTTCTTATCGGCAGGTGCTAAACCTGCACCTGCGGCGCAAATTACTGCCCCTACATCTTGCAATACTTTGAGCATCTGCTCATTACTTAGAGATGCCTGCCAACCAGGAATTGATTCCATTTTATCTAGCGTTCCGCCAGTATGGCCAAGACCTCTACCTGATAGCTGTGGAACAGCAGCTCCACAAGCAGCAACTAGTGGCGCAAGTGGAAGTGTGATTTTATCTCCAACTCCACCTGTTGAATGTTTATCAACTGTTGGAATTCCAAGACTGGACCAATTCATTCTCTCGCCGCTATTAATCATTGCATCGGTCCAGCGCAATATCTCGCGCATATTCATTCCATTTAATAAAATCGCCATCAATAAAGCTGAAATCTGTTCATCTGCTACCACTCCGCGGGTGTAGGCATCAACAATCCAGTCAATCTGCAGATCACTTAACTCATTACGATCACGCTTTGCTGAAATTATCTCAACAGCATCAAAAGCTTCGCTCATTATTTTTAATTCTTCTTATCTAAATCATCAGGTCCAAAACCCCAAGGAAGAATTACAGACATGTCTTGAGGGCCAGATGGCGTTAATAGTTGAAGTTCATTTCCGCCATGTTCAAATAGAAGTTGGCGACAACGACCACAAGGTGAGAGGAGTTCTGCCTTGCCATCAACGCAGATCACAGCAACTAGCCTTCCGCCGCCGCTCATAAGCAAATTTGAGATCATGGAACATTCAGCGCAGAGCGTCAAGCCATAGCTAGCATTTTCTATATTGCAGCCGCTAACTATTCGCCCATCGCTAACTAAGCCGGCAGCTCCAACTGGGAAATTTGAGTAAGGGGCATAAGCTTTCTTTGAGGCGTTAATCGCCTCTTTCTTCAATAGCTCCCAATCAATATTCATATCCTCATCTCCTACTCATAAACCCTGCTGCTTAAGGTACTGCTCAAATTCTTGCGGCACTAACTTTGGCTTAACTTTCAATAGAGCGCTACGAATCGTCATCTCAGCAGCCTCCTCTAGGTTTAAGGCCCGCGAGTAGGCAAGGCGAGGATTATCAGCAACTACTACACATCCATGGTTTTCAAGAATGACAACATTGCAATCTTTAAGGGCAGTTGCAGTTGCCTCTGCCACCTCTTGAGTTCCTGGAGCAATCCAAGGAATACGGATAATTTTTCGCAAGTAATAGAGATGATCAGTTGTCACAAGCTGTATCTCCTCATCAATTGCTGCTGCAAAAATACTTGCTTGAGGATGCAAGTGAATACAGGTATTAATATCCTTTCTAGCGCGATAGCTCTCTAGATGGACGCGATACTCTGATGAGGGCTTTGCTGATCCTGTTGCAAGATTTCCATCAAGATCCATCAGAGCAAAGCTGGCCTCATCTAACTGATCAAGTTCGCTACCAGTTCTAGTTATTAAAAATTCTTTGCCACCCTTTAACAACATGGAGAGATTACCTCCAGAGCCCACCACTAAACCTCTATCAACAACTGCTCTACCGATTTTTATAAGCGAGGAAATTTCGCTCTCTGAATTAAGTGAATTAATCTCTGAGACCATAATTACTCTCCAGCCTTTATCTCAAAGATATAGAGCTCTGAAGTGATCATATTTCAACTCCAGCTCCGAGGTTATAGACGCACTTCTCAGTAACTATTGCCGTTATATATCTAGCTAAAGTCACATCAAATGCTGGGTTATAGCTCTTAGAGCCAAGTGGAGCTACAGCATTTCCAGCAAAATGGGTGACCTCGCTATCTGCTCTAAATTCAATCTCTATCTCATCTCCGCTAGCAAGTGATCTATCAATTGTTGACTCTGGAGCAACTACTAGAAATGGAACGCCAGACTCTTTAGCAGCAACTGCAACTCCAAGAGATCCAATTTTATTTGCGCTATCACCATTTCTAGCGATGCGATCTGCTCCAATTAATACTGCATCGATAAGTCCTGAGAAGAGAGCGCTTGCTGCAGCTCCATCTGGAAGGATTCGATATTTAATTCCTGCCTCACTTAACTCCCAGGCAGTTAAGCGAGAGCCTTGAAGCAGGGGGCGAGTCTCATCGGCAAAGACTTCCTCGATATATCCCTGATCACTGAGCTCTCGAATTACTCCAAGAGCCGTTCCCCAATCACTAGTTGCTAGAGATCCGGTGTTGCAATGGGTAAGGATGCGCAGCTTTTTCTTGCCACACTTTTCTAATAGATAGGCAGCCCCAAGTTTTCCCATCGCTCTATTTGCAAGACCATCAGCGCGGCTAATAGCTAGAGCTGATTTCAAAACAGAGGAGGGGCCATTAACTAATTCTGGAGTAACTTGATCAACTCCCCAGGCAAGATTGACCGCGGTAGGGCGAGCAGCTCTTAAAGCAGAAATTGCGCTATCTATCTCTTCCTGGCTCCAGCCTTGTTGCTGGCTGCGAAGGGCAATTAAGGCCACCCCAAAGGCTCCGGCAACTCCCAGGGCTGGAGCTCCGCGAACCGCCAAAGTTTGAATCGCTTCAATTAATTCTTGGTGAGTTTTTATTGTGAGGATTTTCTTCTCATGGGGAAGCAGGCGCTGATCAATCAGAGTAATTGCCCCATCGCCCTGCTCGAGAAAATCGATTGTTCTCACCCAAGCAGTCTAAAGCCAGAGTTGATACTTGGGAACCAGAGTTTTTGGGTAAAGGTGAAAATAGGTCACGAAAATGTGATGGGACACGGGGCCTTTGGTATCGGCCAGCATTTCTCCTTCAATTCTGGCATGGATAGGATTCCCGTATCAGTGAGCCTCCCCGAAATAGTCATAAAAATGAACTTATTTCTCCACTGGTAATCGATCGATTTACCCTCGGGCATACCTCATTGCCAGAGATCTTTGAGAGGAGATTCATGATTAAGCGCGTGATATCTGTAGTAGCTGTAGTTGCACTTACAGCTCTAGGTTTTGCGGCACCATCCAAAGCAGCATCGGAGAGTGATTGCGGTACCGGAAAACTTTTCTGCATCGGTTTAGTAACTGATACTGGAAAAGTTGATGACAAATCATTTAACCAATCTGCATGGGAAGGCGCCAAAGCTGCGGCTAAGTCCAATGGTGGTTTCGCTAAATATATCGAAACAACAGATCCAAAAGACTATGCCACAAATATCGGCCAGTTTGCTAGCAAGAAATACAATGTAATTATCGGCGTTGGCTTCCTCATGGCAGAGGCCATGACTACAGCTGCTGCTGAGTATCCAAGAATTAAGTTCATTGGAGTAGATCAATTCCAGGGAGCTGCTGTTCCAAATCTAACTGGACTAGTTTTCCCAGAAGATAAGGCTGGATTCCTTGCAGGATATCTAGCTGGACATCTAACAAAGACTGGTAAGACAGGCGCAGTTCTTGGAACTGACCTTGTTCCACCAGTTCGTTACTTCGGAGAGGGATACCGTAACGGCGTTGCATATGCCGCTAAGGAACTCGGCAAGAAGTATCCAGCAACTAAATTGATTTATCACGCTCCAGATAACGCATTCAATGACCCAGCATGGGGTGGAACAACTGCTCAGCAGCTTCTCTCCCAGGGTTATGACGTCATCTTCGGCGCAGGTGGAAACACTGGAAACGGTGCACTACTTCGCGTTGCAAAGAAGAAAGGTGCATATTGCATCGGCGTTGATAGCGATCAATGGGGAACACTTCCTGAAGCTCGTCCTTGCCTTGTAACTTCAGCAATGAAGTTAATCGATAAGGGTGTTGCTGCAGTGGTTAAGACCATTGTTGAAGGAACTGATAAGGGCGGAAACTACTTTGGAAAGGTCGGACTAGCTCCACTACACGACTTCACAAAGAAAGTTCCTGCTGCATATCAAGCTAAGTTGAAGGCAATTACTCCAAAGGTTCTTAACGGAACTGTTAAAACCGGAGTTAAGCTCTAAGACTCAAGTTAAGGTTATAAAGAAAGGGAGATACGCTTTTAAAAAGGGCGTATCTCCCTTTAAATCAAGAGAAGAAGTTTTAGATTCAAAAATCATTGGAGTAGCTCGTGGATGCTAAGCAAGGCAAGAAAATTGATTTCAGCCCAATATTAGTTCCGCTGTTATCAATTCTTGTTGCCCTAGCATTTGGTGGTATTTTAATTTTTATTCAAGGAATTAATCCTCTTGCAGCTTATAGAGTTCTATTCACTACTGCCTTTGGATCCTTTGATGGAATCGCAATTACTTTAGCCAAAGCCACGCCTTTGATTCTTAGTGGCCTGGCAGTTGCGATTTGTCTTAGAGCGGGTCTATTTAATATCGGAGCTCAAGGCCAATTAATCTCTGGAGCGCTTGCCTCTGCATGGGCTGGATATACCTTTGTTGGTCTGCCTGCGCTAGTTCATATTCCACTAGCTTTAATCTTTGGCGCATTCTTTGGAGCGCTAGTGGCTCTAGTTGCAGCAGTGCTAAAGGCTTACCGCGGAGTTCATGAAGTCATTACAACCATTATGTTAAATAGTATTGTTATTGCTCTCTCTGATTATCTAACTAGCAACCCTTTTAAAGAGCCAGATCAGCCCCTTACAAGGACACCAAAAATTCAAGAATCGGCCAGGATGCCTGATTTATTAGGCCTGCCATTGGGATTCTTTCTAGCTATAGGACTTTCCATAACGCTCTGGTGGATCATGAGAAATACCACTACTGGTTTTAGTATTGAAACAATTGGAAGAAATAAGAATGCAGGATGGTATGCCGGAATCTCGGTAAAGAAAACCATCATGTTAAGCATGTTAATTGGTGGAGCAGTTGCTGGCGTTGCTGGAGCAGTTGAAACATTAAGCATTATTGGAAGATTTGAGCCAGCCTTTAATGCAGGGCTTGGTTTTGATGGAATTACTGTGGCCTTACTTGGACGAGCAAATCCTCTTGGTGTTATCCCCGCTGCAATTCTCATTGGTGGAATGCGCGCAAGTGGCTCTACCATGCAGTTTGAAGTAGGAGTTGCTCCAGAGTTAGTAGATCTGCTTCTCGCGCTGATTTTATTCTTTGTCACCGCGCCACTACTTGCTAAATTCTTTAAAAATCGCAAAGAGAATGTGGCGATGACAAGTGGTTGGAGCAACTGATGAAACTACGTACTAGCCATTATTTAATCATTGCATTCCTTGCAGCCTTCACTTATTTCTATAGTAAGGATGGATTAGTAGCTACCTCTGTTCTATACACCGCCATTCAATTCGCACTTCCCTTAGCACTTGCCGCAATGGTTGGAGTTATGTGCGAGCGGACTGGAGTTGTAAATATAGGTATCGAAGGAACGATGCTGATCTCAGCCTTCACAGCTTTTTTTGCTGGAGCTATTTTGAAAAATACAGTCCAAGGAATGCTAGTCGGGGTATTTACTGGCGCGATGATGGGGCTGCTATTAGCTCTAATGGCAGTTAATTGGAAAATGGATCAGATCATTGCTGGAGTTATCCTAAATATTTTGGCTGCAGGTATAACTTCCTTTTACTATCGCCAAAATTATTCAATCCCCTCAACCCTTGACCCTATTGATCTTCCAGTAGTTGGAGCCTGGCCTATCCTTGGTCCAGTTCTATCTTTCCATGGTCCAATTACCTATTTTGGAATCTTCTTTATTTTAGGTCTCTGGTTTGCGCTCTATAAAACTTCTTGGGGTCTGCGCTCAAGAGCAGTTGGGGAGCATCCATCAAGTGCTGATACTGCAGGAGTTTCAGTAACAAGACTTCGCTATTTAAATGTCACTGCTGCAGGAGCTGTTGGTGGACTTGCTGGCTCATACCTGGCTCTTGAGGCAGTTGGAATATTCGAGCGAGGATTTACTGCAGGAAAGGGCTTCACCGCTCTTGCCATCATGATCTTTGGTAGATGGAATCCACTTGGCGCACTTGCTGCTGCGCTATTTTTTGGATTAACCCAAGCGGTAACTAATCAATTAATGATTGATGAAGTAGTAGAAATTCCTCCCCAATTTATAAACATGCTTCCATATATTTTGACAATTGTTGTTCTGGCAATCTCGGCTGGAAAAGTCCGTCCACCAGCTGCTGAGGGCATTCCTTATGAGAAGGAAAAGTCATGAAGACTCTTCTAGAAATTGAGGGCATCAGCAAGAGCTTTGGCAGTGTCATTGCCAATGAAGATATTTCACTAACAGTCAAAGAAGGTGAGATTCTTGCTCTCCTTGGTGAGAATGGAGCTGGCAAGTCAACGCTAGTTAAAGCGGTATTTGGTCTGGTTAGGCCAGATGCTGGCACTATAAAAATTAATGGCACTGTGATGGAAAGTGGTGATACCGCTGCAGCAATTGCCAGTGGTGTAGGAATGGTTCACCAGCATTTTCAATTAGTTCCAGTTATGAGCGTTACAGAGAACTTGATTCTAGGAGATGAACCAAAGCGATTCGGTGTAGTAAATATCAAGCGGGCAAAAAAAGAAGCTCTGGCTCTTTCAGAGAAATATGGTCTTGAAGTTGATCCTGATGCCATTATCGAAGATCTTCCAGTCGGAATGGCCCAAAGAGTTGAAATTCTTAAAGCCCTCAGACGCGATGTTAAGTTACTAATTCTTGATGAACCAACAGCGGTATTGACCCCTCAAGAAACTGATGAACTCCTTGAAGTTTTGAGAAACCTTGCCAAGCGCGGAGTTGGGATTCTATTTATTACCCATAAGCTCCGTGAGGTTATGGCAGTTGCTGATCGAATTGCTGTTCTTCGTGGTGGGAAGCTAATGGGCACTACTACTCCTAAGGAGAGTAGTGAATCAAAACTTGCCCAGATGATGGTGGGCCGTGAGGTCGTTCTTCGCGTTGAAAAGAGCGTCGCAAAGCCTAAAGAGGTACTTCTTTCTATAAAGAATCTAAGAGTCAATGATGATAGAAAACTCGAATCTGTTAGGGATGTATCCCTAGAAGTTCATGCTGGAGAAATTCTCGGTATTGCAGGCGTTGAAGGAAATGGCCAGCGAGAATTAGTTGAAGCAATTTGCAGTATGCGCTCTCGCTTAAGCGGCGAGGTAATTGTCAAAGGAAAAGCAATTCCAAACTTAAATCCACGGGCTGCGCATCTAGCAGGGGTTTCCCATATTCCTGAAGATCGAGAGAAGCATGGATTAGTAACTTCTTACTCCATCGCTGATAACTTAGTCTTAAATAGATTTGACCAAGCACCATTTGCCAACGGTTGGATTAGAAGTTTAGAGGAAGTTGCAAGCAATGGTGAAGCCCTTGTTGAGAAATTTGATATCAGGGCTCCAAATGCTTCCCTATCTGCCGGCTCACTATCTGGTGGAAATAAACAGAAAGTTGTTGTTGCAAGAGAGTTAAGTCAACAGCTAGATGTCGTTGTTGCCGCTCAACCAACTAGAGGCGTTGATGTGGGATCAATTGAGTTTATTCATAACCAATTGATTGCTGCTCGCGACGCTGGGGCAGCTGTTCTCTTAGTCTCTGCAGAGCTTGATGAAATCCTCTCTCTTGCTGACAGAATTGCAGTCATCTCTAATGGCAAGATTGTTGCCATATTTAGTTCTAAAGAGGCGGATAGAAATACCATCGGCCGTTTGATGGCTGGCCTGGCATCCTGATTCGATGCCAAAGACGATTGGATTGATTGCAGGCACCGGTTTTTATGACCTACCTGCTTTGAAAGATGGTATTTCTAAAGAGATAGATACTGCATATGGAAACGCTTCAGTTATAAGCGGGCAATTAGGTGGTGTAAACCTAGTATTTCTAACCCGTCATGGAAGCGGCCACAGCATTCCGCCGCATCTGATCAATTATCGAGCCAATATCAAGGCGATGAGTGAGTTAGGCGTTACCGAGATAATTGCAGTTAATGTAGTTGGAGGAATCAATCCAAAACTATCTCCCGGAGATCTTTGCTTAATCGATGACTTTATCGACTTCACCTCTGGTAGGCAGCACACCTTCTCAGATGGTTCAAAGCCTGGAGTTCAACATGTTGATCTCACGCGCGCATATGATGCAAAAATACAGAGCGCTCTTCGCCAAAGCGCTAAAGAGTCAGGAATTTTGCTTCATGAAAATGGAGTCTATGCCGGCTTTAATGGGCCTAGATTTGAAACTCCTTCAGAGATTCGACTAGCAGCACTTGCTGGCGCAACAGTAGTTGGTATGACGGGATGTCCTGAAGTGAGTTTGGCAAGAGAGCTAGGGATTGCTTACGCCAGCATCGCGCTAGTTGTTAATCCTGCCGCAGGATTAAGTGAGGCTGAGATAACCATGGATGAGATAAATAAGGCCCTTGATCTGGGTAAGTCGAAAGCTTTAACGGTTATTGAAGGCGCGCTAAAGGCTTTGGCTTCAAAGTGAGTGATTTTGATTTAGTAATTGATAATGCCACCTACATTGTCACATCTGATAGCAAAAATCAGGTTCTAAAAGATTGCGCTATCGCAATTACAGATAAGAAAATTGTTGCAATTGCGAGCGCAGGAACTTTAAAAGGTAGCAAGACCTACGATGCTAAAGGGAAATTAATTGCGCCAGGATTAATCAATACCCATACCCACCTAGCAATGTCATTACTGCGCGGCTGGGCAGAGGGAGTAAATCTTCAAGGATTTCTAGAAAGGGTCTGGGCAGCAGAGGGATTGATTATGAATCCAAAAAATGTTGCCCTCGGAAGCCAACTTGGCGCACTGGAATCTCTACTTGCAGGAACAACAACCACCCTTGATATGTATCTCTATCCAGATGCGGCTCACAAAGGAGCAGCAAGCACTGGAATTCGCCATATAACTGGCCCTCTTTTCTTTGATTTCACAGGCCTTGATGGTCTTAATTGGGAAGATCGATTAGAGATAGCAAAGAAGTGGGAGCAAGTACTGCAAGATGTTGGCGGGCCAGATGTTCCTACCTATCTAATGCCCCATTCAACCTACACCGTATCGCCAGATCACCTACTTGAAATTGGCAAGCTAGCAAAACAGATGGGAGCTTCGATAAGTATTCATATCTCTGAAAACCTTGGCGAAAATGATGATGTTGCCAAACGTTTTGGCAAGACTCCAACTGCAATGTTAAATGAGAGTGGAATCTTAGAATCTCATACTTTATTAGGCCACGGTGTTCACCTATCAGATGAAGATATTAAATGTCTAGTTGAGGCAGGCGCTGCAGTTGCCCATTGCCCTGGAAGTAATCTCAAGTTAGGAAGTGGTATTGCTGATATTAAGAAATATCAGAGTAGAAAGTTATCTGTTGCACTTGGTACCGATGGTTGCTCATCAAGTAATGATCTGGATATGTGGGCAGTCATGCGAGTTGCTGCCAACTTATATGCCCAGAGTAATGGTCCAGAAAATTTAAGGGCAAGTACGATATTTCGTATGGCAACAATTGAGGCAGCAAAAGCTCTAGGACTTGAGAGTTCAATTGGAAGTATCGAAGTAGGTAAAAGTGCAGATCTAATCTCAATAGATCTAAATAAGGCCCATCTAATCCCACTCCATGACGTATTTGCTCAGCTGGTCTTTGCTGCAGGTCGCGGCGATGTAAGTGATGTCTGGGTCGATGGGAAACATGTAATAGCAAATGGATCATCGACCTTGATTGATTTCTTCCAATTATCTAAGGAAGTAGACGTTGTAGTTCAGACCCTGCGCAAGGAATTTGATGAACAAGGATGAATTGATAGCAAAACTTGATCTGCAGCCTCTTGAAGGCGAGGGTGGTTTATATTCAACGATTTATCGAGATGAATTAAGCAATGCAATTTATTTTATGGTGGTCTCCCCCGATTTCTCAGCCTGGCATCGCCTGCCCCAGGCCGAGCTCTGGCTTCATTTATCTGGCGATCCCCTTCTTCTTCACACTATTGAAAATGGTCAACTAGTCAGTAATCAACAAGGTCATGAAGGAAAATCTCTTGCCTACCAAGTACCAGCCAATACCTGGATGGCAGCAGAGTCTTTAGGGTCTTACTCGCTTCTGAGCTGCTTTCTAGCTCCTGCCTTTTCAACTATGGAGTTAATAGGCAGAGATGAGTTACTCTCCCAATTCCCAAACATTGCCAACCTACCGGAGCTATTTCATGAGTAAGCAGAAGTCAATTCTTATCACCGGCGCTGGCGGGCTAATTGGAAGTGCGCTTTGCAAAACTTTTATCTCTGCAGGCTGGAGGGTAGTTGGTCAGGTAAATCACTCTAAAGGCATTGACGGTATTGAGGTAATAAAAAAAGATCTCTCTATAGCTTTAAGTGGAACTGAATTAGTTGAACAGATTGGCTCAATAGATTGCGTAATCAATAACGCTGCTGATCAATCACTTCTTGACCTTAAGCATTATTCATCAAGTAAAGCACAAGAGATATTTCAGATAAATCTACTATCTCCTATTGAGATAATTCTTGCTGCTAAATCCAAAGGAGCTACATTAGCTATTAATATTTCATCTATTGAGGCTTTAAAAGCTAAATCAGGTCATGAGATCTATGGCGCATCAAAGTCGGCTTTAGAGTCAGTTACTAGATCTCTTGCTCTATCTCTAGCGCCAATGCGAATTAATGGAATTAGATTAGGTCTTATTGGAGATAGTAAATTAGAAAGTAGTTGGCCAGAGGGTTTTTCCTCTTGGACCAATACAGTTCCAGCAGGGCGAATTGGAAGCGCTGAAGAAGTTGCCAATCTAGCTCTAGCAATAACTAGTGAAACTTTTAATTTTGCATCTGGAAGTATTATTGATTTTGATGGCGGCAAGAGCGTTCATCCCGGCTGGTAGTTATCCCTGTTTTAGCTCAAGACGGGCTTGCTTTATTTGACTCTTTAAAGCGCTACTTACTGCAATGTTAAAGGTAATGCCAACCCCGCCATTGGTAGCGTTATATTCCCGGCCATAAATACCTTCAACTTCATCAAGCACATCAATAATGGCCCGAGACTCAAGAGCTGCTGAGACTAGCTGCGATATCGGTTTAGTTATCCGCTTTGAAACTGTTGCCACAACAAGTGACTTTGTCTCTGAGATTTGAGCAAAGTATTGATCTGGGGTCTCTAAAATCAATCTAATTTTCCCAGCAAAACTCTCATTGATTACAGCTATTACAGAAGGGTCTCCATCCCATGTTGAATAAGCAATATCAACACCACTTAATTGAGCGCGGAGGGACTCAGCAGAATCTGGATAGGAAATATTCTTTATCTTGACCTTTGGAAAATTGGCCCTTGCTCCCTTTGTAAAGCTTTCAAGCAGTTCAGCTTCATTTCCTATAAAGGCAATTGATTTACGCTTTGAAAGATTAGCTGCTGCTACCCCTGCAAGATAAGCGCCATCATCCTCTCTAAAATAGATATTTGAAACATTTAACTGTGCAATAGATCTGTCATTAACAATTGCAAATTGAGTCTCGGTATATTCCTGTGAAACCCGAGCTACTGTCTGTCTATATCCAGGACCAACTGCAATTATCAAGGTGTAGCCACTCTTTGCTAGAAAGCGCAGTCGTGTGAGGCGATCTACTGCAGTTCCATTTGTTGGCACCTCACGAACAAATGGCTCAACTAATCCATACTTTTTCTTCGCAGCTTTAAGCGCTAGATGAACTGCGTCATTGAAGGAGTTATCCCCTAGAAATCCAATGTCATAGGCGATAGCAACTTTTGGCTCTGCTGCAATTGCTGGCGTGAAGGGAGAAAACAATAAAATAGCAAGCGCTATAAGAAGCGCCTTAGATTTCATGACTTACTTATCCTTAAAAGAGCTTGGCACCAATCCCAGAGCTGAATATGTCTTCGCTAAAGTCTCTGCGGCAACAGCTCTAGCCTTCTGCCTTCCCTGTTCCAAGATCTTTAATAGGTGAGCTTCATCGGATAAGAGCTCTTCGGTGCGCTTCTTAACTGGGGCAAAGTATGAGGTAACCACCTCAGCTACAGCAGACTTAAAGTCGCCATAACCTTTGCCAGCAAATTCACTTTCGATATCAGATATAGCTCTATTACTAAGGGCTGAATGAATAGTTAAGAGGTTTGATATCCCAGGCTTTTCCTTCTCATCAAACTTTACCTCTTTGCCAGCATCAGTTACTGCGCTCTTTATCTTCTTCGCATTAACTTCTGCTGAATCCAAGATATCGATCACTCCCGAGCTTGATGCTGATGATTTACTCATCTTGGCATTTGGATCTTGGAGATCATTGATCTTCGCTGCCGACTTAATGATGTGAGCCTCAGGAATTGTGAAAGTCTGCCCATACTTAGAGTTAAATCTCTGGCCTAGGTCGCGAGTGAGTTCAATATGTTGTCTCTGATCTTCGCCGACTGGAACTCTATTTGCTTGATAAAGCATGATGTCAGCTGCTTGAAGAATTGGATAGGTGAATAGACCCACAACGGTTCTATCAGCCCCACTCTTCTGTGACTTATCTTTAAATTGCGTCATGCGATTTGCTTCGCCAAATCCAGTCATACACTCAAGGACCCAGCCGAGCTGATTATGTTCTGGCACATGAGATTGAATAAATAAGGTGCACTTATCAGGATCAAGGCCAAGGGCAATTAATTGCGCTGCTGCAAGAAGTGTTCGCTTCCTTAATACTTCTGGATCTGTTTCAACTGTTAACGCATGAAGATCTACAACACAATAAAAAGCATCATGGTCGCTCTGCAGGTCAACCCATTGCTTTACCGCACCTAAGTAATTACCAAGATGGAAAGAATCTGCTGTGGGTTGAATCCCAGATAGGACGCGCTTCATGGCCCTATCTTCTCAATTTTTATCTTGAGTATGTAATTTTGAGAGCAAGACAGTTCCAACGCGCTTGCCCTCTAAACTCAAGACTGTCAGCCTCATCCCGGCTAGATGGATAACATCATGAAGTTGCGGGATTCTTCCCAGCTCATGCATCACATAGCCGCTGAGAGTTTCATAGGGACCCTCTGGGATTTCAATCCCGGTCTGCTCAGCTAGATCCTCAAGTGAAATCAGAGCATCTATTTCATAGTCTCCGGTCCGGCTCTGGTTTGAAACTTCAACCTCGTGGCCATCATATTCATCATGAATATCACCGATTAAGGTCTCAACTAAGTCCTCTAAAGTAACAATTCCATCAGTTCCACCATATTCATCTAGAACTATGGCAATTTGCTGACGAGCAGCACGCATCTCAGATAGAGCAGGCAGAACACCTTTAGTTCCAGGTAAGAACATGATGCTTCGCACCAAATTCATAATAGCTGTGCCTTTTCCAGAATGTTCTGGATCGAGAAGGTCTCTTACATGGATGAAGCCAATTACTTCATCGCTACTTCCCCGCACCACTGGATATCGAGAATGTGCCTTCTCAACTGCCATAAGAATTGCATCACTGACTAGTAAATTAGCATCAAGGAAATCAACTTCAGTTCTTGGCACCATAACCTCATGAACTAAACGCTCACTTGCATTAAAGACCTCTTCAACAATATCGCGCTCTTCTTCGGTTAGTGCTTTATGACCAGTTACTAGATCCACTAGCTCTTCCTCAGAGATATCTTCGCGAGATGCCTTAGGATCAATTCCAAATAACTTTAAGACTAAATCAGATGAATGTGAAAGTAGCCAGATTAGTGGGCGAAATAAACGGGCAGTAACAGATACCGGTGTAACAACAAAGAGTGCAATCTTTTCACTGGAGTGAAGCGCTACGCGCTTTGGTACTAACTCACCAAAGACTAGAGAGAAGTAGGCAATTACAAGTGTTAAGCCAACCAAAGAAATAGTCTCACTAATTGAAGTGCTTAAACCTGCATCTTCAAGTGCAGGAATTAAGTAATCTCCTAGGCGATCTGCGCCAAAGGCAGCTGAGAGAAATCCACTAAAGGTCACTCCAACTTGAACTGCTGCTAGAAAGCGATTGGGGTGTGAGGCAAGATCGGCAACCTTTGCCCCGCGCTTACTCTTTTCAGCAAGAGCCTTTAACTGACCCTCCCTAAGTGAGATCAGGGCAATTTCAGCAGCGACAAAGAGCGCCCCAAGGGCGATAAAAAAGGCTACGACCGAGATATCTAGAGCAAGGTCTTGAAGGGTAAAAGGGTTAGCACCACCAGGGTCCATTAGGGTCCCAAGGGTATAAGAAGGAGGGCCCTGGAGGCTAAATCAAGCCTGGCTACCCCTTTCCCCACGCTCAACTCGGCGCTACTCTTCGCCCAGCCACGAAAGTGGACTTGCTTCATCCAACGGATCGTCGGGCACGTACCTGCCCGGAGAAGGAAGAGAGAAAAAAATGGCATCAGTTGTATTTAAAGATGCATCACGCATCTATCCTGGAACAAGCGCTCCTGCAGTCGATAAATTAAATCTCACCGTTAACGACGGTGAGTTTTTGGTTTTAGTCGGACCTTCAGGTTGTGGAAAGTCAACATCACTTCGAATGCTTGCCGGATTAGAAGAAATTGATAACGGCGCAATTTATATTGGAGATCGCGAAGTAACAAATGTCGCTCCTAAAGACCGAGATATCGCAATGGTCTTCCAGTCCTATGCGCTCTATCCCCATATGACAGTTGCTGAAAATATGGGCTTTGCTCTAAAAATTGCTGGCGTTGCAAAAGAAGAACGTGAGCGACGCGTATTAGATGCCGCCAAACTATTAGATCTTGAACCATACCTAGAGCGCAAACCAAAAGCTTTGTCAGGTGGACAGCGTCAGAGAGTTGCTATGGGCCGCGCCATTGTTCGCGAACCACAGGTCTTCTTGATGGATGAGCCTCTTTCAAACTTAGATGCAAAACTTCGCGTAGCAACTCGTACCCAGATTGCAGCGCTACAGCGTCGCCTTGGAATTACTACCGTCTATGTCACACATGATCAGGTAGAGGCTATGACAATGGGTGATCGCGTAGCAGTTCTTAAAGATGGACTCTTGCAGCAGGTAGATACACCAAGAAATCTCTATGACAATCCAGCAAATGCATTCGTTGCAGGCTTTATTGGCTCACCTGCTATGAACCTAGTGACCGTTCCTGTATCAGGCGGCAAGGCAAAGCTTGGAAACCTAGATGTAGATGTTCCATCATCTGCAGGTGCTTCAGTCACTGTTGGTATCCGCCCAGAAGGATTTACCTCGTCAAGCAAGGGCTTTGATGTTGTAGTTGAAGTAGTTGAAGAGTTAGGCGCAGATGCTTTCGTTTATGGCAAGCCAGCTGATGCGACTGTGAAGTTTGCCAACGCTAGCGATGAAGGAGCTCAGATAATTCTTCGTTGGGATCCAAAAAATCCTCCAAAGCCAGGACAGACAGTAACTGTCACAGCTAAGGCTGAGGTTGTTCATCTATTTAGCACTGCAGATGGCAAGCGTATTAAGTAGTTAAAACGTATTAAAAAAGCCCCCATAACCGGGGGCTTTTTTATTTCCTAATTTTTCCTACTTCATTTCCTTCTGCAGATTCTCATCAATTGCTGCAAGGAACTCTTGAGTATTTAACCAAGGAGCATCGCTACTAATTAGAAGCGCAAGATCCTTAGTCATCTTTCCGCTCTCAACAGTTTCGATACAGACTCTCTCAAGTGAGCTTGCAAACTTTGCTAGCTCTGGAGTGTTATCAAGCTTTGCGCGATGTTGTAGCCCTTGAGTCCAAGCAAAGATTGATGCAATTGGATTGGTTGAGGTTGGCTTGCCCACTTGATGATCGCGGTAATGGCGAGTAACTGTTCCGTGAGCTGCCTCTGCCTCAACAGTTCTGCCATCTGGCGACATAAGAACTGATGTCATAAGGCCAAGTGAGCCATAGCCTTGTGCCACGGTATCTGACTGAACATCACCGTCATAGTTCTTACAAGCCCAGATATAGCCACCTTCCCAGCGAAGAGAGGTTGCCACCATGTCATCAATTAGACGATGGTCATATTCCAGCTTCAATTTCTCAAACTCTGACTTAAACTCTTTTTCAAAAACTTCAGCGAAGATATCTTTGAATCGTCCATCATAGGCTTTCAAAATAGTGTTCTTTGTTGAGAGATAGACCGGATATTTTCGAGCAATTCCATAATTAAATGATGCTCGAGCAAAATCTCGAATAGAGTCATCAAGGTTATACATCGCCATGGCAACACCGGATGATGGAAAATCAAAGACATTAAACTCCATTGGAGCAGATCCATCCTCTGGAGTAAAAGTTACAGTGAGCTTTCCAGGACCTGGAACTCTAAAATCTGTTGCGCGGTATTGATCTCCATAGGCATGACGGCCAATAACAATTGGTTTACTCCAATGAGGAACAAGCCTTGGAACATTCTTAATAATGATTGGCTCACGGAAGATAACCCCACCTAGAATATTTCGAATTGTTCCGTTAGGGGATTTCCACATTTTCTTTAGCGAGAACTCTTTCACTCTCGCCTCATCAGGGGTGATAGTTGCGCACTTAACGCCAACTCCATGCTTCTGGATGGCTTTGGCGCTATCGATAGTTACCTGATCATCTGTGGCATCGCGGTGCTGGATACCTAGATCGTAATACTCCAAATTGATATCAAGATAAGGCAAGATCAATTGCTTCTTAATAAAGTCCCAGATAATTCGAGTCATCTCATCGCCATCAAGCTCAACGACGCTACCTTGCACCTTTATCTTGCTCATCTATCTATCTGCCTCTCTTGATCTTTACTGGTTTATAGATCTTTTACATCTGCTTGCTTGGCGCGCACTGCCTCAGCAGCTACTTTAAGCTCTGCTAATTCACTTGCAGTTAAATCACTTTCAACTACTTTACTAATTCCACCTCTACCGATTTGAGCTTCAACTCCTAGATAAACCCCAGTAATTGAGTACTGGCCATCAACCCAGGCACATACTGGCATTACCTCACCTGAGTCTTGAATTACTGCCTTTGCCATACGAGCAGCTGCTGCCGATGGAGCGTAGTAAGCAGAGCCAGTCTTTAGAAGAGCTACAACTTCTGCCCCACCATTTCTAGTCCGCGTTACTAACTCTTGAATTTCAGCCTCACTTAGCTTTGTAGATAGCGCAGCGCCATCTACTGTGCAGCGAGAAGGAATTGGAACCATAGTTTCTCCATGGCTTCCAAGAGTTAAAGTCTTTACTGATGCAACTGGCACATTGAGTTTCTCTGCCACAAAGTGAGTAAAGCGAGCAGTATCAAGCATTCCTGCTTGTCCCATCACTCTTTGGTAAGGAAACTTGGTTGCAATTTGTGCAAGAGCTGTCATCTCATCTAGTGGATTTGAAACCACGATAAGCACGGCATTTGGTGAGTGCTTAGCAATATTTTCTGCAACTCCTCTAACGATTCCTGCGTTAACACCAATTAGATCCATACGAGACATTCCAGGTTTTCTAGGAAGTCCTGCAGTAATAATCACTACATCAGATCCTGCAGTTGCTTCATATCCTTTGCCTTCAGCAGTAGTTGTGGCTCCAATTACCCTGCTTTCAAAGCCTTCAATAGATCGTGATTGATTGATATCAAGCGCTATGCCTTCTGGCTTTCCATCCAAAATATCTGTTAAAACGACGCTTTCAAAGATGTCATATTCGGCAAGACGTAGCGCTGTGGTTGAACCATAGAAACCAGCTCCGACTACCGTTACTTTTCCAGATCTACTCATGGCGCGAAACCTACCTTCTATCCTCTAGGAAGCGCCAATGCGATGGCAATTAGCGCGATAACAAGTGCGATAGGAATCACTTTCTGAATTGGGCGCATTGATCTGATATCCGGGCTTAGAAAGAGAATGAAGCCGACGGCAATAATTAGCGCCCCGATTCGCACTGAAAGCAGCGCTCCAGTTAATACCCCAGAGAGTGCCAGGGCATAGGAAATTTGCTTGATATTCACCTTGGCTTTAATCCTTATGAAGAGCTAACAAATTCGAAAGTAACATCGCTCTTGTCATTGGCCCTACCCCACCTGGCATTGGAGCAATTGCGCTAGCAACTTTCACTACACCAGGATCAATATCTCCAACTAGCCCTTCTGAAGTTCTAGTGATTCCCACATCAATTGCAACCACGCCTTCTTTAACCATATCTGCGGTAAGAAAGTGAGCGCTACCAAGGGCAGCTATCACGATATCTGCTCGCTTAGTATGAGATCTAATATCACTACTCTTACTATGAAGAATTGTCACAGTGGCATCGATGCCTTTACTAGAAAGTAAGAGACTTAAAGGCCTTCCAACGGTTGTGCCTCGACCAATAATTACTACCTCTTTGCCATTTAGGGAAATCTCATTTTTTCTAAGCAGCTCAACAATAGCTCTAGGTGTGCAAGGAATTACCCCGCTTTGGGAGAGCACTAACTTTCCAAGATTTATTGGATGAAGGCCATCAGCATCTTTATCTGGATCAATCGCACTTAAAACTTTATTTGTATCAATATGAGCTGGAAGTGGAAGTTGAACAATAAATCCAGAGCACTCATTAGAGCGATTTAAATCGTCAATTTCCTTTAATAGCTCTGCTTGACTTACATTTTGTGGCAGCTCAATTCGAATTGAGTTAATTCCTACTTGGCTGCAATCTCTATGTTTTCCATTCACATAGGAGCGTGAGCCGGGATCTTCTCCAACTAATACTGTTGCTAAACCAGGCTTATTTTTTAGCTTTGCTACCGCCTGGGAAACCTCGTGCCTAATAACTTTCGCCGCAGCAACACCATCTAATACTTTTGCTTGGGCCATGGAGATATTCTAGTTCGAAAGAGGTAGCGCTATTTCGCAAGCCTAAAGTTGCGCACCTTGGAAATGGCTATTGGCGAATATAGAAATATTGCCACTCCAAGGCCAATTTCAAGGGTTAGAGCCAGGGGCATCAAATACCAATGGGGGCCAACTGATTCAAGATTTGGAGATAGGAGCTCGCCACTTGATGCCCGAGCAATAAAGAGAGTTAACCCGGCAGTAAATCCAAGGAAGGCCAGGATAAATCTACGTAGCTCAACTTGGTCTTGATATTTACTTACTCCATATTTTCCTATAACAATTCCTAATCCAACAATAACAAGAGCAAGTAATATAAATAACGGCTGTATCCCAACTGGTAATCCTCCAAGAAGTGAGACCGCAGGTATCTCATCTAGGCGATGAACAAATGGGTTTAACCAAGTTCCATTACCTATTACAACCCCACTTCCAGCAATATAGCTAAGAGTTGAGATAAAGAAGTTTGGTAGGTAAAGAATTTGAATAAAGAGAAATGCTAAACCACCAAAGACTCCCGGTTCAATAACTCTTGTTAAATCAAGAACAGTCTCGAAATGCCAAATCAGGGAGAAGCTAAAAACTAATCCAGCAAATCCAACTAAAGCTAATACTAGAAGCGCTGCTAACTTTAGAGCTCTCTGCCAGGGAAATTCCATCCCTTGATCTGGAAGAAGATTACTTGCAATATATCCTGAAACGAATGAGACAATAAAGAGAATTGGAAAGACAATATAGAAAGGCGCCTTTACTGTGCTTCCAAGTGATACAAGTGAGAGCAGAGTTCCAAGAAGACTATAAGTAAATGAAAGTGCCAGTAAGTGAGCTCTCTTCTCACTTGCTCCGCTGGCTCCAAGCCTTTCGCTCATTCGAAGTAAGGCATTTTTAATCACAAGAAAGGGAATTATTAAGGCTCCAATTGGAAAGAAGGTTAAGCGCCCTGAGATAGTTTCATTTGAAAGTGATAGATCAAGTGGAATGTGATGGGCAATTAGGAAAAACCAGATTGCAGCTCGCATTGGATCTGCGGTATTTCCAGTAGAACTTCCAGCGGTAGCCCAGGTAATAAGTGAGATAAAGGCCAGCGGAAGAAGAATTAAAATTATCCCTCGCAAGCCTTGGCCGAAAGCAACTTTCAGCAGTGGCAACATCTCTTTATTCTTGCTTATCCTTTAAGGATTGCACGGAGCAGTTCTGCGGTCTGACTTGGTGTCTTTCCAACTTTAACCCCAGCTGCCTCTAGCGCTACTTTCTTTGCCTCTGCCGTTCCCGAGGAGCCAGAGACAATCGCTCCAGCATGTCCCATAGTTTTTCCTTCAGGGGCGGTAAAGCCTGCAACATATCCAACTACCGGTTTTGTTACATACTCTTTGATGAATGCTGCCGCTCTCTCTTCAGCATCCCCACCAATCTCACCAATCATCACAATTGCTTTTGTCTCTGGATCATCTTGAAAAGCCCTTAAGCAATCTATATGTGTTGTACCAACTATTGGATCTCCCCCAATTCCAACTGCAGTTGTAAAGCCTATATCTCGCAATTCATACATCATCTGATAGGTAAGAGTTCCTGACTTTGAAACCAGGCCAATACTTCCAGGACCTGTGATATCAGCTGGCGTAATTCCAATATTTGATTTACCAGGGCTAATTAAACCTGGGCAATTAGGTCCAATGATCCGTGACTTTCCAACCTTGAGGCTATGAGCATAAAAACTTGCTGTGTCATGAACTGGTATTCCTTCAGTGATAACAACAATTAAGGGCAGGTGAGCATCAATAGCATCAATGACTGCGCTCTTGGCAAACTTTGGTGGCACAAAGATTACTGAGGCATCAGCTCCAGTTGCAGCAACTGCCTCTGTAACGGAGTTAAATACTGGAAGAGATTTTCCTTCAATCTCCACTACCTGACCACCTTTGCCAGGGGTTACTCCACCAACAATATTGGTTCCGCTTAAAATCATTCGTCTGGTGTGCTTACTTCCTTCAGAGCCAGTAATTCCCTGAACGATGACTTTAGTTTTCTCAGTTAAAAAGATCGCCATTATTTAGCTGCCAACTCTGCAGCTCTTGCAGCTGCTCCATCCATGCTATCAACCTGCTGGATCAAAGGATGATTAGCCTTATTTAGAATTGCTCTTCCCTCAATAACATTATTGCCATCGAGTCGAACCACAATCGGCTTACTTGCTTTATCGCCCAGCATTTCAAGAGCCTGAATAATTCCATTAGCGACCGCATCACATGAGGTAATACCACCAAAGACATTTACAAAAACTGACTTAACATCCTTATCTCCAAGAATAATTGAGAGTCCATCTGCCATTACTTGAGCTGATGCTCCCCCGCCAATATCAAGGAAATTTGCTGGTTTTACCCCGCCAAACTTCTCGCCTGCATATGCCACAACATCAAGTGTGCTCATCACAAGGCCCGCTCCATTACCAATTACGCCAACCTCTCCTTGGAGTTTTACGTAATTTAGGTCGCGCTCTTTGGCAAGTGCTTCAAGTGGATCTGCTGCTTCATGATCAATGAGGGCTTCAAATTCCGGATGGCGGAAAGCGGCATTGTCATCAAGTGTTACTTTTCCATCGAGTGCAATTACTCTGCCATCAACAGTTTTTACTAAAGGATTAATCTCAATCAAAGTAGCATCGCAGCTTTGAAAGGTCTTCCAAAGAGTTACTAATATATCGGCAACCTGCCTTTCAACATCGCTACCGAATCCACCTTTTCTAATTATCTCTAAAGCTTTTTCCTGGCTCGTTCCTTCATTGGGGTCAATATGAACTTTAGCTAATTTCTCTGGGGTTTTATGTGCAACTTCTTCAATATCCATACCGCCTGCAACAGATGCCATCACTAAAAAGGAGCGGTTAGATCGATCAAGCAGAATTGCTAAGTAATACTCACTCTCTATTGGAGCAGCGGCAGCAATCATTACTTTCTTGACGATATGGCCCTTTATATCCATGCCAAGAATTGCTTCTGCTTTTACATAAGCATCATCGCCATCTTCAGCAAGCTTTACACCGCCAGCTTTGCCTCGACCACCAATTTTTACTTGAGCTTTAACTACTACTTTTCCGCCAATTTCCTGGGCTGCATCTCTTGCTTGGGCAGGAGTTGTTGCAACTTTTGCTTTTAATACTGGAATTGAGTTGGCTTCAAATAGATCACGGGCTTGATATTCAAAGAGGTCCACGGGTCATAACTTATCTACTGGGGCATATCGGAGCAACAATCGCTTATCTCCATAGCTACCAAAGTTGATTGTGGCCTCTGCTTTCTCTGCCTCACCTGAGAGCGCAATCACAGTGCCAAGACCAAATGTGTCATGACTTACTCGATCACCGATATTTAATTGCAAGGTATTTGACTTAATCGCTGCTTTTGGTAGCGCATTTGGTGCATATTTTCGCCTTGTCATAGGAGGTGAGATATATCCACTCTCACTCTTATTCCAATCAATTAAAGCATCAGGAATTTCATCTAAAAATCTTGAAGGTGGGTTGTAATTCGGAGCTCCCCAAGATGAGCGATATTCAGCCCTTGATAGATAGAGCCTCTCTCTAGCTCTTGTTAGGCCAACGTATGCCAGCCTTCTCTCCTCTTCCAACTCTTTCTTCTCACCTAGCGTTCTTGAGTGAGGAAAAATTCCCTCCTCCATCCCTGTGAGAAATACTGTTGGAAACTCCAAGCCTTTAGCGGTGTGTAGCGTCATTAGAGTTACAACGCCGCCATGATCTTCGCCCTCTGGAATCTCATCTGCATCTGCAACTAATGCCACATCTTCTAAAAATCCCGCAAGTGATATCTCTTGGCCTTCATCAACTTCTCGCTCTTGATACTCCTCAGCAACAGCTACTAACTCCTCAAGGTTTTCAATTCTTACCTCATCTTGTGGATCATGGCTATCGCGGAGCTCATCTAATAGCCCTGATTGCTCAAGAACTGCTGCTGCAATGGTTGCTGGCGGGCGATTGGCTTCAACTAATACTTGCAGAGCTGCAATCATCGCAACAAACTCAGATACAGCAGATGATGCCTTAGCTCCAAGGCCAGCAGCGCTTGCTCTATTTAAACCTTGCCAGAACGAAATACCTTCAGCTTTTGCAAAATCATCAATAGCTTCAAGGGCCCTATCGCCAAGTCCGCGCTTGGGAGTATTAATTATTCTTCGCATACTTACCTCATCATCAGGGTTTACCAATACTCGAAGATAGGCAAGTAAATCCTTTACTTCCTTGCGTTCATAAAAGCGCACTCCCCCCACAACCTTGTAAGGAATGGTGGCGCGCATAAAGACCTCTTCAAATACGCGTGATTGGGCGTTTGTCCTATAAAAAATAGCGCTCTGGCCAAAGTTTGAAAGACCTTCCCTCTCCAATCTAAAGAGTTCATCTCTAATGTATTCAGCTTCATGATGTTCATTCTCGCCAACAAAGCCCAATAACTTGGCTCCACTGCCAGCATCAGACCAGAGGTTCTTCTCTTTGCGAGCCTCATTGAGTGAGATAACAGCATTAGCTGCGCTTAAAATATTCTGCGTTGAGCGATAGTTCTGTTCAAGCAAAATTGTTTGGGCATCAGGATAATCCTCTTCAAATGCCATTATGTTTCTAATAGTTGCCCCTCTAAAGCCATAGATAGATTGATCAGCATCACCAACCACACAGAGCTCAGCTGCTGGGATTCCCTCTCTATCGCTTCCAACTAGCTCTCTAATTAGGATGTATTGAGCATGATTAGTATCTTGATACTCATCAACCAAAATATGTTTAAAGCGATGGCGATAACGAGATCTAGCCTCAGGAAACTTCTGTAATAGATCAACAGTTTTCATAATCAAATCATCAAAATCCATCGCATTAGCACTTGTTAACCTAGCCTGATAGATTGCATAAATCTCAGCAACTACCTCTTCAAAACTATTTTGGGTAGCATTTCTATAATCACTAGGGCCTAATAAATCATTTTTAGCGCCTGAAATTACTGATGCAACCCCTCTTGGGTTATATCTTTTAGGATCTAGATTTAAATCTCTCATAACCAAGGTAATTAGGCGCAGCGAATCTGCTTGATCATAGATAGAAAATGTTGATTTATATCCCAGTCTTCCAGCTTCCTGGCGAAGGATTCTCACCGATGCTGAGTGAAAGGTTGAGACCCAGATTATCTTGGCGCGATTTCCAACTAATTGCGCAACGCGTTCTTTCATCTCGCCAGCTGCTTTATTGGTAAAGGTAATGGCCAATATCTCGTGGGGATCAACGCCCCTTGCTGCCATTAAATAAGCGATGCGACTAGTTAATACCCGGGTCTTTCCAGAGCCTGCTCCAGCAACAACAAGTAGTGGAGTTCCAGAGTGGGTGACAGCTGCTGCTTGCTGCGGGTTTAGCCCGGCTAACAATTTATCTTCATTAAGCGCTGCCATAGTGGTAAGTCTAGGATAGGCGAGTGACCCCAATTGCTGATGAAGAAATCAAGCGCATTCTGGTCGTTATGGCCCATCCCGATGATTGCGATTTTGGCGCAGGAGGAAGTATCGCTAAGTGGCGAGAGGCTGGAATTCAGGTCTCTTACTGCATCATCACAAATGGCGATCAAGGCGGAGAAGAATCAGATGTTCCTGTTGAAGAAATGGCAAAGGTTAGACAGAGAGAGCAGAGAGCGGCAGGAGCTGCCCTTGGAGTAAGTGAGATAACTTTTTTAAATTACCGAGATGGTTCACTAATTCCAACTATCGAACTTCGGCGAGATATTGTTAAAGCAATTCGCATCGCAAAACCTGATCGAATGGTGGTCCAATCACCTGAGCGAAATTGGGAACGTATCTATTCAAGTCATCCAGATCACCTCGCAGCAGGTGAGAGCGCAATTCAAGCAATCTATCCTGATGCAAGAAATCCCTATGCCTTCCCAGAATTAAAGTCAGAAGGACTTGAACCATGGCGGGTAAGAGAGGTCTTTGTTACCGGCTCGCCTACCCCAAATCACTTCATCGATATCACCGAAACAATTGATAAAAAGATTACAGCGCTAAAGGCCCATATCAGCCAAACTGCTCATAACCCAGAGCTTGATTCAATGGTTAGGCAGTGGGGAGAAAAAAATGCTGAAGCGAATCGTTTAGCGGCAGGAAGAGTTGCTGAGATATTTAAGGTTGTAAGTACTGATTAAGAATTACTAGTTATAGCTCTTTCAATCCCAATTGTTCGAAGTGGAGCTCCATCCACTCCTCCATCTTTAACGCCACCTTGAGCAATGTATTTAACAATTTCAAGTCCTGAAACTATCTTCCCCCAGAGGGTGTAATTAGGCCCAAGTGTGGTGTCCTTATAGACCAGAAAGAACTGAGAGCCATTGGTATTTGGTCCTGAATTGGCCATAGCTACGCTTCCTTCAGGATAATTATTTTCAGCAGCCAATGGCAGATTCTCATCACGATATCTAAATGTTGGTCCACCTGAACCAGTTGCAGTTGGATCGCCGCATTGAAGAACGAATATGCCCTCTGTGGTTAGGCGATGACAGAGTGTTTTATTGAAATAACCACCTTTAGCTAGCTGAGACATAACAGTAATAGTTACTGGAGCAGCTTTTGCAAAGGTTTCGATAACAATGGTTCCACAGTTAGTCTGAAGCTTTAAATATTTTGGCGCTCGCTTCATGAGATTTTCCGGAGCAGGAACTCGCATTGGAGATTGCGCTGATGCCTTACTTACTCTGCACTTAATCTTCTTCTCTGGAGCAGCTACCTGTATTTCTTTACTATCGGCGCTCGCTGGAGCAATTGGAATTAAAAGCGCAGCAGAGAGAAGAGCGATGACAGTTACTTTACGATTACTTTTCACTCTTCCTACTCCCACTCAATAGTTCCTGGCGGCTTGGAAGTTATATCAAGAACAACTCGATTAACTTCACTAACTTCATTGGTAATGCGATTTGAGATTTTGGCGAGTACTTCATAAGGCACTCGCGACCAATCTGCCGTCATCGCATCCTCACTTGATACCGGGCGAAGGACTATGGGATGACCATAACTTCTGCCATCTCCTTGAACTCCTACGCTACGCACCTCAGCAAGTAATACCACTGGAGATTGCCAGATCACTTGATCTAGACCGGCTAAGTGTAATTCCTCTCTTGCGATTAAATCGGCCTGGCGCAAGATTCTAAGTCTTTCTTCAGTAACTTCACCGACAATACGAATCGCTAGGCCTGGACCTGGGAATGGTTGGCGCCAAATAATCGCATCTGGCAAGCCTAGAGATAGCCCAACTTGGCGAACTTCATCCTTAAAGAGAGTGCGAAGTGGTTCAATTAATTCAAAATCTAAATCATCTGGAAGGCCGCCCACATTATGGTGAGATTTAATATTTGCAGTACCGCTTCCGCCCCCTGATTCAACTACATCTGGATATAGCGTTCCTTGAACTAGAAACTCTATTTTGCTATCTGCAGATAACTTCTTAGCTGCATCTTCAAAAACTCGAATGAATTCCCTGCCAATAATCTTTCTCTTTTCCTCAGGATCTCTTACGCCCTTTAGAGCATCTAGAAACCTCTGCTTTGCATCAACAACCATAAGTTCAACGCCAGTTGCTGCAACAAAGTCTTTTTCTACTTGCTCAGCCTCACCCTGCCTAAGCAGGCCATGATCAACAAATACGCAGGTTAACTGCCCTCCAATGGCTTTTTGAACAAGTGCTGCAGCAACTGCTGAATCAACTCCGCCAGAGAGGCCGCAAATCACTCGTTTATCTGCAACTTGAGATTTAATATTAATGATCTCATTTTCTACAATATTTTCAGAGGTCCAAGTTGGCTTGCATTTAACAATATCAATTAACCATTTGCGCAGGATCTCCTGCCCATTTTCGCTATGGAGAACTTCTGGATGAAATTGGACTCCAGCTAACTTTCCATCACCACTTTCAAAGGCGGCAACCAAAGTTGAAGCGCTACTTCCTATCGCGCTAAATCCAACTGGAGCTTTAGTGACGCTATCGCCATGGCTCATCCAGACGTTAAATGATGAATCAAGGCCTGAAAATAACTTTGATGAAATATCGGAAGTAAATTCAGTTCTGCCATATTCACTTAAACCTGTCTTTGCTACCTCGCCCCCAAGTAATTGCGCCATAACTTGAAAGCCATAACAGATACCAAAGATCGGAATATTCTGCTCAAATAATGCCCGATCAATTAAGGGAGCATCATCAACATATACAGATGATGGCCCACCAGAGAGAATTATCGCTCTGGGATTTCTTGCAAGTATCTCTTCAAGTGAACTCTTATGAGAAATAATCTCGCTATAGACCCCGGCTTGGCGAACCCGGCGAGCAATTAGCTGGGCATATTGCGCGCCAAAATCAATTACTAAGACATGATTATTGCTCTGCACTAGCTCGCCTTCTTATGCTCTATTTAGAACTATTTCAACTCTCTGGAACTCTTTTAAGTCAGAGTAGCCAGAGGTTGCCATAGCCCGGCGCAGGGCGCCAAATAAATTCATACTTCCATCAGCAGAGTGTGATGGTCCAAGCAATATCTCCTCCAAAGTTCCAGTACTTCCAACATAAACCCTTGTGCCACGTGGCAATTCGCTGTGATGCGCTTCAGGCCCCCAATGCCAACCTCTTCCTGGGGCTGATTCTGCCCGCGCAAGTGGAGATCCCAGCATTACTGCATCTGCGCCGCAGGCAATTGCCTTTGCAATATCACCGCTCTTTCCAACCGAGCCATCAGCAATTACATGAACATATCGCCCGCCAGATTCATCTAAATACTCTCGTCTTGCAGCAGCGACATCAGCAACAGCTGTTGCCATAGGAACAGAGATACCTAGAACTTGGCGAGTGGTATGGGCTGCTCCACCACCAAAGCCAACTAATACTCCAGCTGCTCCTGCTCTCATTAAATGAAGTGCGCTCTGCGCCGTTGCACAACCTCCAACAATTACTGGAACATCTAACTCATAGATAAACTTCTTAAGATTTAGCGCCTCATTAGTCTTTGAAACGTGTTCTGCGCTCACCGTTGTTCCTCGAATAACAAAAATATCAACACCGGCATCAATTACAGTCTTATGGAACTGGGCTGTGCGCTGCGGCGAGAGCGCTGCAGCAACACAGACTCCAGCTGCTCTTATCTCTGCAAGCCGCTCTTTAATTAACTCAGCTCTGATAGGAGCTTGATAGAGCTCCTGCATACGTCTTGTTGCCTGCTCTGCTGGAATTGATGAAATCTCACCTAATTGAATCTTAGGATTTTCATATCTGCTCCATAGACCTTCAAGATTTAATACTCCAAGGCCACCTAATTTTCCAATAGCGATAGCGCTCTCTGGCGAAACCACTGAATCCATAGGGGCTGCAAGCAGCGGAAGTCCAAAACTATAGGCATCGATCTTCCAATCAATTGATACCTCACTTGGTTCTCTAGTTCTTCTAGAAGGAGCGATAGAAATATCATCAAATGAATAGGCAGTTCTGGCTCTCTTGCCAGGTGAGATCTCGATATCAACCATTATTTACTCCGATAGTAATTAGGGGCATCAGCCACATCTAATACATCATGGGGATGGCTCTCAGAGAGGCCGGCTGCGGTAATTTGTATTAGCCGGCCGCGTTTTTGCAGAGCTGCAATATCTTGCGCTCCGGCATATCCCATCCCTGAGCGGAGCCCACCAACTAATTGATGAACCACTTGCGAGAGGCTTCCTCGATAAGCAACTTTTCCTTCAATACCCTCCGGAACTAATTTATCTTCAGCTAATACATCATCTTGCATATAGCGATCTTTTGAAAATGACTTCTGCTCGCCCCTTGATTGCATCGCGCCAAGGGAGCCCATCCCGCGATAGATCTTAAATTTTCTTCCATCACTTTCAACTAGCTCACCAGGTGATTCATCACAACCTGCAAGAAGAGATCCAAGCATCACGGTATCGGCACCTGAAACAATTGCTTTGGCGATATCTCCCGAGTATTGCAAGCCGCCATCTGCAATCAATGGAATATCAGCTTTCTGACATGCCTTAGCTGCCTCCATAATTGCAGTTATCTGAGGAACTCCAACGCCAGCAACAATTCGTGTGGTGCAGATAGATCCAGGTCCTACTCCAACTTTAACTGCATCGGCTCCAGCATTAATTAGCGCTTGAGCTCCTGCTCTAGTTGCAACATTTCCACCAATTACCTCTTGTTTAGGAAAGTGCTTCTTAATTCTTACTATCGCATCTAAAACGGCTCGGTGATGGCCATGAGCTGTATCAACGACAATTACATCAACGCCAGCGCCAATTAACGCCTCAGCTCTTTCAAATCCATCTTCGCCAACGCCAACTGCTGCGCCAACTCTTAGATTTGCTCCCTTAACTAACTTCACATGGGTTACTTGTTCATCGATAGCGAGGTTTCTATGGATGATTCCAATCCCGCCAGCTTTAGCCATAGCAATTGCCATTGCAGATTCAGTAACGGTATCCATCGCCGAGGAGATCAATGGGATATCTAATTGGATCGAGCGAGTGAGATAAGTCTTGGTATCAACCTCTGAAGGCACTACCTCTGAGGCATCTGGGAGCAGGAGAACATCATCGTAGGTAAGGCCAAGCATTGCGACCTTCTCATTAACGCTCTCACTCACCGCTCCACCTTAATGGCTAGGGTATTTAAGCTCCAACTGCCCGCGTAATTTCCATAATTGCGCTATCCAAACAATCGACTCTAACCACTGATTTGCGTGAAGATTTACGCCATCCTGGTCCACCAAGAATGATTCGTGGGGCCGGTCTAATCTTTGGAATATCTCCAACAACTTCACACTTTCCATTCTTAGCTAGCTGAGCCCAGAGAAAGACTGCTGGAGGCGCAGACTTTTTTACTACCGCTCCAACTGCTGAGATAGGAGTTCTAGCTCCTAGAAATTGCGATTGAATATTTCTCTCCGCAAGAGCTGCTCCTAGAGTGTAGAGAGCCAGGGTATGCATCTCCTCGCCAATACAGGCAAGTAGCACTGGTCGGGAATTAATTGGAAGATCTGGAGTCTGATTTGAACTCTGCATAAGGCGAGTAATTATCTCAGTTAGTAAATGCTCAATCTCAATTCCAGTACCAAGCTCTGCCCATTCATTTCCTACTGCGATTAAAACTGGAACTATTAACTCATTCCAGGTAGCAATAATTCCTCGTTTGTTAACCTGATCTCTTAAGGAATTTTCTATGTAGCTTCGATCATAAACTCTTGCAGCTTTGAGAAGTGATTCAATTAATTCAGAGCAATCTGCAGATTCAAATCCCTCATTCGTTTTATATGAGGTTTCAGCGCCTTTAGCCTTAATCTTTAGCGCTACTTCGGCAGCATCACATGGTGAGTAGCCTTGAACAATTAACTTTCTCATTAAGGTAAGCCTGGCTAGATCCTTGCCATCATATTTGCGGTGCTCGCCCTCAATATGACTTGATGGGCCAAGGCCATATCTGCGATCCCAAGTTCTAAGGGTGGCTGGAGCTATACCGAGTCTGCGAGCTACTGAAGCGACGGTTAAACGCTCATCTTCTAAGCCAGCCTTAAGGTTGGCACTTTTGGGGCGCTGGGCCATGGGCCAATAGTGGTGCTTATCACCTACTTTTGCGACCTGAAATCAAAGAAATTACCCC
>Ga0164293_10000255_pt1 | contig 40076 bp, 40 predicted proteins | sample GEODES118metaG_FD_111487 | JGI IMG/M metagenome (GOLD analysis project Ga0164293, IMG submission 111487) | Eutrophic lake water microbial communities from Lake Mendota, Wisconsin, USA - GEODES118 metaG | ecosystem: Environmental > Aquatic > Freshwater > Lake | place: USA: Lake Mendota...
CCTGCGGCCAGGCCTTCAGAACGGCACTTCCTCCTCGCTGGGTTCTCCCCCACCGAAACCGCCACTGCCGTAGCCGCCGCCTTCGTAGCTGCCACCAGCCCCGCCTGCCTCAGCATCGCGACGGGAGCCGAGCAGCTCCAGTCGATCGACCCGTACCACGGGTTTGGTGCGCTCTTCGCCGCTGGCCTTGTCGGTCCAGCGGTCGAGCTTGAATGAACCGATGATCCCGAGCAGGGAGCCCTTGCGGACGTAGTCCGCCGCCACTTGGGCCTGTTTGCCCCAGATCTCGAGGTTGAACCAGTCGGGCTCGTCGTCCTTGCGGGTGCGGTTCACGGCCAGGGTGAGATTGGCCACGACACTGCCGGACTCGAAGTACCGCACTTCGGGATCGCGGCCGGCCCGGCCGACGAGAGTGATCGAATTGACGCCCATGGCAGCCACTCCTGCTGTGTTGAATCTGTGTTGGATCTAATGATGCGGCACCCTCTGAAGGGGCCACGCCTTGTCAGTTCCACCCTTCGTCCCGGTTGTCACACCCCCTGCCCCCGAGCTCTGGGCAGCGGCTGGACCCCCTCTATGATCTGGGCCAACCAGCCTGCGGTCGCCCCCCCTCGTGTTTTTTCGTCGCTTCCAGTTCTCGCGCGATATCGGTATTGATCTGGGAACGGCCAACACCCTGATGTACGTCTCCGGCAGGGGCATCGTGCTGCAGGAGCCTTCGGTGGTGGCCATCGATCTCCAGCGCAATGTGCCGATGGCGGTGGGCGATGAGGCCAAGCTGATGTTGGGGCGCACTCCCGGCACCATCAGGGCGGTACGGCCGCTTCGCGACGGCGTCATCGCCGATTTCGATGCCGCCGAGCAGATGATCAAGAGCTTCATCCAGAAAGGCAACGAGGGCCGAGGGGTACTTGCTCCCCGTCTGGTGATCGGTATCCCCAGCGGCGTGACCGGGGTGGAGCGGAGGGCCGTGCGGGAGGCGGGACTGGCCGGTGCCCGCCAGGTGCACCTGATTGATGAGCCCGTTGCCGCCGCCATCGGTGCCGGTTTGCCGGTCACTGAACCCGTCGGGACAATGATAGTGGACATCGGGGGGGGCACCACCGAAGTGGCGGTGATCAGCCTCGGCGGCACTGTGCTCAGCGAGTCGGTCAGGGTGGCTGGGGACGAACTCAGCGAGGCGATCGGCGTCTATCTCAAGAAGGTGCACAACCTCGTGGTGGGCGAGCGCACGGCCGAGGACATCAAGATCCGCATCGGCTCCGCCTTCCCCGACGATATCCACGATGAGACCTCCCTCGATGTGCGGGGTCTGCACCTGCTTTCCGGCCTGCCCCGCACGGTCAACGTGCGTGCCGGCGACATTCGCGAAGCGATGGCCGAGCCCCTCAACGTGATCGTGGAGGCCGTCAAACGCACCCTCGAGCGCACCCCGCCCGAACTTGCCGCCGACATCGTGGATCGCGGCATCATGCTGGCCGGCGGTGGCGCCCAGGTGCGTGGCATCTGTGATCTGATCAGCCACGAGACCGGCATCCTCACCCACGTGGCCGAGGACCCCCTGCTCTGCGTGGTCAATGGCTGCGGCATGGTGCTCGAGGATTATCAGCATCTTCAGCGCGTGCTCGACACCCCCGATTTCGCCCGTCACGCGGTCTGATTCCCATGCCGGCTGCCCGCTGGCTGCGCTGGGGCCAGGCTCGCCCTCTGCTGCAGTTCTGGCCCTGGCTGCTCCTGCTGTTGGGTCTGATGGCCGTGCGGTTCAGCAAGGGCTCCCTGGTCACCGATGCCTACGCCCTGCTGACCCGTCCTTTCTGGCCTGGTACGGCCCAGGGGGAGTGGGTGCGCTCCGCTCAGGGCAGCGGTGACCAGCTGCGCCTCCGCCAGCTTGAGCGCGAGAACGAGCGCCTGCGCGGCCTGCTTCAGTTGCCCCGTGCCGCCGGTGAGAGGGTGGAGGCCCCGGTGATCTCCCGTCAGACGGGCGGCTGGTGGCATCAGCTGGTGCTTGGTGCCGGTGCTCTCCAGGGCCTGCGTCCCGGCCAGGCGGTGATCGCACCCGGAGGCCTGGTGGGCAGGCTCAGCAGCGTCACCCCCAGCACGGCCACCGTGAGTCTGCTCACCGACCCCACCAGCCGGGTGGGGGTCTGGGTGGGCCGCACCCGGCGCCATGCCCTGCTCAGCGGCATCGGCACCAGCCGGCCGTTGCTGCGCTTTCTCGAGAAGGATCCTCAGGCCCGCCCGGGGGATGTGGTGTATTCCTCTCCCGCCAGCACGCTGCTGCCGCCCAACCTGCCGGTGGGGGTGATTCAGTCGATCGATGAGACGGCTGATCCCGCCCCCGAGGCGGTGGTGCAGCTGATCGCGCCCCTTGATGCGCTCGACTGGGTGCAGGTACTGGTGCGCTGATGGCCGTGTTGTCTCGGCAACCCTGGTGTGTGGCCACCTCCCTGCTGGTGCCCCTGCTCACCCTGGCCGCGCCCGGGTGGTTGCGGCTGGCGGGGGTCGCCCCGGCCTGGGCCGTGCTCTGGTTGCTGCCCTGGGCCCTGGTGGATGGAAGTATTTCGGGCGGTCTGGCAGGTCTCGCCGTGGGTTTGCTGCTGGATGCCCTCCATCCTTCCGGAGCCAGCCTGGTGCCAGGCCTGGTGCTGCTCGGTTGGTGGTGGGGCCGGATCGGTCGCAAGGGGGCACCGATTCAAGGCACTTTCAATCTTGCCCTGCTGGCGTTGTTCGGCACCCTGCTGCTGGACCTCAGCCTGATGATCCAGTGGTTGCTGATCTCCTGGCGGAACCATGCCGCAGCCCTGGTTCTTTACGAAGGTTCGGCGGCCAGTGGGTCGGTGCTGGATCGGGGGGTCAATCCCGCCCCGCTGGCCCTGCCAGGTTGGCACTGGGACGACCTGGCAGGGGCGGGGCTGCAGGTGCTGCTGGCCCAGACCCTGGTCACGGCGTTGTTGGCACCACTGCTGTGCTCATTGCAGTTGCTGCTCTGGCGCCAGCTGGGCGCCGCCTGGCGCAGCTGAATGAAAACGGCCATGTCGCTCCTTCCTCCTGGGTCTCGCCCCCTTGCCGGCCGGAATGGTGGGCCGCGCCGCTGGCGGCGGCGGCCGCTGCTGGTTCTGCTGGCCCTGGCGCTGGCCAGCGCCGCCTGCGGGTCGCGGCCGCCACTGGGTCAGGGGCCGGCGGCCGGGCCGCGGCAGCTTCGGGTCTGGACCCTCGACCTGGCCCCCCGCTTCAACCCCTACATGCAGAAGGTGATCAGCGCCTGGGAGCGTCGGCACCCTGGCGTGCAGGTGGTGTGGACGGACGTCCCCTGGAGTTCGGTGGAGCGCAAGCTGCTGGCGGCGGTGTTCGCCCGCACCGCTCCCGATCTGGTGAATCTCAATCCTCCGTTTGCGGCGAACCTCGCCAGCAAGGGGGGGCTGCTCGATCTCCAGTCCCAGCTGCCAGCCGGGGCCGCCGATGCCTACCTTCCCCGCATCTGGGCTTCCGGTCGTCAGGAAGGGGTGCAGTACGCGATCCCGTGGTACCTCACCACTCGGGTCACCATGGCCAACCGCAGGATCCTGCAGCAGGCCGGCGTGGCAGAACCACCCCGCCGCTGGGAGGACGTGCCTGCCTATGCCCAGGCGGTGCGCCAGCGCACCGGTCGCTATGCCCTGTTCGTGACCGTGGTGCCCGATGACTCGGCCGAACTGCTCGAATCGATGGTGCAGATGGGGGTGACGCTGCTCGATGGGAACCATCGGGCCGCCTTCCACACCCCTGCCGGGCGGAAGGCCTTCGCCTTCTGGACCGACCTCTTCCGCCGTGGTCTGTTGCCGCGGGAGGTGGTGAGCCAGGGCTACCGACGGGCGATCGAGCTTTACCAGGCCGGGGATCTGGCCCAGGTGGCCACCGGCCCCGACTTCCTCCGCAACCTCCAGACCAACGCACCCGGTGTCGCCGCCGTCACGGTTCCCTATCCCCCTTTGCGGGGGGCCGGTGGTGAGGCGAATGTGGCGGTGATGAACCTGGTGGTGCCGCGACGCACGGCCATGGCGGCGGAGGCCGTGAGCTTCGCCCTTTTCCTCACCGATGCCACCAACCAGCTGGCTTTCGCCGAGGAGGCCCGGGTGCTGCCTTCTTCCCGGCAGGCCCTGCTCGAGCTGGAACAACGGCTCGAGCAGGGCCCGCAGGAGGCGGCGGCTCCGCTGGTGGGCCAGGCTCGCCGTCTCTCGGCCAGCACCCTGGCGGAGGCAAGGGTGCTGGTGCCCGCCACTCCAGGGGTGAAGCGTCTGCAGGCGATCCTCTACACCCAGCTCCAGAAGGCGATGCTCGGTCAGATCGACAGCGACCGGGCCCTGGCGGAGGCGGAACGGGAGTGGAATCGCTACGCCGAGGCCCGCTGGCCCTGATAGGGCTCCGATTGCCCTTACCAGCAGTCGCCGATCACTTCTGTTTCCGAAGAAATCATTAAAGATGCCCAGATCGCCCGTGCTGGAGGCGATTCGGGGGATGACCACAGGCGGTGTTGAAGGGTATGGTTGCGATTCTTCACCCGGATCTCCGGCTCGATGCCTATGTCGTCCATGCCCACGGAGGACATGCCCCGGCAGCAGGCAGACGATGGCAGCGGTACCGGCGAGGGTCGGGAGCCGGAGCGCCGGGCGACCCTGCTGGTGGTGGACGACGAACCCGCGGTACGCCGGGTGCTGGTCATGCGTCTGCAGCTGGCCGGGTATCACGTGGTCTGTGCCGAGGATGGGGAAGAGGCCCTTGCCCTCTTCCACCGCGAGCAGCCCGACCTGGTGGTGCTCGATGTGATGCTCCCCAAGCTGGATGGTTTTGCGGTCTGCCGGCGCCTGAGGGCCGAATCCTGCGTGCCGATCATTTTTCTTTCGGCCCTCGATGCCATCGCCGAGCGGGTGGCGGGCCTGGATCTCGGTGCGGACGACTACCTTCCCAAGCCTTTCAGCCCCAAGGAGCTTGAGGCCAGGATCGCCACCATCCTTCGCCGGGTCGGCCGGGGATCGGCCGCGGCGGAACCCAGGGAAGCCAGCAACGGCAGTGGTGTGCTGCGGGTCGGGGATCTGGTGGTGGACACCAACCGCCGCCAGGTCACCCGCGATGGCCAGCGCATCGCCCTCACCTACACCGAGTTCAGCCTGCTGGAGCTGCTGTTCCGGGAACCCGGTCGGGTGGTGCCCCGGGCCGAGATCCTCGAACAGCTCTGGGGCTATCCGCCCCGTCGCGCCGCCGACCTGCGGGTGGTGGATGTCTATGTGGCCCGGCTGCGGGGCAAGCTCGAGCCCGATCCCCGCAATCCCGAACTGATCCTGACCGTGCGGGGCACCGGCTACGCCTCTCAGCGCATGGGCGATGGTGCCCTGCCCGCCGTCGGCTGAGTCTTTCGCCGGGGACCGTTCCCCTTGTTCCTGCAGGATGGGCCCATACCTGTTTCCTTCGTCCTGCCTTGTCGGAGCTGCGTGAGACCCGCCTGGAGAAGGCCCAGGCCCTGGCGGCCCTCGGCCAGGGGCCCTATGCCCTGGGCTTCTCCCCCACCCACCGCACTGCCCGCCTCCAGCAGGACCATGCCGACCTGCCCAACGGTGAAGAGTGTGCCGACGTGGTGTCGGTGGCGGGTCGGGTGATGACCCGCAGGGTGATGGGCAAGCTGGCCTTCTTCACCCTGGCCGACGAAACCGGCACGATTCAGCTCTACCTCGAAAAAGCCACGCTCGAGGCGGCAGCCCCCGAGGCGCCGCCCCCCGGAGCCTTCGGCCAGATCACCTCCCTGGTGGATGCCGGCGATCTGATCGGAGTGACCGGCACCCTGCGCCGCACCGATCGGGGGGAGCTCTCGGTCAAGGTCACCGAGTGGCAGATGCTCTGCAAGGCGCTTCAGCCCCTTCCCGACAAGTGGCATGGGCTGGCGGATGTGGAGAAGCGCTATCGCCAGCGCTATCTCGATCTGATTGTCTCTCCCCACACCCGGGAGACCTTCCGGCGCCGCGCCCGGATCGTCAGTTCGATGCGTCGCTGGCTGGATGACCGCGACTTCCTCGAGATCGAGACCCCCGTGCTCCAGAGCCAGGCCGGCGGTGCCGATGCCCGACCGTTCGAGACCCACCACAACGCCCTGGATCTGCCGCTGACCCTGCGCATCGCCACCGAGCTGCATCTCAAGCGGCTGGTGGTGGGGGGCTTCGAGCGCGTCTACGAGCTGGGGCGGATTTTCCGCAACGAAGGGGTGAGCACCCGCCACAACCCTGAGTTCACCTCGGTGGAGATCTACCAGGCCTACGCCGACTACCACGACATGATGGAGCTCACCGAGCAGCTGATCGTCACGGCGGCGCGGGAAGTGTGCGGCGGCACGCGGCTCCCCTATCAGGGCAGCGAGATCGATCTCACCCCGCCCTGGCGCCGGGCCACGATGCATGAGTTGGTGAATGCTGCCACCGGCCTCGATTTCGAGACCTTCACCAGCCGCAGTGAGGCCGCTGCGGCGATGGAGCAGGCCGGGCTGGTAGTGCCGGAAGCGGCCGACAGCGTGGGCCGGCTGCTGGTGGAGGCCTTCGAGCAGAAGGTGGAGGAGACCCTGATCCAGCCCACCTTCGTGCTCGATTACCCCGTGGAGAACTCCCCCCTGGCCCGGGCCCATCGCAGCAAGCCGGGGATGGTGGAGCGGTTTGAGCTATTTATCGTCGGTCGGGAGACCGCCAACGCCTTCAGCGAACTGATCGATCCGCTCGATCAGCGGGCCCGGCTGGAGGCCCAGCAGGAGCGTCGACGGGCCGGGGACCCGGAGGCGCAGAAGGTGGATGAGGACTTCCTCCATGCCCTGGAGGTGGGGATGCCTCCCACCGGCGGTCTTGGAATCGGCATCGATCGGCTGGTGATGCTGCTCACCGACAGTGCCTCGATCCGGGATGTGATCGCCTTCCCGTTGCTGCGTCCGGAGGCCCTGCGACCGGTGCAGTGAGATAATGGATCCGCGTAGGCAATCTCCCCCATCGGGGCATCCTGAGGTATGAGCGGCGAGCGCGTCGGTTTTCGCTTCAAACACGCCGATGCGGTGGTGAAGCGCAATCCCCAGGGGCGGTCGCGCCGGGGCTGGGTCATGGAGCCGGTGGAGCAGACCACCAGCCGCGGCACGAAGATGCCGGCCTATCGCATCCGTTGGCGCGACAGCGAACGTCCCGAGATTGTGCTGCAGCACATGCTGATCGCCGATCCGGATCCCACCCCGCCGCCGGAAGGGGTGAGCCTGGTGCCACCCGCTCCGAAGAAGTGAACCGGCGGGCTCAGCTCCATCCCCGCAGGCGATAGGCCAGCTGGCCCAGATGCTCCTTGATCGCCATCGTGGTGGTGGCAAGGGCATCGGCGCTGGGCAGCACGCTCAGCAGCAGGTGTTCTCCGCTCGGTTGTCCGTAGGCACGGCGCTCCGGTAGCTGGAAATCGCAGGCCACCGGCACGATCGTGAGGTCGGTGAGGCGCCGGAAGGTGGCAACCGAGCGGGGCAGATGGGTGGCACTGGTCACCAGCAGCAGCCGCTGCCATCCCCGCTCCTGCGCCAGTTCCCCGATGGCCTGAGCTTCCTCGGCGGTGTTGCGGGCCTGTTCGCTGCGCAGGATCTTTGCGGCGGGAACCCCCAGCAGTTGGGCCAGGCTGGCGGCCGAGCGGGCTTCCGGGGGCGAGGGATCGTGGGCGGTGAAGCTCACCCGCCCTCCGGATACCACCAGCCACTGCGCCCGACCGCGCCGCACCAGATCCACCCCTTGGATCAGCCGGTCACCGGCTTCCCCCACCTCCACCAGGCGGCGCGGCGGCAACTGGGGGCGGAGCCCTCCGCCCAGTACCAGCACCGCATCGGCGGTGGGAATCGGGTCAGGGGTCATGCGGCTGGCCCGTTCCTCCAGCTGCCAGAGGAGTTGCCGCGAGGTCCAGGGCATGGCGGCCAGCCAGAGCAGCCCCAGGCCGGCAGTGATCCAGCCCCTGGCTCCGCGGCGGGGACCTGCTGCCAGTCCGATCAACAGCAGGGCGATCGACAGACCGAGCGGGTACAGGGCCAGCGGCAGCAGTTTGGAAAGCAGGAAGCCCATGCCGCCGAGTCCCGATCAGCGCTGCATCTTGCGCCGCAGTTCCTGGAGTTCCTGCTGGGATTCAAAGGCGGCCCAGTCCGCATCCAGGCTGGAGTCCGCATCGCCCTGGGCGGCGGGCGGCGCCGGGGGGGCCGGCTGGCCGGTGATCTCGGTGAGTTCCTGCTCCACGGCCGAGAACCGCTGCCCCAGCTCCCCGAGGGTCTGCCAGCGGTTGCGGCCCTGCTCCATCAGCTCTTTCACATGGTCTTCCGCCCGGCTGGCCAGTTCCTCGGCACCGGCGCTGCGGGCCCGGCTCACCCGTTCTTCCCACTGACGGATCTCGCCGGCCAGACGCAGCAGACCCTGCCGTTGCATTTCGGCTTCCTGGCGCAGGTCGAGGCGCTGCTTCATCAGCCGCTGCTGGCGCTCCCTGGCGTCCTGTTCGGCCAACAGGGCCTCCTGCTGGGGATTGGAGCGAAGGAAGGACTGCAGCTGGGCATCAAGTCGGGATTCGAGTTGTTCCAGCCAGTTGTTGCCGTTGGTGGAGCGGGTCATTGCGGTGGGTGGGGCGGTTCGGGGGCACGCGTGATCAGAGGGGCCTCGATCTCCTCCTGCAGCGGCGTGATCGCGGCTTCGCGGGAGCGAAGCAGCAGCTGGGTCAGGCGTGCGATGGCGCCTTCGCCGAGGTCCTGGGTGCTGATCTGATCGAAGGCGTCTCGATAGAGCTCCTCCAATTGGCTGATCAGACCCTCCCGCATCGAGCGCATCGCCAGGCGTTGTTCCTCCCTGCTCATCGCTGCGGTGCGGTTGGATCCCAAGTCTGCCCCGGTTTGAGCAGATGCAGGGAAAGATCATTGTCCGGATCGCTCCAGCGGGCCGTCAGCTGCCAGCCGGCGGCGGCGGCCAGGGCGCCGAACGCCTCCGGGCTGTACTTCGCGCTGGTTTCGGTGATCAGCTCCTCCCCGGCTTCGAAGCGCCAGCGGCGACCGGCCAGCTCCACCTCCTGGGCATGCCGGCTGACCAGGGCCATGACGATGCGGCTCTGCTGGGGTTGCCAGCGGGCTGTGTACCGGAACCCGGCGGGATCGAAGTTGCCGTTGAGGTCGCGGTTGAGTCGTCGCAGCAGATTGAAGGCGAAGGCGGCCGAAACGCCGGCGGCATCGTTGTAGGCGGCTTCCAGTCGCTCCACGCTCTTGGGCTGGTCGATACCGATCAGCAGCCGGCCATCAGCACCCAGCAACCGGCCGAACTGCTGCAGCAGGCTCCGGGCCTCCGCCGGTTCGAAATTGCCGAGCGAACTGCCGGGATAGAAGCCCAGCAGGCGTCTCTGCGCCAGCAGCGGATGGTGGGGCAGCCGCGCCATGCGGCTGTAGTCGCAGCAGATGCCGAGCACCGGCACCGCGGGATGGCGTTCCTGCAGGGCCTGGCAGGCCGGTTCCAGGTGATCGGCGCTGATGTCCAGGGCCACATAGGCCGGGGGTCGCAGCGCTTCCAGCAGCGGTCCCACCTTGCGGGCATTGCCGGCGCCGAATTCCACCACCACCCCGTGGCCGAGGCCGGCGGCCATTTCCGGGGCGTACTTCTCCAGCAGGGCGGTTTCGGTGCGGGTGAGCCCGTATTCCGGCTGTTCACAGATGGCGTCGAACAGCCGCGATCCCTCGGCGTCGTAGAGCAGCCAGGCGGGAAGCTGGCGGGGGCTTCGTTCCATCCCCTCAAGCACCAGCTGGGCCATGTCGGCCGCCGGGGGATGGAGATTGATCAGGGGAAGGGAAGGGGCGTTCCGCCTCATGGCTGGGTCCTGGCCAGGCGCAGACCGGCCGCCATCCAGCGGCTGGCCGGCGGGAAGAAATTCCGGTAGGTGAGACGGGCGTGGCCGGCCGGGGTGAGGAAGCAGCTGCCTCGAAGCACGAATTGGGAGGTCATGAACTTGCCGTTGTATTCCCCCACGGCCCCTGGTGCCGGTGAGAAACCCGGATAGGGACGGTACGGACTGCCGGTCCACTGCCAAAGCAGCCCGAACACCTCGGTGAGGCTGCCGGTGGCGGCGGCCGTTTCCCATTCCGCCTCGCTGGGCAGGCGGGCGCCGGCCCAGCGGGCGAAGGCATCGGCCTCGAACCAGCTCAGGTGCCGCACCGGCGCCCGGGCCTGGCGGGGTTGACGGCCCGCCAGGGTGAATTCCTCCTCGCCCCGCCAGTAGCGCGGAGATTCCCAGCCCCGTGCCTGCGCCACCGCCCAGCCCTCGCTCATCCACAGGTCCGGGCGCCGGTAGCCGCCATCGGCGATGAAGCTGGCGTAGTCGGCGTTGGTCACCAGCCGATCGGCGATCGCGAAGGGTTCCAACCATTCCCGGTGTTGTGGCGCCTCGTTGTCGAAGTGGAAGGCCCCGGGGGCCTGGCCGATCTCCACCAGACCGCCGGGATGGGACAGCCAGTTGACGGGGTTGCCTTGCCCGCAGGCCTGCTCGTAGAGGCTCTCCGGCGAACCGGGCCCCTGGCGGTAGGCCGGTTCCAGGGGATTGCGGCTGAAGCCGTCGAGCAGGTCCATCAGCAGCAGTTCCTGGTGCTGCTGTTCGTGCTGCAGGCCCAGCTCGATCAAGGCCAGCAGCGGTGCGGCCTCGGCTGGAGTCAGGTTCTCGAGCTGGTCGAGCAGGTCGTGAAGGCCCCGATCGATGCGCTGGCGCCAGGCGAGCACGGCAGCGATCGGTGGTCGGGTCAGCAGGCCCCGCTGCGGTCGCGGATGGCGGGCACCCACCGCGTCGTAATAGGAGTTGAAGAGGAACCCCCAGCGGCGATCGGCAGGTTCCCAACCCGGCAGATGGGGCTCCAGCAGGAAGGTTTCGAAGAACCAGCCGGTGTGCCCCAGATGCCACTTGGCCGGGCTGGCGTCCGCCATTCCCTGCAGACAGAGATCCTCCGGTTCCAGCCCTTCGATCAGCGCTTCGCTGCGGCTCCGCACCCCGATCAGTCTCTGCCGCAGCGGTTCCGATTCCCCGTTTCCGGAAGCGGCCGGCCCGGGGCTGGACTCGGCTGGACGGGCCATCGAACGGCGTTCTCTGGACCCGACCTTAGGGAGGTTCCCTACGATCCGGCCACGCAACACGAAGGACAGGCCAGCACCATGGGCGGCACCAGCTCCGGGATCACTGAAGGCTTCTCAGGAGCGGTGGGCCATACCCCGTTGATCAGGCTGCGGGCCCTGAGCGAACTCACCGGCTGCGAGATTCTGGGCAAGGCCGAATTCATGAACCCCGGGGGGTCGGTCAAGGACCGGGCCGCCCTCGGCATCCTGCGGGAGGCGGAAGCTGCCGGTGAACTTCGCCCCGGAGGCGTGGTGGTGGAGGGCACCGCCGGCAACACCGGCATCGGTCTGGCCCATCTCTGCAACGCCCTGGGGTATCGCAGCCTGATCGTCATCCCGGACACCCAGTCGGCCGAAAAGATCGGGCTGCTGCGCAGCCTCGGGGCCGAGGTGAGAACGGTGCCGGCCGTGCCGTACAGCGATCCGAACAACTACGTGAAGCTTTCGGGCCGGATCGCCGCCGAGACCCCTGGTGCCGTCTGGGCCAATCAGTTCGACAACCTGGCCAACCGCCGCGCCCATTACGCCAGCACCGGCCCGGAGATCTGGGAACAGTGCGAAGGGCGTGTGGATGCCTGGGTGGCGGCCACCGGCACCGGCGGCACCTACGCCGGGGTGGCCCTGTTTCTCAAGGAGCGCAGCGAGAGGGTGCGTTGCGTGCTCGCCGATCCCCATGGCAGCGCGCTCTACAGCTGGGCCACCGCCGGCGCTCTCCACGCCGAGGGCAGCTCGATCACCGAGGGCATCGGCAACAGCCGTGTGACGGCCAACCTGGAGGGCGCTCCGATCGATGACGCCGTGCGCATCGATGACCAGGAAGCCCTGCGCACCATCTACAGCCTGCTCTGGAGGGAGGGACTGTTCATGGGCGGATCGGTGGGCATCAACGTGGCCGCTGCTGTGGAGACGGCCCGGCGGCTGGGTCCGGGGCATCGGATCGTCACCGTGCTCTGCGATGGGGGAGACCGCTACCGTTCCCGCCTCTACGACCGCGACTGGCTTGCCTCGCGGGGGTTGCAGCAGCCCCTCCGTGAGCCAGCCGCCCTGCCTTCATGAATTCTGATTCCTCCCCGGATTTCGCTGCTGGCGAGGCCGCTCCTGTGATCGGTGGTAGATACCGGCTGGAAAGGCCGCTGGCGGCCGCCGGCAGCCAGGGCTGGCTCTGGCTGGCGAGGGATCTGCTGGCTGCCGATGCCCCTGTGGCCCTGCGGCAGGTGGGGCCGGACCAGGACCAGGCACGGGCCCGGGAACTCTGGAGCCGGCTGCAGGGGGTTCTCCATCCCCAGGTGCCCCGCTTCGGGGCCGTGATCGAAGAGGACAACCAGCTCTGGCTGGTGCGGGAGTGGCAGACCGGAAGCACCCTGCGCCAGCTGCTGGAGGCCAGGGGAGAGCGCCAGCTGGTGTTCGGCGCCGGTGAAGTGTTGCTGTTGCTCCGCCAGTTGCTGCCGGTGCTGGCCGCCCTGCACAGCCAGGAGCTCCTGCATGGGGATCTCTCGCCCGACAACCTGCTGCGCCGGGACCGGGACGGTCTGCCGGTGCTGCTCGATTTCGGGCTGGTGCGGGGTACGGCGGCGGCAGCGGCCGATCCGGCCCTGGGTGCCACTCCCGGCTATGCGCCGCCGGAGCTGGCGCGGCAGGAGCCTGCGGAGCCCTGGATGGATCTGCATGCGCTCGGCGTGGTGGCTCTGGTGTTGTTGAGCGGCGACCCGCCGGCTTCCCTGCTCGATCCCGTCAGCCTGGCCTGGCGCTGGCCGGCCAGCCTCGATGACCAGCCGGCCCTGCGGAAACCCCTGCAGCGCCTGGTATCGAGGGATCCCGCCCAGCGGTTTGCCTCGGCCGGCCAGGCCCTGGTGGCCTTCCAGTCCGTGCCGATGCCGGAGAGCACCGGACCGGTCCCCCGGGCTGATCGCACCGTGGCCCTGGTGCCGCCGCAGGCGCCCCCGCTGCCCCCACCGCTGCCCGCCGTTGTGCCGGAGCCTCTGCCGCCCCCGGTGCCCGCAGCCGCGCCGGAGCAGGAATCCCAAGCCCAACCCCCGCCGCTCCCTCTGCCGCTCCCCTTGCCGGAGCCCCCTTCACCTCCTGGGCCCCCTTCACCGCCCGCGCTCGCGGCCGAGCTGCCCGTGGAGGCCGCTCCCGAGGGTCGCCGCCGCCGTCTCGAGCAGCGGGAGGCGGAGGCCGAAGGGGCCCTGTGGCCGGTGCTGATCGCCCTGGTGCTGTCGGCGATCGTGGGCACGGCCATCGGTTGGTGGTGGCTGGGCCGTCAGCGTCAGCCAGTGGCGGCGGAAGGGGCTTCGATCGAGCTTCCGAGCAGTCTTCCTCCGGCTGAGGTGGATCAGCGGCAGCAGCTGCTCAATCGCCTGCGGGCGATGCAGGTGGACCGCGGCTGGTTCCTGCGCCTGGTGGATGCGGCCCTGATGGCCCAGTACCCCGAGCGGCGCGGCCGTCTGCCGGGGGATTCGCTTGAGGATGCACCGCTGCGCAAGGTCTGGAACGAACTGGCGGAGGAATGGCTGGCGCGGGTGGAACAGCTGCCCCTGGGCCTGCGGCAGCGGCTCGGGGGCTTCAGCAGCGCCGACTGGGAACGCCGTCAGGCCTCCCTGGTGGGGCAGGGCCTGAGTCCGGCGGTGCTGCGGCAGCTGGTTTCCGCCAGCGCCCAGAACATCCTGCCGGGCCATGCCGGCCAGGACATGCCCCCGGAGCCGTTCCGCCAGCTCTGGTACGCCGCTGCGGACCAGACCCTGGAGAACGTGCGCATCGATCCGATTACCGCCAGCTCCGGCACCAACCAGCTGGTCTCTGCCGACGTGGCCGCCAACGGTGCCCGTCTGTTCGCCATTCGTGTGCCCGAGGGCCATGGACTGGCCCTCGGGGTGAACGGCACACCGCTGTTGCAGATGGGTGTGTTTGCGGCCGATGGCAGCTCCCTGGAGCCCCGGGGACCCCTCCGGGTGGTGACCCTGGGCCCCCAGAAGGCCTCGCCGGTGCAGTTGCTCGTGACCAACGAAGGGGTGGCGCCGGCCCGGATCAGCCTTTCGCTACGGGCCGATCCGCCGGCGGTGGTGTCGCCGTTGCCTCCGAAGGACCTGCCGTCTGCGGCCGAACCAGCGCCGCCCCAGCCGCCCGCCGATGCCGCTGCCCCCGCCGAGGAGCCGGCAGTCCAGCCGCCCGGGGCAGCGGAGCCGCCTACCCCCGAGGCTGGCCCCGAGACGCCGCCGCCAGCCCCCGCTACCCCTGAGCGCCCCTGAGGGGGCCCCTCAGAGCCGGGCGATGGCAGCCCGGGCCTCCTTGGCCTCCTGCTTGCGTTTCTCCTCGTGGCGCTTGTCGTGCAGCTTGCGGCCCTTGCCGAGGCCGAGGGTCACCTTGATCCAGGAGCCCTTCAGGTGGACGTTGAGGGGGATCAGGGTGAGACCTTTCTGCTCGAGCGCACCGCGCAGTTTGTCGATTTCGCGCCGGTGGGCCAGCAGTTTGCGCACCCGCAAGGGGTCATGGTTGAAGAAGCGACCGGCGTAGCTGTGGGGGGAGATGTGCACGTTGTGCAGTTGGAGCTCCCCGTTGCGGATCAGGCAGAAGCCATCCCGCAGGTTGCACTGCCCGGCCCGGATCGACTTCACTTCCGTGCCCAGCAGCTCAATGCCGGTCTCCAGGGTTTCGAGGATCTCGTACTGGTGACGGGCGAAGCGGTTGTCCGCCAGCAGCCTGTTGGCGGCTGCCTGGGCTGTTGCCTTGCCCCCTTTCTTGCCGGTTCCGCCTTTCGCCATCGAGCCGGTTCACGCTCCCCGACCCTAGGCAGCACTCGGTACCCTCGATCCATGGCGATCATCTCCTCGGGCGGCAGGCCTTCGCAGAAACCGACCGCTGGAACCAGCGCCGGCGCTGCGGCCGGCCGCACGGCGGCTACGCGGCTGGTGGACCCCGGGCGGCAGGGGGAGGATGCCGGTGGGGCGAGGGGGGAGGAGCCAGACGCACCGCCGCTCCGCGAAACGGCCCGGGAAGACGGCCTGCGACCCCGCCGCCTGGCCGACTACATCGGCCAGCGGGAGCTCAAGCAGGTGCTGGGCATTGCCGTGGAGGCCACCCGCAGCCGCGGCGAGGCCCTCGACCATGTGCTGCTGCATGGTCCGCCGGGGCTGGGCAAGACCACCATGGCCCTTGTGCTGGCAGAGGAGCTGGGGGTGCGCTGCCGGATCACCAGCGCCCCGGCGCTGGAGCGTCCGCGCGACATCGTGGGCCTGCTGGTCAATCTCCAGCCCCATGAGGTGCTGTTCATCGACGAGATCCACCGCCTCAACCGGGTGGCCGAGGAAATCCTCTACCCGGCCATGGAGGACTTCCGCCTGGACCTCACCGTGGGCAAGGGCACCGGGGCGCGCACCCGCAGCCTTGAGCTGCCGTCGTTCACCCTGGTGGGGGCCACCACCCGTGCTGGTTCCCTGAGTTCCCCCCTGCGGGATCGCTTCGGCCTGATTCAGCGGCTGGAGTTCTACGACCTGGAGGATCTGCAGGCGATCGTGCAGCGGGCCGCCGGGCTGCTGCGCCTGGAGCTGGCCCCCTGCGCCGCCGAGGAAGTGGCGCGCCGGTGCCGCGGCACCCCTCGGATCGCCAACCGCCTGCTGCGGCGGGTGCGGGACGTGGCCTCGGTGGGTGGCCACGGCCGCATCGGCGCCGATCTGGTGGATCAGGCCCTGAGCCTGCACCGGGTCGATGGGCGGGGGCTGGATGCCAGTGATCGGCGGCTGCTCAGCCTGCTGCTGGATGGCTATGGAGGCGGGCCGGTGGGTCTGGAAACCCTGGCGGCGGCCCTGGGGGAGGACGCCGGCACCCTTGAGACCGTGGTGGAGCCCTATCTGCTGCAGCTCGGTTTTCTGCAGCGCACGCCACGGGGACGCATCGTGACTGAAGCGGGCCGGGCCCATCTGGCCCGCCCGGCGGGGCAAAAGGCATGAAAACCCGGTTCGCTGCCCTGCTGCTCTCCCTGGTGCTGGCGCTTGGCGTGGTGGTGTCCCTGCCGCCCATCGCCCGGGCCGACGGCTCTTCCCGTGATCCCCTTGCCCGGTTGTTCGAGCAGGCGCTGAAGGCCAGCCGGGCGGGAGACTTCCCCGAGGCCCTTTCCCTGTGGGACAGGGTGCTGGCTCTGTCCCCCGGTGAGGCCTCCGCCTGGAGCAACCGCGGCAACGTGCTGCTGGCTCTCGGGGATCCTGAGGCGGCCATCGCCGATCAGGAGCGGGCCATGGCGCTGGAGCCCGCCAATCCGGATCCCCATCTCAACCGGGGCACGGCGGAGGAGGCTCTGGGCCACTGGCAGGAGGCCGCTGCCGACTACCAATGGATTCTGGAGCGCAATTCCGGGGATGCCTCCGCGCTCTACAACCTGGGCAATGTGGAGGGCTCTCTGGGGCACTGGGAGGAGGCCCGCAGCTGGTTCGAGGCGGCGGCGGCAGCCCGTCCCGGGTTCGCGATGGCCCGTTCCAGCGCCGCTCTGGCCGCTTACCAGCTCGGGGATGCCGAGGAGGCGGAGCGGGAGTTTCGCTCGTTGATCCGGCGTTATCCACTGTTCGCCGATGCCCGTGCCGGTCTCACGGCCCTGCTGTGGTCCCGTGGGGCCTTCGGCGAGGCGGAGAGCAACTGGGCGGCCGCTTCCGGCCTCGACCCCCGCTACCGCCAGGAAGAATGGCTGTTGCAGATACGGCGCTGGCCGCCCGGCCCGGTGCAGGCTCTGGTTCGCTTCCTGGCCCTGACCTCCTGATTCCCAGCTGTCCGATGCTGATCTCCTCCCCCCCTTCCCAGGCGCCCACCGACTGGCAGGACCTGGGCCTCGACCGGGCCCTGGAGGCGTTGGTGCCGGAGTTGATCCAGTTGCGCCGCCATCTGCATCGTCACCCCGAGCTCAGTGGCCACGAGCAGCAGACGGCAGCCCTGGTGTCGGGGGAACTGCGGCGCTGCGGCTGGCAGGTGCAGGAGGGGGTGGGCGGTACCGGCGTGGTGGCCGAGCTGGGCCCGAAGGGTGCCCCGCTGCTGGCGCTGCGCACCGATATGGATGCCCTGCCGATCGAGGAGCGCACCGGCCTTGATTACGCCTCCTGCCGCCAGGGCCTGATGCATGCCTGTGGCCATGACATCCACACCACGGTGGGGCTGGGGGTTGCCCGCCTGCTGGCGAGCCTTGCCGATCGCCTTCCCTGCCGGGTGCGTCTGTTGTTCCAGCCTGCGGAGGAAACGGCCGAAGGCGCCCGCCGCATGCGGGCCGAAGGGGCGATGGACCAGGTGGAGGCGTTGTTCGGGGTGCATGTGTTCCCGAGCCTGGCGGTGGGCACGGTGGGTGTGCGCAGCGGCAGCCTCACCGCCGCCGCCGGAGAACTCGAGGTGGAGGTGCTCGGGGAAGGGGGCCATGGGGCCCGGCCGCACCAGAGCACCGATGCGATCTGGATCGCGGCGCGGGTGGTGAGTGGTCTGCAGGAGGCGATCAGCCGTCGTCTTGATCCCCTGCACCCCGTGGTGGTGAGCTTCGGCAGGATCGAAGGGGGCAAGGCCTTCAATGTGATCGCCGACCATGTGCGCCTGCTGGGCACCGTGCGATGCCTGGATCTTGAGGTTCATGCCCAGCTGCCCGGCTGGATCGAGGACACCGTGCAGGCGTTGTGCCGGGGCCATGGCGGCGAGGCGCGGGTCCACTACCGCTGCATTTCGCCTCCGGTGCACAACGACCCTGAACTCACCGGCCTGGTGGCCCAGGCCGCCGTGGATCTGCTGGGCACGGACCAGGTGGAGTGGCTGGAGCAGCCTTCCCTGGGGGCCGAGGATTTTGCCCAGCTGCTCGATGGCACCCGCGGCACGATGTTCCGGCTGGGGGTGGCCGGGCCCGGCGGATGCACGCCTCTGCACAGCAACACCTTCGCCCCCGATGAGGGGTGTCTTGAGGTGGGGGTGAAGGTTCTCACCCTCAGTCTGCTGCGGCGCATGGGCCTTTCGGTGTGATCCAGCCCACCCCCTCCCGCGCCGCGGCGCTGCTGGCGCTTGCTTCGCCCCTGCTGATCCTGCTGGCGCTGGTGGCGCTGCTGCATCGCCAGCCCGGAGATCGGGTTCAGGTGCTGCCGGCCCTGGCCATCGGCGGCGGCCTGCTCGTCACCAGCTGGCAGGTGCGGCACCGCCGTCGTCGCGAATTGCTGCGGGCCCTGCGGGACGAACGACATCGGGTGAGGTAGGACAGCTGCGGCAGGATGGGCGTTCCCTGGTGTCACCCATGGCTGCGGCGGATCCCGATCTTCAAGCCCTTCGCGACGCCATTGCCTCCGGCGATCCCAGCCGGGCGATGCCTGCCCTGGCCGCCCTGCGGGAGGTGCCGGAGCCCGAAGCCACTCCCCTGCTGTTGCTTGGTCTTGAGCAGACCACGTTCATGATCCGCTCGCTGGCCTGCGCCGGACTGGGAATGAAGTGCAGTCCCCAGGGATGGCAGGCCCTGCAGGTGGCGTTGGGGGATGGCGATGCGAATGTGAGGGCCGAGGCAGCCAACGCTCTCGCCAGCTATGGGGTGGAGCAGGCCTGGCCCCTGTTGCGTCAGGCGTTCGTGGCGGATTCCCACTGGTTGGTGCGTTGCAGCATCCTGGCCGCCCTGGCTGAAGTCACGGAGATGCAGGATTCCTGTCTGCTCGATCTGGCCAAGCTGGCCCTTGCCGATGACGACGGCACGATCCGGGTGGGTGGGGCCGAAATCCTTGGCCGACTGGTGAGAGAGGGGGCGTCGGCTGAGGCCCGCAGCCTGCTTTCCGGACTCCAGTCGGATCCGGATCATCGGGTGGTGGCAACGGCCCTCAATGGTCTGCAGGGTTAGCCGCAGGGGCATTGCCAGGACAGGCCACCGCGGCGCTGGATCAGGGCAGGCGCGGGGAGGTGGTGTCCCGGAAGGAGATGAATTTGTGGCCCAGAAAACTGGTGACGCTTGACACGGAAAGAGCTAAAAAATGCGCCAGGTATTCAATAAACGTGTTCAATCCAAACAGGTGGCCTAGTATAGTGCGCAGCTGCACGCTGAAAAGCAGGGTAAGGAGTGCACCGAATATATTGACAACTATGAAGCCGCCGATCGACCTGGCTCGAGATGCTTTTGAAGAGACAAAAACATAGCGTCGCGCCAGGGCGTAGGCGAGAATCATGCCTATCACATAGGACAGGATTACGGATGTCGAGAAGCCAACAAAAGCAGATAATATTCCCCTGCTGACGATGTTTAAAATGGCAGAGGCGCCGCCGGTGAGCAGGAATCTTCCGAATTTCTGCCGTTCGGAGAGCGTGCGGCTCATGGTGATTGTCGTCTCTTGCAACCGATGGTGGAACGCGTGTCGCCCCATGAATTATGGCCCAGGCCTCACAGCCATGGCTGGGGCCGTGACCCCGGCCATGGCCGGCCTTGCTAGGTTTCGTACGTCACTAGGGGTGCCCGGGCGTTCCACCGCCCCGGGCTGAGATCACACCCTCCGAACCTGATCCGGGTCATGCCGGCGCAGGGAAGTGCCGGAGAACTCAGGCTGCCCCTTGCCTCGTCCGTCCCACGCCACCTTCAGTCATGCGCAGTCCTTGGATTGAGAAGCGTCGCGGTAGTGCCAACGTCTCCCAGCTTCACTATGCCCGCCAGGGGCTGATCACCGAAGAGATGGCCTTCGTGGCCCGCCGCGAGAACCTGCCGGAATCCTTGGTGATGGAAGAGGTGGCCAGGGGGCGGATGATCATCCCCGCCAACATCAATCACCCCAACCTTGAGCCGATGGCGATCGGCATCGCCAGCAAGTGCAAGGTGAACGCCAACATCGGTGCCTCACCCAATGCCAGCGATGTCAACGAGGAGCTCAAGAAGCTCCAGCTGGCTGTGAAGTACGGCGCCGACACCGTGATGGATCTTTCCACCGGTGGGGTGAATCTTGATGAGGTTCGTACGGCGATTATCCATGCTTCACCGGTGCCGATCGGCACGGTGCCCGTATATCAGGCGCTGGAGAGTGTGCACGGTTCGATCGAGAAGCTCAGTGAAGACGACTTCCTGCACATCATTGAGAAGCACTGCCAGCAAGGTGTTGACTACCAGACCATTCATGCCGGCCTGCTGATCGAGCACCTGCCCAAGGTGAAAGGGCGGCTCACGGGTATCGTCAGCCGTGGTGGCGGGATTCTTGCCCAGTGGATGCTCTATCACCATAAGCAGAATCCGCTTTACACCCGCTTTGATGACATTTGTGAGATCTTTAAGCGCTACGACTGCACTTTCTCGCTAGGTGATTCGCTGCGCCCCGGCTGTCTGCACGATGCCTCCGATGAGGCTCAGCTGGCCGAGCTGAAAACCCTGGGTGAGCTCACCCGCAGGGCCTGGAAACACGATGTGCAGGTGATGGTCGAGGGACCGGGCCATGTGCCGATGGATCAGATCGAATTCAATGTCAAGAAGCAGATGGAAGAGTGCGCCGAGGCGCCCTTCTATGTGCTCGGTCCCCTGGTGACCGACATCGCTCCGGGGTACGACCACATCACCAGCGCCATCGGTGCCGCCATGGCCGGTTGGTACGGCACGGCGATGCTCTGTTATGTGACTCCGAAGGAGCACCTCGGCCTGCCTAATCCGGAGGATGTGCGCAATGGTCTGATCGCCTACAAGATCGCTGCCCACGCCGCCGACATTGCCCGCCACCGCCCGGGGGCCCGCGACCGCGATGACGAACTCAGCCGCGCCCGTTACGCCTTCGACTGGAATCGGCAGTTCAACCTTTCCCTAGATCCCGAGCGGGCTCGCGAGTATCACGACGAAACCCTGCCGGCAGATATCTATAAGCAGGCCGAATTCTGCTCCATGTGTGGTCCCAAGCATTGCCCGATGCAGACCAAGATCACGGATGAGGATCTGGTGGGACTGGAGAAAGTGCTGGAGGAACAGGCCGCTGCAAAGGCGGAACCGGTGGCCACTCTCTCCCAACCCCATTCCTGAACCTGGATTCAGCTGGATTCAGAAGGTGGGGGATACGGGATGGTCCGGATCGGCCAGCGTGGCAAGGATGCCACGCAGCCGCTCCGCTGAGTGCTCACGGGTGAAGTGGGATCGATAGCGGAGATAGGCGGCATCGGCGCAGCGGCGGGCATTGGCATAACTGTTCTCGGACATATAACGCAGGCCGGAGAGAATCTGGTTTTGATCGCCGGGCGTGAACAGATAGCTCGATTCAAGATGTTCTACCAGTTCAGGAATGCCGCCTACGGCGCTGGCAAGAATGGGCAGCTTGGCGGCCATGGCTTCCAGCACTGTGCGCGAAAGGGTTTCTGTATAGGTCGGAAACAGCAGAAGATCGGAGGCAAAAAACCATTCGCCCGGATAGATGCCGGGCAGCTCAAATCTGAACCGCTCTGCCCATGGGGAAGCTTCAATATCGCGTTTTAGGCGGATTCCCACTTCCGTACCGTGATCACCCATGAAGATCACCACAAATCCGGGCAGTATCTTCTCGATTTCGGGAGCTATGTCAAAAATATCTCGTTGCCCCTTGAGCACAGTCTGCGTACCGGGACACATGATGATGGGCCGATCCACTGGCAGACCGATGCTGCGCCGGATGGTTTCCATGGAAACGGTCTTGTGGATGGCATCAAACCGCTCTTCTTCGCAGCAGTTGGGCAGATAAAAGCAGCGTTCTCTTTGCATCTTGGCATCGTCAATGGTGTCTCTGCCTACCAGTTGAGACACAAAGAATATAGAGTCAAAAGAGCTGAGGAAATTGTAATAGTCTTCCCGGGGCGTAGGGCAGGTGGGAGTGGAGAAGTAGCGGGCTGATTCATGGGAAATCACCGCAGTTTTTGCGGCGGTTCGATAGCGGATGCTGTTCCAGAGCTTCGCTGAAGACCAGCCATTGACCACAATCACATCGTCGGAATGAAGGCGCGATAACAGCAGGCAGATCCTCAGCCGCCAGAGGCGCCAGAGCTGGACCCGCAGCCACGGCAGGAGCCCCTTTCCCCTGGCCATGCAGCCATTGGGGTCGATCCGCAGCGTCTGTGAGAGGGCCAGTTTCGGCATCTGACGGTTCCGGAGCGCAGCCGGCTGTGGCCTCGTTATCAGTGTGATCTGATACTCGTTGGTGGGAACTGCCCTGAGGTGGTCCAGTCCGGACAAGGCCGATCCCTGGGGCACGAACATATCGGCGGCCACGAAGATGAACTTCTTCCTGCGGCTCCGTTTTCTGGTCATGACCGAGACTCCCTCAGGCTTCCCAGTAACTCACGCTTCAGCATGCCGAGCAACATCCGCTTGGTCCAGCGTGGATGACGGTTGCAGGCCTGGGTGATGCCCACCCGCTTCTCCAGGTCGCTCACCCCTGGATGATCAAGAGTCAGGTCGTTTCCCTGGTCGACAAGCTGTACGTAGGGCCGCCAGCCTTCGGGGAAATCACCGGGCAGGTCGGACCAGGTCCAGGCCGTGGCACTCCAGTTTCGGTAACGCTCGGTGCGCTCCGGGGTGGAAGCGGTTGGTTGTGTCTCCAGGTAGACCCTGCGGATCTGATCGAACAGGTCTGGATCGGCATAGCCTTCGATCATGGGAAGCCCTAGTTCGCTGCCGATATTGAGGTAGCGAACCCGAAGTTTCTCCTGCTCCATATACCATTCAATTTGAATGCCTGGTGCCCAGACATCCAGCTTGTATTCAATGGCTAGTTCTCGTACGGCCTGGTTGACGAGCCTGTGTTCAATGTGGCCATATTCTCCCCAGTTGTTGTGGGTGACAACTCGTTTTGTGTCTGCCAGGAGATAGGGCCGCAGGTGCTCCTTGATGCCGGCCACGGTCACGGTGCTTTCCCGGGCACAGGCATCCGTGAAGATGGAAGCCCAGATATCGCTGTCCACCGTCCCCCAGATAGGGTGCCAACGTTCCTGGTAGCCAAGAGAGGCAGGATAGCGACGAACGACCTGCTCGAACATCGGCGCGGAAGGCGCGGCGGAAAGCAGGTATTGATCAGCTAGAGATAAAAAAGGAAGCATCCAGAGGATGTCATCATCCTGGTGGGCAAACACCAGCTTCGTTCCGGTCTGGAAGTCGGAAGGATTTGCATCAGGCGGCGAGGCTCTTTCGCTTGGCGGCCGGAGTGTGAATGCGGGCTTGGACATGGGTTGAAAAAAGTTCTGACAGGCTACGACATGTTTGTGGACTCAATCAGCCTTTGCCGTGCTAATGTTTGCAGATGATGGCAATTTTCTGATCGCATTATCTTGCATCCCATTATGCCCGAGCTTCCCGGAGCCCATTCTGTAGCTTCAGATCGTTCCACCCCCAAGAGCTTGTTCTCGCTTCGAGCAGGCAGGCTGGGTTGGCGTGAGGCCGCCCTGTTAGGTGTGCTTGTCTTTTTCGCGTTGTTTTTCGGTCGCGGCCTGCTGGCAGGATATTCCTATTGGTATGACGAGCTATTTACGGTGCTGATGTGCAGCATCTCCTGGGAGGAGCTGTATCGACGTTGGATCCTCCCGGACGTGACTCCTCCCTTTTATTACTATTTACTTAAGCCTTGGATCGGCCTTTTCGGCGCTTCTGAGATCTCCACCCGTTTCCCGAGTCTTCTGTTTGCGCTGGGTTCGCTTGGTTCACTCAGTTGGTTTCTGCGTGCCCGCGCCTTTGCCGTACGCCTGTTCGCTTTGCTGCTAATGGGAGGGCTGCCGTTGGTGGCCTATTTTTCACAGGAAACCCGGCATTACACCCTGGTTCTGCTTCTTTCCTCCTGGGTCACCTTTCTTTCGCTGATTCTGCGACGTCAATCGCAGCCGGGTGCAGCAGCCATCAATCCTGCCGATACTGGCAGCGCGACTGTTCTTTATTATTTCCTATCGCTTCTGTTGGCGCTGACCCATTATTTTGGGATGCTCTATGTGCTGGCTCTTTCGGCGCTCAACTTCTTGGAGAGGCGCATCGATAGGAGTCGTGTGCGCACATTGGTATTGATGGCTTCCGTGCTGGTCTGGCCCCTGCTCCACGCCCGGTTTGGCAAGTTGCTTTCCCATACAGGCGGGAACTTCTGGATCCAGGTGGAGCCTTTCTGGGGAACGCTGCGTAATTTTCTGGAAGCCACATTCCCCGTGGTGCTTCGCGATGGTCAATTTGTCTGGCCCCTGCTGCTCGCGGCAGCGGTTCTGCTGGTGATCGGTCTCAGGGGCCTCAGGGGCCTGCCGGCTTCCACCAGCCCGGAAGGCGCTTTCCAGGCCCAGACCCAGACCTGGGATGAAACACGGTTTCTTGTGCAGTTGGTGGGTGTGGTGTTGGTTGGGATCTTGTTGCTGGATCTGCGGAGCCCCCTTTCCACCACCAGGAATTTCATTGTGCTGGTGCCTCCTGTGGTTCTTGTGATCATGAATCTTTTTGGCTATTTCCTGGGTTCAGTGCGTGGCTCTCGTCTTTGGTCCTCCTTGTTTCTGGGGGCTGTGGCATTGCTGCTTCTGGCGCAGTTGCAGCTTTCCTATGAACGTCTTTCGGCAAAGATTGTTCCCAGGCAAAACTGGAAGGATCTGGGGGTTTTTGTGGAAAGTACGGGCTTATGTGATCAGGGCTGTCAAGCTTATGGGGCGAATCCTGCGTACATTCAATACTATATGAAGCAAGCAAAGCTGGAGCCTCGCACCATTGATCAGATCAAGGAGTCTGGTTTCCGGCTCGATTCAGGTCATCCATTCCTGGGCTTCCATGATGCTTATCAAGAGCTTCCTGCCATCACTGCCGCTAACCCTGAATGGCAGTGTCTGGAGCCAACGCAGGCAGATGAGTCAGCCGTTTTTGTCTTTCTTCCCCGTGATCGGGAGCTGAAGGATGGGGCTACCACCCTCAAGCCATGTCAGCCTCCGAAACGGGCTCCCTACTTCTGGACCGGACGCTGAGGGCATGGGAAACATTGCGTGCCAGATCCCGTCCGAAACCTACACTTTCTGAGATTCCTCGATCCTCCGGGTAGTAGATCGTGGTATCCGCAATCCAGAGATTGGGCAGTGGTTCCAGGGGCGGCAGCCCTTCCATGAAACGGGTGCTGCACACCGGTTGGGCAAAGCGATAGCGACTGCAGTGGCCTGCTATCACGTCGCTTTCCTGCAGGTTGGGCCGAAGCGCCTTCAGGCAAGCGATGGAATCGGCGATAAAGGCTTCATTTGGCCTTTGGTAATCAGGGTGATTCGCAGGCATATAGAACGGCACATAGGTGATGTGGGGGTTCCGTGGCTGGAGATTGCCCATTTCGATCACCCCTGGAATGGCGAATCTGGCGTCGTTCACGTTGGTCCAGAAATTTCCCGTGATCGGTTGCCGCGTCTGCAGCACCACACAGGCACAGGCCACGGAAGGTTGGTCGGCGTAGCTGCGCACGAGTCGTTCGGGGGCTCCCCCCTGTTCCAGCAGGGGTGCCACCAGGGGCAGGGGCACCGTGGAAATCACCGCATCAAAGCTCTCCTCACCCGCCGGGGTGCTCACCCGGACCACGCCCTGTGCGGTGGCCGTGAGGGCGCTGACGGGGGAGGAGGTGCGGATGCTGCCACCGAGGCGGGTGATTTCCGCGGCCAGGGCATCGATCCAGCGCTGGGAGCCCCCTTCGAGATAGCCGAGGGTTTCCTTCAGGCCCCTGCGGGAGAGGCCGATGCGGCGGATCCGGCTCCAGATCCAGGCGGCGGAAATGGTGTCGGAGTGTTCGTAGAACTTGTAGCTGAACAGCTTTTCCCACAGCACCGCATAGCCCCTTGGCCCCAGCCAGCGCCGCAACCACTGGGTGGCGGCCCGTTCATCGAGGGGACGCCAGTTGCGCAGGGTGAGGCAACGGGCCGCGTGCAGGAGGTAGCGGATCCGGGTGAGCAGGGGCAGCGGACGGAATCCCAGCACCGCCCCGGCCGATCCCCACGGGTAGAGCTGGCCGTTGTAGTAGAACCCCATCCGGGTCTGGCGCCAGCGCATGTCCTGGGCGAGGTCGAGTTCGCGCAGGAGTTCGAAGAAGGCCTGATCGCTCAGGCAGTGGAAGTGGTAGTACCGCTCCAGGGGCACACCCGCGAAGTTGAAGCTGGCGGCCATGCCGCCGAGCCGGTCATCGGCCTCCAACAGAACCGGCGCGTGGCCCAGTCGACCCAGCTCGTAGGCGACGGCCATGCCCATCGGACCGCCGCCGATCACCGCAATTCTCAGTGGGTGGGGCATCGTTTCAGATCTCCAGGCGGCGAGCTAGATCCGAGCTAAACACGCCGCGCGGATCGAGCCGCTGGCGTTGTTCCCGCCAACGGGCCAGCCCTGGATAGCTGCGGGCGAACATGGCGGCGGACTGGCGGGAATCCTTGGCCAGGTAGAGACGGCCTCCGGCTGCCGCCACCTCCTGATCCAGCTGGTCGAGCACCTGGAGCAGTCCAGGGACCGCCGCCGGTACGTCGGCGGCCAGGGTCCAGCCGGCCTGTGGAAAGGAAAGGGGCCCAGGGTTTCCGGCGCCGAACCGCTTGAGCACCGTGAGAAAACTGGGCGCACCCACCTTGCGCAGGGCGGCGAGGGTGTCTGGCACCAGCTGGGCGGCCCCATCGGGCACGGCGAACTGGTACTGCAGGAAGCCGGCAGGACCGTAGATCCGGTTCCAGTCGCTGACGCCGTCGAGGGGGTGGAAGTAGGGGCCGATGGCCTGCAGTTCGCCCACCCGGTGCTTCGGGGCCTTGCGGTACCAGGTTTCGTTGAAGGCTCGTACGGTCCAGGTGTTCAGCAGTCCCCCTGGCAGGAAGGGAGGCGCACTGGCCAGGGCACGGGGGTCGTAGGCCAGCGGATCCTCCCTGGATTCCAGCTGCTCCAGGCGGGCGTGGTCTCCCCTGGTGAGCACGCCCCGGCCGGCGGGGTGGAGGCTGTCCACCCAGGCCACGCTGTAGCGGTAGCGGTCGTCCCCGCTCACCATCTCCGCCATCAGGCTGTCGAGATCGCCGTGGCGATCGGTGTCCACAGTGATGAGGGAGGTCTGGATCGGGATCAGCGAGAAGGTGGCTTCAAGGATCACGCCGGTCAGGCCCATGCCTCCGGCCGTCGCCCAGAAGGCAGCGGCCTGCGCAGGGTCCCCATCCGGTCGCAGTTCCACCAGCTCTCCGGAGCCATCCACCAGCAGCAACCGGCGCACGTGACTGGCAAAGCTGCCTTCGCCATGGTGGTTCTTGCCGTGCACATCGGCGGCGATGGCCCCACCCACGGTCACATTGCGGGTGCCGGGGGTCACGGGCAGGAAGAACCCGGAAGGCACGATCACCTTCAGGATCGCGTCGAGGCTGGCACCGGCGCCGGCGGTCAGGGTGCCGCTGCCTGGATCCAGCTCGATCCGGTCGAAGGCGGCGAGGTCGATCACGCCGTGTCCGCCACACTGGGCGGCATCGCCATAGGCGCGTCCGAGGCCCCGGCTGATCAGGCTGGCGGGAGCGGCGTTGGCCACCAGCTGCTGGATTTGCCCGGCGCTTTCGGGCGCATACACCGTGGCCTCGGAAGGTCGGGTACGGCCCCAGCCGCTGAGGGTCTGAAGTCGGGAAGGGGTGGAGAGGGTCACGGTTGCCGAAGCAGGCTGGGGCTTGAGGAGGTCGCTGGGCGTGGGGTCAGGGCAGCCAGCCGAGACGGTGGCTGATCCCCACCCCGCAGAGGGTGACCAACCAGCCGATCAGCACAAGGTGGATGCCCTGATCTCCCAGCAGGATCTCCTCCGGTTTTTCGGTGGTCTGCTCTGGATCGAGGAGGGACCGGCGTTCTGCTTCCTCCGGATCACTCAGCAACTGATAGCGGAAGATGCCCACCAGCACAAACGGCACGGTGAGCAGCATCCAGCTGGTGGAGGCTCCATTGAGGCCCGGTCCGGAACTCCAGAGGGCGTAGGCCATGAAGGCGCTGCTGGAGACCAGGGATTCCAGTCGTTGGAGCAGGGGCAGGGAGTAGCGCTGCAGCACCCTGCGGGTGACCACGCCCCGATCCAGAGAGACCCGCAGTTCGGCCTTGCGTTTCTCCACCGCCAGGAAGAGGGCCAGCAGGCCGATGCAGAGCAGGAACCAGGGGGAGTTCCCCAGACCGGTGGCCACCAGGCCCGCCAGGGCCCGCAGCAGGAAGCCGGAGGCGATGCAGAAGAGGTCGAGCAGCGGTTCGCGTTTGAGGCGCAGGCAGTAGGCCAGCTGGATCAGGGCGTAGGCCAGGATCACTCCGCTCAGGGCGGGACTGACGCTCAGGGCCAGGCTGAGACTGACCCCGCAGAGCACCACCGCAGCGACCAGGGCCAGGCCCACAGGCAACTGCCCCGAGGCGATCGGGCGCCGGCATTTGCTGGGATGGGCCCGGTCGGCTTCAACGTCGAGGACGTCATTGACCAGATAAATGGCGCTGGAAATCAGGCAGAAGCTGATCAGCGCCACAGTGGAATTGAGCCAGATCCTGGGATCTCCCAGGAAGCTGAACAGAGCGGAGGCGTAGACGAGAAGATTTTTGGTCCACTGTCTGGGACGACACGCTGCGATCAGGCTGCCGAGCAGCTTGTAGGGACTTCGCTGCATGGGCCGCTGGGTTGGAAGGCTCCAGATGGGGGGACTATACAGGCGTTCCGTGCGGGATCCGTTGGGATCGGGATAGCAAAAACCCTGCCATTTCTGGCAGGGTTGATCGATGGTCTGAATGGGAGAATCAGGTCGGAATGTGTGCGATTCCGGCTTGGATTCAGCCCAGAGCCTTCGCTTTCGCTACCACGTTCTCGACCGTGAAGCCGAACTTCTCGAGACAAACGGGGCCGGGAGCCGAGGCCCCGAAGCGGTCGATCGACACGCTGTCGCCATCAAAGCCGGTGTACTTATGCCAACCGAAGGAACTGGAGGCTTCCACCACCAGGCGCTTGCGGCAGGCGGCAGGCAGCACGCTCTCGCGGTAGGCGGCGTCCTGCTCTTCGAACAGCTCCACACAGGGCATCGACACCACCCGCACGTTGTGGCCTTCGGCGCGCAGCTGGGCAGCGGCCTTGGTGCACAGCTCGAGCTCGGTGCCGGTGCCGATCAGGATCCGATCGGGGGTGCCGTTGCTGTCCTCCACGATGTAGCCACCCCTGGCCACGGCAGCGGCGCTGGAGTTGGGTTGGTTGGCCATGGCCTGGCGGCTCAGGATCAGCACGGTGGGGCGCTTGCGGTTGGCCACGGCCACCTGATAGGCACCGCTGGTCTCGTTGCCGTCGCCGGGGCGGATCACCAGCATGTTGGGGATCGAGCGCAGGCTGGCCAGGGTCTCGATCGGCTGGTGGGTGGGGCCGTCTTCGCCCAGACCGATGGAGTCGTGGGTGAGCACGTAGATCACGCCGAGCTCGCTCAGGGCCGAGAGACGCATGGCGCCCACCATGTAGCCGGCGAACACGGCGAAGGTGCCGCCGTAGGGGATCAGGCCGCTGTTGTGATAAGCGAGGCCATTGAGGATGGCGGCCATGGCGTGCTCACGCACACCGAAGTGCAGGTAGCGGTTGGCTTCGGCACCCTTCTGGAATCCCTTCTCGCCCTTGATGTCGGTGAGGTTGGAGTGGGTGAGGTCGGCGGAGCCGCCGATCAGCTCGGGCAGGTTGGGGCCGATGGCGTTCAGGCAGTTGTAGGAGTGCTGACGGGTGGCCAGACCCTTGTCCTCGGCGCTGTAGGCCGGCAGGCTGGCATCCCAGCCCTGGGGCAGCTCGCCGCGCAGCTGGCGTTCGAAGGCAGCGGCCTCGGCGGGATAGTTGGCGCGGTACGCGGCCAGGGTGCTGTTCCAGGCGCTTTCGGCGGCTTCACCGCGGCTGATCGCCTGACGCCAGTGGTCGTAGGACTCCTGGGGCACTTCGAAGGCGCCGTAGGGCCAGTCGAGGGCCTTGCGGGTCAGCTCGGCTTCCTCGGCGCCGAGGGCGGCACCATGCACCCCGGCGGTGTTGGCCTTGTTGGGGGAGCCGTAGCCGATCGTGGTGGTGACCTTGATCATCGAGGGCCGGTCGGTGACGGCCTTGGCCTCCTCGATGGCGCGGGCGATGGCGGCCACATCCGTGTTGCCGTCGGGCACGTGGATGGTGTGCCAGCCGTAGGCCTCGTAGCGCTTGAGCACATCCTCCGTGAAGGAAACATTGGTGTTTCCGTCGATGGTGATGTGGTTGTCGTCGTAGAGGGCGATCAGCTTGCCCAGGCCCAGGTGGCCAGCCAGGGAGGCGGCCTCACTGCTCACCCCTTCCTGGTGGCAGCCGTCACCCATGATCACGTAGGTGTAGTGATCAACGATCTTGCAGTCGGGCTTGTTGAAGCGGGCCGCCAGATGGGCTTCAGCCATGGCCAGACCCACGGCATTGGAGATGCCCTGTCCGAGTGGGCCGGTGGTGACCTCCACTCCCGGGGTCTCAAAGGTTTCGGGGTGCCCGGGGGTGCGGCTGCCCCACTGGCGGAACTGCTTGATGTCGTCGATGGTCACCGAGTCGTAGCCGGTGAGATGCAGCAGCGCGTAGAGCAGCATGCAGCCGTGGCCGGCGGAGAGCACGAAGCGATCCCGGTTGAACCACTGGGGGTTCTTGGGGTTGTGCCGCAGCGACTTGTCCCAGAGGGCGAAGGCCATGGGGGCGCAACCCATCGGCAGCCCCGGGTGACCGGAATTCGACTTGTTGATCGCGTCGACCGCCAGGAAGCGGATGCTGTTGATGCAGAGGGTTTCGACCGAGGTGGTGGGGGCGGCGACCATGGCGTTGTCTGGGGTAGGGCTAAGGGATCAATCGGGGGGTTCCCGTGGATGGGGCCGAGCTTGAGGGCGCAGCCGCGGGAGCGGCGTGCTCCCGCCGGAGCTACGTCATCCGGCGGAACGCGAGGCAGACATTGTGACCGCCGAACCCGAAGGAATTGGAGAGCACGACGTTCACGGCGTGTTCGCGGGCCTGGTTGGGCACCACATCCAGATCACAGGCGGGATCGGGAGTGCTGTAGTTGATCGTAGGAGGCACGAGATTGTGGCCGATCGCCAGAACGGAGGCCACGGCTTCAATGCCGCCGCTTCCCCCCAGCAGATGGCCGGTCATCGACTTGGTGGAGCTCACCGGGATGTGGCTGGCATGCTCGCGAAGGGCCGACTTGATGGCAGCCGTCTCGTTGCTGTCGTTGGCCTGGGTGCTGGTGCCGTGAGCGTTCACATAGTCCACGGATTCGGGGGCGAGCTTGGCGTCCACCAGGGCCAGGCGCATCGCTTCGGCCCCACCCACGCCTCCGGGGGAGGGGGCGGTGATGTGGTGGGCATCGCAGGTGGTGCCGTAGCCCACGATCTCCGCCAGCACGGTGGCCCCGCGGGCCTGGGCATGCTCAAGGCTCTCGAGCACCAGAACGCCGGCGCCTTCCCCGATCACAAAGCCGTTGCGCTCGGCATCGAACGGGCGGCTGGCGGTGCTGGGGTCGTCGTTGCGGAAGGAGAGGGCCTTGGCGCTGGCGAAGCCGGCCACGCCGAGGGGGGTGATCGCCGATTCGGCGCCCCCGCAGACCATCACATCGGCCAGTCCCAGCTGGATCTGCCGGAACGCATCTCCGATGGCGTTGGAGCCGGCGGCACAGGCCGTGGCAACGGCGCTGCTGGGCCCTTTCGCTCCCAGGGCGATGGCGGCCAGGCCGGTGGCCATGTTGGGGATCATCATCGGCACGCAGAACGGGCTGACCCGATCGGGGCCGCGGTCCGCCAGCACGTGGGCCTGGGTCTCCATCATCAGAAGCCCCCCCACGCCGGAGCCGATCGAAACGCCGACACGGCTGCAGTTGGACGCATCGATCGTGAGACCGGCGTGGGCGACGGCCTGCTTGGCGGCCACCACTCCGAATTGACAGAAGCGATCCCAGCGCTTGGCTTCCTTAGGCTCAAGCCAGCCGGCCGGATCGAAATCCTTCACCTCCGCGGCGAAGCGGCACGCGTGACGCGAGGCATCGAACAGGGTGATCCCTGCCACCCCATTGCGACCGGTGCTCAGACCTTCCCAGTACTGGGTGACGTCATTGCCGATCGGTGTGACCGCGCCCAGGCCGGTGACGACGACGCGGCGGAGTCCCTCCACCATGGACGCCTCAGGCCTGCTTCTCTTGGATGTACTTGACGGCATCGCCGACGGTGGTGATGCCCTCGGCAGCCTCGTCGGGGATCTCGATGTCGAAGGCTTCTTCCAGGGCCATCACCAGCTCCACGGTGTCGAGGGAGTCCGCACCCAGGTCGTTCTGGAAGTTCGACTCGGGCTTGACTTCACCGGCGTCGACGCTGAGCTGCTCGGCAACGATCGAGCGGACTTGGTCGAAGATCGCTTCCTGGGACATGGCCGCTGTGTGGGAGGCCGCATCCTACGGGTCCGCCCAGTACCCCCACCCGCGCCGTATGAACAAGGGTGACGGGCTGGGGGGGCGGAGGCAGGCCTTCCCTCCGGTTTGGGTACGTTGGGCACCACGCCGTTTGTTCCCCGGCAACCCGCGAGACCAGGCATGTCCCACGCCGTCAAGATCTACGACACCTGCATCGGCTGCACCCAGTGCGTCCGTGCCTGCCCCCTCGACGTCCTTGAGATGGTCCCCTGGGATGGTTGCAAGGCCGGCCAGATCGCTTCCTCCCCCCGTACGGAAGATTGCGTGGGTTGCAAGCGCTGCGAAACCGCCTGCCCCACCGACTTCCTCAGCATCCGCGTCTACCTCGGTGACGAGACCAGCCGTTCGATGGGCCTCTCGTACTGATTCGGGCGCCCTTTGCCCATAAGCTCATGCCCGGCCCCGGCCGGGCTTTTTTGTTGCTCGGATCCCTGGTCGTCCTCCCGTTCACGCGCCACCTCGTTCTCCTGTCTGTATGTGCGGCATCGTTGCCCTGATCGGCTCGCGTGAGGCGGCTCCCCAGTTGCTGGAGGGGTTGCGGCAGCTCGAGTACCGCGGTTACGACTCCTCCGGCATCGCCACGGTGGAAGTGGAGGCCGGCGCCGCCGGATCGGCCCCCGGCCGGCTCCACTGCCTGAAGGCCGAGGGCAAGCTGGTGAACCTCACCGCCCGTTACGAGGCCCAGGGCGCTCCGGGCCACTGCGGCATCGGCCACACCCGCTGGGCCACCCACGGCAAGCCGGAGGAGCGCAATGCCCATCCCCACCTCGATGGCAGCGGCCGGCTGGCGGTGGTGCAGAACGGAATCATTGAGAACCACCGCAGCCTGCGGGAGGAGCTGCAGAGCGAGGGAGTGGTCTTCCGCTCCGACACCGACACCGAGGTGATCCCCCACCTGGTGGCGCGGCAGCTGCGGCATCTCCAGGCCGAGGACGTCCAGCCCGATGCGGCCCTGTTGCTGCGGGCCGTGCAGGACGTACTGCCGCTGCTGCATGGCGCCTATGCCCTGGCGGTGGTGTGGGCGGAGGTGCCGGGTGCGCTGGTGGTGGCCCGCCGCCAGGCCCCCCTGCTGATCGGCCTCGGCGAAGGCGAATTTCTCTGCGCCAGTGACACTCCGGCCCTGGCTGGCTTCACCCGCACGATCCTGCCGCTGGAGGATGGCGAGGTGGCGCTGCTGACGCCGCTCGGCATCGAGCTCTACGACCGGGCCGGCACCCGGGTGCAGCGCACCCCGAGCCTGCTCAGCGGCACCGAGCACGTGGCGGACAAGCGCAGTTTCCGCCACTTCATGCTCAAGGAGATCCACGAGCAGCCGGAGACGGCGGCGCTGTGGGTGGCGCGTCACCTGCCGGAGGAGGCCCTGGTGGCACTCCCGCTCGACGATGCGGTGTACGAAGGGGTGGAGCGGATCCAGATCCTGGCCTGCGGCACCAGCCGCCATGCGGCCCAGGTGGGGGCCTACCTGCTCGAGCAGTTGGCCGGCATTCCCACGAGCGTGTTCTATGCCAGCGAATTCCGTTATGCACCGCCGCCGCTGGTGCCCCACATGCTCACGATCGGGGTGACCCAGTCAGGCGAAACCGCTGACACCCTGGCCGCCCTGGCGATGGAGCAGGAGCGGCGCCAGCAGCGGCAGGATCCCGCCTATGCGCCCAAGCTGCTGGGGATCACCAACCGACCCGAGAGTTCGCTGGGGCGGCTGGTGCCCCACATCCTCGATATCGGTGCGGGGATCGAGGTGGGCGTCGCCGCCACCAAGACGTTCCTGGGCCAGTTGCTGGCGTTTTACGGCCTGGCGCTGGCCTTTGCGGAGCGACGCGGCAGCGCGGGTCCGGGTCCGGAGCGGCTGGCGGCCCTGGCCGCCCAGCTGCGCCAGCTCCCCGCCCAGCTGCAGCAGCTGGTGGAGGACCACGACGGCCGTTGCGCCGAGCTGGCCCACCTGTTCGCCGATACCCAGGATGTGATTTTCCTGGGGCGAGGCATCAACTATCCGATCGCGATGGAGGGCGCCCTCAAGCTCAAGGAGATCAGCTACATCCATGCCGAGGGCTATCCCGCCGGCGAGATGAAGCACGGCCCGATCGCCCTGCTGGATGCGCGGGTGCCGGTGGTGTCGATCGCGGTGCCGGGCACGGTGTTCGACAAGGTGCTCTCCAATGCCCAGGAGGCCAAGGCCCGCGATGCCCAGCTGATCGGCGTGGCCCCGGCCTGTCCCGACACCGAGCTGTTCGATGTGCTGCTGCCCCTGCCGGTGGTGGATGAACTGCTCAGCCCGCTGCTCAGCGTGATTCCGATGCAGCTGCTGAGTTATCACATTGCGGCCCATCGGGGCCTGGATGTGGATCAGCCGAGGAATCTGGCCAAGAGCGTCACCGTGGAATAGGGGCAGTATCGCTGCGGCCGTAGCGATCCTCGAACCGCACGATGTCGTCCTCGCCGAGGTAGGGGCCGCTCTGCACCTCGATCATCTCCACCGGAATCTTGCCGGGGTTGCTGAGGCGGTGCCGGGCGCCGAGGGGGATGTAGGTGCTCTGGTTCTCGCCCACCAGTTCCTCCACCCCATCCTTCTCCACCACGGCGGTGCCCTTGACCACGATCCAGTGTTCGGCGCGGTGGTGGTGCATCTGCAGCGAAAGGCAGGCTCCGGGGTTGACCACGATCTTCTTCACCTGCCAGCGATCGCCTTCGGTGATGCCGTCGTAGGAGCCCCAGGGGCGGTAGATGCGGCGGTGGGCACGGCTTTCGGAGGCCCCTTCGGCTTCGAGCAGCCCCACGATCCGCTTCACATCCTGGGCCCGGTCGCGATGGGCCACCAGCACCACGTCATCGGTTTCGACCACCACCAGGTCATCCACCCCCAGTCCCACCACCAGGCGGTGCTCGCTGCGCAGATAGCAGTTGCGCACGTCCTCGCCGATCACCCGGCCGCGCAGCACATTGCCGCGGGCGTCCTGGTCGGCGGTTTCCCAGAGGGCGCTCCAGCTGCCCACATCGCTCCAGCCGGCCGCCAGGGGCAGTACGGCACCGCGATCGGTGCGTTCCATCACGGCCACGTCGATGGCCACGCTGGGGCAGTTGGCGAAGGCTTCCCGCTCCAGCCGCAGGAACTCCAGATCGGCGCTGTCGTGTTCGAGGGCACTGCGGCAGGCGCTCACCACCTCGGGGGCCAGCCGTTCCATCTCGGCCAGGATGGCACTGGCGCGGAACAGGAACATGCCGCTGTTCCAGGTGAAGCGCCCGCTGGCGAGGAATTGCTGGGCGGTGGCGGTATCGGGTTTCTCCACGAAGCGGGCGATGGGCACCGGTTCGCTGGCCTCGGCCGGCAGAGGGCTGGTGGCTTCGATGTAGCCGTAGCCGGTCTCCGGGGCGGTGGGCACGATCCCGAAGGTCACGAGCCGGCCGGCCTCGGCGGCGGGGATGCCGGCTTCCACCGTGGCCCGGAAGCGTGCGGGTTCGCGGATCACGTGGTCTGCGGCCAGCACCAGCAACAGCGGATCGCTGCCCCGGGCGGTGGCCTCCAGGGCGGCCACGGTGATGGCGGGAGCGGTGTTGCGTCCCAACGGCTCCAGCAGGATGGCCGCCGGCTCCACGCCGATCTGGCGCATCTGCTCGGCCACGATGAAGCGATGGTCTTCGTTGCAGATCAGCAGTGGCGGTGCCAGTTCGGGCAGTCCCTGGAGCCGCAGCTGGGTCTGTTGCAGCAGGGTTTCGGCGGCGTTGCCGGCCAGGGGCCAGTACTGCTTGGGATAGCTCGCCCGCGAAAGGGGCCAGAGACGGGTGCCGGTGCCGCCGCAGAGGATCACCGGAACCAGGGGAGCGTGTGCCATGCCGCCGTTGCCGTCCATTCGGGCCACTCTGCCTATTCAATCCGACGCGGCGACGTGTCGGCCACGACCACAGGCTCAGAGGTCGAGCAGGCCCGGGGGTGGGGTGAGGCCGATCCAGCCCTCGCTCAGTTGCACCTGCGGCACGATCGCCTCCACGAAGGGGATCAGCAGCCGGCGGCCATCGGCCTGGAGGGCCACTTCCAGCAGGTCGTTGCCGGCGTGGATCAGATCGGTGACCTTGCCAATCACTTCCCCGGCCGGCAACACCCTCACCTCCAGCCCCACCAGATCGAGCAGGTGAAACTCGCCGGGCTCCAGGGGGGGGCGATCGTCGGCGGCCACCAGCAGCTCGTGGCCCACCACGGCCTCGGCGGCATCGCGATCATCGACACCGGCGAAGCGCACCACGAACAGCTCCTTGCCCGGCAGCTGCCGGCCGGAGAGCAGCTCCACGGGCCTGGCGACCTGCTGGCGGGCCTGCAGCCAGCGGCGGCCGGGGCGGGTGAAGCGTTCGGGGAAATCACTGAGGGGCAGCAGCCGCAGCTCGCCGCGCAGGCCCTGGGGAGCCACCAGGCGACCCACTACCAGCAGCTCCGGCAGCAGCTCCGGCAGCGGTTCCGGCAGCTCGTGCGGGCTGGAAGGGGTGGCGGTGGGCTGGCTCATGGGGCGGGGCACGCCGTGCGGAGGACTTCCCTCCGATAATGGACCTGCTTGCCTTCCCCTCCGCCATGGCTCCTGCCCCGATCCTGCCCGGCTCCACGGTGGTGGTGAGGGATCCGGCTTCGATCTACAACGGCTACCGCGGTTTCGTGCAGCGGATCAGCGGCACCCGGGCGGCGGTGCTGTTCGAGGGGGGCAACTGGGACAAGCTGGTGACCGTGCCGCTCACGACCCTCCAGACGGCCTGATCGCCCTTCAGCCCGGATCTGCTTCGCCGCGCACCACGGCCAGGGCCTGGCGGGCGGCTTCCTGCTCCGCCTGGCGGCGGGAGCCGCCGTAGCCCTCCGCCAGGGCGATGCGATCGCCGATGTCCACTTTGCAAAGGAATCGCCGGGGGTCACCGTGGGCCTGGCTGCGTTCCTCGCTTCGGTAGCAGGGCAGCCCCAGCTTGCGGGCCTGGCTCCATTCCTGCAGGGCTGACTTCCAGTTGTGCCGTTCGGGATCGGCCTGGAGTTCGGCGATGGTGCGCTGCCAGTGGGGAGAAAGCCAGCGTTTGACGATCTCCAGACCGGGGCCACCACCACCCCAGGCCTCATAGAGGCCCCCCACCAGGGCTTCGCAGCTTTCCCCCAGCACCGTGGCCCGGCCGGCCCGGTCGGAGGCGGCGGCCGGGCCGAGCAGCAGAACCGAAGCGAGATCGATCTGGGCGGCCAGTTCGGCCAGCCAACGGTCGCTCACCAGCTGGGCCCGCAGGGCTGATGCCTGGCCCACGCTCAGGTCGGGATGGCTCTGCTGCAGCAATTCGGCGGCGGCCAGGCGCAGCACGGCATCGCCGAGGAATTCCAGCCGTTCGTGGTTGCGGGCCAGGCCCGCCGAGGTATGGGTAAGGGCCTCATCGATCGGATCGAGGGCTTTCTTGGCAGCTGCTAAGGCGCCTGCCGGTGGCAGCTCCAGGCCGAGGCCCAGAAGGAAGCCCTCCAGAACGTGACGGCGTTGCGCTTGCATCGAGGCTGAACAGATCAGATGTCTTCGTCGGCCAGCAGTTCCTCATCGCTGAAGTCAGGGCGCCGCCGGGTGGGATTGCCGGCGAGAAGCTTCAGCAGGCCCCCGCGGTTGCTGCGGAAAGCGAGGGCGGCAAAACCGGAGGAGAAGGCCAGCGCCAGCAGGCTCTGGAAGATGCGGTCCTTGAGGCTCGTTTGGATCGCTGCCTGTTTGCGCTCAGAGGCAACGGTTTCGAGGCGCTTCATCTTGGGCTGAAGATCCTGAAGCAGGCTGGAGCGGATGGTCTCGAGATTGGCCTCGGTGACCTTCACCTGGGCCCCGCCGGGCAGATTGCGCACGATCGCCCCGAGCTGTTCGGAGGAGGTCGCTCCGGAGATGCGTTGCTCCACCTTGCGCAGGTCGGCCATGGTCTTGATTGCGTCCACCTCGGCATTACGAATCTGGCGGAAGCCGGCATAAAACTGCAGGGGGATCAGCAGCAGGAAGCCAAGGGCGACGGGAAGGGCCAGGCGTTCGATCCTGGTGCGCATTCTGTTGAGGTGCTCGGATCGGTCGTCGAGCTGGTGGGCGAGAAGAATGAGGGAAGATCCGATCAACGGCAACGGCGCGGAGTTGGTGAGGTTGAAGGCGTTGCTGAGCATCCAGCCCGGATCTTTGAGCTGCAGGGGGAAGGCGCCGAACAGCACCTGGAGGGCAAACACCACAATCATCATCAGACCGATCTGGCTGAGGCTGAAGGCCACCTGGGGGCGGGTGTCGGAACTCCGGCTGCTTGCCATTGGGGCTGATGCGGTTGATTGGCTAAAGATATGGCGCGGAACGCCGTTGCCAAGGCATTGTTCCCATAAAAAAACCTCCCCTTTCGGGGAGGTTGGGATTGTTAGTTTTAGTGAACTTCAGGAAGTTCAGGCGGCAGCCTTCTTGAGGCGGGCGCGCAGACGGCGGGAATAGCCGAAGGCCATGCCAGCACCGAGGATGGGCAGGGGGCCGGGGACGGTGTCCACGGGAGCAGCCACCTGGGTATACTTGTCGGAGATGGAGTTGATGTAGTCACCTGCAGCAACAGCTGCCCAGGCGGAGGTGGTGGTAGTGGAGGAAACGGTTGGGGTGAAGCTGGCCAGGTTGTTGGTGAGAGTCACCGGGGTGAAGCTCAGAGCAGCAGTGGTGGTGAGGCTGCGCGTGCAGTTCAAGCTACTGGAGACAGGACCGCAGTCTGCATCCACAGCAACCGAGGTGATCTTATCGGTGCCGCTGGTGACAGCGATGTCGTAGGTGAAGGAGCCGCCAAGGGACGGATTTCCATCACCGGAGACGAAGTTCAGGCCAACCTGGTGAACCTGAAAGACACTGGTGAAACTGAGTTCATCGGTGTCGGCAACGTCACCGCTGAATGAAAGGTTGGAAATAGTTTTGTCACCAACCGTGGTGCTGAAGCCAGGCACCTTGGCTTGGGCAACAGTGAAGCTGGCAGCTTGGGCTTGGCCGCCGAGGGCGAGGGTAGCGAAGCCGAGCACGGCGGCGGAACGCAGCGCGGTTCTCAAGGGAGATCTGGTCATGTTTTGATGGGGATTGCGTGAGACGGCCGAGAGACACGATGCCCAGTCGGCCAGAATTCGCAGTGAGACTGCCGGCACAGTATGCCATCACGGCCTAGGTGTAAATCCTTAGGTCAGCATTCTTTGACAACTGGCCCAAGGTGTAGCTGGTCTGCGCTCAGATCCCTTGGCGCACAAGGCTTTTCCATTAATCTTATCGGAGTCTCTGCCGCGTCGTGATGTGATTTCGCTGCATCGAGCCGGGCCTCTCGATGGAGGGATCTCCTGGAATATGCGGCCGTCCTGGGGTGGTAATCGGCGTCTGGCGGCCGGATTCGGGTGAAAAGGCGGGAAAGCAGGGCGTAAGCCGGGTTCTGTTCTCCATGCCGCTGCCGAGGGCAGCGGCTGGGGGCGATCATCTGTCTGGGACCGCCGTCGCCGGCGGCCTCGAGCGGCGCACTTGAATCGGGACGGGTGTCATGGCCAACCATTGTCCCTGGGCCTTGCTCCCAGCCGGGGTTTACCGAGCCAGCACCTCTCGATGCTGCTGGTGCGCTCTTACCGCACCTTTGCACCCTTGC
>Ga0164293_10000257_pt1 | contig 39945 bp, 27 predicted proteins | sample GEODES118metaG_FD_111487 | JGI IMG/M metagenome (GOLD analysis project Ga0164293, IMG submission 111487) | Eutrophic lake water microbial communities from Lake Mendota, Wisconsin, USA - GEODES118 metaG | ecosystem: Environmental > Aquatic > Freshwater > Lake | place: USA: Lake Mendota...
CTGGACCCCGCATCCGGACGCCTCTCCGCGCACGGGACTCCCCTCGCCGTACCGCGACCGGTCTGCCTGCGTTTCCGGTCCTACCCGTGAACACGCGGGGCCACCTTGACGCCGCATGATCCGATCGGCGGCGGGAGTTTGACGATGGGCCCGGCTGGTGATTGATTCAGCCTTCCACTTGATGGCCGACTTCCTCGACACTCCTGCATCCAACAAACTTGAACGCGCGTTCCTCGTGGGCGTGCAGACCGCGGACATGGCCCCGGGAGAGGGCGCGGAACTGCTGGGCGAACTGGCCGAACTGGTCGAGAACCTGCGCCTGACCGTCACCCGTCAGACCTTGGTGAACCTGCGCCAGCCGACGCCGGCGCTTCTGCTCGGCTCTGGCAAGGCGGAGGAACTGGCCGAGCAGGCCAAGGCGGATGGGGCGGACGTGATCGTGTTCGACGAGGCCCTCTCGCCAGCGCAGCAGCGCAACTGGGAGAAGCTCTCCGGGCTCGCGGTGATTGATCGTCAGGAAGTCATCCTCGAGGTCTTCGCGGACCGAGCCCATACGCGCGAAGCGGTCCTGCAGGTCGCGCTGGCGCGCATGGAGTATTCCCTGCCACGCCTGACCCGGGCGTGGACCCACCTCTCGCGGCAACGGGGCAAGGGTGCGATGGGAGGCGAAGGCGAAACCCAGCTCGAGCAGGATCGCCGCATCGTCCGCGACCGTATCACCCACCTGAAGGCGGAACTGACCGAGGTGCGCAAACAGCGCTCGACCCAGCGCCGCCGACGCCAGCGGGTGCCGGTGCCGACGTCGGCAATCGTCGGCTACACCAACGCCGGCAAGTCATCTCTCCTCAACGCACTCACCGGCGCCAGCGTGCTCGCCGAGGACAAACTCTTCGCTACCCTGGATCCCACCACGCGGCAACTGCAGCTGCGCGGAAACCAGAAGTTGCTCGTCACCGATACGGTCGGCTTCATCCGGCGACTCCCGCACGGCCTCGTCGAGGCCTTCAAGGCCACGCTGGAGGAGGTGGTCGTCGCGGACTTTCTCATCCACGTGCTGGACATCACCAATCCGAACGTCGCCCAGCATCACGAGACCACGCTCGCCGTGCTGCGCGAGCTCGGTGCGGATGAGAAGCGCACGATCACGGTTTTCAACAAGGCAGATGCCGCAGACGACGAGGCACGCCAGCGCGCACACCGACTGGACCCGAATGGATTGCTCGTCTCCGCCAGGACGGGTCTGGGCTTGGAACAGTTGGTCGATCGCTGCCTGGAGCTGATCGCCGACTCCCTCGGCGCGAGCACGCTGCTCATCCCGCATGGCCGGTACGACATCGTGGCTCGCTTCCACGAAGTGGGCCACGTCCAGCACGAGGAGCAGCGGGACGAAGGGGTCTTCATCCAGGGACGTTTTCCACCCTCCCAAGCAGGCGTCTTCGCCCCATTCGTGCTTGCGGCCGACGACCCGCGAGCGGCGCCGCAGGACGCGCCCGTCTAGGAACCCGACCTTCCGAAACCGGAAAGGGCGGCGACGAGTGACTTCCGGCTGACGGGCTTCTCAACGTACTCGTCGAAACCCCGCGCCCAGCAGTCCGTCCGCATCTGTTCGGCCGGATGCGCCGACACGGCGATCAACCGGCAGCCACGCGAAGCCTCTCCCTGCTGCCACTGGCGGATTTCATCGAGCAGCGCGAAGCCATCCATCTCGGGCATCTCCAAGTCGATCAGCGCCGCCGTAAAACGCTCCGACTTCAAGAGCGCCAACGCTTCGCGTGCGCTGGCGACCGTGACCAGCCGTCGGCAGCGGCCCTCGAGCAGTGCCCGCATGACCTCCAGATTCGCCGGCGTGTCGTCCACAACCAGCAATTCGCAGTTCGCGAGAGCGACACCAGCCACCGCCTCGACCGCGGGCAGGCGGGCGGGCTCTGGGGTGGTCAACGCGTTGCGAATGAGCAGCAGTGGCTTCGCCTCCTCAACCGACTCGGTCACCTCACGCAAGGGCGCAGGGATCGCCGGCAGCGGGGCCGGCACAGCCTTCACCTTCAGCGCAAAATCCAGTTCAAGCCCGCGGACCTCTCCGCCATGGATGTCGATCCGACCTCCCAGCAACTCGATCAGCCGGCGACCCAAGGTCAGTCCCAGACCAGCCGATCGATCCACCGGGCTCCCAGGCTCAGCGGGGAACGCGGGGCGCAGGAGCGCTGCCCGCTGACTGTCGGAAACCCCCGGCCCCGAGTCCACGACCCGAAAACGCAGCTCAACCGGATCCGAGCCCGTCGCATCAACGCACAGCCAGACGTTGCCGGCATCGGTTGCTTGGATCGCATCGCGGAGCAGCACGCGCAACGCACGCTCCAGCCGGGCGCCATCCGTCTCGACCCATAGGTCGCGCACCAGCGTCGATTCCAGCGACAATCCTAGCCCCCGCGCCAGCGCCTCACCGCTCGCGTCCGCGACGACTCGCTCGCACAGCGCCCGCAGCTCCAGCGGCCCCCGCCGAATTTCGAGGCGCCCCGCCTCCAAGCGTGACAGTTCCTGCAGGTCTTCGACAACCGCGAGTAGCATGCGTCCGCCATCGCGGATCAGATCCAACTGCAACGCGAGGCCCGGGTCGCGGATCTGGCCGCGTAGCCACTCCGCCTCCGCCATGATCGCCTCGAGTGGCGTGCGGAACTCCCGACCGGCGAGGGCAAGAAAGGCCGTCTTGGAGTCGCTCGCCTCCACCGCCTCGCGGCGCACCCGCTCCAGTTCACCGGTGCGTTCGGAAACGCGCTGCTCGAGCGACTGATTGTTCCGCAGGAGAGCGGCGTACGTCTCGTTCAGGCGATCCGCAAGGCGGTTGAACGTGGCATAGATCTCCCGAATCTCCCCGGCCACGCGCTCGGTCGGAACCGGCATGCGCTCGGCCAAACCAGCCCGGGCCTGCTTGCCGGCCGCCTCCGCGAACTGCTCCAACGGCTGCGAGAGTCGAACCACGGCCAGCCGGGCGACGAGTGCCGCAGTGAGGATCACCCCCGCCATGATTCCCGCCATCATGGCATAGATGCCGACGCTGCTGCCTGCCGCCGCCAGTGCCGGGCGTTGGGCGATCACCAGCAGTCGATAGTCATCATCCCGGGCGACGTACGCTCGCAGGCGACGTCCGCTACCCGCCACGGTCCCATCGTGCAGCAGCGGCTCCTCCGGTCGGTTCAGCAGGATTCTGCCAAGGTGACTCTCCGGAAGATTTCCCATCGGCGTGAGGCCGGTGTCCGGCGATGCATAGAGCACCTGCCCCGCAGCGTTTGCCAGAACCCACTGAACGTCGCCCGGGTCGCTCATTCGCGAGACGACGCTCACCAGCGGGGCGACCCGCAAAGCACCGACCACCGTCCCGCTGCGCGTGCCATCCGCCCGCACCAGCGGAGCACTGATGAGCAGCAGAATGTCATCGCTCAAGCCGCGTTCCCAGACCGGTCCCGAGACACCGAGGCGGCGCAGCCCACTGGCCGCGCGCAAGGCTTCAAGCATGGGGACGTTTGCATCCTGCAGGCGGCGCCGTGCGGACGCCGCATGCGCGCTCAGGACCCGACCGTCATTATCCAGCACCAGCATCGCCGCGAAACCGGGAAAGCCCACCTGCATCGCTCCGAGCACCGACTCCGGATCCGCCGAGGGGCGAGAGAGGACGCCGGCCGCAGTCGCGACCGCCGCCTCGTGCAACCGCAGCACCTGGCCAGCTTCCCGAGCCACCTGCCGCGCCCGTTCAAACAGCACGGTCCGATCCTCTCGTTCCACCGTCGTCCGCAACAGCACCGCCAAACCGGTGGCAAGGAGCGCGACCGGCACCGCGGCGAGGACGAAAACATAGTTGAACACGACGTCGCGGAGGCGGGCCGGCGGGGCCGACTGATCGCTGAGCAAACCGCCCACCGCCGTGTAGCGGACCAAAAACTCCGCCACCACGACCGCTAGGATTTGGGTGGTGCCGCGCACCAACGCGTCCAACACCGCAAGGTCTACGGGCACGCGCGCCAAGCTGACGCTCATCCAAAGCGAGACCGGCCATCCGAAAAACAACCAGTAGATCAGCGCCACCGCCGGCGAGGGCAGACGGGAACGCTGGAGACTCCACGCCAAGACTCCCGCCTCCACCATGCCGAGCACCAGGGCGAAGGGCTGCCCCAAGGTCCACAGGGTCGGCGCCAGAGCCAAGCCCGCCGCGGTGACCGCCCACGGCACCGGCAGCAGCAGCACGAACGGAAGGTAGAGGAACGGCCCCAGCAGCACCTGGGCATCACCGATCACCTCGAGCGGAAAGCAGTTCAGCGCCGCCGCGCCCACGAGCGCTCCCAAGAGGGGCCCGGGACGCGGCAACGAGGGTGTCCAGCGACTGTTCATCCGGGTCAGCTCACCGCTCCAGCCAGCGGCAATTCCACGAAGAAGGTCGCTCCCTCATTCGGGCGCCCCTCCGCCCAGATCCTTCCTCGGTGCGCCTGCACCAACCGCGCTACCAGCGAGAGCCCAAGACCCAGCCCCTCCCGGGACTCCGCCGAGGACAGGCGCGAAAAGGCGCGAAACAGACGATCACTCTCCTCCGGACCGAAGCCCACGCCGTTGTCCCGCACGAACAGCACCGCCGTCGCAGGCGTCGACGATGGCAGTGCGCCGATCTCAATCACCGGATCGGGTCGGTGCGACGAGTACTTGATCGCGTTGCCGACGAGATTGTAGAAGACGCGCTCCAGCACGAATCCACTAACCTGAAGCGTCGGCAACGGTCCGAGCACGAAACGCGGCACGGGTTCGCGCTGGAGGCCCAAAAGGCGATCGACCAGTCGTGCCATCACCGGACCGGCCTCAACGATCTGATCCCCTGAGATTCCAGCGTGCTCCTCGTGCGCCAACTGCAGAATGTTCGTGATCAGCTCACTCAGGTTGACCGCGCCGTGGTAGGCCCGTCCGATCCATCGCAATACGTCCGGCGGAAGGCGCTGGTCGTCCGTCAGCACCGACAGGCAACCCACCACCACCGACAGCGGGGAGCGCAGGTCATGCGACACAAAGTTCGCATACGACAGCAGCAGGGAGTTCGCCTCCTCCAATTGCCGCGTCCGCTCTTGCACTTGCCGATCGAGGTCCCGATTCAGCGCTTCCAATGCGGATCGAGCCGCCACCACGTCCGTCACATCCGAGAGCACCACCATATGCAACCGCTCCCCTTGATCCGGCACGACCGTGGCCCGGGCGACAAAGGTTCTCTCCCCCGTGCTACCGCCACTCGCGCCGTCCGCGCGTCCTACCGTGCGGAGCGTGTACGGCACCGGGTCCTCGCGCGCGCCCGACTCGGCCACCAAGTCCCGAACCGTCGCGGCATCATCGGGCAGGAACAGGTCGGCAATCTCCCGCAGGGAGTCGGCTCCGCCGGGTGATTGGCCGAAGAGCTCCGTCGCTCGCCGATTCATACTCACGATCCGTCCCAGGCCGTCGACTAACAAGATCGGGTCCGGCGCGATCGCGAACAAACGTTGGAAGCGCTCCCGCTGCTCCGCGATGACACGAAACCGGTTCAACGCCACCACCGTGCGCACGCGGGCCCGCAGCTCATCTCGATTGCATGGTTTCGTGATGAAGTCGTCCGCACCGCCCCGCAGCCCCTCCAGTCGGGAATCAGGATCGTCTAGCGCCGTCAGCAGCAGAATGGGCACCCGCCCGATCGCGGGATCACTGCGGATGCGACGGCAGGCCTCAAACCCATTCATCCGCGGCATCATCACGTCCAAAACCACGACGTCCGGTTCGATCTCCCGCGCCTTCTGCACCGCCTGCTCTCCGTCCTCCGCCAGGAACAGCGTGTACCCCTCCGGACGCAGCATCGACTCCAGCGTGACCAGATTGTAGGGATCGTCGTCGACGAGCAGAACTTTGGCACTCATGGGGAAAATCCTGCAGCGGGCCGATGCTCCTCGATCCGAGGAAGAATCACGGAGAACGCACTACCGCGGCCGACCTCGCTCTTCACCTCGACGCGGCCTCCGTGCATGCGCACGATGCGATCGACGAGCGAGAGTCCCAACCCGGTTCCGCCAAACTTTCGGGTCAATGAGGAGTCCAGCTGCAGGAAGGGCCGGAACAGCAAACCGACTTTCTCCGGAGGAATGCCGATTCCAGAATCGCGCACCGTGACGCGAGCCATGCCGCCCGGACACTCGTCGACTTCAACCGCGACCGTGCCTCCCTCCGGCGTGAACTTGATCGCGTTGCTGAGCAGGTTGCCCAGCGCCTGCCTCAGGAGCCGCTCGTCCGCCGCCACGCGAAGCGTACGGTCGACACGCCGCGACGAAAGCGTGATTCCCCGCGCCCGGGCCACTCTCTGGTGAGCCTCCGCACTCACCGACCCCACCGCGCCCAGATCGATCGGGGCCGAGATGAGCCGGATTTGTCCCGCCTCAATGCGCGCAAGGTCGAGCACGTCGTTGATCTGCGAGAGCAGCTGCCGCCCGCTGCGATGGATGATCTCTAGGTACTTTCGCAGCCGCTCCGAATCGCCATCCGCACCGTCCTCTAGCAACGACTCAGAAAGACCGATGACCGCATTCAAGGGGGTCCGGAGCTCGTGGCTCATCGTCGAAAGAAACTCGCTCTTCGCGCGATCTGCGGTCTCCGCCTCTCGTTTGGCAGCGATAAGGGCGATCTGGTCACGCTTGACCTCATCCAGGTCGATGATCGTCCCGACAACTTCGAATGTTCCGTCATCCGGCCCGCGGACGCGACGCGCATTCAGCAGGCACCAGCGCGCACCCCCGGAGGCCAGACGCAGCCGCGCTTCCCACCGCATGCCATCCAGCTCGCCCGAAACCAGCCTCGCCAACAGAGCCGCCGTATCATCGCCGGCATCCGAATCCATGAACTCCGCCGCCGTCCGACCCAGGCTCTCCTCAACGCCCCATCCACTCATTTCCCTCCACGCCGGATTGAGGTACGTCCACTGCCCCACTGCATTGGTGCGGAAGATCACCTCTCGCACGCCGTTCAAAAGCGAAAGCTCCTCTTGGAGCTGGCGGTCACGGTGAAGCCGGTGGGCGAGTCGCTCGTAGGCCGCTCCCAGCACCCGCGCCGCCACGCGAAGACCCTCGACCACCGGCTCCGGCCAGACCTGCTCGCTCACACAGTCGTCAAAGCCCAACAATCCCCACAACGCGCCATGCGCCTCAATCGGCACTGCCACCAGCGATCGAATGCGCTGCTGCGCCAGCAGGGCCCGCTCGGATTCAGGAAAGTCCCGGATCGGACCAGCAATCGTCCGCCCAGCCGCCAGTTCCCGATCCCACCGCGAGAACCCAGCGTCCGACAGGTCCATATGCTGCAACTCCGGATTGCGAATCTGCGGCGAAACTCCCCGCGCACACCACTCATGCCGCTGCGACCAACGACGCGCCGTCCCGGACACCCGGTAAGACTCGAAAACATACACGCGCGACACCCCCGCCGCGTCTCCCAGCAAGCCCAACGCGCCCGAAAAGGACTCATCTGTAGCACGAAAATCCAGCAGACCCTCCGCCATCCGCGCCGTCGCCGCCAACAGGCGCTCCCGCCGCAATTGAACCGCCGGATCCGTCACCGCAGAAAGTACATCGCCGCTCGCGCGCATGGTCACCCCCCCGCTCCTTCCCGGCAATGCCCTCGCCCGGCACACCCACCTGCAATCGCCAAGCAATGGCTGATACGACAGAAGGGCGTGGGTAATCGGAACATCATCGCTGAATTCCATTCATCGTCTCGCCCGGTCCCCGGTTTAGCCCCGCGCTACTGTCCCTAGACAATCGTGCCCCCGAACTTCGCCTTCCGATCCATCCTCGCGGCCGAGAAAGGCGGCGCCGAGAACGCCTTCGCGCCGGTTATCGTACTGCCCTAGATTCACCCCCGCTCCCTCTCCGAAAACAGCCAGAACGTCCGGCCGCTCGATGACTTTCTCCACTGACGGCGACACGGACACCGTCCGGATCACCCGGGGTAGGACTCCGCCACTGAGTGCAACCCGAAGAACCTCGTGACCAAGAGCGCCGAATTCCGCTTGAGTCATATTCCTGTGCAGGTATGCGTCGACCATGCGCCTCGCTGAGATTTATGAGGGATTCGCGGACGGCACTCGCCGGCGGATTCTCCATCTGCTCACTCACGGGCCGCTCTGCGTCTGTCACTTCCAAACCGTACTCGGCGAGCCGCAGGTGAAGGTCTCCAAGCACCTCGCCTATCTCCGGGCGCGAAAGCTGGTCGTCGCGACCCGACGCGGGAAGTGGATGGTCTACGCGCTCCCGATCCGACCGGCGCGGGCCCTGTCCGCGAACCTCGCCTGCCTTGCCGTCTGCGCCCGCGAGGACGCGGGGTTACGCCGCGACGCGGCCCGCCTCCGCCGCATTGCCCCAGCGGTCGCCGATGCGCTGACCTGCGCGTGCTGATCCCTCCTTTTTCCCAACCGCTCCGATGACCTCGAAGAAACCCGCCGTCCTCATCCTTTGCACGGGCAACTCCTGTCGCAGCCACCTCGCCGAAGGCGTGCTCCGGCACGCTGCCGGTGACCTGCTCGACGTCCTCAGCGCCGGCTCGCGTCCGGCCGGCTACGTGCATCCCCTTGCGATCGAGGTGATGCGAGAGATCGGCATCGATCTCTCCGGGCACACGTCGAAGCACCTGCAGGAATTCACAACCCGCGAAATTGAGACCGTGATCACCGTCTGCGGCAACGCCGACCAGGCTTGTCCGGTCTTCCCGGGCCAGGTGAACCGGCATCACTGGCCATTCGATGACCCCGCACACGCGACCGGCACCGATGAGGAGAAGAAAGCGGTATTCCGCCGCGTGCGGGACGAGATCCGCGCGGTCTTCGGCGCCTACGCGGCCGGACGCCGCGATCAGCTGAAGTCTGGAGGGACTCGGGCATGAGCTCCGCCGATCGTCCCCAGCTTTCCTTCCTCGATCGCTACCTGACGCTGTGGATCTTCGCCGCGATGGCGCTCGGCGTCGCGCTCGGACACTGGGTCGTGCTCGACCCGGAGGCATTCTTCGCGCCGGTGACGCTCGGCACCACCAACCTGCCGTTGGCCGTCGGCTTGATCGTGATGATGTACCCGCCGCTCGCGAAGGTGCGGTACCGACAGCTGCCCTCGGTGCTGGCGAGTCCGAAAGTGCTGACGCTTTCGCTCGTCCTGAACTGGATCGTGGGGCCGGTGCTGATGTTCCTGCTCGCGGTGATCTTCCTCCGCGATCACCCGGATTATCTGGTCGGTCTGGTCCTCGTGGGCATTGCGCGCTGTATCGCGATGGTGATCGTCTGGAACGATCTTGCGGGCGGCAGCCGCGAGTACGCCGCCGGACTCGTGGCGCTGAACAGCGTGGCGCAGGTGCTGACCTACAGCTTGTACGCTTGGTTCTTCCTGACGATCCTGCCGCCGTACTTCGGACTGGAGGGACGGATCGTGGCGATTGAGATGAGCGACGTCTTCTGGAGCGTGATGACGTACCTTGGGATTCCGTTCCTGGCCGGCCTGCTCAGTCGAGTGTTCCTCGCTCGCTGGAAGGGTGAGACGTGGTACGAGACTGTCTTCCTCCCCCGGATCTCGCCCCTCACGCTCGGGGCGCTGCTCTTCACGATCGTGGTCATGTTCACCTACAAGGGGAACGCGATCGTGACCCTGCCGCTCGACGTGCTGCGCATCGCGCTGCCCCTTGCACTGTATTTCGTCCTGATGTTTTTCGCGAGCTTCCTCGTCGCGCGTCGCATCGGTACGGACTACGAACGTTCGACGGCCGTCGCCTTCACCTCGGCGGGCAACAACTTCGAACTCGCGATCGCAGTGGCGATCGGAGTCTTCGGCCTGAACTCCAGTGTCGCCTTCGCCGCCGTGGTCGGCCCGCTCATCGAGGTCCCCGCGCTCATCCTGCTCGTGCAGGTGGCGCTGCGGTGGCGAAAGCGAGCGCGGTCGAGCCGTCACTGAAGGCCGCCCGATCCGACCGTACCACATCGCGATCCCGGGCCAAAGTGACCGGACCCGGCGACGGATGCATCATTTCAGGCTACGGCATCGCCGGCCGGAAAGTATTGCGAAAGCGCCACGACGGAACTCCGTCGCTTCGCAGAAATGCGACCGCCTGCGGTAGCGTCACCGCGAAAGAGCGTTCGTCGCACTCAGACCTGATCCACGCTCGTCTCCCACGCGATGGCCGCGGCCGTCGCCGCGCGGGCTCGGCACCAGACTCGGATTAACCGGGGATCTCACGTGCTTCCAACCGTCACTTCACGCTCGCTTCACGGAGGTTCCGGTAGCGTGGCGACCTCCTCTTCGCGCCGGGCTGCCACCGCGGACACCGCGGGATCCTCCCATCGGAGGTTCCCCGGCGGCAGGGAGGAGGTCCACCATGCTCTCCCGCGCACTCCGCTTCATTCCCCAGCTTCGACTCCCTGCGGTGCTGGGTCTGGCCTCATTCAGCCTTGCCGCCCTGCCCCCGCTCGCGGCGGCCGAAACGCTCCCCGAGCCCGCTCCGATCGCCGCCTCGCCGTGGTTCGCGGAACTCTCCGCCGGACTCAGCATCATTCCGGCCGGCGACATCACCCTCGGCGGGCGCAAGTACGAGGGCGACTTCAAGGATGGCCCCTTCCTGCGGGGATCCGTCGGCCGCCGCTTCGGCGCGGGCTGGGCGATCGAAGGCGAATGGTTCTACCGGAACAATTCCGTCAACTCGCTCGTCGCCAGCGACCGCCGCTTCACCGGCGGTGACGCCGCGTCGAACAACGTTTTCCTCAACGCAACCTACTCTCCCGGCGCGCAGTTCTCCTGGCGTGGCATCTCCCCCTACGCCGGCCTGGGCTTCGGCTATATTCAGGAGCTCGATGTCGACCTCGAAGGCACGGACGGCGGGGAATTCAGTGCCGGGGGATCCTCGGCTTGGCAGTGGAGCATCGGTCTCCGGAAAATCCTCGGCCCGCGGGCGGAGATCTTCCTCGAGGGCCGTGCCGTGGCCGCAGGCGAGCAGGAACTCGAAGCGAAGGGCGGGCGGAAGCTGAAAATCGAGTACGACGCCTGGGCCATGCTCGCTGGCCTGCGCTGGTCTTTCTGACGATTCCTGTTTTTCTCCGCCTCATGCCCGCCACCGGTCAACGCTTGCTCCTCGTCGAGGACGATCTCGACATGGCGGAGAGCATTGGAGACTTCCTGGGGCGCCGCGGCTGGAGGGTCGAGCATGCGCGCAACGGCGCCCTCGCCCTTCACCTCGCGGCGGCGGAGCGGTTCGCGGTGATCGTACTCGACCGCGCCATGCCGGCGCTCGACGGACTCGGCGTCTGCCGCGTCCTCCGCGCCGGGACTTCGGCCTCGGTGCCCGTCCTCATGCTCACCGCCGCCGACAGCCTGCCGGAGCGGCTGGAGGGATTCGAGGCCGGCGTCGATGACTACCTCGTAAAGCCCTTTGCTCCCGCCGAACTTCACGCGCGCCTCACTGCCCTCGTCCGGCGATCGGAGACCGGGGCGGCACGCGGCGAGCCCATCCTACGCTGCGCGGATCTGGAGCTCGACCCCTCCACCCGCGAAGTCCGCCGTGGCGGCCGGCCCGTGACGCTCACGAACATGGGGTTCGCGATCCTGGAGATTCTGCTGCGCCGCGCTCCGGCGGTCGTGCCCCGCGGCGAGATCGAGGAGAAACTTTGGGGGGACGAACCCCCGGGCAGCGACGCCCTTCGCTCGCACGTCTTCGCGCTGCGGACCGCCCTCGATGAAGGCGGTGGCGCGTCGTTGCTGCGGACCCACCGCGGCGTCGGATACCAGATTCAGCCGGCCGACTCCGACCCGTGACCCGCGAGCCCGCCGCGCCCCGCCCGTCCAGCCGCGCCCCGGCGCGGCTGCGCACCAAGATCGCCGTCGTGGTCACGCTGACCGCGATCGGTGCCTTCAGCGCGATGTCCGTCGCGGGTTGGCTGCTGGTGCTCGAAGCTGAGGACACGATCATGGAGTCGCTCGTGCTGGACGCCGTGCAGGCCCAGCAAAGGACGGAGGGCGCCCCCCTCCCACCGTCGTGGCTCAAGCGCCTGAAGAACGACTCGGTCCTCCGGCAGGAACTCGGCTTGGCCGACGTTCCGGGAGGTCCGGGGCCCTACGAGATCTTCGCGTCCGGCCGAGGAACCGACGCGATCCTGATTCGCGGGATGGCGGACCTGTGGCGGGTCCGGCTTGGGGGCGACCGCGAGCAGGAGTATCGACTGCTGCGGGACGGCGCCACGGGCGGTTGGTGGCTGGCGGACCTGTCCCACTTCGAATTCACGGAGACGCACACGGACTCGATCCGGGTGAACATTCTCATCGCCGCCGGCGGCGTCGGTCTCCTCGCGGTGCTCCTCAGCGCCCTCATCGCCCGCTGGACCCTGAGCCCGATCGTCGCGCTCGCCGCCCGCGTGCAGGCCGCGCCCGAGCCCGGACGGAGCGACGAGCGGCGGCTGGCGGAGGGACTACCGGATGATGAGGTCGGCTTCCTCGCCCGGGCGCTCGATGCGTCGCGCGACCAAGTTGCGGCATCCCTAGTCCGCGAGCGGCAGTTCATCTCCGAATGCAGCCACGAACTGCGCACGCCCCTCGCGGTCTTGAAGGCCGCCGCCGCGCTTCTGCCGGAGGTGGAGACGGAGCCGGAGGGCCGGGCACGGGTGTTGGCGCGGATGACGCGAGCGGTGCGCCGAAGCGAACGACTGGTGCAGTTCTTCCTCGTGCTTGCGCGCGAAGGGCGCGAGCGGGCTGACGCTGGCTGGGCTCCGCTGGGGACGATCGTCGAAGAGGCGATTGACGACCAGCGGCTCATCCGTGCGGATCCGACGCGTCCCCTTTCCGCTTCGGTTCCGGAGAGCGCGCAGGTCCATGCCAGCCGGGACGTGCTCCTGATGCTCGTGCACAACCTCATCGGCAACGCCCTGCAGCATGCGCCGGATGGCGGCGTCTCCGTCTCGTGGATTGATGAGGCCGCCTTGGCGATCGACGACGAGGGCCCAGGGTTCCCCGGCCCCGGCGAGGACGCGCGCCCGCGCGGCTATGGTCTCGGCCTCACGCTCGCACGGAGACTCTGCGAAACCCAGGGTTGGGAATTGCGGACCGGACGCGCCCCGACCGGCGGCGCCCGGGTGACGATCGTCTTCCCGAACTCCAACGTGCGGCGCCACCCGATCGCCGATTAAGCGACAACACGGCGACATTCCGGCCCCGGCAGAAGACCGGAATCCTCTTTCGACACTCTCAAATGCACGACAACGCAGCCTCCCGACGTCGGCTGCTTTCACTCCCCAACTTTACGCGCAACGCGTCTGCCGGCACTGCATCCGCCGACATCGCATAGGTTCCTAAATCAGCGCCGATTTCGGCCCGATTCGCGGCGACTCGATGAGCACGAGCAGGAGGCAAACGGACCGGTGATTCGCGACATAGGCCGTGCGTCGGGGTTACGGAGCCCACTCCGGCGAAAACGCAGGCGCGTGCGCACCCTGCGAACGGCGGTGCGCCTTCTATTTCGGGAAAGGGGGCTCCTCGGTCACAGGCACTTCACCCCTGATGACTCGACCAGCCGCGCCAGTCAGGCCCAGATAGGTATCGGACGGGAGACCCTCGTAGGTGACGAACTCGACGCCCTGACCGACCGGCGGCGAGTTGGTGACCTTAAAGATGGCGGTTCCTTCGTCGACCTCGTCGAACATGGCAACATAGAGCATGGTGGCCCCGGCACGCTTGGCGGCGGTGACTTGCGACCAGAAGAACCGGCCCTTCAGGCGAGGGATTTCATTGCGCGGGGATCCTTTCATATTGTGCCAACTAAAACCGGGAAAGGCGACGGGAAGATAGTCGATTCCGCGCGCGAGGCACCAGGCAAGATCAGGCTGCCACACCTCGTTCGCATGACGAGCTGCGGCCTCGGGAGTCCGGTAGCGACCCGGGGTCCAAGGTGACACCACGTCGGCAAGGGCGATGAGTTCCAAAAGAACCGGATCGGTAACCGAGTCGCGACGCAGCGTTCGCCAAAAGCTGGGGACGCCGAGCATGATGGCGAGCCCTCCGCTTTCGGGGTCATTCTTCAAGAACGCGAGGATCTTCCTCCAATCGTCGAGCGAGGGTCGCGGCTTCTCGATGTCGCGAAAGCCACAGCCCCAGAGGGCGAGAAGAGGCTTTCCCTTGTGTCGGAGGTAAGCTGCATCGCTCGTGAGCTTGGTGTCGCGGACCAACGTCTTCCAGTCGTTGATGAGCAGATCAGCCTGCCCAGGTTTCAGGCCGCTGAGGTCATACATCAGAGCATAGGTCCGGCCGTGGCGACGGGCACCGACGCGTACATTCTCGAGGACGGCGTTGTTGGCGGCGAGCGAGCCAGTGCGGGAGAGAGAACTCATGAAGCGCTGCAGAAAGACGCCATCGATGCCGTACTGCTCCATCCATGCAAAGTGGCGGAGCACCGTTGGCTGGAGATAGGAACTAAAGACTTCCGCGGGCGTGCCGTCGGCTCGCGTGAGCTTCGTGGGGAAGCGTTCAGATGAGGGAAACTCGCTGAGGTCGGGCCACAGATCGACCCGCACGTTCCCGGGCGCTGGCTGCTCGCGGTCGAAGGTCCAGTGATTGTAGCCGCGTCCGGCGCCGTCACCCTCCGCGTTGAACCAGCCTTGGTAACCCACCATCACCTTGCCCGTCAGCGTCGCGGGGTCGACACGCTTCACCATCGGCCCATGGCAACCGGAGAACAGAATGGCGACCACTACGCCCAAAGAGAAGATTCGCTGCGTTAGTTTCATGATGGAGAGGAAAAGCAGGGTCGGAGCCTCTTTGCGTCCGTCATGAAGTCAGGCGGGCCTCGGAGGCGGGTAAAGGCATCGGTTGCCATGGGAGCAACCCGCGGCACTGACCGGAGAGGACGGCCTCCGGTCGAGAGGCGCCACCGCCGGACGCGAAACGTCCCCCGCCTCACTGTTCGCGCGGTGCACCTCGCCGATGTGAGGGTCGTCGGGCAAGACGAGCAGATCATGCGGTTGCTCCAACGGTTCACCGAGGAGCTGGTTCGGCATGAACGGCTCCATCTTGCTGCGTCGACCACGCGGAAATCACGCATAACGCCGTCGCCGCCCGAGTTCGGACGCGCGTCTCGGGCCGATTGGATCCGCCGCGATCGGACACCGGCCACGCACTCATCCGTGAGAACTCGTCGCTCAGTTTGCGTTCCGATTGATCGGATGATCCACAACGATGGGCGACGGGAAGTCAGCTCCTTCATCCCCTCCCCGACTGCGCAGTCGCTTGTTGTTCACGCCGCCGGCGGGTTGATTGAGGGGGATCTCCATACCGCCCAATCGCTGCATCGTGGCGTAGAGTTGGTTTTCCATCTCGTTCGCCATTTTGCGGAAGGCCGGATCATACAGGAGATTCTGCGTCTCCGCCGGATCACTCTGCAGGTCGTAAAGTTCATCGACGTCCCACAGCCCATAGTACGTGATGTACTTGTAGCGATCGCGGCGCAGCGAAAAGACCGTGGGAGTCTGGGGAAAGTTTTTTTCCCAGTAGTAGACATAGAGAAACTCTTTGCGCCACGGGACGGTCTTCCCTTCGACCAGCGGGAGTACGCTCTGACCATCCATGTGCGCGGGGGTTTTCAGGCCCATCGCTTCCATCACCGTCGGCGCGATGTCGATGTTGGCGATCATCTCCTCCACGACTGTACCGCCCTTGATGAGCGCCGGGCACTGCATCAGCAGCGGTACTCGGATCGACGGTTCGTAGGCCACGCGCTTGTCGATCAAACCGTGCTCGCCGAACATGAAGCCGTTGTCCCCCATGTAAATGACGAGGGTGTCATCATAAACTCCCATATCCTTGAGCTGCTGGAGCACCCGGCCGATGCTGTCGTCCACCGAACAGAGCGTTTCGCAGTAGCGCTTGTAGTAGCCCTCGATGTCCAGTTCGCTGTGGTAGGGGAAGTCGACTCCGTGCCACGAGTTGCGCTGATCGCGAAGCCAGCGGGGCCGGAGACGATCAAACGCGCTGCTGGCTTCGGACGCTGGGCGACGGAAGGGCAGATCCCGGAAGCGACCCTCGTATTTCGTCTCCGGCGTGAAATTGGAATGAACCGCCTTGTGGGACAGATAGAGAAAGAAAGGCTTGTCGGCGGCCTTTTGCTGCTTGAGCCAGTCAACGGCGTAGTCGGTCAATTCAGTCGTGATGTAGCCCCGCTGCTTCACGCGCGCGCCGTCCACATTGAGGGTGTAGTCCGGAGTGGGCGCCAGGTATTCGCCCTGACCGCGAAAGCTCACCCACCGGTCCCAACCAGGCTGAGGCGCATCACTCGCCCCGCCCATGTGCCACTTGCCAATGAAGCACGTGGCGTAACCGGCGTTCTGCAGGTACTGCGGAAAGTAAAGAGTGCCCGGGGGAATCGGGCGATTGTTGTCAATCACCCGATGCCGGAACGTGTACAATCCGGTCAGGATCGACGCGCGGCTCGGTGAGCATAGAGCCGTGGTCACCAACGCATTCTTCATGTACGCACCGTTCCGCGCCATCGAGTCCATAACAGGCGTCTGGGCAAATTGATGTCCGAGAAAACTCATCGCATCGTAGCGATGGTCATCAGACAGGATGAAGACGACATTGCGGGGCTTAGCCCCCGCGAGGCGTTCCGGGACGACGGTCGCCGGAATCGGAACCACCTCGGCGTCAAGCGCCGCACGGCCGAGGAGGATGCAGGCTACGACCAGCCGCCGGGAGACTCGGAAAAACAAAGCCGATTTAGTTTTCGGTTCCATAGGGATTAGTGAGGAGAATCCTCCGTAAACGGGACAGGAAGAACGTCGCAGGGCCTAGTAACGGCCGCTCCGCCGGGGAAAATCAGCCCCGCTTTTGCGCGCTGCAGCGGTCCTGCGCGAAGTCATGACCAACGCGCCGTTGTTGGCAAACTCGACGGCGGCAAAGGAGGGCCAGGGGACAGCGCGGAATGGGTGGTGCCGTGCGGAACGGTTTCCGGCGAAACGAATCGCCCGAATCAGAATTTCAAGCCGGCGGAAAGCTCGTAGGTCCGCGGCGTCTGATAGATGCGCTGCAGCAGGTGCGCTCCTCGCGTCCCGTTATCCACGGCGCTGACCGCGTAGGCTTCGTCGTCGTCGAGGATATTTCGCACCCGGAGCGACACGGTCCAATTCAGGGTCCGCTCCATGAACCGCTGTCGCCACGCGTAACTCGCGAAGGCATCCGTCACCAGCGAGTCCTCGCCGCGGAACGCGTTCGCCACGTCGAACGTGCCCGCGCGTTCCGGATAGCCGATCACGGGAGCCTCCCGCCACCGCACACTCCCGCCGACGCGCGTGCCTTTCAGCGGACCGTGATCAAAGGCGTAGCTCCCGACGAGATTGACGAGCCAATTATTACCGCGCAGTCGCGCCCCGCCAACCTGCGCTTCATGGTAATTCAGCCGGCGCTCAATGCCGGTGATGTAGTCGCCGATCGTCCGGGTGGGATTGAACGCGGGGTTGGCGATGAGCGACCGAATGGCCAAATCGTCCCGGACGGGTTTAACGTATTGCTCATACCACGGCCGGGTAAACGCGTAAGTACTGTTCAACTGCGAATCGTTGTAGGACACGTTGAGCATGACGCGCAGTTGCTTGGTGGGATTGAGCGTCGCCTCCACTTCATAACCCTCGGTCAAATCAGACTCGACGTCCGTCCAGAGACCGTTGCCTGGATAATCGGTGAAGCGGCGGGCACCCGCGATCCGGCTACCAAATCCGTTGAGGGCCATGCCCTCGAGGAATCGTTCGACGTAGCCGTTCTGGCGCGCCATCTCGACGCCGATGGCTCCATCGCGGAGGGGGTTGGAGATTCGGTTACTGAGCTCGTTGCTGAAGTAATTGAGCTTCAGGATCACGCGGTCGCCGAGAAAGAAACCACGGACTCCGAGGTCATAGCCCCGCCCACCTTGGTCGGGCAGTATGCGGTTGAAGATATCGTAATTCGTACCACCGGCACTGACGGTGTTGGTCGCGCTGTTGGCAAAGGCATCGAGCCATGACGTGACCTTGACCACAGCGCCGTAGTTGGAGTTGGTAACCGATGACGTGGTCGCCGGAGCGAAGGCTCCCTGGCCTTCACCCAGGAAGAGCCGGGTGACCGGATCCTGCGCGAAAACGAAATTTTTGGAGGTGAAGTCGTCGCGACGGACGCCGCCCGTGAGGATCAACCGGCGAGAGAACAGTTCCCATTGGCCGATCGCGGCGTAGGACCGGGTGGTTTCCGGGGCATAGATGGGATTCAGCCGGTGCACGAAGGCCGACGTCACCGTCGGGATGACGCTTCCCGGCGTCGCAGGATTACCGGTCTGATTGATCCGCGCCTGGCTCGGGAGAAAGGCAGGGAAAGAGACGGGGTTTCCCGGAGTGAGATAGTAACGGCGACGAATCTGATTCTGCGTGTCGGACAGCAGACCGGACGCCAGCACCGAGGTCGTCGTCATTTCTTCCGGCTGCTGGAAGTAACTGTCCACATTGCGATAGTAGTGGAATGCCACGGCCGTGAACTTCCCAAAATCCAGACCCTTCATGGGCTCGATCCGGCTCAGGTCGAACTGACGCGTCAGGGTCGCACGATACTGGCCCAAGGTCGTGCGGCGGTTCTGCAGGGTGGCATTTGACTCCAGGTAGGGAGTCCCGAAGTAGGGGTTGAGCGGTTTGGTGCGGTCGGGATTGTTCGCCGCGAGCTGGTTCGGGAGGTAGTAGTTGTTGTCGATGAAGACCTCGTAGTCGCCGCGCTGGATGGGCTGCCAATCTTCGTTCTTCGATTTCTCGTAGGCGCCCGCCAGCTCGATGAAGGTTTTCGGCAGGATCTGTTGCTGCCACGACGCGGAGAACTTTTCGTAGGTCGTGTCAAAGTAGTCCGAGGGCCCGGAAACAATCGTGTCCAGCGGGAAGTCGACCCCCGGCACGCGAGTCGCAGACGACATGCTGGTTTGGATTTGGTTCAGTCCGTTGACGAACGCCTCGGAGCCTCTGGATTTGAAATTCCAGTTCTGCACCCCCAGTTGAGGTGCATTCATCACGTAAACCAAATGATTGGTGGTCGAAAACCCCTGGGAGACGCCCGTGATGAGATTACGGGCCGCGTTGCGGGCGGCTGCAGTACCGGATGCGATCAGGGCCTGATCAATGGTGTTCGCCTTCTGGAGGGGCGTCCGGGAGTCATTCAGCCACGCGGACACGCTGTCGTACGCCAAGTAGGGCCGGGGAGTCAGCTCATCGATCCGACCGGTCTCCGCACTGAAATTGATCGTCGCGCTCTTGAACGGCTGCAGGGTCAGATTCAAGTAAGCCGAGTTGCGCCGCATGTACTGAAACTCACGGGGAGTGCGTTGATCCGTGGACAACGCGGCGAAGCGCAAGGCGACCTTGTTGGGGATGAGAATCCGGTTGATGTCCAGGCTGGCTCGCCTCGAGCCCTCCGAGTCGATGCGGACCTCGGCGGCGTAGCTATCGGCGTTGAATCGCCCCACCTTGTTGGTGGCCTCCAGTCCCCCGCCGACCGAACCTAGACCGAAGAGCAAGGAATTGGGGCCCCGGGATTGCGTCACCGTCTCGGTATTGAAGTTGTCGACCTTGATCCGGCTGATGAAGAAATTATTGGTCAGCGACGAGGACCGGAATCCCCGAACGGTGTACGGTGTGCCGGTGCGAGACGAGACGGACTCCGGGTCGGCGGAGTCACCCTTGAAACTCTGGGTGCTGGGGAGGAACTCGAGGGCCTCCTCATAATTGACGGCACCGATGTCCCGCATGAATTCCTCCGTCAGAATGGTGATCGGGTTGGCCAAGTCGCGTACCTGAGACTTCAGCTGCGTTCCCGACAGAGTCTCGGAGGCGTAATAACCTTTGCTGGCCTCGGTGCTGACCACGAAAGGATTCAACACGATCGTCGAGTCCTCCGACGTCGGGGAAGCCGGGATGGAGACCGGCGCGACAGACTGGGCGACCGCGGTGCTGGTCAAGACGGACAAAAACGCGGCAAGACGGGGGAACTTCATCGTTGGGCGGGGACAGCGGGTTCTGGGAAACGACGGACTTCGGAGACACCGGCCGTCGTGGGGTCCCGCAAGGATGCCTCATCCCGAAGGCCGTGAACATCCCACGTTCGGGGGATGGGCAGGCACGGACAACCTGACTAGGCTTGCAACGATGGCGCGCGAACTGCCGGACCAGATTGAGCTCGGAATGCCGACCGGGATCGCGACACTCCGTCCGGTGCCCTCGCCCGCAAATTCTTGGGTTCGCATCGCGATGCTCTGCATGGGCATGGCAGGTGAAGTTCAAGCGAGCGCCACGAATGAGATCGCCCTCTATTCGGCCCATCCATCGATCGGAGAGATCATGATTGGGGGCCGAACGCTGAGTACTCGGCTCGATCCGCACGGCGAGGCCAACGGCGAAGCGGCGTATGACGGCCTGTCGTTGCTGCCGCGGGAGTTCCCCTTGGAAATCCATCTCAAGACCGCTCCGGGGGCAAAGGCACCGGTGGTCAGACTGCGCTCGCGGCTGGAGGGCCTGCAGGACGGATGGCAGGATCACGAAGGCCAAATGTGGCTGGTGCTGCGCTTCCTAGACGCGGCAGGCCAAGCCGTGGGCAGTGCCGCGTTCATCCGCGAAGGGGAAAGTCCAGGCTGGGGAGGCTTGCCTGCGAACTCGCGCTGGCATCAGCGCGTGGACGAGGCCGTTGCGCCCGAGCGCAGCGCACGCGTTCAGATCTTGCTCGCCTCCGGCGGAATACCGCGGACCAGCGGGTTCTGGGCGGTGCGGCACCTGCGACTGACCGCTCCGGCAGCGGGCGAATTGCCCGGCGCGGCGCCGCTGTTCGAGCTTCCGGCTCTGAGCGGTTCCGACCTTTCGTCTCCACGGGGCAATCCCGACGGATGGTTTCGTGACGGCACCGGACTCAGTACACCTCGGATTTTTTCCCACGTGAATGAGGACGGCGATCTGGAGCCCGTTCTTTCGTTGATCGACGTTGAACCGACCCACACCGGCAGTTGGTTGCAGACAAAGAAAATGGCGTCGCCGGTCACTCCGGGTCAACGACTCCGGATCGAGAGCGAGGAGATGTACAGCATCGGTCGCGGGGGCGATGCCACGGTTTCCTTCCATTCGTTGCCGGTGGGGGATTACGTTTTCCGGGCATGGGCGACGGACGAACTAGGGCGCCCCACTGGACCTTCGCTGCGCCTTCCCGTCGAGGTCCGCCCCGAATTCTATGCGACCGGCTGGTTTCGATTGCTGGGTGTCGTACTACTGGGAGCAGGAATGCTGGGTGGAATCCGTTATCTGACGTGGCGAAGGATGCAGCGCGAAGTGCAGCGTCTGGAGCAACGCCGCGTTGTCGACGAAGAGCGCACCCGCATGGCTCGCGATATTCATGACGAGATGGGCGCTCGCTTCACCCAGATCTCCCTCCTTGCCGCCCGTGCCCTTAAAGCCGCGCCGCCCGACGAATCCGTGCGAGAGCCCATTCGTACAATCAGCGGTGCAGCGAAGGAACTAGCGGCAGCGCTCGAGGAGATCGTCTGGGCGGCCAATCCTTCGCACGACTCGCTTGAGGGCTTCAGCAACTACCTGAGTCAGTACGCCGTGGCCTCGTTGCGCGACGCCGGGCTGCGCTGCCGCCTCAACATTCCGACATTCCTACCGAGCCAAGCGCTGGCGAGCGGGGTACGCCACCGGCTAATCATGGCGGTGAAGGAGGCGCTGAACAACGCGCTCAAGCACTCCCGCGCAACCGAAGTGCACGTCCAGCTTGAACTCGACGGAACCCGCCTGCGCGTGACCGTGACCGATAACGGCGTCGGCTTTGACCCGGCGACGGTGAAACGAGGAAATGGACTCGATCACTCCGCGCGACGCATGGAGGAGATTGGCGGTGTTTGCGTCGTAGAGTCGCGTCCCGGCGGGGTGACCGCGATACGTCTCGATGTGCCGTTGCCTGAGAAGGAGGCCACCGCGTGAAGGCCGGAGTGATTATTGTCGAAGACAACCGCGCGGTCCGCGAGGATCTCGCGGCTCTCGTGCGCACGGACGAAAGACTGTCTCTGCTCGGAGCCTTCGGATCGGCAGAGGAGGCGCTGCGCGAGAGTCCGGGACTGCAGCCGACCCTCGCGGTGATGGACATAAATTTGCCGAAAATGAGTGGGATCGAATGCGTGTTCCGACTCAAGGAACGCCTCCCTCGCCTGCTCGTGCTGATGCTCACGGTCTATGAGGATGACGATAGCATCTTCCGGGCGCTCAAGGCGGGCGCCAACGGCTACCTCGTCAAGCGCGACGCGGCGGAGAAGCTCACGGACGCGCTCCACGAGGTTCAACACGGCGGGGCTCCGATGTCAGCCCACATCGCACGGCAAGTGGTGCAGTTCTTCCACCGCAGTGAGCGACCGGCGACCCTCTCCGAGCAGCCCTCACCGCGGGAACGGGAGATATTGGAACTCCTGGTGAAGGGGCTGGTGCTGAAGGAGATCGCCGAGCAACTTGGCATCGGTCTGGAAACGGTGCGGACGCACGTGAACCACATCTACCAAAAGCTGCACGTGCGCAGCCGGACCGAAGCTGTGGTGAAATACCTTCGGCAGGGCGGGTGAATCGACGCGTGACCCGACTGACTGCCCTCTCATTCACCGAGGAAAGACTCAGCCTCACCGTCGCGCGACGGCTCGGCGTGGCGTATGGTCGGGCCGCCCAGAGCCATCGATCTCACCGCACGGACCGTATGCCGTCCGGACATTCGGTTCGGTGCCGACCAGCTTGGCTTCCGCGATCGCGAATACTTCCAGACCAAGGGCCTAGCGCCACGTTTCAGCGTCGATTGTCGCGCGGCGTTCGCGCCGCGACGGCGACGGAACGGACGATCACCCTCGACGCCCCCTCCCACCCCATCCATCTCGTTCGTCAGGCTCCCCATGAAACCGTATCGCCTCGCTCTGCTGGCTGCCTCCTATCTGGCCATCATTGGTCTCACGCGTGCGGCCGGCGCTCCACCCAACCTCGTGGTCATCCTTGCTGACGACCTCGGCTACGGTGATGTATCTGCCTTCCGGTCCGATTCGGATCTTCGCACACCTCACCTCGATCAGCTGGCGGCGGAGGGTATGAGGTTCACCGCGATGCGCGCCAATTCCACGGTCTGCTCACCCACCCGGGCAGCACTGCTCACCGGCCTTTACGCCGACCGCGCGGGCGTTCCTGGCGTGATCCGCACGGAACGCTCCAACTCGTGGGGTCACTTTGCGCCGGGCATTTCCACCCTCGCCGATCATCTCAGCAAAGCCGGCTACCACACTGCCCTAATCGGCAAGTGGCATCTCGGTCTGGAAAGTCCAAACACACCCAACGAGCGCGGCTTTGCCTTCTTTCACGGATTCCTCGGCGACATGATGGAAAGTTACACGACGCACCTGCGGCATGGTCGCAATTACCTCCGACGCAACCTACAGGTGGAGGAGGCTTCCGGCCATGCCACGGACGTGTTCACCGCGTGGGCATGCGACTACCTGGGCGAGCGTGCTGCGAGCCGCCAGCCGTTCCTGCTCTACCTCGCCTACACTGCGCCCCATTTTCCGATCGAGCCGCCCGCCGATGAGCTTGCGCGGGTGCAACAAAGGGAGCCTGGCATCACCGCAAAGCGCGCCGCTAATGTGGCTCTGGTCGAGCACCTCGACAAGAGCATCGGGCGCGTGCTCGCCGCACTGCGGGAGGCCGGCCTCGATCGCACGACTCTGGTCTTCTTCACTTCCGACAACGGCGGGTCCCTACCGCACGCGCAAAACAACGAACCTTGGCGCGACGGCAAGCAAAGCCATTACGATGGCGGCCTAAGGGTGCCCTTCATGGCCCGCTGGCCCGGCACCATCACCGCAGGCTCACGATCGGACTACGCCGGACTCGTCTTCGACATCTTCGCCACCTGTCTCGAAGTCGCAGGCGTCCCTCGCCCGGCCGACATCGACGCGCGAAGCCTTCTGCCCATCCTGCAAGGCGATCCGCCGTCCGAGACGCCACGCGACCTCTACTTCGTCCGCCGCGAGGGGGGAACCGCCTATGGGGGCAATGCCTACCACTCTCTGATTCGCGGCGAGTGGAAGCTGCTGCAGAACAGCCCCTATCGACCGCTTGAGCTCTACAACCTCCGGAATGATCCGCAGGAGACGACCAACGTCATCGGACTCAATCAAACGCTCGCTCGGGAAATGCAGTTGGCGTTGAGCGCTCACATCCAACGCGGCGGCGCCGTGCCTTGGCAGCCACTTCCGGAGCAATAGTCCGACCCGGCCCCCTCCGCCCCCCCGCGGTTTCGCACGTTCCACGGCGGGCGAGCCCGCCGGTGACGATCGTCTTCCCGAACTCCGCCGTGCGGCGCCACCCGATCGCCGATTGACCCCGAACCGGACGCCGGGGGGCAGGCTCCCTCCAAGACAATCCGCGCACCGCTTGCCGGAAGCGCCCGCTGCAGACCCGTGCCCGCCGTTTCGACCAACAAATTTCCTCTCGACGCCGGCAACTACGTCCACGACTGCTGGGGCGAGGGCCGCACCGCCACCTCCGCATATTTCCCGATGGTCGGCAGCGGTCTTTTCGGCGAAGCCATCCGCATCCGCTAGGAAGCCAACGCCCCGTTTCGCCCGTTTACCTTCGTCCCGCGCGCCCGCCTGCACGACTCGCCCTTCGACCTCAACGGCCCCAACCAAGACCGGACCGTGAGACGGTTCGCGTCAGATTCACACTGGCTGCCCGGCATGGATCAAACCACGAACTTTTGAAGCGAATCGGGCGTCTTCAGAGGGAGGCCCGCTAGGCAAATCGAAGTTGAGTCAAAGGATGGAACCGTCATGTCCGGTTTGCAGCTGGGTTTGTCGCCATCAATTCGCTTCATTCGCTTCAACCGCCATGGATGCGAACTTTTGAAGCGAATCAAAATCCGGGGGGGCATAGTGAACCATCCCCGCGGGTTTGCGGACGTGAAGGTGCGACGAGAGAGTATTGTCGCGACGCGGTGTAGCTGTCGGTTGAATTTTCAGACACCACAGCCTCCGCGCAACCCCTGGTCGAGCGATCAATCCTTGAAAAATTGTGACTTCGAGTTTTTTGACCCTACGGGCAACATCCATCAGTCGAAAGCAGAAGTCATATTTAAGAGCACGGTTTAGCGAATTACCTCGGCGCTCCGTCGCCGCGGCTGCCGGACTGGATGGAGACGCAAACCCAGATAAGTTGAAGCCGATGTCCGCCTCGCCAAAGCCCGCTCCACTGTCGTCCGCGCCGAGATCGACATCAAAGTTCTGAGCACGCGCTCAAAGCAGCCGCCCGTTGAAGAGCCCTTACACGGAGCCCTTTGCCTGCTTGACGGCGATGATGCGACGATAGGCGCCACGGAAGCCAGCAGGTTCATCCAACCACACGATCCAGCCAGGCGTTGCGACCAGCGGCTCGACCGCGCGGTTCAGTTCGGAAAACGCGAATGCCGCGACACGATTGGCCAACCGGCGGGCCAAACCGGGTTTCTGACCGGCCGCCAGAAATTTGTCGAAAATCGACACCATGCCTCCGGCGACAAGCACTCGGTCAACCTCGCTGACGATGCGCTCGGGCTCCGGGGCAACCGCGAGAATGAGGTGAAGGAGCACCACATCGAAACTCCCGTCGGGGAAAGGCAGTGATCGAGCATCACCGATGACAAATCGTCCCCCCAGCCCGCGCCGGCGCGCCCTCTCTTCCGCGCGGGCGACCATACCGGGCGTGAGATCGAGGCCGGTCACCGCAACTCCGGCTGGGATGAAGTCTAGGTCGAGTCCCGTGCCGCATCCCACCATCAGCACGCGTTGCCCGGCATGCAACCGAAGCGCGGCAATGGCCAATTTTCTCTGTCCGGTAAAGACACCGGCTATGACATCATAAACCGGAGCATAGAGCCCGTAGCGCCAGCGGTTCAGCCGGTCTGGAGCTGGCGCATCAGTTTTCAGGGGAATCCGCATGTTTGACTCCAGAATGGGGTGCAACAATCACCTCGACGGCGTCCGCCGGCCACTGCGCAAAAGCCACGGTGAAGCGATCCGGATATGGCGCGCCGTGGCGGCGGTGACGGAGGCGAATCGGAGCAGACTCGCGACCCACTTCGCGGTGGGCGCCATCGAGAACGACAATATCCAGATGGGATACGGGTGAAATCCCTGTAGCCCGACCGTGAACCCAGCCGGAAACGGCGATTTTTCCGTCCATGCTGAGCAATTGCACGGACTCGACTCTCAAGGCAGATGAACTTCGCGCGGTTAAACGAACCTTCGTCGCCGCGCCGGTAGCGGGGCCAATGGTCGCGCAGCCGGACAGGCTGATAAGCGCAAGAAAAAGGATAAGCTGCTTCATGAGTGTCATGGGTTCGAGTTGCGAGAGTGACGACGGTAAATATCGAGCGCGGTGTCGCACACTGCCCCTACCAGCCCGCCACCCATTCCGCCCCCGGTAATCCACAGCATGTTCCCATGCCAGTAGAGCTCGGCGGCAAAGCCGAGCAGCAACCCGACCGCGATTCCCCAAGGCACGGCGTCAAGTTCCCAGCGCACGTGACGCCGGAATCTGGTCGATGGCTTGATTGGCCTCTTCGCGCGCATAACATCAGGCCGTGGCAAGTTTGGGGGCTGCGAGCAGGCGCAGTGCATTGGCTATGACCAGCAAGGTTGCCCCAGTATCCGCTAGAATTGCGAACCACAGGCTCGCGTAGCCGATCAGGGTGAGCACGAGGAAGATCGCCTTGAGGCTAAGAGCGAAAGCGATGTTGAAGTGGATGATGCCCAGGGTTCGTCGTCCCAATCGGATCGTCTCTGCGATTTTGCCCAGCTCGTCCTGCATGAGGGCGATGTCGGCCGTTTCGATGGCGGCGTCTGTGCCCGCGGCGCCCATTGCGATGCCAATGTTGGCCGTAGCCATCGCCGGGGCGTCGTTGACGCCATCGCCGACCATGCCGACCACGCCATATTTTTCACGTAGTGCTTTTACCGCGGCAACTTTGTCGTCAGGCAGCAGGTCTCCGCGTGCCTCGTCGATGCCGACCTGCTTTGCGATGAAATCAGCGGTTCGCTGATTGTCGCCACTGAGCATGATCACTTGCTCAACTCCGGCTGCGTGCAGCGCGGCAACTGCCGCCTTTGCATTGGGGCGCAGGGTGTCGCCGATGGCGATAATGCCGAGAACTTCTCCCTTGCATCCGTCGTGCGGACGATGACCCACCACCACGACTGATTGACCGTTCGCTTCGATGGCTCCGAGCCGGGCTTCGATGTCTTCTGAACAGACCCCTAGCTCGTGCGCGAAGCGGTGATTGCCGACAAAATAGGCATGACCGTCGATCACGCCTTCCGCACCTCGACCACTGCGCGCCTGATAATTACTCGCTCGTGAAAATGAGATCTCTTTCGCCTTCGCATACGCCACAACGGCCTTCGCGAGCGGATGTGCCGAATGATCGTCGATGGCCGCTGCTATGCCCATGACGGCGGCTTCATCGGCGGCGTTCACGAGTTCCACCGCGAGAACTTGCGGTTTTCCTTCCGTGATGGTTCCTGTTTTGTCCACCGCCAATCCTTTGAGCCTCCCGATAGTTTCGAGATGCGCACCGCCTTTCACCAACACGCCGCGGCGCGCGAGCGCCGTCAAACCTGCAACAATGCTAACCGGCGTCGAGATCACCAAGGCGCACGGGCACGCGATGATCAACAGCACGCAAGCGCGGTAGAGCCACGTGTTCCAGTCGCCTCCCATCACCAGCGGCGGCACGAGGAACACCAACAAGGCGACTGCAGTAACCGCAGGAGTATAGTAGCGGGCAAACACATCGACGAAGCGCTGCGTGGGAGCTTTTTGCTCCTGCGCTTCAGCGACCAGCCGAATGATTCGGGCGAGCGTGGTGTCACCGGTCGTTTTGGTGACTTTGATCTCCAGCGAACCTTCGCCGTTGATTGTGCCAGCGAATACGGTGTCTCCGGGCTTTTTATCCACAGGCACAGATTCGCCCGTGATAGGTGCTTGGTTCACCGAGGATTCGCCGGAGATGACTTCTCCATCGAGCGGTATGCTCATCCCTGACTTGGTCGCGACGGTCTCACCAAGCGCCACCTGATCAACCGACACCTCGACGAAGCGCCCGTCGCGTTCTACAACGGCGATCTTTGGGGCCAACTCCAGCAGCGCTTCCGTGGCGCGACGCGCCCGGCGATCAGCCCAGCCCTCCAACCATTCGGCCACACCGAACAAAAACACGACTGCCGACGCCTCCACCCATTCACCGATCACTGATGCGCCGATGGCCGCGACAACGACAAGCAGGTTGATGTCCGGGCGCAGCTTCAGAATCGCACGCCCAGCCTTCGGCAACAGGAACCATCCGCCCGCCAACATCGCTGCAATCGACAGCGCCGCCGTGCCAGCCTTGGGGAACGCTTTCGTCCACTCCGCAACCAAACCGGCACTCACCAGCACGCCCGAGACGATAAGACTGATCGATTCCGCGCGGCTGCCCGCATGATCGTGCCCGGAGTGATCTCCGCCGGGATCGTCGTCGCCGTGCTCGTGGCCCGCGTGAGTATCTTTTCTGACGGACGAATTCGGGGGAGTTTGGTTGGGCGGCGGTTGATCGGATGATTTCATAAGGGCATTCAGAATTTAGAGTTTTTGGCTGCGCGAAAGCGGTGCATCCGCCACCAGAACCGAATGGCTTCGAAACCAGCACCAAGCAGCACGCCAACAAGCCCGCCGAGCATCATCACGACCATATTCCGCTTCCAAAATATCTCGACGGCGAAGCCGGTCAGCAAGCCGGCGAGCAAGCCAATGCCGACGCCGGTCATCGCAAGCTCTGGTTTCACAGGCCGGACGCGTCGTTCGCGTTTCGAGATGTTTAGCCGATGCGTCACGAGTATTTAAATTTGAAGGCTTCAGCCAAGCGACAACAGTCTGTCGCGGCCAAGTTTTGGTCGCGACCCAGTGCGTGCCGTCGTGCGCGAGAACTTCGATTCGGGTGGTGCCGGGTGGGAGCGGGCAAGCGTCACCCGATAAGTGCCAGAGTCGGGCATGCGGCGACCGCGAGGAATCTGGCGCGGTTCGAAATGCTCAACCGTATTGCGCAGGGTTCGGCCGGCCGTGTCATAAAGCGTGATGTCGAGATGCGTTTGAGCGGTGTCGTCTGCAGACAGTCGTTTGATCACATAACCGGTGACCACGAGCGGCCCCTCTTTTTTCTCCAACCAGATTTTGGTTACCACAACCACCGGCGAGTCCGCGCGCTCCAACTGGATATGAGCGACCTCGGGGGTAGCCCGAAACGGTGAGGCGCAGTCGGCGAAAAATGCGCAGGGCAGATCGTGGAATAGAAAAAGCGAAGTCTTCATCGGAGTGATTTTACCTTGGGAGGATCTGATAAAACACCTGCTCAATAGAGTCTTAGGAAACGGACAAACGAACCGAATCGCCGGACCCGCGTAACGCGGATGTCCGGCGATTGGTCGGGAGACTCTTAGTGCGCGCAGGTGCAGGCGTATTCCGCGAAGCTGCAATCCGGGCACTTTGAGAGGTTCAGGTTGAACTTCTCCGTCACAGCCTTCGCGTCCGGAGTCGCCTTGATTTGCACGACCGTTGGGAAATCATTTCCGGCGGGAAGAGCGGCGTCCGAGACGAGCATGTTGCCGGATTTGGCAAAAGTGAGCTTCGTCGGGGAGGAGCGCTCACCGGCGGTGACAGTTACGACCTGCCCGGCGGGCGCGATTGCTTTGCCGTCTTCGCCGAGAAACGTGATCTGCACTTTGCGGTCGGAGGTGACGAGGAACTCGGCATGCGGTTCGACGGCCGTGATGACGCGGCCGCCGTTCGGCGCGGTGATCTTCTTTTCTTTCGAGTGATCATGGTTGTGATCGTCTTTCTTTTTGTCTGCGGCGGAAACCGGCAGACTAAGCGCGAGGGCGGCAATGAAGGGAAGGAGGAGCGATTTGATGTTCATGGTATTTTTTGACTGACTGAGGACTGAGTGTGGTTGGCGGATTTGAGTTGATCCGAACCGTCGCGCGCCAACCTGCGCGGCGTCCGGAAAGCTTTATTGTGTGGCGGCTGCGTCGCGTTCGATCGCTTGCGCGGCTGCTTTACGACCGAGATGGAAAAAGATCAGCGGACGCACGAGGAACTCGAGGAGCGTGGACGAGATGAGTCCGCCCACGATGACGACTGCGACCGGATGCAGAATCTCTTTGCCGGGTTGATCGCCCGCGAGGACGAGCGGGATGAGTGCAATGCCGGCAGCGAGCGCGGTCATGAGCACGGGGACCATTCGCTCCAGCGTGCCTCGCTCGACCATTTCGCGGGTGAATTCTTCGCCCTCGTGCTTCATGAGATGCAGGTAGTGCGAGAGCATCATGATGCCGTTGCGCGCCGCCACGCCGCCGACGGCGATGAAGCCGACGAGCGTGGCGATGCTGATATTGTCCACCTTTAGCCAGGTGTAAACGAGGCCGCCGATCAGCGAGAGCGGGATACTCAACATCACCTGCAACGCCAGCGCCATGCTTTGGAAGTATCCATAAAGCAGGAACACGATGATCAGAAAAACGACCGCGCTGAAGAGCACGATGCGTTCGGTCGCGTCCTTCTGCGCCTGAAACTCCCCCTCATAAGTGATGAAATACCCCTCGGGGAGTTTCACTTTTTCGCGCACTTCGCCTTGCAGTCGGGTCACCAGAGCGCCCACGTCGCGGACGGTGGGCTTGATCGCGATGGTAAAGCGGCGCTGGCTGTTTTCGCGGAAGATGACGTTGGGACCTTTCGCCTCGCGCACTTCGGCAACCAGTGAGAGCGGGATGCGCTGGCCGCTTTCGGTTTCGATGGGGAGCCGCGCGATTTTTTCGGGCGAGTCACGCCACTCCAACGGCAACCGGATGACGAGGTTGACCGCGCGCTGGCCTTCGCGGAGTTCGGCAATCTCTTTGCCGCCGAGCAGCGCACTGAGCTGATCGTTGAGCGCGCCCGGCGTGACACCGTAAGCAATGGCGCGGTCGCGGTTTGCCTCGATGCGGAGTTGCGGGATGGATGACTGCTGGTCGAGTTTGGCGTCCTCGAAACCGGGAATGGTTTTCGCAACCGTCTGCACCTCCGTGCCAAGGCGGCGAAGCGTGTCGAGGTCCGGGCCAAAAACCTTGATCGCCACGGGGGCGGACACGCCGCTGAGCATGTGTCCGATGCGATCCGCGAGCGGTCCGCTCACGGCGGCGAAGACGCCGGGCACGGTTTTGAGGCGACGATTGATGTCATCGAGGATTTCTTTGCGACCTCGTTTGACCGTGCTTTCGTGGCCTACCAGTTCGCGAAAATCCACATCGAACTCAGCGGTGGAAACCGGCACGACGTGGTCGCCGCGTTCGGCGCGTCCAAGGCGACGACCGACTTTGCGCACTTCCGGCACGGCGAGAATCTGTTGCTCGATCACGTCGGAGATTTTATTCATCTCCTCCAGCGAAGTGCCGGGGGCGGACGTGACGGCAATCAGCGCGGTCTCTTCCTTGAAGGCCGGGAGGAAGTCCTTGCTCATCTTGGGATACAGCATGAACGCCGCGACCATGCCGACGGCGACGAGACCGAGCACAGGCAACGGGAAGTTCAGGCCGACGCGGAGGAGCGTCGCGCGCAGCAGGTTTTTTAGAAGGCGGACGAAGCGGCCGTCCTTGTGTTCCGCGCCCGGCTTCGGGTTGAGCAGCAACGAACAGAGCACCGGGATCAGCGTCAGCGAGACGATGAACGAGGCGACCATGCTGATGATGGTCGCAATAGCGATGGGCGCGAAGAGCTTGCCCTCCACGCCGCTCAAACCGAGCAGTGGAAGAAAAACGAGGATGATCAGGATCGTCGCGTAGAGGATGGAGTTGCGCACTTCGCCCGACGCACGACCGATCACCTGGAGCTTCGGACGAGGATGCGGTGACGCCGCGTTTTCGCGCAGCCGGCGAAAGACGTTTTCCACGTCCACGATGGCGTCATCGACGACCATCCCGATGGCCACCGCGAGTCCGCCGAGCGTCATCGAATTCACCGAGATGCCGAAGCGGTGAAACACGAGCAGCGTGATCGCGAAGCTCATCGGCATCGCCATGAGCGTGATGAACGTGGTGCGGAAATTCAGGAGGAAGAGGAACAGCACAATGGTCACCATGATGGCGCCGTCGCGGATGGCTTCCTTGAGGTTGCCGATGGCGTGATCGATGAAGTCTTTTTGCTGAAACAACAGCGTCGTCTCCACGCCCTTGGGGAAGCTCGTCTTCAGTTCTTCCAGCGCTGCCTTGATCTGCTCGGTCAGCGCGCGGGTATCGAAGCCAGGCGACTTGGTGATGGACATGATGACACCGTAGGTCGGCGTCTTTTCCGGGGTTTGGCTGACGGTGGCGTCGCCGCGCATCGGCTCGATCCCCCATTCGACCTTGGCCACGTCCCGGAGCGTGATGGGACGGTCGCCGACTTTTTTAATCACCGTCCGCGCGATTTCGCCGAGGTCGGTCGTCATGGCGAGATTGCGCACCATGATTTCGGTCGGGCCGCTGCTGAGGAATCCGCCCGTCGTCGTGTTGGCCGCTTTAGCGACCGCTTCTTCAAGTTCGGCGAAGGTCACGTTGTGCGCCTGCATCCGGAAGGGATCGGGCTGGACTTCGATCTGCTTCACGCCTCCGCCCATGTTGAGAATCTCGGCGATGCCGGGGATGCTCTGGAGGCGGCGCTTGATCGTCCAGTCGGCGAGCGCACGGACATCGCGCGGAGGAATGTATCCGGGTTCTCCCTCTTTGATCGTGGAGCGCACCCCGACGAGAAGAATTTCGCCCATCAGCGACGCGACCGGCGTCATAAAAGGCTGCACGTTTTCGGGCAGTTGCTCGCGCGCAGATTGCAGGCGTTCTTGCACGAGGACGCGGGCTTTATAGATGTCGGTGTCCCAGCCAAACTCGGCATAGACCAGCGAGAGGGCTACGTCCGAATTGGACCGCAAACGCGTGAGCCCGGCGACACCCATGAGCGCGCTTTCAAGCGGTTGGGTGACACGGGTCTCGACCTCTTCCGGTGCGAGCCCTGAGGCCTCGGTCAGGATGATGACGGTGGGCTTGGTCAGATCGGGCAGCACCTCGACCGGAAGCTTCACGCCAATTTGCAGGCCGAGAACGAGGACGATGAGGGAAAGGCCGAGGACGATCGCCCGGTTGGCGAGCGACCACTGAATCATTTTGTTAAGCATGGTCGTTCCTCAGTGGCTCTTGGGTTGGGTGGGCGGGGTCACCTCGGTTGCCGGTGTCGCGCGCGGCTTCTTGCGGAAGCCCACGACGAGGAGCAGGACGAAGAGCACTCCGCTGACGATCATCCAGAAGGGACTTTGCGACTCGTGGGGCTCATCGCCGTGGGCATGGCCATCACCCCCGGCGGCTGCGGTGTTCTTCTTTGCATCGCTTCCGAGCTCCGAGCCATCGGCGGCGTGCGCGTGACCGTGGGCAGCATCCAGCGCTTCCTTGAGCGATACGCTGCCGCTACCCGCGAACGCCAGCGAGTAGGCTCCTTGGGTCACGACCTCATCGGCGGGCAGAAGACCGCTCACGATTTCCACGAAGCGGTCATTACTTTGACCGACGACAACGGCCGTCTTCACGAAGGCATTGGCCAACCCGAAGTCCTTCACATACACGAAGCGTCGGGAAGGCTCTCCCTGCAACGCGCTGAGCGGCACGCTCACCACATTCGCGCGGCGGGCGATGACGATGGAAAACTCGGCCCGCATACCGGGGCGGAGCAGGTTGTCGGAATTCGGCAGGCTGAAAATCGCATCGATGGTGCCACCGACGGGATCGGCCGAGGTTCCGAATCGCAGCAACTGGCCTTCAAACTTTCCCTCGGGCAAAGCGGATATGGTGATGAAAGACTTCGCTCCGGGTTTGAGGCGTCCGGCGATGTGCTCGGGCACACGCGCAACCGCGTAAACTTCGCTCAAGTCGGTGATCTCCAGAAGGGCCTTGGCGGGTTCGACCGGATCGCCCAGGCGGACGTCGAGATGCGTCACGATACCGCCGAGCGGAGCGCTGAGGGAAATAACCGGCGGTGGATTGCCCGGCTGACGACTCTCCACTTTCGCGACCTCGGCACCGACCGCGACGCGGTCTCCGGGGAAGGCGCTGAGCGCTACGACTCGCCCATCAATACGGCTGCTCACAGCGGCGACATTGCCGGGCTTCGCCTCAATGCGTCCGAGGGAAAAGACGCTCTCCTCGAAATCGGTTTCTTCGACTGCGACGGTTTTGATGCGAAGGTTTTGGACGCCGGTGGCGTCGAGAACCACCGTGTCGGCAGTGCGAGCGGCATCCGCCGCGGGAAGACTCGCGGTCAGCACGAGTGAAAGGATGAACGGGATTGAAAAGGAAAATGGTTTCATTTGGACGAAAATAGAGAAGTGGTGAGAGGGAAGGCGGGATCGGTGAGACTTTCGGCGCGGACAAGCGCCACGGCGTAGGCGGATTCGGCGTCGAGAATTTCCCGGCGGATCGCGACCAGCGCGCGTTGAGCGTCGAGCACGTCGATCAGCGGGAGCTGGCCCTCCTCATAAGCGCGGCGCACGACGGCATACGCCTCTTCAGTGGCGGGCAGGACATCGCGGCGAAGATTCAGCGCGGCAGCGTTGGCCGCTTTGAGATCTTGCCAGGCGGCGGTGAAGGCCGAACGCAGTTCAACTTCCACCGCACGGATCGTTTGTTCCGCGCCAGCGAGATTCTCCCGCGCAGCACGGATGTTGCCCTGATTTCTGTTGTGGACGGGGAGCGGAAGTGAGACGCCCGCCACAAACGTTGCATCGGTGCCCTCGCGAAGGAAACGAACGCCGCCGCCCACGGTAATATCTTGGGCGGCCTGCGCTTTTTCGAGGTCGAGGGATGCTCGCCGACCGACGACAATAGCCTCTTGAAGATCGATCCGGGGATGCCGGCCAATCTTGGCGAGAAAAGCTTCCTCCGGGGGGAGCGCTTCCGGAATGCGCGGGCTGCCGGGCAGCGTGGTAACATCGGCAGGAGAGCCGCCCCACGTCGCGGATAGCGTGGCACGCGCGGCGGCGAGAGCGGCTTGCGCGCGGGCTAATTCTCCCTGCCCCGACGCGAGCGCGGCGCGGGCGCGAGCCGTTTCGGCGGGCGAGGCCGCACCGGCTTTCACGCGAAAATCCACGGCCTCCAGGGTTGCACGCGCGAGCTGAAGCGGTTCTTCCGCGAGGGCGACGCGCTGCTGGGCGGCGAGGGTCTCGACGTAGGCAACGGCGGCAGTTGCGATCACTTCGGAACGGCGCACCGCATATTCCTTGGCGGCGACTTCGCGCTCTTTGGTTGCGAGAGCGACGCGCCTGCCGCGCTTGCCTCCGCGCTCGAATGTCTGGTTGGCCTGCACGGTGGTTTCGAGACTCCGCACTCCCTGCACGCGTCCAGTGCCGAGGAAGTTTTCGACGGAAACGTCCAGCGTGGGATTGGGTCGAAAGCCGGCTTGTTCGATCAAGGCCTCGGCGGCACGTTCGCCGTAACCTAGCGCGACGAGTCCGGGATTTCGTTCCACCGCGCGAGCGAGCGCTGCGGATAAAGTGAGTGTTGAGGGCGAAACCTCTTGGGCGCGGCCACTCAGTGCGAAGAGGGCGACCGCCAGTCCGCAGGAAAGACGCGTTCGATGTGACAGAATGAAAAAGGGCATGATGAGAATGGGAAATGCGAAGGGGGAAAGGCATGTGCGTGAACGCGCGCAGGCGTCCGCACAGAATCCAAAACAGCCCGTCAGTCCGCGCAGGGACTAATCAGGCCAGACTAAGCGTGGGAGCGCGCGGCGATAGCGCCGCGCGTTGCACAAACTGCCAGGTAGACACCCAACCTCTTGGGCGCTCTATAAAATCGGCGGGCATCCCACTGCCACCGTCGCGGCCAGCAACGGGAATGGAAGGTGCGCAAATCAACAACAAGCAGCCGAGCAAATCCGGGGCCGGAACGGACACGCCATTCCCCATGAGTTTGAACCCCACTTTCTCGACGGTCTTACACTCGTCAATATCCTCACCCGAGGCGCAATGAGCCGCGTTGTGATTTGAATCGAGAGCGAATCCCATAGCTTCCAACCCGCAATGTTGCGTCGCCAGCAGCCAGAAGGCTGCCACCAACATAACAAGGGATTTTCGGAAGATACTCACCGCAAGAAGCAAGTTGGACCCACGCCAAATGTCAACGTTCCAAACCGTGTCGGATCACAATGGGAGCAGTCAAAACAAGAGTGCCGCCGAATGTCGGCAGCACTCGAATACAGGGCGAACCGTGGTTCATTAATGGAGACGACAAACGGCTCGGCGGGTTTTTTGAGATCAGTGCCCCTCGCAGGTGCAGGCATACTCCTTTTTTTTGCACTCGCCGCACATTTCGAGATTCAGATCGACGCGGAAGTTCTTCGGCTTGGCCTCGGCGCTGGCGCGGGTCTGCACCACCACGCGATACGGTTCTCCGGCGGGCAATGCCGTCTTGGAGATGAATCCGGTCGCGGTTTTTTCCAGATCAAGTTTAACTTTTCCGCTGCCCGGCTCGGCGGTGACAGTGAAGATCTGCGCGCCCGCATCGACCGGTTTCAGCGCGGCATTGTAGAAGGTGATCTCCACCTTGCGGTCGGCGGTGACGAAGAATTCGGCCTTGTTTGGCTCCGACTCGAGGAGCCGGCCGCCTTTAGGTCCGGCGACGATCTTTTCGGCAGCTTGGAGGGCAACGGCGGCGCAGAGTGCAGCCGCTGCAAACGTGATATATTTTAGTTTCATTGGATTTGGTTTTTATGGGTTAACAAACGGGAAATAGGCACGGTCTGAATCAGATCGACGCTGGGTTTGGCTGCTCGACTTCGAGCGGAGACGCACCGTTTCGAGCAGTGCGGGACCGACGGGTTTCCATCCAGTCATACAGCACGGGGAGAAGGATGAGCGTCAGGAATGTAGAAGTGATGACGCCACCGATGACGACGGTGGCGAGGGGCCGTTGCACTTCCGCACCGGCTCCGGTGGAAATGGCCATCGGCACGAAGCCGAGTGAGGCCACGAGTGCCGTCATCAACTTAGGCCGAAGACGCGTCAGGGTTCCCTCGATCACGGCTTTGCGCACGTCGCTGCCTTCCGCGCGGAGCTGATTGATGAAGCTGATTAGCATGATGCCGTTGAGCACGGCGATGCCGGAGAGCGCGATGAACCCCACGCCGGCGGAAATAGTAAACGGCATCCCTCGCAGCCAGAGCGCCACGACGCCGCCGGTGGCGGCGAGCGGCACGCACAGGAAAATCAACAGCGCCTGACGCGCACTGCCGAAGCTCGCGTAGATCAGTCCGAAGATCAGCGCGAGCGCGGCGGGCACGACGATCATAAGGCGTTCGCGCGCGGCCTGAAGGTTTTCGAATTGTCCGCCAAACTCAAAAAAGTAGCCGGGAGGAAATTTAACCTGCTCGCGAATCTTTGCCTGCGCTTCGAGGACGAAGCCCTCGGTATCGCGACCGCGCACATTAATGAGAATGCCGACCCGGCGCTGCGTATCCTCGCGATTGATCGTGCCGATGCGATCAGCCACGGCGATAGCCGCGACACGTTCCAACGGAACCTGCACGCCACCTTCGCCGAGCACGGGCAATTTCTTTAGTCCGGCCAGATTCAGCCGTTCCGTTTCCGGCAGCCGCACCACGACCGGGTAACGCTTGCTGCCGTCGATCATCGTCCCCGCATTCTCACCACCAAGAGCAGTGCTGACGACGGCGTTGATTTCATCCGCGTGCAGATTGAGCCGTTGGAGAGCGTCCCGCTTCGGCGTGATTTCCAGCATGGGCACGCGCCCGAGCGCCTCAAATTCCACGTCGCCGCCACCCGCAACGCCGCGCAGCACATCGCGCGCGGCGGTGGCGAGGCGTTCCAGTTCGGTGTAGTCGTCTCCGTAAATCTTCAACGACAGGTCGGCGCGCGCACCGGCCATAATCTCGTTGAACCGCATTTGAATCGGCTGGGTGAAGAGATACGTCTGACCAGGTGCAGCCGCGACGAGTTCCCGGCGCATGAGTTCAGCAAGTTCCGCCTTCTTGATCTTACGACCGTCCACCTCGCGCCATTTTTCCAGCGGAGCGAAAAACACATAGGTATCCGAGACATTTGGCCCCATGGGATCGGTCGCGATCTCCGCCGTGCCGATGCGGGAGAAAACATGATTCACCTCGGGAAACTTCTCCATGAGCAGTTTTTCGGAGGCGCGTTGCAGTGCCACCGAATCGCCCAAAGCAACGCTGTTGCCGCGGATCATCTGGATCGACATCGAGCCTTCATCGAGTTGCGGAATGAACTCCGCGCCCAGCTTGGTGAACAGCCACCCGGAGCCGGCAAAGAGGACAAGGGCGACCGCCACCACCAGCCACCGCAGCCGCAAGGCTCCGGCCAGCAAGGGCGTGTAAAGTGCCTTCGCGCTTCTCACAACCCAGCCTTCTTTTTCACTGATGTTGCCGCGCAGGAACCACGAGCACAGCGCGGGCATCAGGGTGAGCGCCAGCACGAGCGCGCCCACGAGCGCGAACATCACGGCCACCGCCATCGGGCGGAACATTTTCCCTTCGATACCGGTGAGCGCGAGAATCGGCACATAGACGATCGTGATAATGAGCACGCCGAAAAACATGGGCCGGGCCACTTCGCGGGCGGAACGGCGCACTTCCGCCAACCGCTCTGCGGGCAGGAGCTTTCTCCCCAACTGATGCTGTTTCTCCGCGATGTGCCGCAGGATGTTTTCGACCATCACGATGGCCCCATCGACAATGAGGCCGAAGTCGATCGCTCCGAGGCTCATCAGATTGGCGCTGATCTTTGCCTCCACCATGCCGGTGAGCATGAAAAGAAAGGAGAGCGGAATGGCCAATGCGACGATGAAGGCCGCCCGCCAATTACCCAGGAAGGCAAACAATATGACCGCCACGAGGACCGCGCCCTCAAAGAGATTCTTCTCTACGGTGTGTATGGTCGCGTTGACCAAATCCGAGCGGTCATAGACCACACGGATCACGATGCCCGGCGGCAGCTTTTCTTGAATCTGCTTTAGCTTCGCGACGACCGATTGCGCGACCAGCCGGGCGTTTTCACCTGCCAGCATAATGGCGGCTCCCGTGACCGTTTCCTCGCCGTCTTCGGTGGAGGCACCCGTGCGCACGGCGGAGCCGATGGACACTTCCGCCAAGTCGCGGATCAATAGCGGTCGCGATGCGCCGGCGAACTTCACTGGCAGGCCGCTCAAGTCGTCTGCCGTTTTGGCGCGCGTATCGGCGCGAACAACGACGGCTTCGCCGCCCATTTCCAACACACCGCCACCCGCATTGTCCGTGCTTTTGCGCACCACTTCGACGAGCTGCGAAAAGCTCACACCGGCCGCAGAGAGTTTGGCCGGATCGGGCGCGATGACGATTTGCTTCTCATAGCCACCTATGGCGTTCACTTCGGCCACACCCTGCGTGGAGCGAAGCAGCGGCTTGATGGTGTAGTCGTGAAGCAGGCGAAGCTGCCGCAGTTGTTCCGTGTGGTCGGCGGGCGCTCCGGGTGCGTCTGGAGCGTAGCGCAGCGTGTAGTAAACAATCTCGCCCAAGCCGGTGCTGATCGGCGCGAGCGCCGGGGTCACGGCACCCGGCAGCCGGTCGCGAGCGCGGTTCAATCGTTCTGTCACGAGCTGGCGCAGCCGATAGATGTCCACGCCGTCCTTGAACGTCATCGTGATCTGCGAAAGCCCGAACTTGGAGAGCGACCGCAGTTCCACCATGTCGGGCAGGCCCGCCATTTCTATCTCCACCGGCACCGTTACCAGCGATTCGATTTCCTCGGGAGCCAG
>Ga0164293_10000258_pt1 | contig 39875 bp, 31 predicted proteins | sample GEODES118metaG_FD_111487 | JGI IMG/M metagenome (GOLD analysis project Ga0164293, IMG submission 111487) | Eutrophic lake water microbial communities from Lake Mendota, Wisconsin, USA - GEODES118 metaG | ecosystem: Environmental > Aquatic > Freshwater > Lake | place: USA: Lake Mendota...
TCCCCCCTCTCCCAGACGTAGAGCACCCGCCATGCCTACCCCTTCCGACCTCCCGCGCCAGGTACGCCCCACGGCCAACATCGCCGTGCTTGCGAGCGGCGGCGGGTCCAATCTGCAGGTGCTACTCGATCATTTCGGCGGCGAAGGGGCGCACGCTGGACGCATCGTGTGGGTCGGCTCGGACAAGTCCACAGCGGGGGCACTCACGAGAGCGTCCGAGGCGGGCGTAACGGCGGCCGTCGTAAGCGATCCGCGCGACGGCGATGCGTTGGTGGACATGCTGCGGGCGGCCGACGCCGACCTCCTCGTGCTGGCGGGCTACCTCAAGCTCATTCCCGAAGCCGTGGTGCGGGCATTCCACGGACGTCTGGTGAACATCCATCCCGCGCTGCTCCCCGCCTTCGGGGGCGCCGGGATGTACGGCCAGCGCATTCACGCCGCCGTGCTCGACCACGGGGCCACGGTGACCGGTGTGACGGTGCACTTCGTGGATGCCCAGTACGACCGCGGGCCCATCATCGCGCAGTGGCCGGTCCCCGTACTGCCGGGGGACACTCCGGCGACGCTCGGTGCGCGGGTCCTGCGGGTGGAGCATCGGCTCTTCCCCCTCTGCGTGGAGGCGGTCGCCAGCGGCACCATCGTGCTCGGCGACGACGGCAAAGTGCATGGCCATGTCGCCATGCCGGTGAGTCCCGCCGCCCCGGAATGGCGGTTCGGACTCGTATCGGACACCTCTGACGACGTCGCCGCGTTCGCCACGGAGTGGGCCCGGCTGTTTCCTCGTTGAAGTCTGTCTTCTTCACGCCTCGAACTCTCTGTCATGCGCGCGCTGCTTTCGGTTTCTGATAAATCCGGCCTCGTGCCCTTCGCCCAGGGGCTCGCGGCCAAGGGTGTCGAACTCGTCTCCACTGGCGGCACGGCGCGCACGCTGCGCGACGCCGGACTCGCCGTGAAGGACATCAGCGAGATCACCGGCTTCCCCGAGATGCTCGACGGACGCGTGAAGACGCTGCACCCCGTGGTGCATGGCGGCCTGCTCGCGCGCCGCGACCTCCCCGAGCACATGGAGGCGATCAAGGCGCACAACATCGGCACGATCGATCTCGTGGTCGTGAACCTGTATCCGTTCCGCGAGACGGCCGCGAAGCCGGGGGTGCATCCGGAAGAGGTGATCGAGAACATCGACATCGGCGGTCCCAGCATGCTGCGCTCGGCGGCCAAGAACTTCGAGAGCGTGTGGGTCATCGTGGACCCGAGCGACTACGCCCGGGTGCTGGCGCACGTGGACGCGGGGACGGACGACGCGGCGCTGCGCCGCCTGCTCGCCGAGAAGGTGTACGCGCACACGAGCGCGTACGACGCGGCGATTGCCCAGTGGTTCGCGCAGCAGCGCGGTGAGCCCTTCCCTGATCGCTATCCGCTGGCGTTCGAGAAGCAGCAGAGCCTGCGCTACGGCGAGAATCCGCAGCAGCGCGCGGCGTTCTACGTCGAGAAGCCGGGCGTGGGTCTCGGCGCGCTCGTGCAAAAGGGCGGCAAGGAGCTGTCGTTCAACAACCTGCTCGACCTCGAAGGCGCGTTGCTCGCCATCGAACCGTTCGGTGCGCAAGCCGCCTGCGCGATCATCAAGCACACCACGCCCTGCGGCCTCGCGACGGGCACCGATGCGCTCGACGCCTACAAGAAAGCGCTGGCCTGCGATCCGGTGAGCGCGTTCGGCAGTGTAATCGCGTTCTCCGTACCAGTGGATGCCGCGGCGGCAGACGCGATCAGCAGCCTCTTCGTGGAGTGCATCGTGGCGCCGCAGTTCGCCGACGAAGCGGTGGAAATCCTCGGGCGCAAGAAGAACCTGCGCGTGCTGGAAGGCACGGCCAGCTGGCCAGCGCACACCATGGACCTCAAGCGCGTGCGCGGCGGCCTACTCGTACAGGATCGCGCCCCCGCGCCCACCGATCCGCAGCAGTGGAACGTGGTGACGTCACGTCAGCCCACCGCCGACGAACAGCGGGACCTGCTGTTTGCGTGGAAGAGCGTAGCGAGCGTGAAGAGCAACGCCATCGTGCTCGCGCGCAACGGCGCCACGATCGGCATTGGTGCCGGGCAGATGAGTCGTGTCGACGCGAGCTTCGTGGCGGTGCACAAGGCCACCACCCTCGGACACGACACCAAGGGCGCATCGCTCGGCAGCGACGCGTTCTTCCCCTTCCGCGACGGGATCGATCAGGCCGCTGCCGCGGGCGTGACCGCGATCGTGCAGCCCGGAGGCTCGGTCCGCGACGAGGAAGTGATCGCGGCGGCGAACGAGCACGGGATCGCGATGGTCTTCACGGGCGAGCGGCTGTTCAGACACTGAGCCGCAAGACCTGAGAGGTCTGCACGAGCGTCGAAGGACGAGAGCGAGAAGTGAGCCCGGATAGAAGCGAGACGACCGCGGTCCAGAGGTGAAAAGCGAGAAGGACAGACTCGCTTCCCACCTCGAGGACACTGGATTCTCGCTTCTATGTTACGCCTTCGCGAGTTCGGTCAGGGCCCGCACCAGCGCATCCAGTTCCTGCGTGGTGGTGAAGAGCTGCGGTGTAACCCGTACCCCCGTCACACCGGCCGTGTTGATGGCCACCGTGAAGATGCGGTACTTCTCCATGAGGGCGGTGGCAAGATCGCCAGGCTTCATCCCCTCGATACCCACATTGGCAATGGCGCCGGTGCGGGCAGGGTCGCGGGGCGTGAACACCTTGATCCGTGGTACGCCACGCACCTTCGTGGTCCAATACTGCTGCAGCCAGCGCAGTCGCTCTTCCTTGCGCTGAATACCGATCGTCTCGTGGAAGGCGATGGCGTCTTCGATGGCCAGATCGGTGGCCACCGGATGCGTGCCGGTGTGATTGAGCTTGCGGATATCCGTGGCCGCGTACCCCTCGTCACCGTAGAGCGGCCACAGCTTCTCCACCGCACTCGGCTTCACGTACAGAATGCCGGCGCCGAGCGGGGTGCCCAGCCACTTGTGCAGCGACGCGCCGTAGAAGTCGCAATCGAGATCGGGGATGCGGAAGTCGAGCTGCGCGAACGCATGCGCGCCATCCACCATGACCGGGACGCCACGCGCATGGGCCATGTCGCAGATCTTCCGCACGGGGAGCACGTGCCCCGTGATGTTGATCATGTGGCACACCATCAGCAGCTTCGTGCGCGGTGTGATGGCGTTGGCGTACACCTGCACCACCTCGTCGTCACTCGCGGGATCGAGCGGCACGGTCACGCGCGTGTTCGCGATGCCCCAGCGACGCGCCATGAGCGAAAACTGGTCGAGCATCGCCCCGTAGTCGTGCACACCCATCACCGCCTCGTCACCCGGCTTCCAATCGAAGCCGCTGATGACGGTATCCAGCGATTCAGTCGTGTTGCGGGTAATGATGAGTTCGCGCGGACTGCAGCCGGCGAGCGCGGCCAGCTTCCCCTGCACCCGTTCCTTGTTGGGGTATTGCACCGTGCGCATGTACCGCGAGCTCACCGCGTTCACCTCGCGGATGTGCTGGAGGTAACGCTCGAGTACCGGCTGCGACTGCATGGAGTAGTAGCCATGCTCGAGATGGATGAACTCGGTGGGCACGACGTACCGGGCGCGGAGTTCGCTCCAAAAGTCTTCCCGGCTCGCCAGGTCGGCGGGCGGTGTAGCGGCCAGCAGCTGCCGCTCGGCGGGGGACAACGCGAAGCCGATCGCGGCGCCGCCGAGGGTACGTAGGAAGTCGCGCTTGTGCATGCCCGGGCCGGACGGATGTGACGGAACGGAGGGTGGACGGGTTGGCGGGTGCCCGATCGGGAATCGCCTGCCCGCCCGTAGCTGCAAAGCTACACCAAAGGGTGCCCGTTGTCTGACGGCGGGCCTTCCCGACCGGAACCTCCCGAGCGGGTTGTGCCCCTCCCGTCACGGGGCGAACTTTGGTGGTTACCGGAAATCCGGAGCGCCGGGTTTCTGTCGCTGGAATTCCGACGGCCCATCCGGGCGTTGGCTGTACACCCTCCTCTCAGTCCATGACCGTCGCTGCGTCCGCATCCGCGACCTCTGCCAGTTACGGCGCCACGCGCGCCGAGGCCGCCGAACTCGATTACCGACCGTCCTATCTCGCCGCCGCGATCGCGGGGCTCGTGACGTTCCTGCTGTATATCGTCACGCTCGCCCCCACCACGTCGATGTGGGACACCAGCGAGTACATCGCGGCCGCCTATGTCCTCGGGCTCCCGCATCCGCCGGGTAACCCGTTCTTCGTGCTCATTGGGCGCGTGTTCAGCATCCTGCCCATCGCCCCCACGGTGGCCATGCGCATCAATGTGCTGGCCGCCCTGTCGAGTGCGGCGAGCGCGATGTTCTGGTTCCTCGTCACCGAGCGCGTGCTCGTGCAGTGGATGCCGCGGCGCTGGCAGCGCATCGTGGGCGGCTCGCTCGCGGTACTCATCGGCGCCACGGCGTTCACGGTGTGGAACCAGTCGGTGGTGAACGAGAAGGTGTACACCGTGTCGCTCGTGGGCCTCGCCGTGATCTGCTGGCTCACCGTGCGCTGGTGTGACGATCCGGAAACCCGCGGTGCCGACCGCATTCTCGTGCTCATCGCGTACCTGCTCGGCCTTGGCTACACCAACCACATGGCCGGTATGCTCGCCGCTCCTGCCGTGGGCGTAGCCGTCCTCATCCGCCGTCCGCAGACGCTGCTGCGCTGGAAGCTGCTGGTCGCTTGCGCCGCGGCACTGGTATTCGGCCTCACGCCGTTCGCCACGCAGCCGATCCGCGCCGCGCACTTCCCCGCGATCAACGAAGGCGAGCCCACGGGGTGCGTCACGGAGATCAAGGCCGACTGCACGTTCAGTGCGCTCACGTACGAGCGCTTCATGTACAACTTCAACCGCGGCCAGTACGGCAAGCCGGAGCTCGGTGAGCGCCAGGCGCCGTTCAGCGCACAGTTGGGGATGTACTGGCTGTACTTCAAGTGGCAGTGGCTGCGCGACGCCTACACCGAGAACCCGGGGCTGCAGAATGGCCTCGCCGTGTTCTACTTCATCCTCATCATCCTTGGCGGATGGATGCACTTCCAGAAGGACCGACGCAGCTTCTGGTTCTTCGGACCGCTCGTGTTCACGATGACGTTGGGGCTGATTTTCTACCTCAACTTCAAGTATGGCCATTCGCAGGACCTCGAACTGGGCGATAGTGTCCCGCGCGAGGTCCGTGACCGCGACTACTTCTACCTGTGGAGCTTCTCGGCGCTCAGCGTGTGGGCGGCGCTCGGGTTGTTCTACCTCTGGGAGACGGTCGCCACGCTGTTCGGCGCCGACGAGGTGAAGCTGGGCAAGCAGACGGTGAGCGAGCCGCGCACGCGCAGCTTCCTCATGGCGTCGCCGCTCCTCGCCATCGCGTTCATCCCGCTCTTCGGCAACTGGACGCAGGCTTCACGCAGCGGCCAGACCGACACCACCGACTTCGCGCGCGACCTGCTCAACTCGGTGGAGCCGTACGGTATTCTCATCACCGTCGGCGACAACGACACCTTCCCGCTCTGGTACGCGCAGGAAGTGGAGGGCATCCGCAAGGACGTCATCGTCGCCAACACGTCGCTGCTCAACACCGACTGGTACGTACGCCAGTTGCTGCGCCGCGAATCGTATGCGTACGACGAAGAGAAGGGTCCGGCCATCTACAAGGGCATGGGCAAGAAGCAGCCGAGCGGACCGCCGGTGAAGATGACCTTCGACGAAGCCGATGCGCTGCCGCTGGCCATCGCCACGCCGGAGAACGCGGCCTTCCAGAAGGGCGAGATCATTGCCCAGCCCCGTCTGCCGCAGATCATGAAGGCCGACCAGATGGTGTACTTCATGATTCGCGACGCCTTCCCTGATCGCGGCATCTTCTTCAGCCGTACGGCCGGTGGCTATCCGTATGAGCTCGGCCTCGAGCGTTACGTGGTCACGCAGGGGCTCGCGAAAAAGCTGCTGCCCCAGCCGGTGCTGCCCGGCCCCGACGTTGTCCTCATTCAGGGCGAGGGCGCCATGGACGTAAAGCGCTCCTACGAGTTGTGGACCAACGTATTCACGGCCACCAAGTCGTTGGCCGCTCGTAACGGCTGGGTGGACGATGCCTCGGTGGGTATTCCCGACCTCTACGTGATCAGCGGGGTTACGCTGGCCGAAGCGCTGGCGCAGAACGGCAAGATCGCCGAGTCGCGCACGGTGTACGACCAGTCGAGGCAGGTGGCGACGGCCATGCGCCGCGCGCAGATCTTCGGGTTCGACCGTCAGCCCACGCTGCCCATCGCACCGGGCGCCGACACGGCCGCGCAACAGCTGCTGCTGCCGCCGGATAGCACCAAGAAGTAAGCCTCACCGCTCGGCCAGTCCGAGACCGAACCAAGGGGACCGCCTCCGCGTAGATTCAGGAGGCGGTCCCCTTGTCGTTCAACCCCGACCGAATTCCCGGAGTACCCGTGCGTCGCGTCTCCCGTTCGTTCTTCCCGGTTCTCGCGCTCGTTCTTCCCTGCACCGTCATGGCGCAGGGTTTTCGTGGTGGCACCCAGATCAAGCCGGGCGAGTCCTGCCCACCGGGCACCACGGAGGTGCGTCCCCGCTCGTGCCTCGCCCCCGAGGGGCAGGTGCCAAGCATCGTGGATTACCGACCGAAGAGCACGCTCAAGGTACCGGCGACGATGCGCATGAAGGCCAAGTTTCCGGTCGTGGATTTTCACGGCCACCCCGGCGGTCCGCAGATCGGTAGTGTGGAGGCGCTCGAGAGGTTCGGCGTACAGCTCGATTCGATCAACGTGCGGCTCATGCTGGTGGCGGGCAACGTATCCGGCGACCGCCTCACGCAAGGCATCGCGCTGGTGAATCAGTCGAAGACGATGAAGGATCGCGTTCGCTTCCTCACCGGCATCAACTTCGGCGGTATCGGCACGCCGGGGTGGGCCGACAAGGCCGTAGCGCAGATGGAAGCGGACAAGAAGGCCGGTGCCGTGGGCATCGGCGAAGTGGGCAAGGGCTTCGGCCTCTCCACCAAGAAGGCCGACGGTTCGCGCCTCAAGCTGAATGACCCCGAGCTCAAGCCGGTGTGGGCTGCCGCCGCACGTCTCAAGCTCCCGGTGTTCATCCACACGGCCGACCCGCAGGAATTCTTCCGCCCGGTCGACTACACCAACGAGCGGTGGCTCGAGCAGTCGCTCTTCCCCGAGCGGCGGTATCCGCAGGATCGCTTTCCGAGCTTCGAACAGCTCATGGCGGAGCGTGACAGCCTGTTCAAGGCCAACCCGCAGACCACCTTCGTGGCGGCGCACCTGGGCTGGCACGCCAACGATCTTGGTCGTCTCGGCAAGATGTTCGACGAGATGCCGAATGTGCTCGGCGAAATGGGCGCGGTGCTCTACGACATCGGTCGTCAGCCGCGCGCGGCGCACGACTTCTTCGTGAAGTACCAGGACCGTATTCTCTTCGGCAAGGACAGCTATCAGCCCGAGGAGTATCCGTACTACTGGCGCGTGCTCGAAACGCGCGACGACTACTTCGACTACTACCGCGACTACCACGCCTTCTGGAAGCTGTACGGCATCGACCTGCCCGACGTGGTGCTCAAGAAGGTGTACTACCAGAACGCCCTGCGCATCACGGGCGTCCCCATGACGGGGTGGCCGAAGTAACGGCGATAGATCGGGAAAACCGATGGGTCTGCATCGAAAGTTCGATCCATCGCGCCATTGCCCGCGACATCCTGCGTTCCTACCCTTCGTCGTGTGAGCGCGAACGCGCTCACGACCCTGGTTGGGGAGTAGCCGCCCGCTACGAAAACGGGAGCGGCCGACCGTCATCACGAGATAGGTAGCGCCATGTGTGCTGCCCTGCTCCGGTCGGCCGCGTGCGGAGAACCTTCCGCATTGCGCGAGACCACCGCACATCTGTGCCGTGCGGTCTCGCGCTTTTTTGTTGGCGATTCCCGCGGCACCCTTCCGAGGGATTGTCGATGATCGATGGGAATCCGGCTACAGTTCCGATGGTTCGCGCGAACGACGACGCGCCAGAGCCCTGGCGCGGCCGTATGCGTCTCATCTCGGCCGACCGCGCGGTGCAGCACCAACGGGCGCGACTCACCGAGGCCGAGCGCGACGCCATCGAGGTGTGGATCCCGAAGGGCGCACGGATGCTTGCCTTCACACGCGGCCGCCTCTCCCATGACGGGTGCCCGGTGTGGGTGCTCACGACCGACGGCGCGCTGATCCTGACACTGAACAACGTGGGCGTCGATCAGGTCAAGGCCCGTGCCGACTGGCTCCCCGCCTCGCATCTGCGGCGCATCGACCTCGACCTGGACGGCGAACTCGCACTCGTGCGCATCGTCTCCGCCTCGCGACGGTTCGTGCTGTACGGCATCGACCGCGACAGTGCCGTCCGCTTCGTGGCCATGACACGTGCCGCCATCGCGGCTCATGCGCCGAGCAGGGGGCCACACCCGCCCCCGGGGAGCGAATACGCCTGCGCAGTGCATCGATAGCTTCGGGCCCGGAACGAATTCGCCCGCTCACCGGCACAGCGGTGAGCGGGCGATCGGACCTGCCGGGCCTGCAGACGACGATCAGTCGCGTCTCCCCTGCAGGCGCGACAGCAACCGCAGCAGCTCGAGGTACAGCCAGATGAGCGTGACCATCAGGCCGAAGGCGGCGAACCATTCCATGGCCTTGGGCGCGCCCATCCGGCTGCCCTCTTCAATGCGATCGAAGTCGAGCACGAGGTTGAGCGCCGCCACACCGGCGATGACGACGTTGATGCCGATGGCCAGCATGCTGTTGCTCGTGAAGTAGCCGATCTGCACGCCGAAGAGCGAGAGCAGGAACGAGCCGAGGTAGAAGAGGCCGATCCCCATCATCGCGCCGAACAGCATCCGCTGAAACGTCGGCGTTGCCCGCAGCACGCGCAGGCGATAGAGCACGAGCACACCGGCAGCGACCCCGAAGGTGAGCAGCACGGCCTGCTGCGGCAGTCCGGCAAAGCGGGCGTTGTACAGCGCCGAGATTGCGCCGAGGAAGAGGCCCTCGAGCGAGGCATAGATGGGCGCCGTGATGGGGGCCCACTGCGGCCGGAAGCTGGTGGCGAGGGCGAAGACAAAGCCGCCGAGCCCACCGACCAGCATGGCTGGCATGACGAGATCGGTGCGGCCCCCCGCCACCTGCTGCCAGGTGATAGCCGCGGAGAAGATGACCACCGCGAGCAGCAACATGGCCTTGCCGGCGGTGCCGGCGACGGTCATGGCGCCCGGCGACACGAGGCCGAACGTATTGCGTGCCGTGTCGGCAAACTTCGACAGCACGGGATTGTTGGTGCGCATAATGAAGAGTCCGGGAAAGCTGGTGTGTCGGAGGCCGGTGATGGCCCCAGCCATGGAGCATCTGCTGAATGATACCCGGGCGCGTAGATTTGGGGCCATGATGAACCGACGCGACTTTTTCGCCACCGCCGCCGGCGCGGGAGCAACCCTTTCGTTGACGCCGCGCCTGCTCGATGCCATGGCGCAGGGCCCACTCATTCAGCGCGCCATCCCGAGCACGGGGGAGAAGATCCCGGTGATCGGCCTCGGCAGCTCGGCCACCTTCGCCAGTGTCGCCCGCTCGGAAGACGTGGCCGCCCTCCGCGCTGTCTTTCAGGCCATGGTCGAGCGCGGTGCCCGCGTGTTTGATACCGCGCCGGGATACGGCGCCTCCGAAGAGGTGGCGGGGAAGATCGTCAACGAGCTGGGCGTGGCCGGCAAGCTCTTCTGGGCCACCAAGGTGAACGTGGCCGGGCGAGGCGGTTCGACTGCCGACCCGGCGGCCGCCCGGGCCCAGATCGAGACGAGTCTCGCGCGCTTTGCGCAGCCCAGGATCGATCTGCTGCAGGTGCACAACATGGGAGACCCGCCAACGCAGCTGAAGATCGCGCGCGAATTCAAGCAGGCGGGCAAGGTGCGGTACGTGGGCATCACGACCACCTTCCCCAATCAGTACGCGTCGCTCATCGACGTGATGCGCAACGAGCCGCTCGACTTCGTCGGGGTGGACTATGCCGCTGACAACCGCGACGTGGAGGAGACCATTCTCCCCCTCGCACAGGAGCGGAAGATCGCCGTGCTCGCGTACGCGCCCTTCGGTCGTACGAGTCTCTTCCGACGCGCCGCCAACACGCCCCTGCCGGAATGGGCCCGCGAATTCGACGCCACCACGTACGCGCAGTTCTTTCTCAAGTTCTGTCTCTCGCACCCGGCCATCACGGCGGTCACTCCGGCGACGAGTCAGGCGAAGAACATGATCGACAACATCGGGGGTGGCATCGGCCGCATTCCCACGGCCGCGCAGCGCGAGCAGATCATCAAGTTCGTCGACGCGCTACCGGCCTTGCCGGGTCGCTGAGCGCGTGTCGGTGGCGCCAGCTGCGCGGGGCGTCCCACCCGGCAGGCGCTGCCACCGACGCGACGCTTCGCTATCTTCTTTCGTAGAGTCCGGGGCGAGCCCCGGCTGGGGGAGATGGTCGAGTGGTTTAAGGCTCCGGTCTTGAAAACCGGCGTACCCGCAAGGGTACCGTGGGTTCGAATCCCACTCTCCCCGCTATGTCCACACCAGTGCGCACCACATCGCGAGTCTCCGTTGCCGTCGCCGCCGTTCTCACGGCGGCGATTGGCGTTTCGGCCGGTGCGCAGACGGGATCGCCCGTCGCCGCCGGCCGGACCACCCCACGCATCGTCCCGTTGGAAAGCCCCGCCACTGCACTCATTCAGGCGGTGCATGCGGTCGACCCTTTCGTCATCTGGGCGTCGGGACACAAGGGGCACGTGCTGCGCTCACGAGACGGCGGACATACGTGGGAGCGGCTCGAAACGCCGGTCGGCGACTCGCTCGAGTTTCGTGACGTGCACGCGGTGAATGCCGACACGGCGTGGATTCTCTCGGCCGGCGAAGGCCCCAAGTCGCGCATCTACCGCACGACGAATGGCGGCGCCACGTGGAAGCTGCAATTCATCAACAGCGACAGTGCAGCGTTCTACGACTGTCTCTCCTTCGGCAGTAGTCGCACCGGCGTCGCCTACGGCGATGCGTCGCAACGTCGCACCAATCTGCTACGCACCGACGACGCCGGTGAGACGTGGCGATTGCTGACGCCGGCCGCGGTACCAGAGCCGCTTCCCGGCGAGGGGGCGTTCGCGGCGAGCGGTCTCTGCGTCGTGCACGCCGATGCCAACACGGTGTTCGTCGCCACCGGTACGCCGGGCTCCCGCCTGTTCCGCAGCCGTGACGCCGGCAAGACATGGACCGCCGAGAACACGCCCTTCGCCCGTGGCATCTCGACGGGACTTTCGGGAATGTCGTTCGCCACGCCCCAACGCGGCATCGTCGTGGCCGGCGACATGAACCGCCTGCGCACCGACTCGGCGCAGGCGGTCGTGGGGATCACCACCGATGGCGGCCGCACGTGGGATATGCGCTCACGTCCACCGCGCCCCGGTGCACTCGCCGGAGTAACGTGGGTGCCCAACGTCGGCCCCGGCGTGGCCGTCGCCGTAGGCTTCGGCGGGGCGTTCTACACACTCGACGAGGGGCGCACGTGGCAGACCATCACCACGGATGTCACCACCGGCGTGTCGGCGCACGGTCGGCAGGTATGGATTGGTGGTGCCAACGGGAAACTCTGGCGCGTGGAGTTCTAGGGAAACGACCGGTATTTGTCGACGTTTGCCATTGCTTCCCGCACGCGCTCCCGACTACATTTCCGCTCCGTCGTGGTTCCCCGGAGCCAAGGCGGGACAGAATACCCAACTCGTTGTCATGCAACAGGTTGATCGTATTCCTGCAGGTCAGGAGAGATGGCCGAGAGGCTGAAGGCACCGGTTTGCTAAACCGGCATAGGGGGTCAACCTCTATCGCGGGTTCGAATCCCGCTCTCTCCGTGCCGCGGGTCCGCCGGCTTCTCGGCGGACCCGCGCTTTTTTTGCCCCGACTTTTCGTCGAATTCCGACCCTTTTCGGTCTGTGGTTTCCATGACGGCTGCGTCTTCCGCCAAGCGCCCGCGCGTGCGCTTCGCTCCTTCGCCCACCGGCTTCCTGCATGTGGGCGGAGCGCGCACGGCGCTCTTCAACTGGCTCTACGCCAAGAAGTACGACGGCGACTTCCTGCTTCGCATCGAAGACACCGACCGTCAGCGCAGCACCGACGAAAGTACCCGCGCCATCTTCGAGGGCATGGAGTGGCTGGGGCTCACGTGGGACGAAGAGGTCGTATACCAGGGGGCGAATGTCGCGCGTCACTACGCCGATGCCCACCGGCTCCTCGAGACCGGTGCGGCCTATCGCGACTTCACGCCGCAGGCGGAGCTCGAGCGTTTGCGCGGCGAGGCCGAGGCGCGCGGTGATGCGTTCAAGTTCGATCGCAGCCTCGCGGAGCTGAGCGAGGAGGCACTCGCGCAGAAGCTGGCCGCCAACGAGCCGTACGCCATTCGCTTCCGCGTACCGGAGGGCACGACGGAATGGCCAGACCTCGTACACGGCCGCATCGCGTTCCCCAACAAGGACGTCGAGGATTTCATCATCCTGCGCTCCGACGGCACGCCGGTGTACAACATGGCCGTGGTGTCGGACGACATCGCCATGGGCATCACGCTCGTGATGCGTGGCGACGACCATATCTCCAACACGCCCAAGCAGATCCTGCTGTATCGCGCGCTCGGCGCCGATGTGCCGCAGTTCGGGCACGTGCCCATGATTCACGGCACCGACGGCAAGAAGCTGTCGAAGCGACACGGCGCCACGGCGGTGGGTGATTATCAGCACCAGGGATTGCTCCCGCAGGCGATGCTCAACTTCCTCGCGCTGCTGGGCTGGTCACCGGGCGACGACACGGAAGTGATGACCGTACCGCAGCTCATCGAGCGCTTCAGTGTGCATGGCCTGCACGCGAAGGCCGCCGTGTTCGACACGAAGAAGCTCGAGTGGATGAACGGGCAGCATCTCGCGCAGATCCCCATCGCCGAGCTCGCGGCCATCGTGGCGCCGCTCATCGAGCGCGCCGGTCTCGGCACCGTGGCCGATTTGCAAGCGCGTCACGCGTGGTTCTGCGGCGTGCTCGAACTGCTGCGCATCCGGGCGCGTCTCACCGACGAAATCGTGGAGCAGGCGCGGCCGTTCTTCGTGGAATCGGTGGAGTACGACCCCGAAGCGGTGAGCAAGCAGTGGCGTGACGCGGCGGCGACTTCGGACATTCTCGAAGCCACACGCGAGCGGCTCGCGAGCCTCGCCGACTGGGAGCCGGCCGCCATGGAGGAGGCGCTCCGCACACTGGCCGAGGAGCGCGGCATCTCCGGTGGGAAAATCTTCCAGCCGCTGCGCGTTGCGCTTACCGGGCTCACGGTGAGCCCGGGCATTTTCGACGTACTGCTGTACGTGGGTCGCGAGCGCTCGGTGGCGCGAATCGCGGAAGCGGTGGCCTACCTGCGTCAGTCGGCGTAACGCCGGGGGACCGAAGGCCCGACGCTACTGCTTGTCGACCTTCGGCTCCGCCCGCAGCGGCGCCGCGAGGGTGGCACTCGGTGCCCGCAGCCGCTCACGCCGCTCGGCGTCGCGGCGCTTATCCATCTCCTTCACGATGCGCTTGAACTCGGCTTCGCCCATGCCGCGTTCGCTCATGCGCATGATGTCGGCCCGGCCGGCGCCAAGGCGAGCGGCATTGGCCGCAGCGGTGGGGTTGCCCGACATCTGCGCCGCCGTCGCGGCGTTGAGCGGCAGCAGCGCGAGCAGCGCGTTGGGGATCATGACCTTACCCAAGCGAATGCCCTGCTGATCCCAGCCCCACTTGTTGCCGTTCTTATCGGTCTTGGTCCAGTCACCACCCTGCCGGCCGTACTGACCGCGACCGTACGCCCGGTTGAGTGAGTCGAGGGAATCGCGTGCGGCGGTGAGCATACCCGCCATGATGCTGTCGAGCTTGTCGGCCCGATCACCGAGCGCGATGCCGGTACCGCCGGCCCCACCGCCACCGCCCACGGGTCCACGCCACACTCGCTCATCAGTGTAGCCCGGGCGCACGCCACGGACGTTGGGGTCGAGCGCCCCGATGCCGTTGGCCGCGCCGCCGCTCCCCGTGTCCCGGGGCGCTGGCGGCGCCGAGGGAGTCGCGGTGATGGGCCCGGCAGCCGGGGATGCCATCTGCTGCGGCGCCGAGGGAACGTCGACCTGCTCGCGGGGGCGCTGCGCGACCGTAGTCCGCTCGGGCGCCTTGGGCGCGGCAGGCGTCACGTAGGTGAGCCGCTCTTCGGTGGCGTTCTTGCTGTCGCCGAAATCCAGCCAGTCGGGGATACCGTGCCCGAAGGTGAGCGCCTGGATGAGCACGCCCCCCACGAGCACATGCAGCCCCACCGCGATCGCCAGAGCGCGCGGAGAGCGCTTCTCCCCGGTGGGTAGCCCCGAAAGCCTCTGGCCCAGCTGGCCTCGCGCCGGACGGCGACGCTCAGCCGTCAGCCCCCCGCCCTCCTGCCCTGACGGGCCGGACGGACGGCCTTCGCCTGGCGGCGTCGGCGGGGCGGAATGGGACATACGAGAAAGATACTCGGATTTCGAGGCCTGAGGGGGGCGCCGGGTCAGTTGGCGGCAGCCACCGGATTAGACACCCGGCTGAGCCCAACCAGTTCCACTTCGACGACGTCGCCGGGAGACAGGCGCCCCACGCCGTGCGGCGTACCAGTGGCCACGATGTCGCCGGGTTCGAGCGTGAGATACTGCGAGATGAAGTGCAGCAGGAACGGGATCTTGAAGACCATGTCGCCGCCCTTGGCGCGCTGCACCTCCTGCCCGTTGAGACGCGTCACCAGTTCGATGCTATCGAGGTCCGCCGGCGGGGCGGCCGGGTTGCCGATGGGGCAGAACGTATCGAGTCCCTTTGCCCGTGCCCACTGCCCGTCGTTCTTCTGCAGGTCGCGCGCGGTGACGTCGTTGAGCGCTACGATGCCGCCAATGGCCTTCACCGCCTCCGCCTCGCTCGCCGCCTTGCAGAGCCGCGAGCCGATGATCACCGCGATCTCGCCCTCGTACTCGATGTGGGTGGAGACCGGATGCAGCACGACGGCCTCACCTTCCCGGATGATGGACGACGAGGGCTTGAGAAACAGCAACGGTTCCTTGGGCACATCGTTGCCCATTTCCTTGGCGTGCAGGGCGTAGTTGCGGCCGACGCAGACGATCTTGGAGGGGAGCATCATGGGGGAGCTGGTGGGTCGTGGGAGCGGGGGGGACGGCAACAGCAACGGCGTAACGAGTAATGTGTTGCCACCTTACGGCACTGCGCCATACGGCGTCGCCGATTGCGCCGTGTTGTTTGGAGGCAACTCTTAACTCTTTACGCCGTTGCAGTTCCCGGGGAGGCAACGCTTAACTCTATACGCCGTTGCTGTTCCCCCGGGGAGGTAACGCTTTACTCCTTACGCTTTTGTCGTTCTCCCCCGGTAGAACCGCCCCACCTCCCCCCGCACGTCTCCCCATGCGCCAACGACCCGCTTCGCCGGCGGCAGCGCGTCGAGGAGTTCGCGGCCGTAGCGCTTGGTGAGCAGGCGGGGATCGCTAAGCACCACGACGCCCGCGTCGGTGCCGGTGCGAATGAGCCGACCGAAGCCCTGCTTGAGGCGGAGCGACGCGTGCGGCAGCATGAACTCGCCGAAGCTGTTGCCGCCGCGCGCCTCGATGGCTTCGCACTGCGCCGCGACCATGGGTTCGGTGGGTACACGGAACGGCAACTTGGCGATGAGCAACGCGCGCAGCGCATCGCCCGGGACGTCCACCCCTTCCCAGAAGGTGGCGGTGCCCAGCAGCACCGCGCGGCCGCTCTCTCGGAAGCGCTGCAGCAACACGTCGCGCGGCTCCTCGCCATGCACGAGCAACGGCCAGCCCCCACCCTTCCCCGCCCCGCGCAGCCACTCGGCGGTCTCGCGCACATCACGATGACTCGTGTACAGCGCGAAGATGCCGCCGTCGCTCGCCGTCATGAGATCGCGCAGATGCCGGCAGGTGGCCGCAAAGTGCTCGCGTGGATTTTCGTTGGGTGCGGGCAAATCGTTGGGCACCACCATCAGCGCCTGTCGCGGATAATCGAACGGCGACGGGAACATGGCCGTGCGCTTGCTGCGCCGCGCTTCGGCGATCCCCAACCGCTGCTCGAGAAAATCGAAGCCACCGTGCGTGGCGAGCGTTGCACTCGTGACCACCGCCGTATCCACGCGCTCGAAGAGATCCTCGCGCAGCACCGGCGCGAGATCGAGCGGCACGCAGTGCACCGCCACGTTGCGCTCGTTCGGCGTAGGCTTCCCCTGGAATTCCATCCAGCGCACCACCTCGGGCCCATCCGCCGGCGGCATCAGCCCCTTCATGAGCGCGTCGCCGGCACTCTGCAATCGCCGCATCACCGAGCGCACTTCGTTGAGCAGCGGGGCCAGCTCCTCGGCCTTCTTGCTGTCGCTCTCGAGGCGATCGCGCACCACCTTGAGTCCGGTGCCCAGCGCGTCGATTTCGGTGAGCAGTTCCTTGAGCGTGCCCTCGATACCGTTGCGCCAGAGGTCGTGCTGTTGAAACTCGCCCGTGAGGCGCATGATGGGCGTGCCCTGCATCTCCAGCACGCTCGCGAGCAGTTCGAACAGCAGCTGCACCCGATCGCGCGCGGTGAGGGTACTCGAGAAGAGCCGCTCCTTCACGAGATCGAGACTCGCCACGCTGAGCAGGTCCTTCGAGGCGGCGAGACGCGTGGCGAGCGCGGGGAGCAATCCCTTGCCGCGGCGTTCGAGCCGGTTGAACATGCGCGCGAGCGCCCGACGCGTAATGGAGCTGCCGAGGTGTGACGCGGCGGCTTCTTCGAGATGATGCCCCTCGTCGATGACAAGCCGCTTGTAGGCCGGCAGCACCGCGGCATCGTCCCAGTTCTGCACCTGACGGCGCACCGCCACATCGGACAACAGCAGGTGGTGGTTCACCACCACGATGTCGGCGTTGGCCGCTTCCTTGCGCGCCTTGAACAGGAAGCACTGGTTGTAGAATGAGCACTTGAGCCGCCCGCACAAATCCGGCTCGGCGGCCACCTCATCCCAGATGTCGGAGCGCGGCGCGGTACCGAGGTCACTGAGTGAACCGTCCTGCGTGCGCTGCGCCCATTCGGCAATCTTCGCCACTTCCTCGGTGGCGTTGTCTTCGAACAGCGCTGCCCCCGCACCCTGTGCCTGCTCGAGTCGATACAGGCACAAGTAATTGCGCCAGCCTTTCAGCAGCGCGAAGCGCACCGGCTGATCGGTGAGCGCGCGCTGGAGAAACGGCAGGTCCTTGGCCACCAGCTGCTCCTGCAGCGTGATGGTGGCGGTGCTCACCACCGTGCGTTCCCCATTGGCCGCGGCCCAGCGCAGTGCGGGTACGAGATACCCCAGCGACTTGCCCACGCCGGTACCCGCTTCGAGCAGCGCGACGCCGCCTTCGTTGAAGGCATTCACCACTTGCGTGGCCATCGCGCGTTGACTCGGCCGGTCCTCGTAATTGCGCGCCCCGTGCACCTGACGCATGGCCTGCGCCACGAGGCCGTACGGACCGAGCGCCACATCCACTTCGTCGGCGTTCACCGGCACGAGCTCGCGCCCCTGCGGAATCTCCGTAACGAAGTAGATGCGCGTGGCATCGTTGTCCACGATGGCGAAGCCCACCCCGTTCATGTGCAAGCGGTACGCCACCTCCATGTCGGCGTCGCTGGGCGTGAGCTCACCACTCGGGTGATTGTGCACCAGCAGTTCACCGCGGTCGGCCACGCCGGGCAGTGCGAGCACACTCTTGACGTCGCCCGCGGCGACCTTGCGCGCCGTGGCCACGTGCCCCTGCTCGTCCACGGTGCACACGAAGCACACTTCGTTGCCACCATGCAGCCGGATCTGTGTGCGAATGGCGGCGGCCGCCTTGGGCAGCAGCCGCGATTCCCCTGCCGAGACCACCGTCACGTCACGTCTTCCGGGGCTTCTTCTTCGCGGCCGGGAAGAGCACGTTGTTCAAGATGAGCCGATACCCCGGTGAGTTGGGGTGCAGCGACAGATCCGTGGGCGCGCTGCCGATGGCGTGCTGCGGGTCCTCGGGATCGTGCCCGCCGAGGAAGGTCCACGAGCCCTTGCCGTAATCGCCGTGCAGATACTTGCTCCACGGCGCGCCGTCTTCCTGGGCGAGTACCGTGACGCCGGTCTTCACCACGGCCTTGTTGAAGCTCGTGGTCACCCCGTAGAAGTCGGGGATGACCGTGCGGTGATTCTGCACGAGCATGCTCGCCACGGGATCGAGCTTGGCGCTGAACCCGAACAGCGAGAACGCCCCCAGCGGCTGACGCCGAGACGGCACGTTCACCTGGTGCCCATCGATGTCGCTCAGTGCGTTCACGTACGGCGACGGCTCGATATGCGCGCCCTGAAATGCGAGGGCGCGCGTCCAATCGAGCTTGCTGTCGGCGTTGGGATCCGGCGGCGTGCCGTCGGAGAACGGCCCGGCGATGTCCACGGCGAACGAGGCGATGGACAAGTCGAGTGACTCGGTGGCGCCGCACATGGCGAAGAGGAAACCACCGCGCTCCACGAAGCCCCGGATGTTGTCCGCCACGCCCTTCTTGAGGCCCGGCACGTCGTTCTTGCCGAACTTCCGGCCGGTGGACAGGTCGCGCTCACGCTGCGCGACGAACCAGGGCGCGTCGCGATAGGCGAGGTAGAGCTTGTTGTACTGGCCGGTGAAGTCTTCGTGATGCAGGTGCACCCAGTCGTACTTGCTGAGGTCGCCCTTCATCACGTCGTCGTCCCACACCGACGTGAAGTCGATCCCGGCATACGTGAGTGCGAGCGTCACCGCATCGTCCCAGGGTGGCTGATCGACGGGGCGATAAATTGCGATCTTGGGCGAGCGTTCGAGCACCACGGCGTCCATGTTGCCGCCGGCGATCTCGGCGCGCATGCTGGCCACGTCGGCATCGCTGAGCGGCTCCACACTCACACCATCGAGCGCCGCGCGCTTGCGCAGATCGGGGACGTCGGGGAGCAGGAACGCGCCACCGCGGTAGTTGAGGAACCACTCCGCCTTCTGCCCCGCCTTGAGCGCCTGATACGTCACCCCGTACGCCTTGAGGTGATTACGCTGGCCGTCGTCCATGGGCAGCAGCAGATGCTGCGCGAGCGCCGGGCGCGCGAACAACGCCACGGCTCCGACAAGGAACAGTGCCTGGCGCAGAACACGTGCGAACCGGGTGTGAACGGGCATACAGGGAAAGGTAGCAGGTAGCAGTGAGCGGGACGCAGGGCGCCGGGTTACACCGCGGGCGGAATGGCGCCCTTGAGGCGCTCCAGATCACGACGGGCCTGCGGCGCCAGCGCACTCGTGCCGTAGTCCACCAGCAGCTGTTCGAACTTCGTGATGGCCGCCGGTTTGTCGCCGGCCTCACGCAACGCCCGTGCCCACGCGAGCAGGGCTTCAGGGGCTTCGGGACTCCGGGGAAAGTCACGCACGATGCGGTCGTACAGCGCGACAGCTTCGTTCTTCCTGGATAGCCGCGCCCCCTGCGCGATGAACGCCGGCGCGGCGGCGCCCACCGAGTCGGCGAGCTGCACGAAGCGCTTCGCCGCGCCGGTGGAATCCTTGCGCGCGAGCGTGGCGAACGCCTCGCCGAGGCCGGGGAGCTGCTCCACACGGGTCCGCGCCAGAATGCCCAATGCGTCCACCAACTCCGGGCGGTTGGAGGCCGCACGCAGGAGACGCTTGCGCGCATTCACCACATCGCCCTCGTAGAGGGCGAGCCAGCCCGCCATTTCATCGTCGTCGGCCAGCTCCGTACCGTTCATGGCCGCCTTGGCCCGCGCCACCTCGCCGGCGCGCAGCCAGCCGGCCACGAGTGGCCGCGCCAGCGAGGCGCGCGTATCCGGATCGAGCTTCTTTGCCGCATCATCGAGCTTCTGCTGCGCTTCGTTACCGCGCCCGAGTTCCCCGAGCGCTGCGATCTCGAGCCCGAGCAGCGCGCGCACGCGCACCGAATCGGCCACCTTGCCCACGGTCGACTTGCGGCGGACGATGTTCAACGCGGCCGCCGCATCACCAGCACGCAGCGATGCGTCGGCGGCGCGCTGTTGCGACTCGATGTCTCCCGCCCGATCGAATACCGCCGTCCAAGCCTCGCGCGCCACGAGCCAGCTTTCGTTGAGTTCGGCGCGTTCGGCGAACGACCGCCACGTGGCGGTGGTGGAATCGTCAGCGGGGAGCGTGCTGATGGCACTCCACGCGCGGCGCGGCTCGCCCCAGGCGAATTCGAGTGACGACAGCAGGCGGCGCGGGGCGAACGTCACGGGCGGCGCGAGCAGCACGGCGCGCACCGAATCGCGCGTCTCCGCCGGGACGCGCTGCAAGCCGAAGAGCGCAGCCGTTTCCAGCCACGGTTCGTCCAGCATGGCCTCACGGAACGCGCGCACAGCCGGCACGTAACGCTTGAGCGCGAGGTGCAGCTGCGCCGTTTCCCCCGAGAAGGCGCCTGCCGCGCCCATGAGGCGGCCGGCTTCGCTCAGGACACTGTCAGCCGCAAGGGCGCGACCGGCCTGCAGCAACAGACGCGCATACTCACGGAACGGCGCGGCTTCGTTCCCTGCCGCCCGCCGCCAGGTGGTGAATGCGTCGCGCGCCTCGGCATCGCGCCCCATGCTGAGATACGTGCGCAGTTGCACACCGCGGGCCGTGGGATCGGTGGGTCGGAACTGCAGCACGCGCGAGACCACCGGCACGATGGAATCGAGCATCCCGGCATCGTTCCAGACGCGCTCGAGCCCCAGCAGTGCCACGGCAATGCGATCACCGTCGGTACTGCCAACCGAAAGGGCGCCCGTGAGGGCCTCACGATACGCGGCACTGGCACCGACGCGATCTCGCTTGTCCTCGGCCTCGAGCCCGCGCGAGAGCGGATCAGCGGCGCTGGCCGGCTTGCTCGCCTGCGCGCCGGCCGTGAGCGACAGACACACACTCGCCAGCGCGACCGCCCCGGTACAGAGGCGGTGCGTCACGCGATCGTACCACGGGTGGGCCACGCGGTTACGGCGGCGTGGTGCCATTGAGCCGACGGAAGTACTCGATCACGATACGGCGCTCGTCGGGACCGAGCCCGCGGAGGTCGTTCCACGTGGGCGGCGCGTACTTGCTCCCTGCCTTGCCCGACTGCGGTCCGTCCACGCGACCGGTGTTCCCGTTGCCATTACCTGCCTTGGCCTCACGCGGCCCCTGATCGTCGCGCTCTTCCTGCTCGAGGAACCGCCCCGCATCGAGCAACCGGCGATACAGCTGCTGCTGCCGCGCGGCGACGGCCGGGTCGAGCCCGTTGCGTTCGATCTGTTGCGCCAGCTGCTGCGCTTCCTTGGCCAACGCATCGGTGCGACCGGTCTGGTCGGCATCACTCACATCGGTGAGGCTGCGCGCCACGTCACGCTGCTGCCGCGCCAGCACGCGCGCCTGCTGCTGCGCCTGATCGCCCTTGGCGCCGCCGGGCATCATGTTGAGCCCCTGCATCTGGCTGTTGAGCTGCCCCTGCTGCTGCGCCAACTGCTTGAGCTGCTCCATCATCTCGCTGAAGCCAGACGCGCTCTGCGCATTGTTCACGCGCTCGCGATCGCGCACGAGCGAACTGAGCGCCTGGTTGAGCGCTTCGCTGGCATCCTTCATCGCGCTCTGCGCCTGCTCAGTACCGCCGGGCTGCCCCTGACCGGCCTGCTGCGTGGCCTGCGTGGCCTGCTGCACGCGACGCTGCGCTTCGGCCATCTGCTTCTGTGAGCGCTGCGACAACAGCGATGACTGACGCCCGGCCTGCTCGAGTCGCTCGGCGGCCTGCTGCACGCCCTGCTGCAGCGCCGACTGCTCCCCCTGCATCCCCTGCGCCCCCTGCTGTCCCTGCTGGCGCATCTTCTTTTCGAGCTCGGCCTGCTGCCGAGCGAGCTGCATCGTTTCGTTGATGGACTGGTCGAGCTGATCGGACAGCTCGCCCTTCCATGCGTTGACCTGCGCATCCCGCGCTTGCGACAGCTGCTGCGCCGCGCGCTCCATGGCGTCGGCCGCCTGACGCGCCTGCTGTCCCTGCTGGCCCTGCTGTCCTTGTTGGCCCTGCTGGCCTTGCTGGCCTTGCTGTCCCTGCTGGCCCTGCTGGCCCTGCTGGCCCTGCTGGCCCTGCTGGCCCTGCTGGCCCTGCTGGCCTTGTTGGCCCTGCTGGCCTTGTTGACCCTGCTGCCGTTGCTGCTGGCCTTGCGCGTTCTGCGGCGGATTCTGTTGCTGCCCCTGCGGCTTCTCCATCTGCGCCGCACGGCTCATCGCGTCGGCGGCTTCCTTCACGCTCGGCTGCGCTTCGCGCGTCTTCGACGCCCCGGGCTTCGCCCCCGCCTCTTCGAGCTTCTTCGCGAGCGCCTGCACGTCGCGCTCGAGATCGCGCGAACGATCGGCCAGCTGTCGCGGGTCCTGCGGATTCTGCTTGCCGTTGCCCTGCTGCGGCCGGCCGTCCATGCGGTCGGCGGCCTGCTGTTGGGCCTTGGCCAGTTCGTTGGCCTCGTCGCGCAAGGTCTGCATCGCACCCTCGAGCGACGCACGCTTGAGCATTTCGGCGCTGCGCTCGAGTTGCTCGCGCATCTGCTTCTGCGCTTCGGCGAGCTGCTGCATGCTCTGCTGCGCCTGCGTGCCACTCAGCCGGTCGGAGTTCTTGTTGAGCTCCTCCAGCTGCTTCTGCATCTCGGGGGTCATGGCCTCGCGCAGCATCTTCTGGATGTCACGCATGCGACCCGCCAGCGTGGTGTCGAGCGCGTTGGCGTTCTTGAGGCGTGACTCGAGCTCCTTGGCGTTCATGCGGAGCGAGTCCACCTTGGCGGCGAGCTGCTGCTGATCACGCGCCAGCTGCTTGGCCTTTTCGGCGGCCGTGAAGCTCATCGGCTTGCCGTCGTTCTTCTGGCCGCCACTGGCCTGGTCCCCACCCGCCTTGAGGTCGCGGCTGCGCGAGGCGTCGGCGGTGTTCTGCTGCAGGCGCTTCTCCTGCTGTGCGAGCTGCATGGCCTTGGCGGCCAGCGAGTCGGCGAGCGATCGGGCCATCGCGCGCTGTTCGCTGAGCGTGGGCACACGCAACACGACTTCGGCACTCTGCGCCTGTTGGGCCCACGGCGAATCATCGGTGGCCACGGCGGTCACATGCACCTTGTCGCCGGGCTCGAGTCCACGACCATCGAGCGAGATGGTCGCCCCGCCTTCGAACACGGGCGACTGCGGCGAGGCCACGTCCACACGCTCACGCTTGATGGCGCCGGCGCCGCTGGCCGATTCCTTCCACACCACGAGGTGTACACGCGCCACGCCGTGATCATCACCGGCATCCACCAGGACCGGCACCTGGCCGGTGGGGCCGATGGCGGTATCGGTGGCCGGCGCCACGATCTGCACGCTTGGCGCCTGATCGGGGATGACGGTGAACGGCAGCGAGTCGGGCAACTCCGGCGCGAGCACGGCTCCATCGGCGCGCGGCGTCGCCTGGGCGCGCCATCCCCACGAGCCGTCACGATCGACCGTGATGACAGCTTCCGCTGGCACACCGTCGCCCGCTGCCGACGCCGCCAGCAAGGCGACCTCGGCTCGCCCATCGCTCAGCACGGCGTCACGCGCCCCGCCGCGCAGCATGACGCGCACCTTGACGCGCGTCCCGCGCGGGACCCGCAGCGGCGGCACCGGCTCCAGGGTTTCGTCGGCGCGGCCGAGGTAGGCCGGATACATCGCGCGCAGCGAGACGTCGCCGAGCCAGCCGCGTTCCTCGACCACGAGTGTGGCGTTGAGTTCGGGGGAGCGGCCGTCGTTCACGCGCAACTCCGTGGCCGCCCGCACGGGGCCCAGGGCCAGCGCCACGCGGCCATCGGCGGGCACGCTGAGTACCGTATCGCGCCATGCCTCGCCTTCGGCGCGACGCGAGATGGTGACCGCATGGCGCCCAGTCGCCACCACCTGCACGGTCACCGGCATGCCACGCGGCACGCGCGTGGTGAGCTTGTCGAACGACAGCGCAGGCAGGAGTGTGCCGCGCCAGGCACTCACCGGTTGCAGTACCGCCGCCAAACCATCTGGTGCGACACGCGACGCGATGATGAGCGTCCCCGCGCCAACAGCGGCCCCCACGGCGGCAAGGCCAAGCGTGCGAGTGAAGCGGGCGGTGAGCGCCGGCGTGAGTGCACCAGACGCAAGGCGACGCGCCACATCGTCGGCGGCACGAGCACCAAGGAGGCCGGTGGCGCCCACTTCGAGCGCCCCGCGCAACGACCCTTCACGCAGCTGCTGTTCCTGTTCCACCACGCCGGCGATGCCGGCCATCGTGAGTTGCTGTTGCAACCGACGGTGCCGCAGGCCGAACGCGAACGCCGCCCCCGTTACGGCCATGACGGCAAAGAGCAGTGGCAACGGCGCCGGCAGATCGATCCACCGACCGCCACCCAGTACGAAGGCGGCAATGGCGATAAGCGCGGTGACGATGCCCGCCGCCATGAGCGCCGACGCGACAGTGCCGCGGGTGGACAGCGCCTGCCGCTCCTGATCGAGTCGCGCCTCGAGGGCGCGACCGGCGGGGGGCGTGTTGGCGGCGGCGGGTAGTCCGCGGATGGCCGGGGCGGTCATGCGGGTCTCGAAGAAATGATCACGGCTGCACGCGACTGGTCGTCGCGTACGTGAACAGATTCACGCCCAGCCGCAGCGCCTGCTCGTGCAGCGCCGGCGGATCGGGGTACGTGCCCACGTCTTCCCAACCATTCCCGAGGTCGGCGGAAAACGTGTAATACAAAGCGAGCCGGTTGCCGATGAAGATGCCATAGCCCTTCGCCGGCTTGCCGTCGTGCTCGTGCACCTTCACCGGTCCGCTGGGGAAGTCGTACACGAGGTGATAGATCGGGTGCCCGTACGGCACCTCCACCAGCGGGCGGTCGGGAAAGACACGCGCAATCTCGCGTCGGAAGCTTTCGTCGAGGCCGTAATTGTCGTCGACGTGCAGGAAGCCGCCGCGCGTGAGATACTCGCGCAGGCGCTGCACTTCCACGTCGCTCAGCTTGATCTCGCCGTGGCCGGTGGCGTGGATGAACGGATAGTCGAAGAGCGCGGAGTCGGTGAGAGTCACCTTGCCTTCAACCCGTTCGATGGGGAGCGACGTACGCTCGGCCACGGCTCGAATGAGATTGGGCAGACTCGACGGGTTCGCGTACCAATCACCGCCGCCTTCGTACTGGAGCCGCGCGATGGCGAGCCGTCCCGGGCCAGCGTCCCGCAGGACGCGCGCCATGGGCGACGCCGCAGCCCCGAGCGATAACCCCGCACACGCAGCGACGAGAACGATGGAACGGAGGCGCTGCGTGAACCGCATGTGGGACGGGCTCAGGTGTCGTGGGCGAGGCGGTACGCGAGGTTGCGGCTCGCGCCGTGTTCATCCATGAGCATGCGGACAATGTCGCGCGGACGGAAGCCTTGCGCGCGCAGGGCATCCGCCGTGGCGCGCAGACCATCTTCCGTGGGTTCCGTCGTCGTCGCGCCGGCCAGTACGAACACGATTTCCCCCTTGGGGGGCACCTGTTCGTAATACGCGGCGACCTCCTCCAGCGTTCCGCGGCGAATCTCCTCGAAATGCTTCGTGAGTTCGCGGGCCACGGCGACCTGGCGGCCACTCCCGGCAATGGCAGCCAGATCACGCAGCGTGTCCACCAGCCGGTTGGGTGATTCGAAGAGGACCACGGCGTGCGGGAGGCGCGCGGCCATGGCCAAGGCGTCCTCCCGGTCCTTGCCCTTCCGCTCCGGAAACCCGAGCACCGTAAAGGGGTGCGCGGCGAGTCCACAGGCCACGAGGGCGGCGAGGGTGGCCGATGCGCCGGGAATGGGGACGACCCGGATGCCGGCGGTCACCGCGGCCTCCACGAGACGACCACCGGGGTCGCTCACGAGTGGCGTCCCGGCATCGCTGATGACCGCAATCGCCTCGCCGGCGCGCAGCCGGTCGAGCAAGCGCGGAATGGCGCTTGCCTCGTTGTGCTCGTGCAGCGCCTGGGTCGGGGTACCGATGCCGTAGCGGTCGAGCAGCGGCCGAGCGTGACGGGTGTCCTCGCAGCAGATCACGCTCGCCTGGCGCAGCACGGCCAACGCGCGAAGCGTGATGTCCCCGAGGTTCCCGATGGGAGTGCTCACCACGTGCAAAGCCCCAGGCGTGATCGCCTGGGGCCAGAGTGCACAGACCTGTTCGGTGAGCGCGCTATGGCTCAGCACGTCGCTCAGAAACAGCTCAGGCGTGTTCCTTGAACTTCGCTTCGAGCGCCGGACGCGGCACCGCGCCCACCACCTGGTCCACCAGTTTGCCGTCCTTGAAGAACAGGATGGTGGGGATCGAACGCACGTTGAACTTCGCCGCGGTGCGCTGGTTGTTGTCCACGTCGAGCTTGGCCACCTTCACCTTGCCGGCGTAGTCGACGGCGAGCTGCTCCACGATCGGGGCGATCATGCGGCACGGCGCGCACCACGTCGCCCAGAAGTCCACGACAGAAAGACCGGCCTGCTGCTCGATCTCCGCCGCGAACGTGTCGTCCTTCACTTCGACTGCGTTGGCCATCGTGTGCTCCGTGGGACGCGCGTCTCGCAACGCGTTCATCCCGCTTCAGGATTAGAATTCAGTTCCGCCACCCCGATCCAACGAGACCGACATGACCGAACCCGTTCGCCGCGGCACGCGCATCGCCCACATCGGGATCGCGGTCCGCGCCATCGACGAGCTGCTGCCCTTCATGCGTGACGTGCTGGACATGCCCGAGGTCCCCCTCGGCAACTCCGACGGCGCGACCATCGTGGGTCTCGCATCGGGCGAGTCGCTCGTGGAACTGCTCGAGGCACAAGCTGAGGACACGCCGATCGGCAAATATGTCGCCAAGCGTGGCCCCGGAATCCATCACGTCTGCTTCGCCGTGGACGACCTCGACGGCATGTTGCAGAAATGCCGCGACGCCGGTCTCCGACTCATCGACGAAACCCCACGGATCGGCGCAGAGGGGAAGCGGATCGCCTTCCTCCATCCGAGCGCGACCGGAGGGGTGCTCGTCGAACTGTCCGAATACTAGTCGGGCCGTCCCGCCACGTCACGCCTCAGCGACAGAACTCCCGCAGCTTCGTCACGTCGACGTCCTCCACGAGCCATCGGCCGCCCGGCCCGGAGACGGTGGCGATCGTCGTGGTGGCGCTCTGCGGCCCCTTGGTCAGGGTCACCACGTGCTCCTGCTTCCCCCCAGCCTGCAGCCGCGGCCGCTCTTCGGCAAAGACGAATTTGTCGTGCTGCATGAGGCACTGCATGATGACCAGTCGCTTTTCGAGCTCGTCGCGCTTGAGCTGGTCCCGGGCGAGCCCCTTGCTGTTGCCCCAGAGCCCCGACATGGCCTGCAGGTCCTGATTCCGGACCGCCGCCAGGAAGGTCTCCACGGCGCCGCGTCCCGATGCCGCGCCCAGCGTACCGGGCGCCGCGCCAGCCGAGGGCATGGCCGCGCCGGGGAGACTCGTTTCCGTGGAAACCGCCTGACGGGCACAGGCGCTCGTGAGGAGCACCCCCGCCAGCATCACCCAACCACCACGCATTCCGGACTTCCGCCGAGCGGGCACCAAGGCCTCCTTACCTTCGGTGTGAACGTGCATTGGTGTAAGCTATCATCGTGACGCGCCGGAGAGGCCTCGCGGCGACCGGGGAGTTGTGAGTTTCGAGTCGCAGCTCTCAGCTTTCGGTCTCACCTACAATACCGAATACCCCAAAGATGGCGCTCAAGTACCAGCGGTTATACGTCAACATCGATCACGTGGCCACCGTGCGGCAGGCTCGGCGCGGCAGCACCCCCGACCCGGTCGCCGCCGCCGTGCTGTGCGAGCAGGCCGGTGCCGACGGCATCACGGCCCATCTGCGTGAGGATCGCCGGCACATTCAGGACGACGACATCACCCGGCTCGCGGCCGCGGTGACGACGTTGCTCAACCTGGAGTGTGCCATAACCGACGACATGCTCCGCATCGCCGAAACACTTCGGCCCGCGCAGGTGACGCTGGTGCCCGAACGCCGGGAGGAGATCACCACGGAAGGCGGGCTCGACGTGGTGCGCCACGAGGCGGCCGTGCGCGATGCCGTAACGCGGCTGAAGCTGGCTGGGATACGCACCAGTCTGTTCATCGACCCCGACGAAGCGGCCGTACGGCTATCGCAGGCGGTGGGCGCCGATGCGATCGAGCTTCACACCGGGACGTATGCCCATCATCCGCGGACCGCCGCGCCCCTCGCGGCGCTCAAGGCGGCGTCAGCGCTCGGGGCGTCACTCGGGCTGGCGGTCCATGCCGGTCACGGGCTCTCGGTGGAAAACGTGGGCCCCGTGGCGGCCATTCCGGAGATCGAGGAGCTCAACATCGGGCACGCGATCGTCGGACGCGCCATCTTTGTGGGACTGGACGCGGCGGTGCGCGAGGTGCGCGCCGCCATGGACGAAGCCCGCGAAGCGGACATGTTCTAGGATCGCGGGTCACTCGTCTGCTGTACGTAGGCGTCACCGTTTCGTTCTGTCCGATTCCCCATCGCTCCCCCGCGCATGACGGCACCGCAGGCGCTGCTCGAATTCTTCCAGAAGGAAGCGGCAGAGTATCTCGACCAGCTCGATCACCAGCTGGTAGAGACGGGGACCCCGGACGCGGCGGCCTTCCTGACCAGTGCCCGGGCGCTCCGCGGCAGCGCGACCATGACCCGTCTCGACGGGCTCCCCGATCTCGCGAGCACGCTCGAGCGTATCGCGACTGGGCTGCGCGACGGGGAACTCCGGTGGGATCAGCGACTGCACTTCGCGGTCCGTGGGGCGCTCGACGAACTGCGTGAGCTTGTGCAGCGCGCCCCGGTGTGGGCGGAACCTGACCAACGGCGCGCCCGCATGCAGTCGGTGACGCTGGCCAGTGTCGCCGCGGGGTATCTCGCCACGTCGTCGCCGGCCGAGTCGCCGGTGCTGCAAGTGGTGCCGATTGCCAGGTTCTATCCGGACGATGGTACGCCCGCGATTCTGCAGCGGAATCCCGCGCCGGCCATCACACTCGCGCAGCGCTTCCGCAACGATATCGCCGCGGCCGCAGCAGGCGTGGCGCGCGAAGCCGAAGCCCTCGCAAGCAGTCCGGCCGGCCCGTCGCAGCTGGCGTTGGCCGACGCGGTTCGCCGGGCCCTGCTCGGCCTGGCCGACGCGGCTGACAGCTACGGCGCCGCCAGCATCTCTGGGCTCGCGACCAAGATGGCGCGTGCGCCATTGACGAGCGGGGTGGAACGCGCCGGTGTGCAGGCGGTGGCGCAGCTGCTCATGAATCGTGAACTCACCGATGCACAGCTCGCCGCGCAGGTGAAGCAGGCGAATCTCTTGTGGAGCGGCGCACCGGCCCCCGACGCGGCCATCGTGTCCATCGAAACGCTGCTGTATCGCGGCCACTCGGCCGTGGCACGCGCTCGGGAGGTGCGTGACCAGCTCAAGGTGCATTGGCAGCGGGGATCGCTTGCGCAACCCGAAGCGCATGCGCTGTTCGAGGAGTTGAGCGACCTGCTCGATCTCGCCGTCACCACCTGACCCATGAGAGGCCGACGGCGCACCCAGCAGGACCGGTGAGATGAAGCACGGGCGTACGGCGGTCGGCTTCCTGTTCAGCGCGCTGCTCTTATGGTGGACGCTCCGCGACGTCGAGTTGGACGCGGTGTGGCAGGTGCTGCGCAACGCCAACGGACTGCTGTTCGCCCTCTGCACGGTGGCGGGAACGGCGATCGTTCCCATACGCGCGAGAAAGTGGCGCCCCATTCTCGAGCCGGCGGTCGGCCGGCTGCCGTATGGCCCCCTGTGGCGCAGCACCGCCATCGGCGTGATGATGAACAACGTGTTCCCGCTGCGCGCCGGCGAGTTTGCCCGCGCGTTCGCGCTCACCCGGGAGGCGCCACAGGTGGCCATGACCACCGCGCTCGGGTCCCTCGCGGTGGACCGCATCTTCGATGCGCTCGTGGTGTTTCTTCTGATGTTCGCGGCCATGCTCGACCCGCAATTTCCCGACGGGGCCACCGTGGCAGGACGCGGCATGAGCGACGTGGCCATCGGCGGGGTGACGCTCGTGGGGACGGCTTTGATGGTGTGCTACGGGGTGGTCCTGCGCCCCGCATGGGTCACCGGGATCATCAGCGGTGTGGCGGGCCGTGTGGCACCGAAGCAGCGCGACCTCATCGTGGGGTTCGTGGAACTGGCCGTTGGGAGCCTGGCCGTCTTGCGTGACACGCGCCGGTTCGCGGCGCTCTTCGGGTGGACCATGCTGCACTGGCTCACACACGCGCTGGCTATGTACCTCGGATTTCTTGCCGTGGGCGTACACGTGCCCCTCAGTGCGGCGTTGTTCCTGCAGGGGGTCATTGCCATCGGCATCGCCGTTCCCAGCTCGCCGGGGTTCTTCGGCGTGTTCGAAGCCGCGGCGAGTGTGGGGCTGGCCGTGTACGGGGTGCCCAAGGATCTCGCGGTGAGTTGGGCACTCGGCTATCACCTGCTGAGCTTCATTCCCATCACCGTTCTTGGCGCGGTATACTTCGCGCGCATGGGGCTCAGCGTGCGCGACGTGACACAGGCGCAGCGTAGCCCCGGCACGACGTGACCTTCACCGGTGAGCCGAGAGCGTTGACGTGAGTTTCCCGCATGGCAGCGTGACGCGAACCGAACGCGCGCACGCGAAGATCAACCTGCTGCTGCGCATTCTCGCGCGCGAAGCGAGCGGGTACCACGGCATCGAGACGCTCTTTCAGCGGCTCGCCCTGCACGACCTGGTGCACATTGCGGTGAACGAGGCCCCGTGCGCGCTCACGTGCGACGGCCCCAGCATGCCCGCCGGAGGCATCGGCGCCCCGGAGCAGAACCTCGCGTGGCGCGCGGCCGCGCTCTACTGCGAGGCGGCGCACTGGTCCACCGGTTGGCAGATCGCCATCGAGAAGCACATTCCCGTGGGCGGTGGGCTCGGCGGCGGGAGCGCCGACGCCGCCGCAGTCCTGCGCGCCCTCGAGGCCCTCTGCCCCGCACCGCTTGGACTGCCACGGTTGCTCGAGCTCGCCGGTACGCTCGGCGCCGACGTGCCCTTCATGGTGCTCGATGTGCCCCTCGCCTGGGCCTGGGGACGCGGCGACCGGCTGCTACCGCTTCCCGCGCTCCCCGAGATGGCGGTGACACTCGTGGCCTTCGCGGACGGTGTGAACACCGGTGCCGCGTACGGGGCCTTCGCGCGGGCACGTGAAGCTCGCAGCGGAGGCGTCCAGGCGCACGCCTATGCGTCCGACGCGTTCACCACCTGGGAGAGCGTGTGTGCCCTGGCCGCCAACGACTTCGAGCAGGTGGTGCCATCACTGCACGCGGGCGTGGCGGCGGTCCTGCCGGCTCTCCGTGATGAGGCGCGGAGGAGAGGAGACGCGGGGACACCAGCCATAGGCATGATGAGCGGGAGCGGGGCGACGTGCTTCCTGCTGCACGCGACCGAAGTGGCGGCGGAGATCAGAGCGCCAGAGGGCGCGCGGGTCGTTTTGACCGGGACAGCGTAGCGAACGGCGTAGGGAACGGCGGGTTACTGCGTTATGACGACAGCTAGTCATGGGTCATGATTACCGCGAAAAGGTAACGGCGAACAACGACGCAGCTGCGTTGTTGTTCGCCGTTTTGGTTTCGGGGTCACCATGACCCATGACGCAGTTCATCCATGACGCAGTAACCCGCAGTTACCCCCGCAGTTACCCCCGCAGTTTCCCCCGCAGTTTACCTTCGCAGTCTCGCCACCCCGGCCTTCGGATCGTACGTACTGCCCGCTGGCAGCAGGTGCATCCTCGCGCCGCTCGCTCCGAGCACGGCGGCACTGTCGGCCGTACGCTGCGCCTCGCGCGCGTCCACAATGAGGACCGAGCTCGCGCCTTCCACGCGCCACAGCCCGCTCGGTTCGACGATGAGTGCAGTCCCTTCGTCGATGCCCACACCCAAGTGCGGAGGATTGGCGAGGACGAGACTCAGCAAACGGTTGAGCCGCTTGCGTCGCAGGAAGTGCTGGTCGACGATGGCCGTGGTGAGATAACCGAAGCCACTGTCCACGGCCACGCTGCCGCGCGAGACGCGGGTCCACGCTTCGGTGCTGTCGCGGCGCTGGCCGAGTTCATCGCCGGTGATCATGGGCGTGGAGAGTACGGCCGCACCGGCCGACGTGCCGCCGATCACGGCGCCGCGATCGAAGCGCGCGCGGATGGCTCGTTCCGTGACCGTTCCACGCAAGACGGCGGTGAGACGATTCTGATCGCCGCCGCCAAACCACACCGCCGTGGCACCATCGAGCAGGCGGGCCACGCTGTCGGTGTTGGCCTGCTCGCGCGTGACCCACACGTTGCGCGCTTGGGCGCCCATGGTACGGAAGCGCGCCGCGGACTCCTCGCCACTTTTCTCGCCCACGGCGCTGGCCATCGCGAACACCACGATGCGGGCCGTATCACCGCCGGCTCGGCGGACGAACTCCTGCACGAGCGGAATCGGCTGGGTGCCGCCACCCACGATAAACAACGTGCCCGACGTTGAACGACCGGCCACGGCTCGTGGCGCCTGTGCCTCCGACACGTGCATGGGGCACACTGAAGCGGCTGACAGGAGTATCGCTCCCGCCAGCCGCCACCTCACCATAGCAATCACTGGATTCATGGGTTCGGGTTATGGGGTTCCCCGAATTTACAGCCGTCATTGGCGCGTCGCTGTCTACCGCGACTGCACCTCGATCACCTTCCCCTTCGCCTGCGGGAGCTTGGGGAGCGTGACACGCAGAATCCCCTTGTCGAACTCCGCCTTCACGTGCTCCATGTCGACCGTGCGCGGCAGGGCGAACGACCGCTGGAACGCACCGTAAAACCGCTCCGACACGAAATAATTCTTGGCCGGGGGGGCGTCGGTACGCTCCTGCTCCTTCTCCCCCGCAATCGTAAGCACGTTGTTGTCGATCGTGATCTTCAGCGCCTTCTCTTCGATCCCCGGGAGTTCTGCGGTCAACAGCATCGCCTCGTTGGTCTCCGACACCTCCACCGCCGGCATCCATGCGCCGGTCGCCGCGGGTGCGAACGGATCCTCGAACATGCGGCGGAGATAACTGGAAAACACGTCGTCGCTCGACAGCGGGCTTGGCGTCTTTCTGGTCAGCGTGGGCATAGCATCTCCTGCACCGTCCTCGGTGCGTGATTGAGGGCCCTCAAACAGGGTGCGCTCAACCTGCCCACATGCGCCTTGGGGCGAATCGGTACATTCTCCGACCCGACGTGGGGAAGTGTCAGACACGGGCTCAGCCTTGGGGCTTCGCGGAACTGCGCAAAGAGTTATGGGTTGCCACCCAACAACACGGCGTAGCCAGCCACCCATTTACGCGGTGCAGTAAGGAGGCAACGCATAACCCCTTACGCTTCACCGCGCCGCCAAAGGCGGCGCCCGCGCCCTACGCCCGGAAGAAGTACACGTACTTCGCCACCAGCCCGCCGCGACTCGGTCTCATGAACGGAATCGGGCGATCCAGTCCGGTCTGCCATCCGCTGTTCCAAACCACGTAGAGGTCGCTGCCGGGCTTCACCGTCCAGCGCACACGGGCATTGGTGCTCGCGCGCTGTGACTGGTTGTCCCATTGCGCGAACAGCGTGGTGTTGAGCCGCGGGTTGAACGCGTAGTCGGCGCGCAAGCGCACCGTGTTGGCGGTGAAGCGCGCATTGGGGAGCGCGACATCCGAGATCTGCCCGTCGAGCGTGAGCAGCATGTGCGGCGCGCGGCGGAGTCGCACGCTGGCCGTCACGTCGCTCGAACGACCGTCGTAGAACTCGCCGGTGCTGGCTGTGAGCTGCACTTTCACGGCCCGCGGCTCTGCCCCCTGATACTGCACTTCGGTACGCGTCCACCAGTACTGCCCGGGGAGCACGCGCGCGTTGGTGAACAAGCCGAACGTCTCGTCGGGCGCATCGAAGCGACGTCGCACGCTCGCCTCCACCCGATCGCCGTTCTGGAACTGCAGGCCGAAGGGGCGCACGGAGAACGAGGCGTTGTCGAGCCCGCCGTTGATCCCCCACACGAGGTCGTAGCTGGCGAGATTGAATTCGTACCGGCGGATGTACTTGCTGCGCTTACGCGGCCGCGGCGTGAACGAGGTATTCCCGGCCACGCGATGAATGCCCCGCTGCGACACGAAGCCGAGCGCCGGATCGTACCCCGCCTCGATGCGATCGAGGCGTAGGACGATATCGGCCTTGTCGTTGGGAAAATCGAACATGAGCCGATAGTGGCCGCCCACGACACCCCCGACCGAATCGCGGCTCCAGGCAGCGTTACCCTCGACGATGAAGTTCTGGCCGCCCCGCACGATGTAGGGCAGAAAGAAATCGAGACCGCCCGCCGTACTCGCTGGCCGTCCCGTCTCACCCGCGAAGGTGCCCATGGCGCCGATGTAGCCGCGCCCCAGGAAGTCCTGCTTCACCCGCAACACCGCGTTGGTCGTCTTCTCCTCACCCGATGTACGTGCCGCCAGAAAGCCCACTTGCCGGCTGCCGGCCCGCCCTTGCATGCGCACGCCGAGCGGAATGGTGACCGGATTGCCGTTCGCGCCGAGGCCGATGCGGCGCGAGTAGAACAGCTGCGCTTCGCGCGGCCGACCGTAGTCGAAGATCGCCGCACCCTCGGTGAAGAACGGCCGTTGTTCGGGGAAGAACAGCGGGAACCGCGTGAGGTTCACCACCTGCCGGTCCACTTCGGCCTGCGCGAAGTCCGGGTTGATGGTGATGTCGGCGGTAAGGGTGTTCGTGATTGGCGCCTTGATATCGAGACCAATGTTGCCGTCGCTCCCGGCCGGCAGGAGCGTCGTGTCGCCGCGCACCGCGAAGTAGCGTCGCTCCGGCAGCCGCGATTCGCCCGACAGGTACGGACGTGCCTCCACCCGCGGACGCCGCGGCAGGCCGTCGAGATTTCCGACGATCCCCTCCTTCTCGAGGAAGCGCAGCCCTTCGGTGCGCCGCCACGCGCGCCAGAGTGTTTCCTCGTTCTTCCGCGGCATGAACCGGCGGAAGTTCATCCCCATCACGCTGTCCCCTTCGGCGTAGCGCAACGTGGCCCACGGGATGAGCATCTCGGCGAACCAGCCCTCGTTCGTGATGCTCGTGCGGACATCCCACACGCCATCCCAACTCTCGTTGCCGCGCTCGATATCGACGTGTTCACCGTCCCACATCGCCCCGTTGGCGTTCGTGCGGAAATAGAAGGCGCTGCGTTTGTCGTGCAGCCCGTCGATCCCCATGGACACGTAGTCGTCGCTCCGGAGTTCCGCGTCCCGGCGCACCTGCGAGCGCACGATGTGTGCTGCATCGGAGTCGTACAGCCACCAACCGATCGCCAGTCCGCTCGGTGTGGCCAGCAGACGCACGACCGTCCGCTCGGTGCTCGGCGCCCCCTCCACCGGATCCTTCTGCCGGAAGTCGGTGATGGAATCGGCCTGGGCCCAATCGGGCTCGGTGAACCGTCCATCGAGCTCGATGTTGCGCGACGTACGGTACGCACGGTGTTCCACGCCGTTGATCTGCAGGGCGCGCTGGGCGCGGCCGGGGGCGGCGAACACGAACAAGCCGACGGCGGCGGCCAGAATGAGACGAGAAAGGGGCATCGGAGGTATACGGCGCGGCTCAACCGATTGCTGTGGCGCCGCCTGCGGCGGCGCGGTGACGCGTAAGGAGTTATGAGTTGCCTCCGAGCTGCACTGCGTAAGGGGGGTGACTGTCTGCGCGGGGCGGTTAGGTGGCAACTCCTTACCCTTTTCGCTGTTCCGCGGCGCCGAAGGCGCCGTATGTTTCCCGTATGCCTACTGCCCTCGTCGCTCCCTCGATCGCTGATATCCGCGCCGCCAAGGCGCGCATCGCGCCGCACGCCGCGGTCACGCCCCTGCTCCGTTCGCCAGCGCTCGACGCCGTAGCGGGTGGCACGGTCCTGCTCAAAGCCGAGGTGCTGCAGCACACCGGGTCGTTCAAGCTCCGCGGCGCGCTGAATCGCCTGTTGCAGCTCAGCGACGACGAGCGCACCCGCGGCGTGGTGGCCTACAGCTCCGGGAATCACGCTCAGGCCGTGGCCTATAGCGCGACGCTCCTCGGTATGCGGTCGGTGATCGTGATGCCGAAGGATGCCCCGGCGCTCAAGATCGAGCGGACGCGCGCGTTTGGGGCCGAAGTGGTGCTCTACGACCGCTACTCCGAGGATCGCGTGGCCATCGGCGGCGCGATCGCGGCCGAACGCGGTTCCATCGTGGTGCCGCCCTTCGAGGATCCCCACATCGTGGCTGGTCAGGGCACGCTCGCCCTCGAGGCGCTCGAGCAGGCACAGGCGCTGGGGCACACCCCCGACGCGTTCCTGGTCTGCTGCGGCGGCGGTGGCCTTACGGCGGGCTGCGCGCTGGCCGCCGAGGCGATCTCGTCCGGCACCGTGGTGCACCCGTGCGAACCGGCGGAATTCGATGACACCGCGCGGTCGCTGGAGCTGGGGCATCGCGTGGCCAACGAGCCCGGCAAGCGGTCCATCTGCGACGCGATCGTCACCGATATCCCCGGCGAATTCACGTTCGGCATCAACCAGCCGCGTGTAGGTAAGGGGCTGCGGGTCACGGACGACGAAGTCCTCGCCGCGATCGCCTTTGCCGTACGCGAACTCAAGCTGGTCGTCGAGCCCGGCGGTGCGGCCGCATTGGCCGCGCTGCTCAGTGGAAAGCTCGAGACCCGCGACCGCACGACGCTCGTGGTGACCACCGGCGGCAACATCGACCCGGCGATTCTCGCCCGCGCGATCGGGGCGTAACGTCGCATGCGCGTGACCGAGGAGCGCGTCGTGTTGCGGCGTGCCACGCCAGACGACATCGCCCCCCTCAATGCGCTCATTGACGCGAGCGTGCGCCGTCTCGCCCCGGGGTTCTATACGCCGCAGCAGATCGACAGCTCACTGCGGCACATGTTCGGGGTGGACACCCGTCTGGTGGACGACGGCACGTACTTCGTGATCGAAGTGGACGGTGTCCGTGCCGCATGCGGCGGCTGGAGCGGGCGCCAGACGCTCTTCGGCGGCGATCAGCACAAGGCCGATCAGCAGGCCACTGATGCTCCGGTCGATCCGGCCACCGTGGCGGCGCGCATTCGTGCGTTCTTCGTGCATCCGGACTATGCGCGCCGTGGCCTCGCGCGTCGCTTGTACGAGCACTGCGTATCCGAAGCGCACGCCGCGGGGTTTCGGGCGCTCGAGTTGATGGGCACCCTGCCTGGCGTGCCGCTGTATCGCACGTTGGGGTTCAAGACGCTGGAGAAGGTGGAGGTGATGCTGCCGGATGGGGTCGTGATTCCGTGTGAGAGGATGCGGCTGGAGCTGTGACCGCCGAAGAATCGTCCGGGAAGGTCCTCGCGTTCGACAGGGCGCATTTGGAGTAAGGCGGGTGGCAGCTTGTACGACTGAGAACCGAAAGCTGACAGCCGAAAGCTCCCCTCGAAGGTCACGCGATCTCCAGGAGAGCTTTCAGTCGTGAGCCTTCAGCTGTCGGTTTTGTCAACGCTCCCGCGCCCCACGGCATAGTATTGGGCATGACTTCCCGCCGTGATTTCCTCGCCACCGGCGGCGCTGCGCTTGGCGCCCTGGCCGTCGGTCCCCGCCTCCTCGAGGCGGTCCCCGCAAAGGGCCTTCCTGCCCCGCCGCGCCTCCCGGCGCTCTACACCGACGCGGCCACGCGCGAGCTCATGATGGAGGCGCTCGACGCCGCCAAGCGCGCCGGCGCGTCGTGGGCCGACGTGCGCATTTCGCGCAACCGCAACAACAGCGTGCAGACGCGCGAGAAGCAGGTCACCGACGTCGTGGATGTGGACACGATGGGGTGCGGCGTGCGCGTGCTGGTCGACGGCTGCTGGGGCTTTGCCGCCACACAGGAGCTGAGCAAGACCGGCGTGGGGCTCGCGGCGCAGGAAGCCGTGGCCATCGCCAAGGCCAACCGCCTCGCGCGCGACCGCCGCGTGGAGCTCGCCCCGGCCCCCGCGCAGGTGGACAAGACGTGGCGCTCAGCGTACACGATCGATCCGTTCACCATCCCTATCGAAGAGAAGGCCGACCTGCTGCTGCGCGCCAACGCCGCCGCACTCACCGTGCCGACAGTGCGCTTCGTGAACAGCGGGTTGTCGTTCGTGAAGGAAGAGCGCAACTACGCCAACACCGACGGTACGGTCACCACGCAGGATTACGTGCGCAGCTGGGTCACGATGAGCTGCACGGCCGTAGCGCCTGACCGAAGCGGCACCGCCGTGCGTGGTCCCGAGGTGGTACAGCCCGCCGGTCGCGGCTGGGAGTACGTGCTCGAAGCCGACATCGTGAACAACGCCAAGGTGTGGGCCGGTGAAGCCGCCGAGAAGCTCACCGCCAAGCCGGTGGAACCGGGGCGCTACGATCTCATTCTCCATCCGTCGCAGCTGTTCCTCACGATTCACGAGTCCGTGGCACACGCCACCGAGCTCGATCGCGCGATGGGCTACGAAGCCAACTACGCCGGCACCTCCTTCGTGGCGCCGCCGGAGAAGGTGCTCGGCTCGCTCAAGTTCGGCTCGCCGATCATGCAGGTCATCGGCAATCGCAGCGAACCCGGCGCGCTGGCCACCATCGGCTACGACGACGACGGGGTGGTGCCCGACGACTTCCCCATCATCAAGGACGGCATCTTCGTGGACTACCAGACCAACCGCGAGCAGGCGCCGTGGTTGCGCGAGTACTATGCGAAGACCGGCAAGCCCGTGCGCTCACACGGCTGCTCGTATGCCCAGAGCTGGGCCGACGTGGCCTTCCTCCGCATGCCCAACGTGTCGCTGCAGCCCGGCGACAAGGACCTCGGCTGGGACGATCTCATCGCCGCCACCGACAAGGGCATCGCGATGATCGGCCGCGCCAGCTACTCGATTGACCAGCAGCGATACAACGCACAGTTCGGCGCCCAGCTGTGCTACGAGATCCGCAAGGGCAAGATCGTGGGCCAGGTGAAGGACGCCGCGTATCAGATGCGCACGCCGGACTTCTGGAACACGCTCGACATGCTGGGCGGCAAGAAGAGCTACATGCACGGCGGCACCTTCAACGACGGCAAGGGGCAGCCCGGCCAGAGCAACGCGGTGAGTCACGGCTGTCCGCCGGCCCGCTTCAAGAACGCGAACATCATCAACACGGGGCGCGCGCTGTGAGCGATTCATTCAACAACGACGCACCGAAGTCGCTCTTCCACATCAGCCGCGCCGCCGCCCCCACTGGCGTGCTGTCGCGCGACGAAGCGCAGTCGCTCGTGGAGCGCACCGTGAAGCTCAGCAAGGCCGACGCCGTGCGCGTGAGCGTGAACAGCAGCCGCGAGACCAATCTGCGCTTCGCCGACAACCAGCTCAGCACGAGCGGCGTGACCACCAACACGACCATCCGCGTGCAGAGCGTGTTCGGCAAGCGGAAGGCGAGTGTGGTGACCAACGACCGCAGCGACGAAGGGCTGCGTCGTGCCGTGCAGCAGTCGGAGGCCCTCGCGCGCCTCGCGCCGGAAGATCCCGAATACCTCGGCGAACTGGCCGCGCAGCAGTACGGCGCCATTGAAGCGTGGAGCGATCGCACCGCCGAGCTCACTGCCGACGATCGGGCCAAGGGGGCGCTCACGGCGCTCGCCCCGGCCCGCGCCGGCAAGGAGCTCACCGTGGCCGGCTTCATCATCTGCAACGCCAGCGCCAATGCCATCGGCACCA
>Ga0164293_10000259_pt1 | contig 39857 bp, 45 predicted proteins | sample GEODES118metaG_FD_111487 | JGI IMG/M metagenome (GOLD analysis project Ga0164293, IMG submission 111487) | Eutrophic lake water microbial communities from Lake Mendota, Wisconsin, USA - GEODES118 metaG | ecosystem: Environmental > Aquatic > Freshwater > Lake | place: USA: Lake Mendota...
CCCAGTTTGCAACTTGGGCGTAAAGAACGTGGACTTGGGTGGCATGAGGATTCCCTCGTGGGCGGTGCGACGAATCTCAGCGATTGAGACGGGGCGAATGAGCACGCCGGCCGTGTACTCGCCATTGGCAACTGCCGATCGAACCTCAGTGAAGCCGTGCTGGTAGTCGACGACGTGCTCAAGATTGCGTAAAACGTGCTCAAGTCGTGCGCTGTCCAAATCACGCACGCCCTCAAACACATTTGGTCGAGGCGTCATCCTGAGAACGGCGCCATCGCCAGTAAGCAAGGTAAGTGTTCCGCGTTGGTTCATGTCGGCCAATATCGACTCATCGACGGTGTCGATCGACTCAAGTTCAAACGATTCGCTGAGTGTGTGCTGTAGCGCTTCGAGTGAAACGTCCCGATAGAGGCGATGTATCGCGGCAACACTCAACTGTTCGTCGACAAGCTCATTGACATACGTCAGAGTGAGCTCGGCGGGGCTGTCGTACCTTCCTGTGGTCTGACGAACTTCGTCGCGATACGTTCGACTGATCGCATAGCGGTGATGCCCGTCAGCAATGAGGACGGGTTGCGCTCCGATGGCGGCGCGAATAGCGGCGATGCGGTCAGGATTGGTGACACGCTCTACCGCATGGTGGACACCGAGATCGTCGGAGTAGTCGCCGAGGGGTTCTCCAGCATCAGCAAGGAGTGCGCTAAGCCCATCAGCGAGCGACAAACCCCATACCGGCGACATGTTGGCCTGCGTGGCGCGGGTGAGCTCGAGGCGGTCAGTTTTTGCCTTTGGCGTTGTGCGCTCGTGGGGCAGGACGTCTCCCGCACCTTCGTCAACCACCTCGAGGGCGCCGAGAACACCGACGGTGGACCGCGTTCGTCCGAGCGTGTCGCGAAAGTGCATGCGGTACAGCGTGTATGACGGTGTGCTGTCTCGCTGCATGACACCCGCGGTGATCCAGGATTGCAGCAACTCGTGCGCAGCGATGTATCGGGCATTGCCCTCTTCGTTGCCAATCGGCATATCGACGTGAACAATGTTGTGCCGGTGGCGTAAACCGAGACGCTCGCGGTCCTTGTCGCTTTGCACGTCGTACGGAGGAGCGCACACGTCACTGAGCGGGATGGATTGGCTAAAGCGGAGCGCGGCAAAGGGTTCAAAACGAGGCACAATGACAGTGTGCCAGCCCCAAAGACCATTCTCTGTGACGTTGACGGGGTCATCTGGTTGTCCCGAATCCCGTTACCTGGTGCGGTGGAGGCGTTTCATCGGGTGCTGGAGGCTGGACACGAAGTCTTCTTTGTGACGAATAACTCCTATGCGACATTGGCGGACCAGGAGGCGGCCTTCGGACGCGTCGGGATCGAGGCAACGAACCGCGTACTGACCTCGTCGATGGCCGCAGCGTCACTGGTCGCCCCTGGGTCAACGGCGGTCGTGGGGGGAGGTCCTGGTGTGTTTGCTGCTCTTCGCCAACGGGGAGTTGAAGCCGTCGACATTTTGGATGCAACAGGGCTGGCGAGAGAGACGGTGAGCGAAGTGGTGGTCGGCTTCCATCGCGACTTCGATTTCGATCGTTTGCATGTGCTCTCGTCATTCGTCCGCTCGGGTGCGCGCCTCATCGGCACCAATGAGGACCCCACATACCCCACCGAAAGTGGAGTGATCCCCGGGGGCGGTTCGATCCTGGCGGCTGTGGCGACAGCGGGAGGCGCCGTCCCGATCGTTGCGGGTAAACCGCATGCACCGATGGCTGCCTTGGTTCGTGACCGGCTCGGTGGACGCGAGATGTCCGATGTGTGGATGGTGGGCGACCGACTGAGCACGGATGGGCGATTCGCGGCGATGCTGGGATGCCCGTTTGCCCATGTGCATTCCTCGGTGGAGGAATCGATTACCGACGTACGGCCCACACATGCGGTCCCATCGTTTGCGGCGTTCGTTGATTTTCTTTTAGGTGATTCGTCAGCGTGAAGCGAGTCGCTCTTCTCCGTGCATTGGTAGAGGGCGGACTGGCGCCAGATACCGAATACGCGCAACGGCTCATCGACGAACGTTGCGTAACGGTGAATGGTGCAATTGCTCTTTCGGGTGAGCGTCTGGTGGCGCCACACGACAATCTGCTCGTGCGTGTACAACCAGCGTACGTATCACGTGGCGGCGAAAAATTGGCCTACGCGCTTGAGCAATTTGGCATCTCGGTGGACGGACGTGACGCACTCGACGTGGGTGCATCCACGGGCGGCTTCACCGATTGCCTCCTCCAACGTGGCGCCCGATCGGTCGTAGCCCTCGATGCTGGTCACAATCTGTTGCACGAGCATCTGCTCCAGGACAGTCGCGTGCGCGTGTGCGATGGAGTTAACATTCGCACCCTCGAACAGCCAATCGATGGCGCGCCATTTGCCGTAATGGTGGTGGACGTGTCCTTCATCTCCTTGCGGATGATTGCCGGTGTTTTGGTCAGGCTCATCTCTGTGCACTCTGACGTAATTGCATTGGTCAAGCCGCAATTCGAATGCACCAAGATTGAGGCCGATCAGGCGGGTGGGGTGATTCGTGACCCACAGATCCATGACCGGGTGCTCCGAGAAGTCCAGGACTCCTTCACTTCAGTTGGAATACGGACCCTGGGGGTAGTGCGCTCACCCATAACCGGCCACGGCGGCAACGTGGAGTTTTTGTTGCATGCGCGCCTCGCGTAGCCAAACTGGGGTGCACGATTGGTAGTTTCAGGCGGGGAATGGTGACGGCGTGACGAAGATATTTGTGCTTGGCCATCTAATGCGCCCGGAAGTGCCGGGCCTCATCGGCGACCTCGTGCAATGGGCGGAGGGAGGTGGTCACAAGGTGTGGATGGCACCCGATGACGCAGTGGCTTTAGGGCTATCACACCTGGCGAGCGACGCGGCACCGTCGTCCGCCAACGTCGCCGTGTGTCTTGGAGGCGACGGTACGGTCTTGCGGGCCGTACAGATGATCGACGGTGCCAACGTACCCATTCTCGGCGTCAATGTCGGCACACTCGGCTATTTAACCGAAGTGGGACCACAGGACATCGTGAAGTCATTGGTTCGGTGGATGACCGGGAAAGAGGGGAAGGAATTTTCCATCGACTCGCGCATGTTGTTGCGCGTTGTCGTGCGAGCTCGAGGGGGGAGTGAGCAGCGTTCGTGGCGTGCGCTGAATGAGGCGGTGTTGGAAAAGCAAATGTCGGGACACACCATCTGGCTCGATCTGTACATCAACGATCAGGAGTTTGCGCGCTACTCGGCGGATGGCCTGATTGTGTCGACACCAACAGGCAGCACGGCCTATTCGTTATCTGCTCGCGGACCGGTGGTGTCGCCTCGCCATCGCGCAATGCTCATCACCCCTGTGTCGCCGCACATGTTGTTCGATCGCTCGCTCGTGCTGGACCCGCAAGAGTCCGTACACATTCGTGTCGTGGGATCGCGGCCGGTGGACATGGCGGTTGACGGCAGGAATGTCGCCAGCTTGGAATGTGACGATGTCGTCGAATTTGCGCCGGATGGGTCGAGTGCTCACTTCCTGCGCTTCGGTGCACCGCGCTTCCATCAAATCGTGCGCGCGAAGTTCGGTCTCGGCGACTGACGATGCTGACCGAGCTGCACATCGAAAATCTCGGTGTCATCGAGTCGGCCACCATCACACTCGACTCCGGACTGGTGGCACTAACCGGCGAGACGGGAGCCGGCAAGACGATGATCGTCGAGGCAATCGGGCTCTTGTTAGGAGGTCGTGCCGACGCTGGTGTAGTGCGTCCTGGTGCGGATGAAGCCCGTATCGAGGGCCGTTTCATTGACCAATCTGGCGAGCGGATTTTGACCCGTGTGGTCCCTGCAGATGGTCGATCTCGCGCCTACGTGAACGGGAGGATGGCTACGGTGGCGCAACTCTCCGAGTTGGGGGCCGGTCTTGTCGACATCCACGGCCAACATGCGCACCAAAGCTTGCTGAGCGCATCGGACCAGCGTGATGCGTTGGACGAGTACGCAGAGATCGACCTGACTGACTTGCATGTCGCTCGCGACCGGCTGACTGAGATTGATGCGATCCTCGCCACGCTCGGGGGAGACGAACGAGCCAGGGCACGCGAGATCGACCTGCTTCGATTCCAGGTCGGGGAGATCGACGATGCCGGCATTCGAGGGGGCGATGAGGAACGTGAGTTGGAAGAGCTTGAGGACGTGTTGGCGGATGCGACGCACATTCGCGAATCTGCGTGGACGGCCGTCTCGCTTCTGAGTGAAGATGGGGGCGCAATCGATCAGGTCGGATCGGCCGTGTCCGGCCTTGGTTCGTCGTCGTTGTTTGCAGGACTTATCGATCGTCTGCGCAATGCCCAACAGGAGATTGCCGATGTCGCACATGAAATTCGTGGCGTCGCAGAGAGTACGGAGGAAGACCCCAGCCGACTTGCCGAGGTGCGGGCTCGTCGCCAATTACTCCTCGACCTGCGTCGCAAGTATGGCGAATCGCTCGACGAGGTCGTGCGGTACGGCGCTGCAACTCGGGCGCGACTCGCCGAGTTGGAAGGGTTCGAAGCCCGCGCCTTGACGTTGGAGCACGAGCGTGCGGAGGCGATGGCAGAACTTGCGCGCGCCCAGGCCGAGGTGTCGCGGGTGCGACGGGCAGCAGCCCCCGGGTTGGCTTCGGCCGTTCAAGCCCATCTCCGTCGTCTGGCCATGCCCCACGCCGTGCTCTCCATCGATGTGCAAGGCGATGCGGGGGAGGCGGTGTCGTTGCAGTTGTCGGCGAACCCGGGAGCGCCACCACAACCGCTCGCCAGGATTGCCTCGGGAGGCGAGTTGGCGCGGACAATGCTGGCGCTGCGCCTGGTGTTGTCCTCGGGCCCACCGACGGCGGTGTTCGACGAGGTGGATGCCGGGATCGGCGGAGAAGCGGCTGTCGCGGTCGCCGATGCCTTGCGCGAGATCGCCGGACATCGTCAAGTCATCGTGGTGACGCACTTGCCCCAGGTCGCGGCGTTGGCGGGGGAGCATCTGCTGGTGTCCAAGTCCGTCGTTGGCTCGGTGACCCGGGCGAGTGTTGCGGCCCTTGCCGAGGAGGAGCGGGTGCGGGAGGTGGCGCGGATGCTTTCCGGAGGAATAGCCGAGTCCGCTGCACTCGACCACGCCCGTGAGTTGCTGAAGGCCGTGCGCGGTCGCCCAAAGTCCCGTCGCTAGCCGACGGCGTTGTATGCTGACATTCCGTCGTGAGGTGAACGGCAACGAGCCAGGGTGACGGGAGACGAGATGCCAAAGCACGTGTTTGTGACGGGCGGTGTGGCGAGCTCTCTCGGCAAGGGTCTGACTGCATCCTCTCTGGGACGTTTGCTCAAGATGCGTGGCCTGCGTGTCACCATGCAAAAACTTGATCCCTACATCAATGTCGATCCGGGAACAATGAACCCGTTTGAACACGGTGAAGTGTTCGTGACCGATGATGGCGGCGAAACAGATCTTGATTTAGGCCACTACGAGCGCTTTATCGACGAGAATCTCACGCGTTTATCGAATGCCACGACTGGAAGTATTTATCAGGCCGTTCTCGCTGCAGAGCGACGCGGCGATTACCTCGGGCGCACGGTGCAGGTCATTCCCCATGTGACTGACGAAATCAAGCGTCGGATTCAGCGTCTTGCTACCGAAGACGTCGATGTGGTGATCACCGAGGTGGGCGGCACCGTCGGCGACATTGAGATTCTTCCATTTCTAGAAGCTATTCGACAGTTCCGCAACGAAGTCGGCCGTGACAATGTCTGTTACGTCCACGTCACGCTGGTGCCGTTTATTGGCCCGAGCGGCGAACAGAAGACGAAGCCAACACAACATTCGGTCACCGAATTGCGATCACGTGGAATTCAGCCGGATGTCATTGTGTGCCGAAGCGACGAACCGATTAGCGATCAACTGAAACGCAAGATTTCGAATCAGTGCGACGTCGATCATCGCAGCGTTATCAATGCGGCCGATGTGCGGAACATCTATGAGCTCCCGCTCATCTTGCATGAGGAGGGCTTGGACACGCGAATCTGTGACGTGTTGCGGATCGAAGCCGATATTGATTTGCGTCCGTGGCGCGAATTGGTGGCGCGCGTCGAGGCCTCAACCGCACCAGTACGTGTCGGCTTGATCGGCAAATACGTCGAATTGCAGGACGCCTACCTTTCCGTTGTTGAGAGTTTGAAACATGCCGGTTTTCATCACGGGGCCAAAGTCGAGATCGTCTGGGTCCAGGCCGAAGACGTTGAAGGTCTGTTGGCCGAGGGCCGTCTGTCTGGCCTAGATGGCATTGTGATCCCGGGCGGGTTCGGCACGCGTGGCGTGGAAGGCAAGATTCGCGCTGCCGAGTTCGCTCGCATGGAGTCCGTACCGTGCCTTGGGCTTTGTCTCGGTATGCAGGTGATGACTATTGAGTTCGCCCGCAACGTATTGGGATTAGCCGACGCGAATTCGACGGAATTTGATCAAAGCACTCAGCACCCCGTGATCGACTTGATGCTTGACCAACGCGAGGTAACTGACATGGGCGGCACGATGCGATTAGGTGCCTACTACGCAGTATTGGAGCCAGGTTCGAAAGTCGCGGCTGCATATGGTGAACCAGTTGTCAGCGAGCGTCACCGGCACCGTTACGAATTTAACTCAACATATCGTTCACGTTTTGAGGAACGCGGGTTTCTGTGCAGTGGCACTTCGCCTGATAAGCGGCTCGTGGAGTTCATTGAGCTCCGTGATCACCCGTTCTGGCTGGGCACGCAGGCTCATCCAGAGTTCAAGAGCCGGCCGGATCGTCCGCATCCACTGTTTCGCGACTTCATTGGTGCAGCGTTGCGTCGGCGGGGTATGTCCGCGGTAGCCGATGCGAAGGCACCATCTACGACGCACGCTCGCTGACGGCGTGGGCGCATTTGAGCCCGGCCTGCTTGCGGAGCTTCATCGTTGGGGTGTCTGGTCGCTTGTTGCGCAGCAGTTTCATGATCCAGACGGTGAACCATTTGAGCGCACCTTTGTACGTTCGCCCGGCGTTGTGGCGGTTGTGCCGCTCCTCGAAACTGCCCAGGGCAAGCACATCGTGATGGTGCGTCAGTATCGGCCAGCCTTGGACACGGTGTTGTGGGAGATTCCAGCGGGTATGCGTGACGTTCCCGGCGAACCTTTGGTAGATGCGGCACGGCGCGAACTGGCTGAAGAAACGGGCTACAGCGGGGGGACCTGGGAAACACTGGGGAGTATCGCCCAGTCGCCGGGTATGAGCAATTCAATCGTGCACCTGTTTCTCGCTCGCGGCGTGATACCCGGTCGTGCTGCTCCGCAAGGGCCCGAAGAACGTCGCATGAGCGTGCACGTTGTGCCGTTAACGGAGGCGGTCTCAATGGTCGAACGCGGGGAGGTCATCAATGCGATCGCCGTGGTAGGGATACTTCGGGCGGCTCGCCTGCCATGACCACGGGCTTGAGCGAGGTCGATTCTTTTCTCGCGTGGTTGAGCGTTGAGCAAGGACGGTCCAGCCGCACCATTGAGGCCTATCGACGGGATTTGTCCTTGTATGTTGAGTACTTGCGATCAGTGCATGGTGACGTAGCGTCGGCGACGTCGTCCCAGATTGATGGATTCGTTGGTCACTTGCGGCAGCAAGGTCGCGCGCCGAAATCGGTTGCCCGTCATTTGGCAGCAGTGCGGATGATGCATCGATATCTGGTCGCTGAAGGAATGCGAAGTGATAATCCGGCGACACTTACCGAAGGCGTGCGGATTCCCAAGGGTCTTCCGAAGGCTCTCTCTGTGGATGATGTCAACCGTTTGCTGGAGTCGGTTTCGGGGGTTGATTCACTAGCCATTCGCGACCAGGCATTGTTGGAGTTCTTGTACGGAACAGGTGCCCGAATTTCCGAGGCCTGTGGACTTTCACTTGCCGATCTCGATATGCAGTCCTCACTCGTGCGGCTCTTTGGCAAGGGGTCCAAAGAACGAATAGTGCCATTCGGCAGACAGGCCCACATGGCGCTAACGCGTTGGTTGGGCCCGGGGGGCAGAGAACGTGTCGTCCCTCAGTCATGGGCGAAACGGTCAGATGCCGAGGCGGTGTTCTTGGGCACGCGAGGCACACGACTCTCGCGTCAGGCGGCATGGGGGATTGTGCGAAAGTATGCAACTCGGGCGGGAATCACCGGTCATCTTTCGCCGCACGTCCTTCGTCATTCGTGTGCGACTCACATGCTCGTCAACGGTGCCGACCTGCGTATTGTGCAGGAACTTCTCGGTCATGCGTCGGTATCAACAACGCAGATTTATACCAAAGTTGACGACGAGGTGTTGTTCGAGATGTATCGGGAAGCGCATCCGCGGGCTAAGGGGTGATCGTGGCGACGGTGGCTCATTTGTTGAAGCGGTGGGCAGGATCACTGAATCGTCGTCCAATTCCAGAGGATCAGCGCGCGGTGGTATCTACGTTGTTGACACCTGGCGAGTATGGACTTTGGCAAGCAATGCGCATAGAGGATCGTCGGCATTCCTTGATTGTGTATAGGCGATATCGCTCGCTACGACCCTTAGGCGCGCGTGCCGAGTATGCGGCCGCACTGTTACATGATGTCGGAAAGGTCGCGGCCGATATCGGCACGTTTGCTCGCGTGTTGGCCACGCTTGTCGGTCCGCGCGGTGCGCGCTTTCGCGCATATCACGATCACGAGGCGCTGGGAAGTGCAATGGCGGAGGACATTCATGCTGATCCGCTCACCGTCGCCATGATTCGCGGTGATGGTCCCGCGGAGTTGATGGACGCGCTGGCTCGCGCGGATATGTATTAGGCGTCAATGGGAAGAAGCCCGATGGCCTTGTACGCCCGGGAAAGTGTTGTTGCGGCAACGGAGCGAGCCCGTGTTGCACCGATGCGCAACAACCGACTGAGTTCGCCTGGATCACCCATGAGTTCCTGGTAACGACGTTGGATGGGGGTAACTACCGCTATTACCGCTTCACCAGCATCGTTCTTTAGCGCTCCGTACTGGGAATAGTGGGCCGCCAGAAGTTGCGGATCACCGCCTGTGCAGGCTGCCAAAATGTCAAGCAGATTGCTGATTCCAGGTTTCGTGTCTCGGTCATATCGAACTTCGTTGTCGCTATCGGTGACAGCTCGCTTGAACTTTTTCGCAATCGAAGAGGGATCTTCCATCACAAAGATGATCCCCGCCTCACCGTCGGCGGATTTCGACATCTTGTTTTCGGGGTGCTGCAGATCCATGACCCGCGCGCCGAGCGCAGGCGTCACGGCTCGCGGAACGACGAAGGTATCACCGAAGCGACCGTTGAAGCGCAGAGCGATGTCTCTGGTGATCTCAATGTGTTGACGCTGATCGTCACCCACTGGCACTTCGTTTGCGTCGTATAGCAAGATATCGGCGGCTTGAAGGGCGGGATACGTAAAGAGCCCCGCGGATACAAAGTCCGCCTCCTTCTTCGCCGACTTGTCCTTGAACTGCGTCATACGGCTGAGTTCGCCATAACTGACGGTGCACTCCATTACCCAGCCCAGTTGGTTGTGTTCAGGCACGTGGCTCTGCACAAAAATTGTCGCAACTTCCGGATCGAGCCCAACGGCGAAAAGGGTGGCGGCGAGCTCGAGTGTCCGTTGGCCCAACACATCGGGGGTGTCCGTCACAGTAAGTGCGTGGAGGTCCACAATTCCGTGGTAGACGTCAGCCTGGTGTTGCCCACTGACCCAGTTCCGTAACGCTCCAAGGTAGTTGCCGAGGTGCACGTCGCCGGTGGGTTGAATGCAGGACAAGACCCGAGGCACGTTCCAACGCTAGTTGAAACTGCACGCGCAAGGCCCGTCAAGTACTGTTTCAGCCATGACGTATGCGGTGAATACCCCCGTGTTCGACGGACCCTTCGACCTATTGCTCCACCTCATTCTGAAAGAAGAGGTCGATATTCACGAGGTGTCCTTAACGACAATTGTTGAGGCCTACCTGCAGGAAATAACGCGTATGGAAACACTCGATCTCGATGTCGCGACCGAGTTCCTGTTGATTGCCGCGACACTCGTGGAACTGAAGACCAGGAGACTGCTGCCGGGCAAGGATCCCCTTGATCTGGATGAGGAATTGGCCCTGTGGGAGGAACGCGATCTGCTGCTTTCGCGTCTACTCGATTGCAAGACGTTTAAGGACGTGGCGGTGAGTTTTGCCGACCTGCTCGAGCGGGCGGGACACAGTTTTCCCCGCCGATGTGGTCCAGATGAACGCTTTGCCGGTCTCATGCCGGACATGTTGGATGGGGTAACGCCGTTGCGATTGCAGCGAGCCTTTTTCCGGGCTACGCGGCCCAAGGCGCCTGATGCTATCGATCTCTATCATGTCGCTCCTTTGCGCACGAGCGTTGCTGATGCGTTGGTCGAGCTGATCGAAATTTTGCCTGGCGCAGGTCGAACGACGTTTCGTAGCCTCACCGAGGCGATTGTGGAGCGAGTCGACGTGGTGGTTCGATTTCTCGCTCTGCTGGAACTGTTTAAGCAGGGCCGGGTCGATCTTGCACAACACGATCGCTTTGGTGACATTGAGGTGGAGTGGACGGGCGGTGTCGATCGCGGCTTCGAGTCAGTGTTGGTAATTGATGACTACGAGGGGTGACGGATGAACGAAGACGGAGTTCGCGGCGATGAGGTAAGCACGGAATCGGTGCGTGCAATTGAAGGAATTCTGATGGTTGCCATGGAGCCAGTGGAGGTGGGGTTGTTGGCGCAGCTCTTGGAGTTGCCCGCAGAGTTGGTGGAAGAGGTCTGCGATCGTCTTTCGATTGCCTACGAAGAAGCTGGTCATGGCTTTCAGCTTTGTCGTGTCGCTGGTGGGTATCGATTGCAGAGCCATCCGGATGTGTCGCCTTATGTTGAGCGTTTTGTGTTGGATGCGCAGCAAGGAAAGATTTCCTCGGCAGCACTCGAGACGTTGGCGATCATCGCCTACAAACAACCCATCAGCCGCGCTCAGGTCGCTTCGATCCGTGGCGTCGATCCGGATGCCGTGATGCGCACCTTGCAAGCGCGCGGGTATATCGCTGAAGTCGGTCGAGACGATGGTCCGGGCCAGGCAGTGATGTTTGGCACGACGTCGTTGTTTCTCGAGCGTCTCGGCGTGATGTCGCTTCACGATCTGCCGCCTATTTCCGATTTTGTTCCGGATGCGAGTGTTGTTGAGGCGCTGGAACAGGGATTGCGTATTGCCCCGACGGCCGCTGAGGGTCCGACCGAGGAGTCGTGACAACGGAAGAAGGCGAGAGGCTGCAGAAGATCCTGTCTGTTCGCGGTTGGGGCAGCCGACGTGTCTGTGAAGACCTCATTCGGGATGGTCGCGTCACGGTAAACGGTCAAGTGGCGCAGCTCGGTCGTCGAGTTGACGTTGAACACGATGAAGTTGAGGTGGATGGAGCGCCTGTTGGGGTACGTCCCGACTACGTCTACTACCTCCTGAACAAGCCGAAGGGGGTGGTGTCGACGGCCAAGGACACCCATGATCGACAAACCGTGGTCGAGCTCGTGCCTGACACGCCACGGGTGTACCCGGTGGGGCGTTTGGACGCCGACAGCGAGGGAATGTTGTTGCTGACGAATGATGGCGTGTTGACTCATCGCCTCACTCATCCGCGCTGGGAGGTTGACAAGGAATACCTTGTGCATGTCGATGCTCCTGAGAGCGGCGTATCGGAGAGTGCCCTGAGGAAGTTGCGCAACGGTATCGAACTGGAAGACGGGCCAACGATGCCTGCCCAAGTAACACAGGTCCAGTCCGGTGTCCTGCGTTTTGTGATCCACGAGGGGCGGAATCGACAAATCAGACGGATGTGTGACGCGGTGGGCTATCCCGTCACGCGATTGGTGCGCACGCGCATCGCAACGCTCACTGATCGATCCCTTGCGCCGGGTGCGTGGCGGCATCTTTCGATCGACGAGGTGAATGCACTTGCTCAAGCGGTGTCGAAGCCGCGCAAAGATACGATTTAGCGCTGTGGCTGCAACAGTAAACGTGATCGGACTTGGTCTGATTGGTGGATCGATCGCGAGCGCCTTAACGAAGCGTGGTTGGCGCGTCTACGGAGAAGATGCAGACTCGGCAGTCACGCAGGAGGCTCTTTCGCTGGGACTCCTTGCATATTCGGGACTTGATCCTGACGCAGCAATCACTTTTGTGACCACGCCAGCGACAGCGATTCCGCCAGTTGTGCACCGAGCGCTTGCTCACACCTCAGGACTGGTAACCGATGTCGGGAGTGTCAAGGGCACGATTTGTTCGGAAGTACTCGACCCACGTTTCGTGGGCGGTCATCCGATGGCGGGGAGCGAACTGCATGGATTGAGCGGCAGTGATCCGGAGTTGTTTGTCGGTGCCACGTGGGTCCTCACGCCGACGAAAACAACATCTGACGATGCCTTTCGAGGTGTGGCGGAGGTGGTCAAGATACTGGGAGCTGAAGTGATGGTTCTCGACCCTGATCGCCATGACCATCTGGTTGCACTCGTGAGTCATTTACCGCACCTCACTGCGGCAACCATGATGGGGATTGCATCGAAAGAGTCCGAAGAGAATCTCGCTGTCCTCCGTCTCGCTGCCGGAGGATTTCGCGATATGACTCGCGTCGCTTCCGGGTCTGCTCCGATTTGGATCGACATCTGTCGCGAGAACCGTCAATCGATTGTCGGGGCTCTTGATGAAATGATCGCCGGTTTGTCACATATGCGTGAGATCGTGGATCGCGGTCGTTATGACGAGCTGCTGAGTCACTTACAACGTGCGCGTGAGGCTCGGGCGAACCTGCCGGGCAGAATTGCTGTCCTCAGCGATGTGGTCGAGGTGCGCGTGCCAATCTCGGATCGATCGGGTTCGGCTGCTGAAATCTTCGCCATCGCTGCTGAGTTGGGCGTCAACATCGCCAACTTCGAAGTCGCGCATTCGGTAGAAGGGTCTTCAGGTGTATTGGTGCTGATCGTCGAAGCGCAGGCGGCTGAGTTGTTCAGAGGCGGATTGATGGCACGTGGTTTTCGTCCCGCCGTACAGCGTTTGCAGTGATGGAAACGTTCACGGTTCCGGTCGTGCGCGGTATCGACGCAACCGCGCGAGTACCCGGTTCGAAGTCGCTAGCGAATCGCGCCTTGTTGTGCGCTGCGTTGGCGACGGGGCCCTCACGGTTGAGCGGGATGCCTGACGGAGACGATACTTCGGCGTTGATAGAGGCACTAACGCATTTGGGCGTCGGCATCGAGCGAGTTGAAACTGGCGACGATATGACTCTGTCGGTCACGCGCCCTCTTGATTGCCACGCCACGGCGGAAGTTCGTGTCAATGCCCGTCTTGCGGGAACGACCTCGCGCTTTTTGGCGGCGCTCGTCGCGCTTCGTGCTGGACCGACAATCGTGGATGGTGAGGAGCCCCTTCGACGGCGGCCGATCGGTGATCTTCTTGATGCGCTGGTCTCATTAGGGGCCGTTGTGGAGTGTCTTGACGAGCCACGGTCGCTTCCAGTTCGTATCCAACGCGGCGTCATGTCGGGTGGTGTCATCGCGCTTCCGGGTTCGGTGTCGAGCCAGTTCATCTCAGCTCTTGCCATGATTGCCCCATATCTCGATGGTGGATTGACGATCACGATCGAGGGGGAGCCGGTGTCGGAGAGTTACGTGAGCATGACGATTGACACGATGACCCACTTCGGTGTGCTCGTATCGCGTGAGGCAAATCGGCTGGTTATCCCTCCCGGCCGGTACACCGGCTGCGCAATGGCTATCGATCCTGATGCTTCAAGCGCAACCTACCCTGCGGCTGCAGCGGCTCTTGCGGGAGGCACCGTTCGTCTCGTCGGGCTTGCACGAAGCACCAAACAGCCCGACAGCGCCTTCCCTGGGCTGTTGGCGCGAATGGGGTGCAGAGTTGACACTGACGGTGACGACGTGTTGGTTGCCCGGGATCGCGAAACACCTCTGACCGGCATTTCCGTCGACATGCGCGACATGTCCGACGCGGTTCCGGCGCTTGCGGTGGTGGCAGCGTGCGCGTCCACGAAGACCGTGATCTCAGGAGTCGGCTTCATTCGCGGTAAAGAAAGCGATCGCCTTGGCGATCTTGCCCATGAACTGCGCGTGCTGGGCGCGACGGTGGAAGTGCTCGAAGACGGTCTGTCGATCGAGCCGTCGATACTTCATGGAGGGCGTGTAGGTACACATCATGACCACCGGCTCGCCATGTCTTTGGCGCTGATTGGATTACGTGTCGAGGGGGTCTCCATCGAGAATCCGGCCGTGGTGACCAAATCCTGGCCCGGCTTTTGGACCTCGCTCGAGCGCTGGACGCGCTAATGACGCCCGTACCTCCTTTTGGCCCTGGGCACCCCGAGTATTCCGTGATCATGCGACTCCACGATGCGGCGGTGGAAGAGGGGGCGGCGTGCTATCGCGATCCGCGGACGGGGTTGTCCGTAATGACTGCCGACTTCCTCGCGCGGCGAGGGTACTGCTGCGAGAGTGGGTGTCGCCACTGTCCGTACCGTCAACAACATCTGCACTAGATTCATTTCAACACACGAGGAGTAACGGTGACCGACGTACGCGAAATCATGACTTGGGATGTCTTCGGGGTGGCCAGCCGGGAGCTCGCCATACAAGTTGCTGAAAGCGGATATGAGCCCGACATCATTCTGGCCATTGCGCGGGGTGGGCTCCTGACTGCCGGTGCGTTGGGGTACGCGTTATCGGTGAAGAACACCTACACGATGAACGTTGAGTTTTATACGGGCGTAAATGAGCGCCTTGCGGTGCCGATGATTTTGCCGCCTGTCCCGAGCCTCGTTGATCTGAAGGACTCAAAGGTGTTGATTGTGGACGACGTTGCCGATACGGGCCATACGTTGAAGCACGTATTGGATTTTTGTAAAGGCCAGTTGGCGGATACGCGTCTGGCAGTGCTGTACGAGAAGTCTCAATCGATTGTGAAGTGCGACTACGTGTGGAAACACACCGACCTGTGGATCAATTTTCCATGGAGCGATAAAGAGCCTGTGGCAAAACGTGACTGGAATGTTCGCGACGCGTGAGGCTTACTGCTTGTAGGTGATTGACGGATCAAGAAACTCGTTGGTTGCCACATCGGTTGGCTCCAAATCGGGAACCTCTATTCCACGTTCACGAACAATGGGAATGATTTTGCCGAGAAAGTCGCGCACGCGGTCGTCTTCTAAGTCACCAAACGTGGCAGTGCTGCCGTTGCCGATAATCCCGAACTCACGCTGTGCCTGCACGGATGCATTCGTGTCGTTTAGCGTTTGGGTCCAGTAGCTGTCGAGTGTGGCGACAGCCGAGACAATGATGTCGTTGGCGCGGTCGGGATTGGCGATGTAGTCCAGTTGAGCTTGCTGAAGAACGGGCACGAGATCCTCAAGGCACGGCCGCAGTTCTTCGAGACGGTCGCTTCGAACGGCAAGGTTTTGGGGATATGAGTTCCATCCCATGTCGTGGATCAATACGTGATTCGTCCGAATGGAGCCAGTGTCGAGGGTTGCGTATTTGTAGGGCTCCGAAGTGAGAAATCCCTGATGGGCGACGTCTTCTGTGGCGAGCACCAAATTGCCTTGGTAGTTGGAGTCGACTTTATTCTCGTTTACGAGGCCCTGATTGATGAAGTAGCGCATCCATGTTGGTTCGCCAAAGACATATATTGCTCGTACTGCGTCGGCTACCTCGGCAAGTGTGGTGGCATCGGGATGGTCGTCTGCATTCCACAACACCACTTGAGGATTGACAGTCAGCGCATTAAAAACAGCAAGGGTGGGCGCGTCAGAGAAGCGAGAGACGGCGACGTCCGTGCCGACGTAGCCCAACATGATCGAATCGTCTTGATACATCTCTGTAACGACAGGCGATTGTAAATAGGGGCCACCAGCTCGGATTTCGATACGCCGATCGGTTGGCGTTCCATCAATCACGAGACTGCCGACTGTCGCGCCGGTGTCTTTGGAGGTAACAAAATCATCACCCATTAGGTGATAAAGGCCACCGTGTTCGGCCTGAGGAAACCAGTCGGTTTGGAATACGACGGTTTCTGGGCACGCCGCCAGAATTGTCTCCGCATCAGGGATGACATTCGTCGTCTCGGAAGTGGACGAATCGGATCCACATCCGACGAGCAACATGGTTGCGAATACGGATAGCGCGGTGCGATGCACGGAGGGCTCCTTGCTTTGGTAAGTGGTGGGTTTCGTGATTCTTATCTTGCGGGCGATTCGTCGTACCAGCGTCCGATTACCCACGTGGTGAGAAGGCCGAACAACGCAAATAGCATAAAGCCGAGAAGCGATGCAGCCATAGCGGTGATGAACATCGGTCCAGATTGATTGTTCAGGAAGAACAGGTTGATGAGCTTGCCAAGCCCAGGCTCGCCGCGGGTAAAGAAGAAGTCGCCAACGATTGCCCCAATGACGGCAAGACCTGCTGCGATCCGAAAGCCCGCGAAAATAGCGGGAGACGCTGCAGGAAACTCGAGTCGGAACAGGCGCTGGCGAGGAGTGGCTTGCATCATTGCAAAGAGATCAATCATTGCTTTCGGCACACCTCGAAAGCCAAATAGCGTGTTTGAAACAATAGGAAAGAACGTGATGATGACCGTCACGAGAACGCGAGCGCCAAAGTTGGCTCCTACGAGTTTGATGATCAGCGGGACGAGGGCAATGATGGGCGTGACTTGAAGGGCAATCAGATACGGCCACAATGCTCGCTCAAGCCATAGGCGGCGTGACATCAGCACACCGAGCGCAACTCCCGCAAGAATGGATATGGCGAGTCCGCTGAGTGCGGTTTTTGTGGATATCAACATTGCGGTGACGAGTCGATCCCAAATCGCTGGTGACATGTCCTCGAGTAGTCGATGGGGCGGCGGGATGATCAATGGCTTATTCGTATTCGGTGCGAAGTTTCGCGGGAGTGAATAGGCAAGCCCGTACCAGGCAGCGATGAAGAGGCCAAAAACGGAAAGGGGTCCAAGATTGTGTCCCCAGCGTCGCCGCACTCCGTTCACAGTGGCTCCTCCGACTGTCTCAGTACTTCGGAGACGTGTCGACAGATGTCGATGAAGACGGGACTGAAGCGTTGCTCCCGATGGCGCGGGCGCTCGAGCGAGACCGGAATTTCGGCAATGATCGTTCCCGGCCCGCGCGATAGAACGACCACGCGGTCGGCAAGAAACACCGCTTCACTCACGGAATGAGTGACAAACGCGGCCGAGAAGTGTTGCTGCTGATGAATGTTGAGCAGCATCTCATTTAGTGCCTCGCGCTTGATCTCGTCGACTGCAGCAAAGGGTTCGTCAAAAAGGAAAGTGGCAGGATTCGTGACGAGAGCCCGCGCGACTGACACGCGCATGCGCATTCCTCCCGACAACTGCTTCGGGAGCTTGTGCTCGTGTCCACGCAATCCCACCACGTCCAAAGCATCGCGTGCGCGTGCTGCGGAGGTATCGACATCGACACCGGCGATACGCAGGGGCAATTGCACATTTGCGATCGCAGTCAACCACGGCAGAAGCGTGGGGTCTTGAAAGACGAATGAAACATGACCTCCAGAAGTATCAACATGGCCGCGAGAGGGTTCTTGGAGGCCGGCGAGCACGCGAAGGAGCGTGGACTTGCCGCATCCGCTCGGCCCCACGATGGATACGAACTCACCTGGCTTGAGGGCTATGGCGACGTCGTGAAGTGCAACTGTTCCATCGGAGAATTCGACCTCAAGGCTGTCCGTTCTCACGTAGGCGCCAACCATTGATCACGCGACAGCAATACTTCCTTCAGGACCGACGGCTGATCAGTCATAATGCCGTCCACGTCAAGATCCAATAGGCCATTCATGGTGAGCGCATCATCAATTGTCCAGACGTGGACATGAAGGCGTAGAGAATGACACTTCTCAACAAAACGCTTAGTGACGATTTCGACAGGCCCTGTAGCGATGGGCACCTGGGCAGCGTGTGCCCGAATGCTTTCCCCCCGCGTTGGAAGCAATCGAAAGGCAGCTACTTCACGAGGTCCCATGCTCGTACACAAGCTCTGTCCATAGGCATCGCGAAGTGCATTGAGGCGTCGATCGCTAAAAGCTCCAATGCAAACGCGCTCACGAACAGCGCTGCTACGCAGCACGGTACGAAGTGGTTCTACTGCAGCATCCGATTTGCAGTCGATATTGAGGCGTGCGGTGGGAAATGCCTCAAGAATCTCGAGCAGGGTGGGAATTGGCTCCTTGCCGTCCACGCGAAAATGTCGGATGGTCTCGTAGTCGAGTGAGCCAATATGCGCCTCTACGCCGCATGTACGCGAGAGGTCGTCGTCGTGAAAAGCCATAAGTACGCCATCGCGCGTGGCGTGCACATCGGTTTCGAGATACCGGTAACCCAATGACACGGCGTGGGAGAACGCGGCGAGCGTGTTTTCGGGCGACTCGCATGCTCCGCCGCGGTGGGCAAACGGGATCGGTCCGTGATGAACGAGATAGGGGTGCACGCGCGTCAGATCTGGCGGCCTAGTCGAGCCCAGTACTCGTCTTTCAGCAATCGCTTATACAACTTGCCAGTGGGGTGGCGGGGAAGATCGGGGCGGAAGTCAACAGTCCTCGGGCACTTGATGTCGGCTAGCGAACGCTTACAGAATTCGATCAATTCACGCTCGAGTTGACGTGCATCAGCTTCATCAATAGGCATCACGGCTGGCTGCACGACCGCCTTCACCTCTTCGCCGAATTCCTCGTGGGGGATGCCAAATACGGCAACGTCGTGAACGGCTGGATGGTTAATCAAGACGTTTTCCGCCTCTTGCGGGTACACGTTGACGCCGCCGGTAATGATCATGAACGCCTTGCGGTCGGTCAGGAACAGATACTTGTCTTCGTCGACGTATCCGATATCTCCAAGTGTTGTCCAGCCGCGTCCCTGAGGGTCTTGTGACGCCTTCGTCTTCTCGGGGTCGTTGTGGTACTCGAATCGCGCAGGAGACTCAAAGTAAATCGTTCCAGTCTCGTGGGGTCCCAACTCATTTCCGTCATCGTCGAGAACGTGCAGGATGCCACTCAAGGCCTGTCCGACTGTGCCCGGTTTCGCTATCCATTGTTCGCTGTTGCAGTAAACGAAGCCGTTGCCCTCGCTGCCCGCGTAGTACTCGTGGATTATCGGCCCAAACCATTCGATGATCTGTCGTTTGACTTCAACGGGACAAGGCGCTGCCGCATGAAAAACACATTGCAGGCTGGAGAGGCTGTAGGCCGTACGTATTGCGTCCGGCAGTTTGAGCATGCGAACGAACATCGTGGGAACGGTTTGCGAATGAGTCACTGCGAAGCGTTGTACCAGTTCAAGAAATTCCTCAGGATCGAAGTGTTCCATGATGACCGCGGTGCCACCGATGCGATGCACGGTCATGATCCAACGCAGCGGGGCTGCGTGATACAGCGGCGCGGGTGACAGATAGACCATCGAGTCGGTCATCGACATGAGAAATTGGCCGAGCGTGACGAGCGGCTGGGGTGATCCGAGCGGATTCTGCGGACGACCCAAACTGACCCCTTTAGGTCGGCCCGTCGTACCGCTCGAATAGAGCATGTCCGACCCATCAACACGGTCGACGAGGGGTTCATCGATGTATTGCGCAACGAGGTGTTCGTAGGACTCGTATCCATCGATGACATCGTCGAGCATCAATCGCAGTCCTACATCGGGCATCGTCGAGCGGATTTCCGCTGCTTGATCGGCCTTGTAACGACTCGTAATAAACACTTTCGCGCCGCAATCATTGACGATGTAGCTCAATTCATCGGACGTCAAACGACTGGAACAGGCGGTGTAGATCAATCCGGCGTAGTGGCAGCCCCAGATGATCTCGAAAAAACGGGGATGATTCTCGAGGCAGAGTGCCACATGGTCGCCCACCTGCAATCCATGCGCCCGCATCATCTGGCTCACCCGATTTGCAGCTAGATCGAGTTGGGCATAGGTGTACTGGCCTGAACCGTCAGCCATTGTGACGGCAATCTTTTCCGGTGTCGACTGGGCGATGAGACCCGGGTACATGGATCAAACCGTAGTGGGAATCCAACGGGGCGATGCAGTTTGCGGCCTAGTCTCGGGGCTCGATGTCTGTGTTTGACGAATTTGCCACCCTGATGGGGGAAGCGCAGGATCCGGCCCTCGATGTCGCCTACAACCTGGTGGCGAGAGCGGTGTTGGGCGTGGAGGCCGGCACCGCAAGACTGCTGGACGATCTTGCGGCCGACGTTCGTGCTGACGACGCGCACGGCGTGATGGCGCAGCTCTTTGGCTCTGACCGATTACTCGGCGACAGCATGACGTACGACGACCCGGCCAACAGTTTTGTGCACCAAGTGGTTGAGCGGGGACGGGGTATCCCCTTGACATTGTCGGTAATCGCCATCGAGGTTGGTCGTCGGAAAGGCGTCGCATTATCGCCGATCGGAATGCCAGGGCATTTCCTCGTGGCATCAGCGACAGCGCCATCCCACTTTTTCGATCCATTTCATGGCGGGCAGGCCTTGGCCGCGGAGGGTTGCAGGGAGTTATACGAGCGCGTCACCGGGCTAGCGACGTGGAAATCGTCCTATCTCGAACCGATCAACACCCGTGGCGTCGTGCTCCGAGCCCTAAACAACCTGAAATCCTCGTATCGGCGACGGGACCGGGTGGCGGAACTGCGGAACGTGATGGCCCTGCGAGCGCGGTGCGTGGAACTCGCGGACCGTGAGGCACCTGAATTTGCTCGTTTGATGCGATCCTTGAATTAGCGATACCGATGGAAGATTTGCGAGAATGAGTCGTACACAAGGGGGTAGCGATGTCCGCAACATTGGTGTCGACAGAGGAAGAAGTACTGGGAATCGTTGATGAGTTGATCCGTCAGTTCCCACCGGCGACGACCGACCCGGTGAAATTCTTGGGCGAGCAGTTTGATCGTGGGTTGGCGTGGGTGCACTTTCCCGTTGGGCATGGCGGCCTCGGCCTCTCACCAAAATTTCAGAAGGTCATCAACGAGAAGATCCTCCGTCAAGGCGGTCCCAACTCCTACGCACGCAATCCGATCGGCTACGGCATGTGTGGGCCGACAGTTGTCGAGTGGGGTAGCGACGAGCAGAAGCGCCGGTATTTGCGGCCATTGTTTACCGGCGAAGAGATTTGGTGTCAGTTGTTCTCCGAGCCAGGTTCAGGGTCTGATTTTGCCGGTCTCTCTGCAAAGGGCGTGCGTGATGGTGACGAGTGGGTGGTCAATGGGCAGAAAGTGTGGACCACGCTGGCGCATTTGTCTCGTTGGGGGCTCCTCGTCGTGCGCACGGACGCTGAAGCGGTGAAGCATGCCGGACTAACCGCGGTGGTCGTCGATATGGAGGCCCCGGGTGTCGAGGTTCGTCCACTTCGGCAGATGACCGGCGAGGCAGAGTTCAATGAGGTGTACTTCACTGATACGCGTGTGCCGGTGTCCGAGACGCTTGGGAGTCCAGGAGACGGCTGGCGAGTCAGCTTGACCACATTGATGAACGAACGCGTCGCTATTGGCGGCGCAATACCTCAGCGTGGCTCTGGTGCTATTCGCGATGCGGTGAAATTGTGGCAATCGCGAGGAGCCGAAGACCGGACTCCTGAAGTTCGGGATCAATTGATGAAGCTATGGTCACGAGCAGAGGTGTTGCGGTTGACCAACATTCGTGCCGGGCAGGCCCGGAAGATGGGTGTGCCAGGCCCGGAAGGATCAATTGGCAAGATGGCCAGCGCTGACCTCAACAAAGACGTGTTTAACTTTTGCGTTGATCTCATGGGCGCTGAGGGGATGTTGTACGGCAGCTACGCAATGACGCGACCAACGTCGGCGATGAGTTTCGACAATGTTCCGAAGTCGTTCCTTCGCTCGCGCGCAAACAGTATTGAAGGCGGAACCACTGAAGTAATGAAGAACATCCTCGGGGAGCGCGTGCTGGGTCTTCCCGGCGACGTGCGTGTCGACCGAGACGTGCCGTGGAGCAAAGTTCCCCGAAACTGACGGTTTCTTACCCTTGGCGAAAGTGGAGCAGCACGTCACTCGCGCTGACCTGTCGATCATCGAGCGTTGAACGCAATGGATTGCCGCCCACCATGGCGGCTGCAGCTTGTTCGAGCGTGGTCTGGAGCTGACGAATGTTGCGCGGAGGAGGAAAGTATTCGTCTTCATCGGTTATCCGCACCTCTTCGACGCCGAGTCGCGGTTTGAGGGCGTCGAGGACTCCTCGCACAATTTCCTCAGGTGCGGATGCACCCGCGGTAACACCGATAGTGCCGGAAAGGTTTGGCGGTAGCTCAGCGGAGCTGTTCACTCGTAGAACTCTCGGGCACCCCACGTCACGCGCCAGCTTTTCCAAAGCGAGTGTGTTGGATGAATTGGCTGAACCGATGACGATGATCACATCACAGCGCTCAGCGATATGCATTAGTGCTGATTGACGATTTGTCGTGGCAAAACACAGGTCGCTTCTTCCCGGTGTCCATACGTCGGGATAGCGAGTCTTGACTGCGTCCGCGACTCCCATCCAGTCGCGATGCGACAAGGTGGTCTGCGCCAACAGTGCGACCGGCTCGGCGAATTGGGGGAGAGCATCCACCTCTTCGATCGATTCCACGCGTGAAATCGCAGTGGGAGCGACCGCCATGGTGCCGACTGCTTCTTCGTGGCCCTCGTGACCGACGTAGACGATCCGATATCCCTTGTTGGCGCGCACCTTGACCTCGTGATGCACCTTGGTAACGAGCGGACACACAGAGTCCACCACGTAACTACCGCGTCGTTTTGCCTCCTCGACAACTTCCGGGGCCGATCCATGTGCCGACAACATGATTGGTCGTCCTGGTGGAACGGCAGTGATGTCATCAACAAAAACGACGCCTTGTTCAATGAAGCGATCAACGACTGATTTGTTGTGCACGATCTCGTGGAAGCAATAGACCGGTGGCTGGAAGGTGCGCACCATCCAAGCGAGTGCTTTGATTGCCATCTCTACGCCTGCACAGAACCCGCGGGGGGCGGCAAGAACCACCAGGTCTACTGCCGAGTCGCCGGCATGTGCGGCGGCTTCGAGTCGAGGATCCACGCCTGAACAGTACCGAAACGGTGCAAGTGATTGCAGATTGTGCAACACGGTGTCCACGCGAATGCGATCACCGCGACTCAGTACACTGTCGCAGTGCAATCGCTTCCTGTAGTCGTGATTGTGGGTCGCCCAAACGTTGGCAAGAGCACCCTCTTCAACCGCTTTGTCGGCGGGCAGGTAGCAATCGTTGAGGATCAACCGGGAGTCACGCGAGATCGGTTTGAGCGTGAGGTGGAGTGGACCGGGAAGCGCTTCATGTTGGTGGATACGGGCGGCTGGATGCCCGAGGGAACACCCCTTGATGAGAAGGTGAGCCGACAGGTCGAGGAGGCGGCGGCGAAGGCCGATCTTGTCCTTTTTGTAGTCGATACAGGCATCGGGCTCACCGACGATGATGAACTGATTGCTGGCTGGCTCCGCCGTGTCTCGCGCCCGGTACTGCTGGTGACCAACAAAGTGGATTCTGAACGCCGCGAAAGCGATACGTGGGACTTTCTTGCATTGGGCTTCGGTGAACCCCACTCGGTGTCCGCGCTCCACGGCCGAAAATCTGGCGACTTACTCGATCTCATTCTTGAACAAATCGAAGCGGTCGACGATGATGTTGACGAAGAGCGCGAGTCGACACAGCCAAATGCGCCCAGAGTTGCAATCGTGGGTAGGCCGAACGTGGGGAAGAGCACACTCTTTAACCGACTTGTCGGCGAAGATCGGTCAATCACGCACGATATGCCAGGGACAACTCGCGATGCGATCGACACTCTTGTTGAGACACCAGATGGGAGCATCACATTTGTTGACACGGCGGGCATGCGTCGCAAAAGCCGCGTCGATGAATCCGCCGAGTATTACTCCTTTGTGCGCGCGTTGCGTGCGGTTGACGAGTCGGATGTCGCGTTGTTGGTGATCGACGCAACCGAAGGAATCACCGGACAGGACCAGCGCCTTGCCGAGCGAATTGATGCCGCTGGAAGTCCCATGATCGTGGTTTTGAACAAATGGGAGATGTTGGATACGGATGCGAAGGATCAACTCGATGCAGATGTGCGTCGCCAGCTCTACTTCATCGGAGACACTCCCGTACTCAAGATTTCAGCATTGACGGGCAAGGGAGTACATCGCCTTTTGCCGCTTATTGGAGAAAGTATTGAGGGCTACCGGAAACGTGTGGCGACTACGGACGTCAATCGTGTTATTGCTGAAGCGCAGCAACGCCAACCGGCTGGGGCCGGTGCTCGTGTGCTGTATGCGCTTCAAGGCGCATCGGATCCACCGACTTTCACGCTCTTCGTAAACCGCGAGTTACCTCAGCACTACCTTCGGTACCTTGAGCGCTGTATTCGTGAACGATTCGAATTTGGAAGTACGCCGATCAAGATGCGCGTGCGCAAGCGCACGCGGTAGGTGCGAGCATGCCGTGGTGTGAGTCTTGTTCCAAGTATCTCGCACCTCCAGCCATCACCAAGGAGGGCACGTGTCCCGTGTGCGGTCGAACGGTTGATCCGGTGCACGCCAACACGTTGGACCTCAAACAGATTGCCGGGGACGACACTGGTGTGCCGTGGCACTTCACTTTGCTGGTGGTGTTGCTTGTCGCATATCTCGGGTGGCGAGTCCTCGCACTGTTTCTGTGAGGTGACGATAGGATCGGGCGTTGCTACGGGCTGTAGCGCAGCTTGGTTAGCGCGCTTGTCTGGGGGACAAGAGGTCGTGGGTTCAAATCCCGCCAGCCCGACCATACGATGAGGCCAATGCCGGGTCTCGGAACACTGATCAATACCGTGACCGTTCTGGTGGGGGGAATACTTGGACTCCGCTTCGGTGCACGAATCCCTGAGCGTGTACGCACCTCTGTGGTGCACGTCATCGGACTTACCACGTTGGCCATTGGCATTTCTGACGTCTTAAAGACCCACAACATCGTGTTTCCTCTCGTGGGTATGGCGCTCGGCACCGTGATGGGGGAGTTGCTAAGGATCGAAGATCGTCTGTTCGGACTTGGTGAATGGTTGCGTAATCGATTCGCGCGATCCTCTGAAGCGTCAAAGTTTTCGACTGGTTTTGTCAATGCGACGATGTTGTTTTGCGTGGGACCTTTGACAATTCTCGGCGCTATTCAAGACGGCCTGGGCGTAACGCCTCAGCTCTACATCATTAAGGCTTCCCTGGATGGATTCATGTCATTGGTGTTCGCGTCGGTGTACGGAGTCGGCGCGATCTTCAGTGCGGTAAGTGTGTTCTTTGTTCAGGGAACATTGACGCTCTTCGGCTCTCAGCTTGACGCTCTGTTGAATGATCGTATGCAGATCGAGATGTTCGCGGCCGGTGGTCTGGCAGTGCTCGCTATCGGCTTGAATCTCCTCGGGCTTACCAAGATCCGTTTGGGATCGCTTCTGCCCGGGCTTGTCGTCACCCCGCTGTTGGTTGCACTGTTTGCCGACACGATGCCTCCCTGGTAGCAGAACATGTGTGGTCGTTTCGTGCGAATGGCCTCGGCGCAGGACATCGTGGACGCCTTTGGTGCGTCAGGCAACAGCGTGTCTGTGCCGCCGTCCTACAACGTGGCGCCATCGCATCCCATTCTGGCGTTACGTGAGGAGCGCGCTGGCCGCGAAGCATTTGTTCCAACGTGGGGATTTCAGGCACGTTGGAAAGGGTCCTCGTCGCTTGTGATCAATGCACGCATTGAGGGCGTTCATGAACGTCCATTATTCAGGAATTTGGTTACAACCCATCGCTGCGTTATCCCGCTGTCCGGCTATTACGAGTGGGTAAGCAACGCGGACACCCTTCGTATCCTTGGGCACCCAAGTAAGAAGGTGCCGTATTACATCACTTCATCCTCGACCGAATCGGGAAGTGCCATCACGTTGTCGGCTGCCGGCTTGTGGCGACGCGAAGGAGATATGGCATTCGCCGTCATGCTGACTACGTCCGCCGTGCAATCGATCGCAACCGTGCATGACCGAATGCCGGTTCTGCTGTTCGAAGAGCAAATCGATTCGTGGTTGTCATCGTCGGCGGCCGTTGACTGGGAGGCCCTTGCTCGCCAAGAAATACGCGATCTCGTCGCAACGCGCGTAGGGAATTCAGTTAATTCGACACGAAACGATTCGAGCGACCTCCTCATTCCGTATCGCGGCGACGAGCAAGAACGACTCTTTTAAGAGAGATGATTTGTGAGTGTGCTGGCGTGTTGAGCCAGCTCGTCGTGATTAATGTGTGTCGCTGCGCGACTGAAGTCCATGTCCTGCATCCCTCTGGCTGGTATGACGTGAAGGTGGCAGTGGGCAACCTCAAATCCGGCAATGATGAGCCCGACTCGCTCGCATGGAAACGCTGTTCGGAGCGCACGACTAACTCGTTGAGCAACGACCATGAGATGGGCGGCGACATCATGTTCGAGATCGCTCCACTGGTCAATTTCGGTCCGCGGAATGACCAAGCAGTGTCCGGGCGCAATGGGATTGATTGACATCAACACGAAACACTGGTGGTCGCGGTACGGGACATGTCCAGGAAGTTCGCCGTTGATGATGCGAGTAAACACACTTGCCATCGCTTCAAACTAGCGAGTACAGCAATGCTCTTCGGTACCATGCTGACGTGCGCATTTTGACCGTCCCCAATGCGTTCACACTGATGCGGTTGCTCCTGTTGCCGGTTTTCCTGTGGATGTTGCTTGTTGACGACAATCGAGCCGGTGCGGCCCTACTACTGGGCGTTCTCGGCATGACTGATTGGGTGGACGGATGGCTCGCGCGTGTGCTGCACCAGCGGTCCGATTTCGGGGCCGTGTTCGATCCGGTTGTGGATCGCATGTTGTTCATTGTGAGTGCAGTTGGCGTGTGGATTGATGGCGGAGTAGCGCACTGGTTTCTTGCCGCTCTGCTGTTCAGGGAGGTGGTGGTGGGCACGGCGATGTCGATAGCAACCCTTTTTGGCATGGAGCGCTTTGCGGTATCGACGCTAGGCAAGCGATACACATTCCTCCTGATGACGAGCGTGCCATTCCTGCTTTTGGGCGCGAGTGATCACCCCACGGCCCAGTTGGGCACGGTGATCGGATGGGTCCTCGGACTCCCGGGTCTCGCGCTGAGCTATGTCACTGCAATTGCCTACATACCCTCTATTCGGCTCCACCTCCGGCAGGGGAGGGCTAGGCGCAGGCTACGGTAGGGCTATGTCCTACGTGTTCTGCAATGCATGCGGACATCGCAATCCGCCAGCGTCGGCTTTTTGTTCTGCATGTGGAGCAGTGCTCGATCATCCGCAGCAACACACAATCGTCTTGCCCAAGTCGGACCCGCTGCAAGATTCTCCCGGTCCGCAAGACAATGTCAGCATTGACCTCGCGGATATTGCGCCAGGTACGGGTGTGCTGGTCATTCGTTCGGGTGATCGCGAGGGGGAGCGGTTCGTGTTGCGTGGCGAGCGTGCGGATATCGGACGCCATCCGGACAGCGCGATCTGCCTTGAAGACGTCACGGTTTCGCGCCGTCACGCCGAGATCGTGCATGAATCGGGCGATTATCGGGTGTTTGATCGGGGTTCCCTGAATGGTTCCTACATCAACCAGGAACGAGTAGACGAGGGCGCCCTGCGACATGGCGACGAACTGCAAATTGGCAAGTTTCGTATGGTGTTTTTTGACGGGCGTTGAGTCGCCGTTCCGCGTTTTACTGGCAGACTGTGGGGCGTGGTGACCGACAACAAGTCGTATCTTTCGATTGGCGAGGTGCTCGGATTACTCCTTGAGGAGTTTCCCGATATTACGATTTCGAAAATTCGGTTTCTCGAAAGTCAGGGTTTGATCGAACCAGAACGTACTGCATCAGGGTATCGAAAGTTCAGTACAGCGGAAATCGAGCGCTTGAAGTTCATTCTTCGTGAACAACGCGAGAACTATTTGCCGTTGAAAGTCATTCGTACTCGTTTGGAGGGTGACACCAGCGATGGAATGGTGCGCCCCTACGATGCAAGTGCGCCGCGCGGCATTCGCAATGTGCAGACGTCTGCTCATCATCCAGCGGCAAAGGTGGCATCTCGACCAGTACCACAGCGCCAAGTAGTCACCGACGACACCACGTCAATTAGTCGTGACGAATTACTCCAAGAAGCCCACGTGGACGAGAAAGTGCTTGTCTCAGTGGTGAGTGCGGGCCTGATTGCGCCAAAGACAGTCGGTAACGTGGAGATGTTTTCGCCTGCAGATCGCGAGATTCTCGATATCGCCGCGCGGTTTATAGAGCTCGGCATCGACGCGCGACACCTGAAGACCGTGCGTCACACGGTGGAGCGCGAAGCCGATCTGTACGAGCAGCGCATTCTGCCGTATCTTCGTCAGCGCAATCCGCAAGCACGTACCGAGGCAATCGAAATGGTCAACGAATTCGTCGATCTCGGCGAGCGCCTTCGAGCAAATTTGATGGCACGTTTGTTGCGCCAACTCGCCGAGGGCTAAGCCAACGCCTTCGGTTCGCTTGGTACAGTGCGATCGTGATGCACGAATTGGAACTTGAAGGCGTTCGGCTTGAAGTCCCCTCGAATGTGCCAGTGATGATGCTGCGCGAGGTGGAAGGTCAGCGAAGAATGCTGCCGATCTATATCGGGGGGCCGGAGGCGTCATCCATTCATTACGCACTCGAAGGCGTGATGCCTGAGCGTCCGCTCACGCATGACCTCTTGGCAAATGTCATCGGTGATCTGGGATCGGTTGTTGAACGCGTGGTGATCACCGAAGTGCGCGACCAGACCTACTACGCAGAACTGCACTTGGTAGGCGAAGGGGAGACCCAGATTGTTTCGTGTCGCCCGTCGGATGCGGTAGCGCTGGCACTTCGAACCGGATCGTCGATCTTTGCCGCGGCATCGCTGCTTGATGCGGTGGGGAAAGTTGCCCTGGAGGCGGTGGTCGAATCTGACGAGGAGATTCTCGACGATTTTCGCGACTTCATTAACAGCATTCGGCCGGAGGATTTCGGGGCGTAGGCGTCGCTCAAATAGGACCGTAGCCTTCGGGTTATGCATCTTGGCTTTAGCGGGAAACAGGCGTCCGAGATCGTCGGTATTAGTTATCGGCAATTGGATTACTGGGCGCGTACCGACTTGGTGCGTCCTACTGGGGCCGACGCGAAGGGAAGTGGCTCGCGTCGTGTGTACACCTATCGCGACTTACTTGAACTGCGCGTCATCAAGAACCTTCTCGATGCGGGTATCCGTCTCGAAAGCGTTCGTGATGTTTTCGCTTATTTGCGCGCGCATGTCGACACCGATATCGCGGCGGCACATATTGTGATCAACGGACAATCGGTAATTCTGTGCCAGGGTGACCAGCTCATCGACGTCATGAAGCGGGGACAGGGAGTCCTCAACGTGTTACCCCTGGCCGGTGTGAAGCAAGACGTTGATCGCGCAATTGAGCGCCAGCTCACGCCGGCTGCGTTACCAATGACCCAGGCGGTCTAGACGTCAGGCGTCGGGATTTGCCTTGGTAGTCGGAAAGAAGTTGGCCATGGGCGCAAAGCGCTGAGCCAGATCACTGAGGGCGCTTGCCGCATCGTTGAGCCTGCCCAAGGTCGCAAGACCTGCGGCCACCTCAGGGACCATTGACCGCAGCGGCTCCTCAAGGTCGTCGAGCAGACTGTTGAGCCGCCTGGCAGCCTGATTCACCGCCGCCAGGGTGTCAATGGCGGTGTCTGCGGCACGCAGCAGCGTTTCGAACGTCCGCGTAGCTTGGGACGCGAGATCAGTCGGAGCGACGGCGCTGAGTGCGCGAAATAAGTCGCCCCATGGATTGGCAGGCTCGTCCGGATCGGGCATGGCGTCACGGTAGTCGGCAACCACATATGTCCTGGAATGCCTGTATTTGCTGGCGATTAAACTTTACATAACTATTATTATGGGCGCCAGGAACTCGGCCGGATCGACCTACCGGGGCCCGCCGTCCAGCATCTCACTGGCGATAACCGGCCGTGCAGCCTCCAATACCCATGCCAGCGCCGATCGATAATCGCGGGTGGTCGGGTCAATATCGGGCCGCAGGTCTTCCTCCACGTCTTCGATCGCACAGGCCAAGACGTAGATACGGTCGCGGAGATCGTCAAGATGGCTCCGTGTGATGACCAGTTCGTGTTCGCTGAGATTGAGCTCACGCGACCGCTGACGCGTGACCCAGTCCCACTGGCGACATGCCTGCGAACAGAAACGCCGCGGCCTTCCGGCGCCGGTTGGCTGGCGTAGCGCAACACGGCACCAGAGACATTTCGCGCCGCGTTGAACGGGGTCTGCGCTCCCCGCTGCATGGTTGGTGGCGGTCTGTTTTGTCATGACGAAATGGTAGGCGGAATCGACCCAGCCAAACGGTGATACTGAGACGGTGCATCTTGGTCCTGTTCCCTCGCGGTGGTTGGCCAGTGACAACGCTGCTGGTGCCCATCCACTCGTGCTCGAGGCACTGATTGGCGCCAATGCGGGCCATGCGCTTGCCTATGGGGCCGATCCGATCACCTCGCGCACCGAGGAGGCCTTTCGCGCCCTTTTCGACGCTGACGTAGTGACGCGGTTCGTGTACGGCGGTACCGGTGCAAACGTGTTTGCCTTGGCCTGTATGTTGCAGAAGGCAGACGCCATTGTTTGTAGTAACTGGGCGCATATCGCAGTTGACGAAGCCGGTGCTCCCGAGCGGTTCCTCGGAGCGAAATTGATCACTATTCCGTCTCGCGACGGCAAGATTCGGCCCGACGATCTCCTCGCACTGGAGCATCTCCGTGGCAGCCAGCACCACGCTCCCCCTGGTGTGTTGTCGATTACTCAGGCAACTGAGCTTGGCACGTTGTACACGCCGTTGGAGGTGCGCGCACTCTGTGATACCGCCCATGCCATGGGCATGTCAGTGCACATGGATGGCGCGCGAATTGCGAATGCCACCGCGGCGCTGGGCGGGTCACGATCTACGCTGCGCAGTTTCACCATCGACGCTGGTGTCGATGTACTCACGTTTGGCGGCACAAAGGCGGGGGCCATATTCGGTGAAGCCGTGGTATTCCTCTCGCCGATCTTTGCTGAGCGATCGCTCAATATTCGCAAACAGACCACCCAGCTGCATTCCAAGATGCGATTCATCAGTGCGCAATACGAAGCGTTGTTAACAAACGATTTATTCATCGAGCTGGGCCGTAAGGCAAATGCGGGAGCGCAGATTCTGTTCGAACTTGTCTGCGACATTGAGTCTCTGCAACTTCACGAACCCCCGCAGGTCAACAGCCTCTTCCCCATCGTGACCCAGCCACAACGCGCGGCGCTACAAGAGTGGTCATTTTTTTGGGACTGGGATCCCGCGCGCGACCAGGTGCGGTGGATGACGGCGTGGGATGTTTCCGACTCCGATATTGCGACGTTTGCTGACGGGGTGCGCCTCGCGCACGCCAAGTAGGCGTCGCATGAACGTGGTTGACGCAGTTACGGCCATTAGGAAAGCGTGGTCGGAATACTGCGACGATCGAACAATCCTGCAACTCGACGAGACGAGTGCGCAGGTATCGACGAATCGTGTCTTTCGGTTGACACTCGACACCGGGAATCCGGTGATCGCCAAGGTGAGCAACTACGGGTCGTATTTTCTCTTCGCAGAGGATCACGACCGTCTTTTCGAATGCACGAATCTGCTTCGGCACACGCGCTGGTCTGGATTCTTAGCCAACATCTTGACGAAAGACGGTCACCCATTTCGCTGGTACGACGGGTCGTGTTGGGTGGTCTTCTACGACGATGTCGCGCGAGGCGACGCGCTTCCCAAGATCGTTTCCGAGGGTGACATCACCAACCTGGCCACTGAGATTGCTGAGTTCCATCTCGCCTGCACGGATATCGGTAGACGGTTGCCAGCGCCGTCCCACTCGATACGCAGCGATGCAGTCGCGCTGATGGACCAACTCGACATGGAAGACGCGCCGAGACGCCTGGGTCTCAGCCTCGAACATGTCCACGTGGCTCGAACCAGCGTGCACGAACTCCTCCTCCATCTTGAGCACATTGACTACGACCACTGGCCAAAGATTCCCATCCTGGTGGATTGGAATCTTGGCAACTTTTCGGTGCGGCGATCGACGTCGGGACGTTTCAGCCTGGATACCCGTTGGGACTACGACTGGTTCCGCATCGATTCACGGATGCTCGACTTCTATTTTCTTTCTCGAGTGTCGTCGGCCACGGGAGACCGAACGGAGTTCACCTACTCGCCACACACCTTTGTGGAGCCGCGTTTTGTCACGTTTCTTAGCGCATATCACCAGGTCAATCCGCTTAAACGCGAAGAGGTCGAGTTTCTTCCGTGGGCGTATCGCTTCTTTTTACTCAACTACGTCATACGCGAAGGTGCTCGCTTCTTTCAACCGCAGTTCAGTGCATCTTTTCGCGTACAAGCGACCGAGCGCTATCTCCCTATGTTGGCGAACTTTGATATCTCGCCGGCGATTCGAGCGATCTACTGACCGTTGGGATGATCGGGCAATCGTCGCATTGCAGTTGAGAAATATCGACCTTTCTTGACGTAGACCGCACTGCCGAGCTCGATCTCCTCCGACCGCGCGCGGCCTTCTTTGATCACTGCGGGTGTGCCTACCGCGAGCGCTCCGGGAGGAACGACCGTGTCATTGAGCACGACTGCATTTGCAGCAACAATGGCTCCACTACCGACATGTACACGATGCAACACGACCGCGCCCGATGAGACCTGCGCCGAATCATCGATGGTGCAGCACTCCAGGTGCACGATATGACCGATCACGCAGTCGTTTCCGACAATGGTCGGTGTATGCGGCGTGGTGTGGATGACGGTGTTGTCTTGAATGCTGGTTCGTTCGCCCACCACAATCCGCCCGTCGTCGCCACGGAGCACCGCACCTGGCCAGATTGTGGATTCAGCGCCGATCGTCACCGAGCCAATGATTACGGCCTCCGGATGCACAAATGCTGTGGGGTGGATCGTGGGCACCGCATCGCCCAACGCATAGATCGCCATGCCCAAACGGTACTCCCCCTGTGTCTGCTGTCGATTACTCCGCGAGTTCGCCGTATCTCGATATTGGGAACCATGCGCGATGCCGTTACCGTGGGCGCCCATGTCACGCCGCATCGACATCGAGTTAACCAGCCTCCTCCCCGACGGGACTTGGACATGGCGTGCAGCGGGAGCGAAGGCTCCGAAGGGCACCGTCGCTGCCGGTCTGCTTCCTGCTGATGCAGCACATGGTTCGGTGTGGAAAGTGGAAGCCGATTTCGATCTCGATGGCATCACTGTGCTGTCGGTAGTACAGACGAAGGATCGCAGTCAACGCGCGAACGTACTCGCGCTGTTGCCGAACGACTCTGATTTTGAACCCGTTACGCAAAAGCTTCGACCGAAGAGCGAGCGTGGCGGCCCCCGGCGCGGTGGACGCAAGGATGGTGAAGGTGGCGGGCGTCGACAGGATGGTCGCCCAGGACGATCGTCTGACGAACGCAAGCCAGCGCGTGAGGGTCAGCCGGCTCGGCGTCCACGATTCACCGCTCCACCCGACTTGCCCAAGCGGCCCACTGCGAAGCGCCTCAAGCCCAAGCGCGTGCATCGAACTGCAGTGTTGGCGACACTCCCCGAAGAACAGCGTGGTGTCGCCGAAAAGGCACTAGTTGGCGGCATCAAGGCGGTTCGCGATGCAGTGCAGCAGCAAAACGACCAGTTAAAAAAGGAATCGAAACCGTTGATTCCCGCAGACGGACTCATCGCCATGGCTCAAGACTTGCTGCCCAAGTTGCGTGTTGCTGACTGGCTTGACCGCGCAGAAGCCGCTAAGGCCGATCTCGATCAACTGGACCTGCGTGACTTGAGGTCCGTAGTCGTTGCCTCAGATGACCCCATGGTGGTGCGTGATGAGAGCACACGTGCACTTGCGGCCGAGTTGAAGGATGCGCTCAAACGCAAGCAGGACGAGCAGCAAGAGTTGTGGCTAGCTGATATTCGGGCCGCAATCGGTGTTGGCCGTGTTGTTCGCGCGCTGAAATTGTCGAGCGAGCCGCCGAAGGCCGGTCAGCCCTTCCCTGCCGAGCTGGGTGTGGAGCTGGCAGCCCTCGCCGCCGCGTCGCTGGTTCCCACCGATCCTCAGGACCGCTGGGTTGCTGTTCTCGAAGCGGTCGCCTTCTCTCCGGTCCGCAGCGCTGTGGCAGCGCAGGGTACGCCCGAGACCCCTTCGGCCGAACTGCTGGCCACGGTAAAGCGCCTCGCGCCCGTCATTCCACAAATCGCGAAGCAGTTTGGCATTGTGGCTGAACCCGGCGCGTCCGCTCCCCGTCCGCTGCGTCCTGCACGGGAGAAACGACCCCCAAAGCGTCAGCCTGCAGTAAAGCGTGCCCCCGATGCAGCGGTGGCAGCGAGCGCTCCATCAGCCGAAACACACGCGTCCTAATTGTTCAGTCGGTGCATCGCGTCGTAGTCTTCCGTCTATGACTGACGCCGTGTTGTACCGCACCGAAGGCAATATCGCCTTCATCACGCTGAACCGACCTGAAGCACGAAACGCCATAAATGGCGACGTGGCCCAAGGTATGGCCAATGCCGTAGCGCAGATGGAAGCCGATCCAGAAGTTCGGGTTGGTATCTTGCTCGCCAACACTGCAGGTCAGGAGCGACCAGTCTTCTGCGCTGGCGCCGACTTGAAGGCGTTGAACAGCGGAAACGCAGCAGCGCTGAATACCAAGGAGGGCGGCTTTGGGGGGTTTGTGTATCGAGAACGCCGGAAGCCGATCATCGCAGCTGTAGATGGGCTCGCGACGGCGGGCGGATGCGAATTGGTTCTGGCAACGGATCTCGTTGTTGCTTCGACGCGTTCGTCCTTCGGACTCGCCGAGGTCAAGCGCAACTTGATCGCCGGGGCTGGCGGCCTGTTTCGACTCCCCCGCGCTATCGGACGTGCAGCCGCTATGGAGATGATTCTCACGGGTGACCCGCTTGGTGCGCAGCGCGCATACGACCTCGGCATGGTCAATCGACTCGTGGACAGCGATGCCGTGGTCACCACGGCAGTGGAGTTAGCAGGCAAGATTGCCGCCTCAGCGCCCCTCGCTGTCTGGGCCTCGCGCCGTGTCGTTCTCGCCTCCGCCTATGCCTCTGACGATGCACTTATCGCCATGACAAATGAGGAATTTGGCGCCATCCTGCAGAGCGAGGACACCAAGGAAGGGCTCACCGCGTTCATCGAGAAGCGTCCGCCACGCTGGCAAGGACGTTAAGTCGAGCGTGAGGCGATGATCAGGCGGGCCTTCATGCCCTGCCGTTCATAGAGGTTCTTCGTTTCGCGATCCCCTGGCAACGACAACGCATCGATACTGTCGGCACCCTCGCGCTCTGCGTGAGCCGTCACGTAATTGAGCAAGGCGGCGCCCGCACCCAACTCACGTGCGCGAGGAGTTACATAGATTCGGGTCAACAGCGGACGTGGCTCAGCAGCACGATCGAGAATCGCGAACCCGACGATCTCCCCTTGTTCGACGACGACAAAAAATGGCATGGCACCCGACATGCTCCCAGTAGGCCAACGGTTCGCAAAAGAACCAAGCGACTCATCGAGCACTTCTACACCGCGAAACAGGCGGCCCTCCTCCGATGACGCGCGATCGAATGACTCGACGACCTCGCGGTCGGCTTGTGTGGCGAGCCGGCAGAGAAAATCAGGCGTCGACATGTCCTCGGCGACGTTCGATGGCTTCGAGCACAGCTGCGCGGTTTCGACCGCGTACCTCGGCCTCATGAAGTGCATCGAGATCAGCGATGGACAATTCATCTACTCGTGCAATCAACTCCGCCGCACTGAGCAGCGCCCAACGCTCGACTTCGGAGTGCTCATTACGCGCCAAGGATCTGCTCAACGATGAATCGACAGGGTTCCGGGCATGATCAGTCGGAGAAGGAGTCGGACTCGGTCGATAGAGCCGCGACCCAAATTGACGCACAACCATTTCGCCGATCATCCGTGCATTTCGACGATCTTGATCGAACCTACGCATCTGATCGGTGATGCGCCCGATAAGAGCCTGGGTATCGATCAGGCGGCTCATCGTCACGCCCTAAACAGCGGGCACGCGTCATCCTCGACTGGACAACCAGGCGCACTCTTGCGGACCAACAAGAAGCACTGCGTGCACTGGGTCTCATCCGGACGTCGCGGCTGCAGACGCTCAAGTCCGTCAGTCTTGTCATCAACAACGACTTCCTCGTCCTCATCTTCGAGTGGCGTCTCGTCTGCTGCCGTGAGCTTTTCCCGCAAAATAGCGTCGAGATCGGCCTCGACATCATCCTCGGTGCGCAGATCGTCGTCGTCGTCGTCTTCTTCGGTTGCGCCCTTCTTTGCAGATACTTCGGAAACGACCGCATCGACATCCTCCGACTCAAGGATGTCTTCACCGGCTAGATCATCTTCAACGAAACCCTCATCGAGTTCCAGGCCCTCCTCGTCGAGGTCTTCCCCCTCGATCTCGGGCACGCCAAGAATCTCCGATTCCATGTCCTCGTTTTCAAGCATCTCGTCGTCAGACATGCACTTCCCTTTCGGCTATTGGGGCAGGAATATAGCCGAGTCAGGCCATTGTCCGGCGAATCATTCGCCGCGGCGACGTTGTTCGGCACGACGCTCAGCATCAAGACGCTCTAACTCGGGCGCCTCAAGCGTGATATGCGTCATAGCGGCAGCGATGGCATGGTGTCCCGCCTTGTCTGCGATCAATCGGTGCATCTCGAGGGCGACACGCCGGTAGGAAGGATGTCCCTGTGGGGATGAGCGCAATTCCAACAGATGCATGGCCTCTCGAGCATTGAATTGCATGACATATCGCAAGCGATACGCCATTGCGACGGCGTAAGGAGCCTGCTGGGGGTATTCCTCACGGAGCGCCTCGTAGAGGGCCGCTGAACGTGCCATCGTGCTCGCGAACTCGTCTTCACCCCCCGCTGCAGCCACGAGCTCGGGCATGACATAGCCATGGTCGACCGTTAGGCGCTGCCATTCGATCGTCAACATGCGATGGCGCTGTAAGTCACGAAACGCGCCGTAATCACCCAACACGTCGAATCGATACCCCACACGCTCGAAGGCCCGACCAGGCCGGTGGCGACGATTCTCGCGCTTACCGACGTAGGCGGTAAGCAGCGCGGCTTTGTCCTCGATAGACATGTTTGCAACGCGCTCGAGAATCTGGGATTCGGGAAGATGGGAGTGTGCGTAGCAAATCGCGGCGATCACCTTGTTTTCGCCGTCGGGGTCAAAATCCACGAGTTCAACCTCGGGCACGTCGACAGGCGATCGATCGCCTAATAGGTCGTCCACAAGAATCGCTGTTCGATCGTGGTTGTCAGCCAGGTACGCACTCCATTTGCCACCGCGCTCTGGAATATCTACACGCCGCAGGAAGCTCGGAATCACCTTACGAAGTTCGGTAAGCATCAACTCCGCGTAATGACGGGCCTCGGGTAGAGGGTGACTACGCATGCGTAGTAGGAGTGCTTCGTAGGCCTGGCCTGAGCCATAGATACCAACATTGGACAGAGCGGCTGCAGGCAAAACGCCTCGGACCGCATCGAGAGCTTTCGCCCGAGTCGCCTGACGATAGACAAAGTCGGAATCATTGATTCCCTTGTGGACCGTCCGGCGAACGTGATCGGTGACGCGACCAACCAAGTCCGTGTATGTATCAAACATCCGATCCATATCCCCGACGTATCGCGTTCCGTATGGACCATTCAAAATTTCCAAGTCACGGAAGTATCGAAATCGACCTCCGAGACGGGCGTCGTAGTTGATGTATCGCGTGCTCTGCTCGAGATAACTCATCAGGCGTCCCCATTCGAGGACCTTGGTCAATACGTTCGACGCCTGTTCACATGCCAAGTGCACGCCGCCCAACTGCGCAACTGAGTCATCTCCGTACTCCACGAAGATCTTCTCGTACAGGCTTTCAGCATGAGACGAACCGACGCTCAGCGAGTTGGCATCGGCGTCGGGCAGGTCCTCGACGAACTCATCGAGAAAGAGGCGACGAAGGCTTTTCGGGCTCCGGCTATACCGGGCAAACAGTGCTCCCTTGACCACCTCTGGCAGATTGACCAACGCAAACACTGGGCTATCAAGATTGGTGAAATAGCGCGAGAGTATGGACGCTTCTTCGTCGGAAAAGACCTCAGGAATGTAGAGCGTCACAGCAGGCGATTCTAGAAGTTCCTCCCCGCCTAGCTGGTGATGTCCGCGGCGTCACACGTACAGCGTCACGGCGTCAGGAATGACACGTATCCGAATCGCGGTTACGGCCTGGATGCGCTCGCCATCGACGCACACCTGACGTGGCGGTCCGTCCCATGAATACGAGTCAACTTGTGTGATCGCAATGTGGGGATGAGGAAGATGGGTCCCCCATCGCATGCGGTAGCGAGCCAGAAATCGCTGACGAATAGACATCGCGTGGTTGACGGTAACGAGATCCACTCGACCGTCGTTGGGGTGTGCTCGGCTTGCAATGCGCTTGCCTCGCCAGTAGCCGGTATTAGTAAAGAGCACCCAATCGCCATGGAAAAAACCGTCACCGACCTCTATGGTGTCTAGCGCAACAACACTTGAGCGACCCTCGGCGGTGGTGAGATCCACTGCGACGATGTCGACAGGGATGCGAAGGCACGTGTCACGCTTGTGATCCTCTAGGCCAAGGAGCTGCAAGACGTGCCGATCGGTCGTAACACACGCAAATGGCGTCTTGACGGGCTGTTGAGCATGCGACTCCACCGCTCGTCCAATGGCACGTGCGGTAGAAAAGCACGGAAGCCCGTTTGGCTGCGGTACTTCCTCGCCCCACGGGTCCCCTTTGCGAATCGTCATGCGCGCCCGCCTTCGATCGTGCTCGCAAGCGCCACCACCCCACGGTAGAGACGTTCACTGGCCTGTTGGGCTTGTTCGATGTCGGCTGCGTCCACGAGAACCTTCTCGATCTGCCTCACGAGATCGATGAGTTGCTTCATGGTCCGTACAAAGTCGCCCGCACTTAGTGCATCGTCCGCCAACACGTCGTGCAAGGCTTCACCTCGACACCATTCCATAGCGAGGTCAATAAAACCGGTATCGACAGTGCGATGGCGTGGAATGTTTCGACGAGTCTCTTCCCTGCCGATTCTTTCGCTGATTCGCTCGATTTGACGTACTCGCGTGCGAAGAGTCTCGTCACGTACCCGAGACGATTCGTCGCGTTCTCGGGATCGATCTTCGTAAACAAACACACTTGCCAACCCCGCAATTCGTGGTGCATCGAGTCCACGAAAGAAGCCTGCAGCGATAGCTTCTGCGATAAGTAAATCCTGCTCGTGGAAGATGCGCGACAACAAATGCCCTTTGTTGGTGAGGGACCATTCATCCACATATCCCCATTCGGCAAGCAATTCGATGACGTTGTCAAATTGATCGGCCACGGAGAGCACGTTTCGCGTACTTCGATTCGCTAAACCGCGAAGTTCGCGTTCGATTCGATCTGCTGATCGAAGGGCTTCACGCCGAGCTTGCTGTCCGTGGGGAGATTCGGCCGCTCGATCAGCGAGGCTTAGCAATCGAGCACGCTCCTTGCTGCGCCTGTTGATACGTGCTTGCATCTCGACGATGTCGCGTCCTCCTTGAAACTGCGCA
>Ga0164293_10000260_pt1 | contig 39844 bp, 28 predicted proteins | sample GEODES118metaG_FD_111487 | JGI IMG/M metagenome (GOLD analysis project Ga0164293, IMG submission 111487) | Eutrophic lake water microbial communities from Lake Mendota, Wisconsin, USA - GEODES118 metaG | ecosystem: Environmental > Aquatic > Freshwater > Lake | place: USA: Lake Mendota...
GATCCTGAACACCGCGGTAAGCAGCGTTAATGATGGTCTCGCGGCGTACATTTTCATCAGGACTGGTAGGGTTCCATCCCAGACGGTAGCTCATGTTAGCTACTACGTAACCGCGTTGAGCGAGTTTTTTACAGAAAGCAACAGTAGCGCTGTCATCGCGGGCACCAGTAGTTCCGTTATTTACATAACGGGGCAGGAAGTTGCCGGTATGCAGGAAAATCACCAGTGGCTTTTTGGCGTCTGTATTTCCTGTTGAACTGAAAATATCCATGGTGAGATTCTCGGGGGCAGGACTGCCACCGGATAGCACCGGTAAAATGGAGATGTGGGTTGCATAATTCACGTTCTTGGTAACCTGAACGGTGTTTTCTGCATAGATGGGATCCACATACTTAATCTGCGCAAATGAAGCTACAGCCAGAAGCATTGTGGATGCTGAAAGTAATAGTTTTTTCATGTATTTGAAAGGTTTAGTTAGTTGCGAAAGTAGTTAATTTTTTGAAATTAATGAAAATTTTACGGTTCATAGGTAAGACTGATGTAGGCCATTCTACCGATTCTGGGGCCTCCATACACCTGAAATACCATGTTGTTGGTAAGGTTAGATGCGCCTATTTTCAGGGTAGATTTCCATTTGGGAATTACTTTGTTAAACTGGGCATCCAGCATCCAATATGAAGGCACATCTCCGGTAAACTGGGGTGATCCTTCAAATCGGTAACCTTCCACAAATTTGAAATTGATATTGAAGCCCACATTCTTAATGGATACCTCATTGCCCATTATGGTAAATTCTTTTTTCATGTCTGATGCACCAAACATCACATTGAACTTGTGGCGGGGTGTATTAAACGCGGGTATTAATGCATCGTTGCTGCCTCGTCTGTCAAGCACATTCCAGCTCCAGTTACCGCCCACCATAAAGCATTTGGCAAAGAAGTAGTTGGCGCCGGCCGAGAAGCCCTGTGTACTAACCACATCACGGCTGTTGGAAGCCACCCGGTAAGCTTGTGCTTTCGGGAAAGGTGAGAAGGTATCAAATGCTACATCCACAACCACCCGGTAACCAATAAAATTGGTGTAGTAGCTGAGATAATATCCGGCATCTACCATGAGTTTACCGTTAAGCAAAATTCCTTTGTACCCGATTTCACCTGTTTTTACACTTTCAGGACGAATGGGATCAACATTAAAAGGTTTAAGTGTATCACGATTCAGCGTGTTCAGGTAATCAAGAAAATTGTTAACTTCACATACATTTTTTACACCGTCTTTATTACCCAGCAGTATGGCGCGACCTACATTATAATATAGGAATTGATCTTGCAGTGTGGGGTTTCGGATGGCGCTGCTAAAACTGCCTCTCCAGGTATTGCGTTTGTCTTTGCTGTAAATGATAGAGGCAGCAGGTGAAAACAGGAAAGGAAAATTCTGGTTTTTGTCTACCCTGGCCGTAGCATTTATTTTCCAGCGGTTGCTCCACAGTCTGCGTTCAAAACCCGCATATGCTCCGGCTTCGGTATTGGTGATGCGTGCATTTCCGGTATCCAGAAAAATGGTGCCGTTTGAATTGGGTGCATACATTCTTGCGCTGAAACCGGCCGTAAATTTCCACTGCCGGAGGGTAAATCTACGTTCACCGGTAAGGTGATACAGGGCTGATTTATCAAAGAAGCGAGAACCTACAGGACCGCCTTCACGGTTGTAGCTGTAAGCTTCAGTAATTTCCTTCTTCTTGGCTTCAAATTCAGGGGTGCCGGGCACAAAACGGTCAAAATAAGGATCCGGATAGGTCAAACCTTGATAATTGGAGGCCTTGTTTGCCTGTGCGCGCGCTTCGGCATGCCATTGCAGCAATTTATCAGAATTTCTTACCATAAAATTGTCATAATCTCTTTCCCAGTTTGGGTTATATCTACCCGGTATCGGAGCGAATGTACCCAAATCATAATAACCGGGCAAACCGGTTACTTTGCCTTTAATGAAATTTATCCAATAATTCTGATAGTCTGAAAACCAGTATCCACCGGGTTTTGAATCACCCTGCATAAGAAAAGCAGTGAGTACGGCATCGTAGGTTCTTCCTGCATCTTCATTGGTGGTATAAAAACGAAGATGTCCTTTCTTACCCAACCACTCCAGCCGGTTTTGAAAAAATAAAATATTATTTAGACTATATCGGTTATCTCCCTGGTAGACAGTGGTTCCTGTGCCAAAGTTAAATCCATATTGTATTTCATTTCTGTTATTAATCTTGTAGGCCAGTACAAGGTTGGTTTTGAGGTTTCGTGTATTGTAGTCCACCAAATCCTTTTCATTGTAGCCATCCCGGTAATATGCTCCTAATCCGGGCAATATGGCTTTGGTTTGGATAGACACCTGGTCATTCGCGGCTGTGCCAAACACTTCGTCACCGTATCGGTTTACCGCATCATACCCGCCCGGGTTGCTCTTACCGGCTTTGCTGTCCAGCGTGGGGTCATAATTGTCTGCCACCCAGTCATAGGCACGCATATAGCTTAGGCCGGCTTTAAAGGCAAATACTTCCCTGCCTTTTTTGTTTTTATACGCTTTGGCGTAGCGGAGCATAATTTGTGCCAGTTCGCGCTCGCCCACTTTGATCTGTGCTGTCAGGCCCTGATGTTTCCAGGGGTCTTTGGTGGTCATGTTGATCACCCCATTGAAGGCATTGGGGCCGTAGTATGCACTGCTGGCGCCTACCACAATCTCGGTGTTGGCCACGTCCAGTTCGTTGGCCCCCAGAAAATTACCCAATGAAAAATTCAATCCGGGTGCCTGATTATCTACACCGTCAATCAGCTGTAAGCTTCTCACCGGGCTGGTGCTGTTAAAACCACGGGTATTTACGATACGGAAACCCAGACTGGCTGCTGTTACATCCACGCCGCGCAAATGGCCTAAACCCTCATAAAAGTCACTGGCCGGGGTTTCCTTGATGGCTTTGGCGTTCAGACTTTCTACGGTTACCGGGCTTTCCCGAAGCTTTTCTTTCAGGCGATTGTGGCTGATGGTGACCTGGCCTACGCCTTTTGCTACGGATTCAAGTTCAATACTGACTTCAGTAACAGCCACACTGTTTATCGTGTATGTCAATTCCTGATAATCCATGGCCGAAATCTGCAAGTTTTTAGCTCCTTTAAGGTCAATTCTGAAGTTCCCCGAGCTGTCGGTTGTGGCAGCACCGCCTCGCCAGGAGAGCGACACGGAGGGAATGCCCTGTCGGGTTTCCTTGTCAATAACCCTGCCCCCAAGTATTTGAGACCAGGCAGAAAGATTGCTAAAAACGGTCAAAAAGGAGAGTAAAAGTATTCTCATGCCGGAGGAAATAATGTTGCAATATAGGGAAGTTTGGGAAAATTCAACTTTACAAAGTCACAAGCCCCTATTGAGAGAGTTAGCCCCTATCTTTGCGTCCCTTTCATGGTCAGTAAAGACATTCTCCTTCTCGCCTGGAAAACCATGTGCACCGCAAGGGCCATGGCACGCTTATACGACGATAACCGGCCAATTACGAAATATGTGCACAGTACCAGTAAAGGGCACGAGGCCATACAATTGGCTACTGCCTGGCAACTGAAAGCGATTGATTTTGCCTATCCTTATTACAGGGATGAGAGTTTGCTGCTAGGCATTGGCTTGGAGCCCTATGAGTTAATGCTGCAATTGTTAGCTAAAGCCGATGACCCTTTCAGTGGCGGCAGAAGTTATTATGCTCATCCATCCTTAAAAAGACCGGATAAACCCAAAATACCCCATCAGAGCAGTGCTACCGGCATGCAGGTTATTCCCGCCACCGGTGCAGCCCACGGCATTAAATACCTTGAAAAACAAGGCCTGCTGAAAGGTGCTGAAAAACCCATTGTGCTCTGTTCACTGGGTGATGGAAGCGTTACGGAGGGCGAAGTGGCAGAGGCCTTTCAAATGGCCGTATTGCACCAGCTGCCAATTTTATACCTGGTTCAGGACAATGACTGGGGTATCAGTGCGAGCGGAGCTGAAATGCGCGCCATGGATGCCTTCGAATATGCGCTGGGATTCAAGGGGATGCGACGGCTTCGCATCAATGGAAGTGATTTTGTTCAATGCTACTCCGAAATGGAAAAGGCGGTGCAGTTTGTGAGGGAAAACCGAAACCCCATGCTGGTGCACGTGAAAGTACCGTTGCTGGGCCATCACACCAGTGGTGTGCGCAGTGAATGGTATCGCGATGATATGGACCAACACGAGCGATTGGACCCTTTGCCCAGGTTAAAAAGTTTACTGCTCAATCTGGGAGAAAAAGAAGAAAATTTACAGGGCATCGAAGAAGAAGCGGCAGTGCTGGCTGAGCGAGATTTTGAGCGCGCCAAGGCCGCCGCGGATCCCACCCCTGATATGCTCTATCTGCATGAGTTTGCCCCCACTCCAATTACGGAAGAATCAGGGGTGCGTGAGCCCGCAGGTAAGGAGCCCATCATCATGGTGGACGCTGCGTTGTATGCAGTGGATGAAATTTTAAAAAACCATCCTGAAGCGCTTTTATACGGCCAGGATGTAGGTAAAAGACTGGGTGGTGTATTCCGTGAAGCAGCCACCCTGGCGCAGAAATATGGCGATCACAGGGTTTTTAACACACCCATTCAGGAGGCCTATATTGTGGGAAGCACAGCCGGCATGAGCGCTGTGGGTTGCAAGCCCATTGTAGAAATACAGTTTGCCGACTACATATGGCCCGGCATTAACCAACTGGTGGAAGAGCTAAGTAAATCTTGCTACCTGAGCAATGGTAAATACCCGGTGGCATCGGTTATCAGGGTACCTACCGGTGCTTACGGTGGCGGCGGTCCATACCACAGTGGGACTGTGGAAAGCAGTCTATTGCCCATCAAAGGCATCAAAATCGCCTATCCAAGCAATGCTGCGGACATGAAAGGGTTGATGAAATCGGCCTGGTATGACCCCAACCCGGTGGTAATGTTTGAGCACAAGGGCATTTACTGGAGCAAGGTTTCCGGAACGGAAGCGGCCAAAACACCTGAGCCCGATGAGGATTATGTAATTCCTTTCGGTAAAGGGCGCGTGGCACTGGACTGCAGCAGCGAAGCCCTCAGTCGGGGTGAAACCTGTGCCGTGATTACCTACGGCATGGGTGTTTACTGGGCCATGTCCGCCGCCAAGGCATTCCCCGGCAAGATAGAGGTCATTGACCTTCGCACCCTGGCACCCTATGATGAAAAACTGGTATTTGAAACCGTAAAAAAGCATGGAAAAGTGCTGGTACTGACCGAAGAAACCCTTCGCAATTCCTTTGCAGAGGCCCTTGCCGGACGCATTGCTCAGCACTGCTTCGCTCAGCTGGATGCGCCGGTGCAGACCCTGGGCTCGGCCGATTTGCCTGCTATCCCTTTGAATATGGGACTGGAAGCTGAAATGCTGCCAAGTGCTTCCAAAGTGCAGGCGGCTTTGGAAGAATTGCTGTCGTGGTGACCCGAAACAGTCATATTTTTACGAACTTTGCAGCACCTTTATCAAGCTTGCATTACACAAATTACACGCATGTCAGAATTTACCTTACATAGCATAGAAGAGGCCATAGAAGATATACGCCGCGGCCGGGTGGTGATTGTGGTAGATGATGAAAACCGCGAGAATGAAGGCGATTTTCTGACCTCCGCACGCAATATGACCCCCGAACTGGTGAATTTTATGGCCAAAGAAGGACGGGGGCTGATCTGCGTGCCCCTTACCGAAGAGCGCTGCGAGTCGCTCAATCTGGGCATGATGGTGGGTTCTAACACAGCCACCCATGAAACCGCTTTTACCATTTCGGTAGATCTGTTGGGACAAGGCTGCACTACGGGTATCAGCGCACATGACCGTGCTAAAACCATTCAGGCGCTCATAGACCCGAGCACCAAAGCCGAAGATCTGGGAAGACCGGGGCATATTTTTCCCCTAAAGGCCAAAGCAGAAGGGGTTCTAAGGCGTGCAGGCCACACTGAGGCCGCTATTGACCTTTCCCGACTAGCCGGATTTGAACCTGCTGGCTGCATTGTTGAAATACTGAACGAAGACGGAAGCATGGCACGATTGCCCGATTTGATGGAGGTTGCCAAAAAATGGGATCTTAAAATCATCAGTATTGAAGACCTTATCCGTTACCGTCTGCAGCATGAAACCCTTATCCGTAGGGAGATTAGCGTAGATATGCCAACGCGTTTCGGCGATTTTGAGCTGGTTGCATATAAACAAAGCAATACCCATCAGGAGCATCTGGCGCTTATCAAAGGCAGCTGGGAGCCCGGAGAAGCCATTCTAACAAGGGTACACAGCAGTTGTCTTACCGGTGATATTTTCGGATCCTGCCGCTGCGATTGTGGTGAACAGTTGCAAAAAGCCATGGAAAAAATAGAAGCGGAGGGCAAAGGTGTGATTGTGTATATGAATCAGGAAGGCAGGGGTATAGGCCTGCTAAATAAACTCAAAGCATACAAACTGCAGGAGCAGGGGTTTGATACCGTAGAAGCCAACCTGCAGCTGGGCTTTAAAATGGATGAACGCGAATATGGTGTGGGAGCGCAGATACTGCGTGATTTGGGCGTGAGTAAAATGAAACTCATGAGCAATAATCCCCGCAAACGCACCGGACTGATTGGTTATGGGCTGGAAATAATTGAAAATGTACCGCTGGAAGTAGAGCCCAATCCCCATAACGCAGGATACCTGGCCACCAAGAAAAATAAAATGGGGCACACCCTCAAATAATCCATACCATGGACTTTCTTTCCATCAATCCCCAAGAGACTGCGCTTCCCCAGTTGCACCAGTATCTACTCGGCAGTGTGGGGCCAAGGCCCATTTGCTTTGCCAGCACGGTCGATATGGACGGTAAGCCGAATCTGGCACCGTTCAGCTTTTTCAATGTAGTGAGTGCCAATCCGCCTGTGTTGGTATTTGCCCCCAACAACAGCGGCCGGGATGGTACACCCAAACATACCTACCTCAACGCAAAACAAGTGCCTGAAGTGGTGGTGAACGTGGTTACCTATGGGATGGTTCAGCAAATGAATGTGGCCGCTGCACCCTGGGACCGGGGCATCAGCGAGTTTGAAAAAGCCGGCTTCACACCCATTTCTTCCGAGCTCATCAAACCCTTTCGGGTAAAAGAAAGTCCGGTGCAGATGGAATGCCGGGTGCTGGAAATAAAAGAATTTGGAACCGGTGGCGGAGCCGGAAATCTGGTGATGGCTGAGGTACTGAAAATTCACATCAATAAAGATGTAATTGGAGCAGACGGGAAAATTGACCAGACCCGCATCGATTTAGTGGGGAGAATGGGCGGTAGCTGGTATTGTCGCACCACCCCCGATTCCCTTTTTCAACTGTCACAGCCCATGCAAGCAACAATCGGCTATGACGCCTTGCCCGAAAGCGTTAGGAACAGCCGTGTGTTAAGCGCAAATGATATTGGTATGCTTGCTTCGCTTCCCGACTGGCCAGACAAGGAATTTCAGGTACAGATTCAGGAAAAATTCGGGTCTGAAAATGCAGAAGAAACTGCTAAAAAACTCATTGCTGAAGGCAGTACAGCCGAAGCACTGGCATTATTGATTCGATAGGGTAGGCGCATCAGGTAGAAAATCGTATTTTTGCAGTTTATTCAAGCTGCTGTCTCAGAATTATGTACCCTACACTCAAACAGATGAACTGGCCCGAAATTGAGGCCGAAATCCTCAAATTCTGGGAAGAGAACGGCATTTTTGAAAAAAGCATCCATGGCCGTCCTGTCGAAAAAGCATTTACCTTCTTCGAAGGCCCACCCAGCGCCAATGGAATGCCCGGTATTCACCACGTGATGGCCCGTGCCATTAAGGATATTTTTTGTCGATACAAAACCCTTCAGGGTTATCGAGTGGAACGCAAGGCGGGATGGGATACCCATGGTCTGCCCATAGAACTGCAAGTAGAAAAACGACTGGGCATCCGCAAAGAGGATATAGGCGTAAAAATTAGCGTTGAGCAATACAATGCCGAATGCCGAAAGGATGTAATGATGTTTAAGGATGTGTGGGATGACCTGACCCGTAAAATTGGCTATTGGGTTGATTTACAGGACCCTTACATAACGTACGAAAACAACTATATCGAAACCCTGTGGTACCTGATAAAGATGTTGCACGAAAAGGGTTTGCTATACAAAGGATTCACCATACAGCCCTTTTCTCCCGCCGCCGGAACCGGCCTTTCCAGCCACGAACTCAACCAGCCCGGTACCTACAAAATGGTGAAAGATACCACCATTGTGGCACAATTCAAGGAGCAGGGAACTGAACATCATTATTTTCTGGCCTGGACCACTACCCCGTGGACATTGCCCGGAAACACTGCACTCGCCGTGGGTGCACGCATAGAGTATGTGCAGATAGAAACCCTGAATCCCTACACCGGTCAGAAGCAGGTTGTTACACTGGCGCAGGCCCTTGCCGGGAAATATTTTTCTGCCGAAGGCGAAAATGCAGATTTTGCTGCCTGGAAACCGGGCGATAAAGTGTTGCCCTGGAAACGCATATCGGCTTGCATGGGTAAAGATCTTGAGGGTAGAAGTTATGAGCAGTTGATGCCATTCATGCAGCCCGAATCGGGCGATGCTTTCAAGGTGGTTTGTGCGGATTTTGTGAGCACGGAAGACGGAACCGGTATTGTGCATATAGCCCCCAGTTTTGGCGCAGACGACTTTAAAACAGCCCGTGAAAATGGTATCGGAAACTTGACTCCGGTTGACAGAAAAGGCCGTTTTATGGAAGAAATCACCGACTTTGCCGGCGAATTTGTGAAAGAGGCCTTTCTGACTGATGAAGAGAAAGAGGCAGAGCGCATTAAACAGGGTCGCGACAAATACCTGAGTGTGGATGAGCGCATTGCCATCAAATTAAAGCAGGAGAACAAGGCCTTCAAGGTTGAAAAATACGAGCATAGCTATCCCCACTGCTGGCGCACGGATAAACCCATTCTATATTATCCGCTGGAAAGTTGGTTTGTTAGGACAACAGCACTGAAAGACCGATTGGTTGAACTGAATAAAACCATCAACTGGAAGCCCAAAAGCACGGGTGAAGGCCGTTTTGGTAACTGGCTTGAAAATCTGGTGGACTGGAACCTCAGCAGAAGCCGTTATTGGGGTACACCCCTTCCAATTTGGGCCACTGAAGACGGTACAGAAACCAGATGCATTGGCAGTATCGATGAGCTGTTTAGCGAAATAGAAAAAGCCAATCAGGTGCTGGGTTTGCAGCAGTCACCGGATCGAAGTAAGCTGGATTTGCACCGACCCTATGCAGATTATATAACCCTCGTAAGTGATTCCGGTAAGCCCATGAAGCGCGAAACCGACCTTATCGATGTTTGGTTTGACAGCGGTGCTATGCCTATGGCTCAGTGGCACTGGCCGTTTGAAAACAAAGAACTCTTTGAGCGCAACGAAGTGGCCGATTTTATTGCAGAAGGTGTTGACCAGACCCGTGGATGGTTTTTTACGCTGCATGCCATAGCCGTATTATTGTTTGACCGCGTAGCATTCCGTAATGTAATTGCCAACGGCCTGGTGCTGGATAAATTCGGCAACAAAATGAGCAAGCGCCATGGCAATGCGGTTGATCCATTTACCACAGTTGCCAAGTATGGTGCTGATGCCGTTCGCTGGTATATGGTTACCAATGCACCGCCCTGGGATAACCTGAAATTTGATATTGCCGGAGTGGAAGAGGTGCAGCGTAAGTTTTTCGGTACCCTTTACAATACCTACGGTTTTTTCGCGCTGTACGCCAACATTGACAAGTTTGTGTTTGATGCGGGTAAGTCTACACCCCACCAAAATCTCCCTGAACTGGACCGTTGGATTATCAGTCGTAAAAATAGTCTGATACAAACCGTGCAGGAAGCGATGGATGACTATGATCCCACCCGTGCAGGACGCGCCATTGAATCTTTTGTATGCGATGACCTCAGCAACTGGTATGTACGTCTGGGTCGGAAGCGTTTCTGGCGCGGTGATATGAACGAAGACAAGCAGGCCGCGTATGAAACATTGTATCAGTGTTTGCTTACGGCTGCGCAGCTTATGAGTCCGCTTAGTCCGTTCTTTGCCGACTGGCTTTACAGAAGTCTGACATCAACTGAAAGAGACTTGCAACCTGAAAGTGTACATTTAACACTAATGGAACATCCCAATCCGGTGCAGATTGACAAAGAGCTGGAAGAAACCATGCAAATGGCCCAGCAGCTGAGCAGCATGGTATTATCGCTGCGCAAAAAAGAGAAAATCAGGGTGCGACAGCCCTTGCAGAAAGTCATGATTCCGGTGCTGGATGAAACTTTTGGGAAGAGACTAAACCATATTTCCGCCCTGTTTCTGGCTGAAGTGAATGTTAAGGAAATTCAGACCATTTCTGCCGACAACAATTTGATTGTAAAGAAAATAAAGCCAAATTTTAAAACCTTGGGGCCTAAGCTGGGAGCGGATATGAAACAGCTGGCACAGGTAGCGCAGGGCTTTACGGCAGCACAGATACAAATCCTGGAAAAACAAGGCGTACTGAATGTGGATCTGGGTAACCGACAGTTTGAACTGGAACTGGCTGATGTGGAAATTTTGACCCAGGACATGCCCGGATGGTTGCTGAGTACAGAAGGAAATATTACCGTGGCTTTGGATGTAAATATTACACCAGAACTGCAACAGGAGGGCCATGCACGTGAACTGGTAAACCGCATACAAAATATGCGTAAGGAGTCAGGTCTGGAAGTTACAGACCGAATTGTGTTGCACTTTTCAGCCCCTCAAGCATTGGAAGATAGCATCCGAACATTTAAATCGTATATTTGCACTGAAACGCTTGCCGATGATGTACTTTTTGAAGACAGCACAGACGGAGAAGCCATTGAGATAGAGGAACACGTCGCGAAGCTCAAACTCGTAAAAGCCCAATAACCCACAAAAACTTAATCTGACCGACCATGGAAAAAACCCGTTACAGCGATGAAGAGTTACAGGAATTCAAAGACATTATTCTGAAAAAACTTACCTCTTCCCGCGAAGAATTTAACACCTTGCAGAAAAGTCTGAAAGATGGCAACGAAAACGGCACAGACAGCACCAACAACAATTACCTGACGCTCGATGATGGTGCTGATACATTCGAAAAAGAAAACACCACGCAGCTGGCCGCTCGCCTGATGAAGTTTATTCAGAATCTGGAAGCCGCGCTGGTGCGCATCGAAAATAAAACCTACGGTGTATGCAAAACCACGGGAAAGCTTATACCCAAAGAACGTTTGAGGGCAGTACCTCATACCACGCAAAGCATAGAGGCCAAACTTGGAAAATCCTGAGACGGCCACAGCGACCCCATCGGTTTACCGCAGCCCTAAATTCTGGCTGCCGGTAGGTATTTTGCTGCTCAGTCTGTTCATTGATCAGGCCATTAAAATTTACGTAAAAACCCATTATTGGCCGGGTCAAATGGTACCATTGCTGGGCAATTGGTTCAATATGTATTTCATAGAAAACAATGGAATGGCATTTGGAATTGAGCTGGGTGGGCGTATTGGAAAATTTTTACTCACCGGGTTCAGAATTGCCGTGAGCATTTTTGGTGCCTGGTATTTGTGGCAAAATATTCGCAAATATGCGCATACGGGATTGCTGGTTTCCATTGCCTTCATTCTGGCCGGAGCCATCGGAAATATCATTGACAGTGTATTCTATGGTGTGCTGTTTAAGCACCGCAATTTTGATTATGAAGGCGGCTGGTTTGAGGGGCGTGTGGTAGATATGTTTTACGCACCCATTATCGAAATCCGTTTCCCGCAATGGTTGCCGGTCTGGGGCGGTCAGGAGTTTACTTTCTTCAGCCCGATCTGGAATTTTGCTGACGCGTGCATTACCGTCGGCGTTGTCATCATCATTTTGGGGCAGCATCGATTTTTTAGCCATGCAGTAAAAAAAGAAACCGCCGGTTCCCCAACGGATTCTCAATTAACAACACAACAAGAAGAGTCTTAAACACAAGGCCTAAAACGAAAAATTTAGGTCTGTAACAAACAATTATCTGCAAAAGTAAAGGGTTGCCACGCAGCCTATTTGCGTTGTAAAATATAGTTGTTTTTATTTTTTATTTCCCGCTGCAGCCCCCTATTTTGCAGTATAAATTAAACTAAATTACTTTTTATCATGGAAAATATTCTATTTCTCGTCTTCGGAATTGTCTTGGGTTTTATTATTACCTATTTCATTGTTAAATCCCAGTTTTCAGGCAAACTGGCCGCTGCTGAAACATTTAAACAGCAGGCAGAATTGTTGCCCTCACTTCAAAACGAAAACAAAGACCAGTATGCCCGCATAGCATCGCTGGAAAACGAGGTAAAGAACCTCTCTGACCAAAATAAAAACCTGCAGCAGAGCAACGAATCCACCGAAAAGCTCATGCGCAAAATTATGCAGGAGGTTACCAATGAAGGGCTGGTGAAACAGGGGCAGGTACTCACACAACAACAGGAAAAAACCCTGGTTGATATTGTGAATCCGCTTAAAGAAAAACTGAAAGAGTTTGAGCAAAAGGTGGAAGACACGCGCAAGGAAGCCAGTACCGGTAATACGCAGCTGCTGGAACAGATTAAAAATCTGACAACCCTGAACAATACCATTACCGAGCAAACCCAAAACCTTACCAACGCGCTGAAGGGCAGTACCAAAACCCAGGGTGGATGGGGTGAAATGATACTTGAAAAGGTACTTGACAGCAGCGGACTTGCCAAAGGAAGGGAATATGAAACTCAGTTTGTTACATCGTCTTCTTCAGGTGCCACCATTAAGCCCGATGCGGTGGTATTTCTTCCCGAAGAAAAAAATATTATTGTAGATGCCAAAGTGAGTCTCACGGCCTATGAGCAATACACCTCAGCAGCAGACGGATCTGCAGAGAAAGAAACAGCTTTAAAGGCGCATATTGTTTCCCTGAAGAACCACATTAAAAACCTGGCTGAAAAGGATTACCACACTGCGATAAACCTTAAATCACCGGAGTTTACCCTAATGTTCATTCCCATTGAATCCGGTTTTGCCCTCAGCGTGCAAAGTGATACTGAACTGTATGAATATGCCTGGAGCCGACGCATTGTGCTGGTTTCGCCATCTACGTTGCTGGCTACCCTTCGCACCGTTGCTTCCGTTTGGAAAGCCGAAAACAGCAACAAAAACACCCTGGAAATCGCCAGACAGGCCGGAGATATGTACGATAAATTTGTGGGCTTTGCCGAAAATTTGCAGGAAGTGGGCAAGGCCATCCAAAAAGCAGAAACAACCTATGCTGAAGCCATCGGCAAACTGAGCACCGGAAAAGGCAACCTTGTTAACAGGGCAGAAAAACTCCGAAAACTGGGATTGAAAACGACCAAGAACATTCCCCAAAATTTGATTGCTGATGAGGAGGCCGAGGATGTAACCGCTGAAGATTTGCCTCAATCAGCCCTCCCGCCCTTAACTGAAATCGATTTGGACGACATTTAATCAGGGCTGAATGCCTAACTTCGCCCCTGGATGAGTAAAGTTTTCCGTGCATTTAAAGCTCTTTTAAGCATTATCAGGAAGCCCTGGCTGTTGAATCTTGTTTTGGATGAAGATGGTGCCTGGGATGCGAAAATCAGGGCTATGAAGGGCAATGCATACCGCCTTCCGTCCATCGATTTTCGCTCGTTGCTGAAACCTGAAGGCAGCAATGTATATCCTTTTGCTTTTTTGGATGGCGGCTCCCTGCCCACCGATCTGGCTTTGCTCAAATCTCTGGCTGCCGGCATCCCTGATTGTCGCTACTTTGAAATTGGCACCTGGCGGGGTGAGAGTGTGGCCAATGTGGCCAATGTGGCCAAGCAATGCACTACGCTGAACCTCTCACCGGAGCAGATAACCGACCTTGGTCTTCCCAAGGCCTATGCCGATTTACATGGCTTTTTTTCGAAGGATTTGCCCAATGTTTCCCAGCTCTATGGCGATACGGCCACGTTTGATTTCAAAGGCCTGAATCAGCACTACGACCTGGTTTTTATTGATGGAGATCATCATTACAACATGGTAAAAGCTGATACGGAAAATGTGTTTAATTACCTGTTGCACGAAAAGAGTATCGTTGTGTGGCACGATGCGGCTTATACCCCCGAAAAACTTAGACCTGAGGTAATTTACGGTATACTGCAAGGCACACCTGCAGCATTACACCACAAAATATTTCATGTTTCAAACACACAGTGTGCCGTTTTTCTTCCTGAAGGATTTTCGGAAACTTTTATCCTCAATCCACCGGAAACACCCAATTTTGCATTTGAAATTTCGTTAAATATCAAACCTGTTTCATGATACAATATCCTAAAACAATGCTGCTGTCCATCCTCTCCCTAGGGCTGATAATGGCGGGCAGTGCCTGTAAAAAAGATGCCTTAAAGCGCACCATCTGGGTCAAGAAAGGTGAATCCATAGCCACAGTAAGAAATTCGTTTGCAGTGGAGCCAGGCAAAGAAATCACCCATCCTGCAGGGGTTTACCGCAGCGGTAATTATTTGCTGCTCCTCGAGGAAGGAGAGGGCATTGGTATTATCGATATCAGTGTGCGTGAAAGTCCGGTTAATCTGGCCTTTATCAAGTTGCTGGCCAATTCCCATGCCGTAATTAAGGACGACTACATATTGGCTGATAACGGCCCCGACCTGGTGAGTATTGATATTTCAGACTTGCTGCAGATTGAGTTGGTCAATCGCCTGGAAAATGTGTTTCCCGACAAATGGCTGGAGGAAAACAATACGGTTTTTACCGGATATGAAGAAAAGCAGATATCCATTTTCAAGAATTTCAATCCTTCAGATACCATACCGCCAGAAAGCAGAGATGCCGAAAACCTGGCCGCACTCGCCATTGGCAGGGGTGGCAGCGAAACCCGTTTTGCGCTCATGAACGATTACCTCTATGTGGCCCGCGATAAGGGAATTCGCCCATTTAATGTGGCTTCTCCTGCTGCTCCGGTGATGTATAATGAGCTGGGTTATACCTTGGATGGCTTCGAAACCCTGTTGGCTAAAAATGGATATTTATACATTGGAACCAGCAATGGCGTGGTGATACTGAATGCCAATAATAGTCCGGCTACCCCCTCGCAGGAATCTGTGGCCCTGCGAGATATCAGGGGTTGTGATCCGGTGGTGGTTCAGGGCAATTACATGTTTAGTACCGTAAGATCCGGCGCTGACTGTAATCGTTTTAACAGCAGCAGTGGCTTGTTTGTGCATAATATTCAGGATAAAAAAATGCCGTATACCATTTTCTCTCAAACGGTGGATAACCCCAAAGGCCTGGGTATTGACGGGAATCTGCTATTTCTGTGTCAGGGCAATATGGGACTGTCTGTTTACAATTGGGATGAAATTACCAAAAAACCCACATTCCGTTATCGCTATAATGACATTCATGCCTTTGATGTAGTTACCGGCAATAATACCCTGATAGTAGCTGCTGAAAATGGATTGTTTTTATACGATTACAGCGATCCCAACAACCTGAGAAAACTTTCGCGCGTGGCGGCTTATAACTAATGACTGCCGGGGCCTTGCCCGTCATGATTGCATTTTTTTAAAACAGCACTCTTTTTGAGTGATTCAATTTTTCAAACATTGTTATTGGGTAAATCACGCCGAAATTGATTTTAGAACGGCCCGTAAGTACATTCATTCCCAACTAACTGTTGCTTGCAATCTGCAGTAGCTTTAAAATTAATTGAAACACCTCAATCAGCAGCAATATGGCCTATTTATCCAATGTGTTCTTGTAAATCCCTCAGCCATTATGCTAAACCGTGGTTTAGGGCCAACATCATGATTGTTTGTTCAGTGCCAGCAATAATTGCCGGAACGCTTCTATTTGTTGTTTCAGGTCGTTGATTCTTTCTTCGTAAACCTTACGTTCGTTTTCTGCCATTCCCTGCACGTACATAACGGTGCCGGCATTACCGCCCTGCTGGTTGTAGTTTTGTTGTATATACAGGTCATCCTCACCGACCAGGGTGTTAAAGGGCACACCCAGTATGGCGGATAAGTCGCGCATCCTCGCCACAGATATATTGTCCGGATTTTTCTCCATGCGTGAATATGCCTGTTGGCTGATATGGAGTTTGTTTGCCACGTATTCCTGCGAAAGATTGATGCTTTCGCGCACCATTTTTATTTTGTTTTTTGTATTGGGTTGCTTGTTTTCCGCGTCTTGCTGTACATTCATTTTGGGAAGTTAATGATAATCTACAAATAAAAGACCATATCACAATCATGGCATAGGCATTACATAAAAATCGAGTAAAAAACAACTAAAAATAGTCAACATAGTCTACAAATAAAAGGGTGACCCCAAAAGTTGACACAATAAATAAACTTTTTCAAGTTAACCAATCAATTAAATAATTAATTATCAAAATTTTGCATTGTTTGAATATACTGATATTGTAGATTGAGCGTATATCGATGAGATAATTTGTATACTTATAATGTTGCAATCCTATACTCCAATAGGGGTTCATTATCGAAAACAGTATGGTTTAAACCATTACATTGTAAATCAAGAAAAGGCAAACACACTCTCAAGATCACAACGGGAAGCACAGCAGCATACCGCACGCGGCTTTGTATCTACAAAACCCGTAATTTTGCGGTGAAACCATGTTTGACAACGAACTGAACGAACAACAGCTGGTGCGCCGGCAAAAAATGGCGCAACTCCGTGAGTTGGGCATAGATCCTTTCCCCCCTGAGGCCTATGAGGTATCGCACTATGCTGCCGATATTAAAGAACATTACCCCCAAAACGCCGATGGTTACCGCCATGTGCGCCTTGCGGGCAGAATGATGAGCCAGCGCATTATGGGTAAGGCCGCTTTTGCCAATCTGCAGGACAGTTCAGGCCGCATACAGATTTATGTGAACCGTGATGAGATTTGTCCGGGTGAGGATAAAACCCTCTACAACGAAGTATTCAAAAAACTGCTCGATATTGGGGATATCATTGGGGTGGAAGGACATGTTTTTACCACGCAAACGGGTGAAACCAGTGTACATGTAACCTCGTTGCAACTTTTATCCAAATGCCTGAATCCTTTGCCATTGCCCAAACAGGATGCGGATGGCAACGTATATGACGCATTTACCGATCCGGAAGCCCGCTACCGCATGCGCTATGTGGATCTGGTGGTGAACCCAGGGGTGAAAGATATTTTCATCAAACGAAGCAAGGTGGTGCAAAGTCTGCGCGAAACGTTTAATAACCAAGGATATCTGGAGGTGGAAACCCCCATTTTACAGCCCATACACGGCGGTGCTGCTGCCAGACCGTTTGTTACCCATCATAATGCCCTGGATGTGCAGTTATACCTGCGCATAGCCAATGAGCTATACCTTAAACGCCTGATTGTGGGTGGTTTTGACGGGGTATACGAATTTGCCAAAAACTTCCGCAACGAAGGTATCGACCGAACCCATAACCCTGAGTTTACCGGGCTGGAAATTTATGTGGCCTACAAAGATTATTTCTGGATGATGGAATTTGTGGAGACCATGCTGGAAAAGTGTGCCATGGATGTGAACGGAACAACAGCATGCAAGGTGGGTGACAATGATATCAGCTTTAAGGCACCTTTCCGCCGCCTGAGTATGTTTGATGCCATCCGCGAGTATGGTAAACTGGATGTGGAAGGAAAATCAGAAGATGAGTTGCGTGAAATGGCAAAAAAAGTTGGAGTGGAAGTAACGCCTCAAATGGGCAGCGCCAAATTGATAGATGAAATTTTTGGGGCAACCACCGAAAAGCACCTGATACAGCCAACCTACATCACCGATTATCCGGTAGAAATGAGTCCACTGACCAAAAAGCACCGCAGCAAGCCCGGTCTGGTAGAGCGTTTTGAACTCTACGTAAATGGGAAAGAAATTGCCAATGCTTATACGGAGTTAAACGACCCCATAGACCAGAAAGAGCGTTTTGAGGAACAGCTGAAACTGGCCGAACGAGGCGATGACGAGGCCATGAGTATGGACCTTGACTTCATCCGTTCATTGGAATACGCCATGCCTCCCACCAGCGGTTTGGGAGTGGGCATAGACCGCCTGACCATGATGCTTACCAATCAGCAGAGTATACAGGAAGTGCTGTTTTTCCCACAGATGCGCCCTGAGAAATCACAGGATTAAGTATGCTCGAAATCGGGGATGATGAACTGAAGGTGATGAATTGCCTGCTCCACCCCGAGAGCATGGAAACGGTTGTGTCTGAGACTAAGTTCCACCCTAAAGTAGCCCTGGATATCGTGCGCACATTGGTCCATTACCGCTATGTAAAAGCCCAGGATATAAGCGGCAAATCATTGACCATGTTTTCTCCGGATAAACTCACGCTGGTGAGGTTTGTACTTACTGCTAAGGGGTTAAAGGAAATTACACCTACCAAGCCACCGCTTCAGGCCTGAAAAGAAGTTGCCTTTTCGTAAAACCAACGGCTGTGCCGCATATATTTGCTGTTGATGGTTGGTTTTTATCGTGGCATCTCATATTTGCTGTACCCGGGAAGTATGGCGATGCTGGGACTGGGTTATATTCATCTTAAAAATCCTGTCGCATTGCGTGTTTGGTTGGTCTTTTCCTGTGGTATGGTCATTCTTCCTTTGCTTGCATTGGCCTTGTTTATGAAAATAGGTAAGGTTTCCGATGTTTTTGTTTACCATAGGGAACAGCGGCATGGATTATACGCTTTGGGTGTGGTTTTTTCGGTAATGTCCACATTGCTTATTTTTCAGGAAGATGCATTGTCAGCTATGGTTTGGAGTGCCTGTAACACAGCAGTTCTGTTGTTGTTATTCGTGATTAATTATATGGGTTATAAGGCCTCTGCACACATGGCCGGAGTATCGGGTTTGCTGGCATGGGTATTGTGTCTGCCACCCAATTATGTAACGGTTATTTCAGTGTTTTTTCTCGCGGTGCTGGTATACACGGCACGCAGGGGATTATCTGCTCACAGCCATTTTGAACTGATACTGGGGTTTTGCCTCGGATTATTCGTTACATTTGCGATAGCTTGTTTTTTGCTTACCTATCATGGAATCTGCTGCAGTTTTATATGAAAAAAAGGGCAATGTGGCCTTTGTCACGTTAAATCGCCCCGATGTTTTTAATGCCTTTAATGATGATCAGAGCTATCAGCTTCAGGATGCGCTGAAGCAGGCAAATAAGGATGAAGATGTGCGTGTAGTTGTGCTTACCGGTGCAGGAAAGGCATTTTGCAGCGGACAGGATTTGAAGGCCATTGCGGGCAGCAAAAACCGAAGTTTAAGCGAAAGTCTTTACAAGCGTTACAATCCCATTATTCGGGCCATGCGTGAAATGCCAAAGCCCATTATTGGCAGAATCAACGGCGTAGCGGCAGGTGCCGGGGCCTCTTTGGCACTGGCTTGCGATTTTATCATTGCTGTAGAACACGCCTCATTGATTGAGGTTTTTGTGAATGTAGGACTGGTTCCGGACAGTGGAAGTAGTTATTTTCTGCCCAAATCCATTTCTCCCGCTCGGGCTTTTGAAATGTGTACCATGGCTCAGAAAGTAACGGCACTGCAAGCGCTGGAGTGGGGGTTGATCAATCGGGTAGTTGTCGCAGAAGGCCTGGATGAAGAAGTGGCTAAAGTGGCAGATTTCTATGCAAATGCGCCTACCTTGGCCATAGGAATGATTAAAAAGATGCTTAACAAAGCCACCCACTCCGACTTGGATACCATGTTACAGTATGAGGCCTATTGTCAGGAGATTGCCGGCAGAAGCGATGATTACCGCGAAGGGGTTACCGCGTTTAATGAAAAAAGAAAACCTGAGTTCAAAGGAAAATAATCCCATGAAATACTTACCCTTGATATTATTACTTCTGATAGGTGGGCAGGCCCGAGCTCAGACCCCTGTCATTGACCGTTGTGGATATGATCAGGTGATGGAAAACTTGGAAAAACAGTATCCGGGTTTCAAAGCCGCTTATGATAGGGACTACATGAAAAGTGTGAAGGGATTTCAGGTGCTGCCAAGAAAAATCAACATCAAGGACACCACGTATTTTTATGATACGATTTATACCATTCCGGTTGTATTTCACATATTGTACAACAATGCCAATGAAAATCTGAATGATAGTCTGGTTTATAATCAGTTGGAAGTGCTGAACCAGGACTTTAGCAGACTGAATCCCGATACCGGCAATACGCGAAGTATTTTCAAAAGCCGCGCCGGCAATACAAGATTTAAGTTTGTCCTGGCCACGGTGGATCCCTCCGGAAATACAACTACAGGTATTGTACGCAAGAGCACAACACTTACATATTTCAATACAAACAACGATAATATTAAATTCACTTCTCAAGGTGGGGATAATGCCTGGAATCCTACCAAATATCTCAATGTATGGGTGGGTGATTTACAGGTTCCAAACCAAGGTAACCTTGTTTTAGGGTACGCATATCCTCCTTATGGCCATCCCAATTGGCCAAGTTCCTCTTGGGTAGGCAATAACAACCAAGGGGTAGTGATACACTATCAGATATTTGGTCGCAACAATCCCAGGGCTACCGGTGCCCTTGTAAGCAGCAGAAAAGGAAGGGTAGCTACGCACGAGTTTGGTCATTATTTTGGATTAAGACATATTTGGGGTGATCCACCGTTTTTTACCTCCGGTTGCCTGGTGGATGATTATTTGTATGATACGCCGAATCAGGGTAGTAGAAGCAATTTTAATTGCAATCTGGGGGCCAATACCTGTTTTGATGCCAAAGACGATTTGCCGGATATGGTTGAGAATTACATGGATTACAGTTCTGAGAATTGCCAGAATATGTTCACCCGTCAGCAGGTACAGGTAATGCGCAACGTTATTAAAGATTATCGCGCAAGCTTGCCAGTCAAGATTGAAATCGTGGAGCGGATGCGCATTTTTGATACGTTTGTGTACAATGAAGTGAAAATATTCGCACGCAACAGTAATCAAACCGCTGTAGTAGAAGTAACCAACGATGAGCTGCTGAACGCCCTTACCCTAAATGTTTATGATGCCTCAGGTCGTAGGATTATTTCAGACCTGCCCATAGACCGCAATGAAGTGATGATTTCAACGGTTCGTTTTGCACCCGGCATTTATGTATTTCAGCTGGGCCGCAATGACAATAAAAAGCCGGTTAAAACAGAAAAACTTTACATCAACAAAAGTTGAGCAGCGGCAAACTTTACCTTGTAGCCACGCCAATTGGCAATTTGTCTGACATGACATTCAGGGCGGTAGAAACGCTCAAAACAGCAGATGCTGTTTTGGCTGAAGACACCCGCAGCAGCAAGGTTTTGTTTAACCATTACGGCATACAAACACCACTGGAGTCCTTACATCAACACAATGAGCACCACCGCTTGGCGGGAATTCTGGAGCGGCTGCAGAAAGGGGCGGTGCTTGCCCAGATTTCAGATGCAGGCACTCCCGGAATTTCAGACCCCGGTTTTTTGCTTGCCAGGGCCTGCATTGAAAAGAATATTCCGGTGGAGGTAATTCCCGGAGCCACAGCGTTTGTACCTGCGTTGCTGAAAAGTGGTTTTGCCTTGCATCGCTTTGTATTTGAAGGGTTTTTACCCCAGAAAAAAGGTCGTCAAACCAAATTGTTGCAGATGCTGGAACAACCCTGCACGGTCGTTTTTTATGAAAGTCCTCACAAGCTGCTCAAAACCCTGCTTGCATTAAAAGACCTGGGAGCTGGAGATCGAAGAATGAGTGTGAGCCGAGAGTTGACAAAGAAATTTGAAGAGACGTTGAACGGCACGGTAGAAGAGCTAATCAGCCATTTTACCAAACAAGCTCCCAAAGGTGAATTTGTGGTGGTGTTGCAGGGAGCGGATTATGTGAAGGAGGGTGGTGACGATGAATAAGTGGAAATGGCTTTATTACCTATTTGTACCCGGTTTGTGTCTGTGGCTGGCCTGGCCTCCTATAGGCATTTTTGTACTGCTGTTTGTGGGTTTTGTGCCGCTGCTGCAATTGCAGGAAGAGTGGCAGAATCGCAGCGGTATTCGCTGGTGGATGTGGCTTTACGGCTCTTTATTTTTCTGGAATCTTTTCACCACGTGGTGGGTGTGGAACAGTACGTTGCCCGGAGCAGTGGCTATGCTGGTACTCAATACGCTCTTCATGACCATTCCCTGGATGCTATACCGGTACAGCCGAAAAAAGCTGGGGGACCCTGCTGTTTACCTGTTTGTAATTTTCTGGTTAACCTATGAATATCTTCATCATCGCTGGGATTTAAGCTGGCCGTGGCTAACACTGGGTAATGGACTGGCATCGGCACCCTGGCTGGTGCAGTGGTATGACATAACCGGCACTTTGGGTGGGTCTGCCTTTGTATTGGCCATGAATGTATTGATCTGGAAAGCATGGAAGTATTCAGGTATAATGAAAAACAGGCCTAATAACGGTATGGTTTTTTTCTTTTTTTTCATGCTACCCCCAACACGAAAAGCACCATTCTGGCGTAATCATCTACTATTGGCTATGGCTTTATTTTTGTTTGTATTGGCTTCATCATTATTCAATGCATGGAAGTGGGAGCGAACGGTAAAGCCCGATACAACATTAAAAGTGGCGGTTTGTCAGCCCAGCTATGATCCCTGGACAGAGAAATTTGCGAGACCATCCGATGAGATGGTGACAGAATTAATCAACCTGAGTAAACCCGTACTGGATAAAAATACATACCTGTTGGTATGGCCTGAAACCTCACTTACTTCTGCCATTGATGTGGACCATATCAGGCAGCATTCGGATGTAGCATCGGTGGCTGCGTTAAACAGGGAATATCCTTCGTTGAGTATCCTGACGGGTGCAGATATGCAGCAGGTATATGAAAACTGCCGGGAAAGGCCGAACGGAACAGCCAGGCCCACACAAGATCCGACCTTGTGGTGGAACGCATACAACAGCGCACTGTTGATTGGCTCGGGCCCCATCGAATATTACCACAAGAGTATTTTGGTGCCTGGAACTGAGCAAATGCCATTTGTACAGCAATTTTCATGGATAGACAAACTGGCGGTACAGCTCGATGATAATTCTATATCAGGGAGTCTGGGTAAAAGCCCTGCCCCCAAGGTCTTTAATACCGGCAAAATCAAAGCCGCACCCATTATTTGTTATGAGAGTATTTATGGTGACTATACCGGTCGGTTTGTGAAAGACAGTGCAGATGTGCTGTGCGTCATTACCAACGATGCCTGGTGGGGCAATACGCCCGGATACAAGCAACATCTTGCCTATGCCGGCCTGCGTGCCATAGAGCATAGGAGGTGGCTTGTGCGCAGCGCAAACACCGGGATTTCCGGTTTTATTAATCCTTACGGCGAAGTGGTAAAAGCAACAGACTGGTGGGAAAAGACCGCATTGTCTCAGGAAATTTCCATAGACAGTGAGCGCAGAATGACGCTATATACCCGCATGGGAGATTTGGCATGGCTGATGATTCTGGGTGGCCTCTCGCTGTCGCTGGGCATTGCGTATTATCTGAGGTTGAGAACTAGAGCTTAAACCCGTCGGGTGATGCTGCGAACAACATCAAACCCCTGTAAAAACTCTTTTGCAATGATTCTGAGCATGGTATACACCGGTGCTGCCACTATCATGCCCCCCAGTCCGGCAAATTGAAACCCTGATAAAACCACAAAGAAGAGTTCCAGCGGGTGTATTTTCAATGAATTGGAGAAAATAAGCGGGTATGAAACGAGGTTGTCGAGTAAAATAGCAACGCCAAAAACAGTGGCAACCTCCATTAAATGGGGCAATATCACTGCATAAAAATCGGCACCGATGTGTCCACCGATACTGAACAGCATTGCAAACGAGAGACCCAGTGCGGGTCCAATGTAGCTTATCAGGTTTATCAGTCCGCAAAACACGGCAATGGTAAGTGCATAGGGCTCACCTACGATGCTAAGGCCAATGAAAATGTAGCTTCCAAACACCACAATCTGAAGCAGAATGCTTCTGAAATAGTTGCCAAGCAGCGACTGAATGGCCCGCAACACCTTTTGAATTCTGGGTTCTATGTGATCTGGAGTGAGTGTGTGAATAAGCCGGTACAGCAGAAATTTTTCCTTTAGAAAGAAAAAAGTGATGAATAGCACCGAGAAAATCCATCCACCGGCAGTGCTAACACCATTGAGAATTTCGGCAATGGCCAGGCGTATATCCACCGACTGCATCCATTGCATGAAATCCTGTTTTAGCTGCTCGGCGCTAAAGGTCTGGCCTTCTATGCCCCAAGTGCTGAGATATTGCTGCAGATCGGCCAGAGGGGCTCCAAAACTGCGTTTAAAAGCGTCATTGGATATGTGGCTGATGCGGTCGGCCTGCTCCAGTAGCGGAGGAACGATGAGACGCAATAATCCAAAAACGGATGCAAGTAACAACACAATGATGCCGAGGGCATATATCCAACGGGGGAGGGCTTTTTTCCGCCAGGTGACATATTTTTCCAATACTGTCATTAGCGGAGCGGCAATGAAGCTAATGAGGGCGGCTGCCAGAAAATAAGCGATGACGCTGCGCAGATACCATGCTGCAAACAGGATGGCAATCAATGCCACCCGGCCCATCCATTTTTTATAACTCGGGTTCAATGCCGGTGTTTTCTTCTGCTGGGGCTGCCGGGGCTTCCGGTTCGGTGGCCGGGGGTAAATCCGCCACAGGGGTATCAGAAGCGCTCTCTGTCAGTATGGGTTTCTGGTCGAATGGACGTTTTCCGATCAGTCTTTCCAGGTCAGACTGGAACAGAATTTCCTTTTGCAGCAGTTCTTCGGCCACGGCCTTCAGTTCCTCTTTTTTGTCGGTGAGGAGGTTTTTACAGCGGTTGTATGCACCTGCAATAATGTTTCGTACCTCTTCATCAATCAGCTCTGAAGTTTTTTCGCTGTAGGGTTTTTGATAACCATATTCACCCTGGGGGTCGTAGAATGACAGGTTGCCAACTTTTTCACTCATTCCATAAATGGTAACCATGCTGTAGGCCATTTTGGTAATACGTTCCAGGTCATTTTGAGCGCCGGTACTGATTTTTCCGAAGAAAATATCTTCAGCGGCTCTTCCGCCAAGCGTCATACACATGCTGTCGAGCAACTGTTCTGTGCGATACAGGTACTGTTCTTTGGGCAAATATTGTGCATAGCCCAGCGCAGCTACGCCACGTGGAACAATACTCACCTTCAGCAGGGGATCAGCATTCTCGAGAAACCAGCCAGCAATGGCATGCCCGGCTTCATGGTAGGCAACAATCTGCTTTTCTTCCGGTGATATAATTTTATTTTTCTTTTCCAGTCCACCGATAACACGGTCAACGGCATCCTGAAAATCCTGCATGTCTACATGCTCTTTCCCATGACGGGCGGCAATAAGGGCGGCTTCGTTGCACACGTTTGCAATTTCAGCCCCTGCAAAACCCGGAGTCTGGGCTGCCAGTTTGTGGGCATCAACATCGCCAGCCAATTTGGTGAGGGGTTTCAGGTGAACTTTGAAAATTTGTTCTCTGCCGGCAAGATCGGGGCGGTCAACGGTAATTTGTCTGTCGAAACGTCCGGGGCGCAGCAGTGCGCTGTCCAGGATGTCGGGTCGGTTGGTAGCGGCCATGATGATGACACCGCTGTCGGTTCCGAAACCATCCATTTCTGCCAGCAGCTGGTTTAGGGTGTTTTCGCGTTCATCATTGCTGCCCTGTACGAGGTTTTTGCCCCGTGCACGACCTACCGCATCAATTTCATCGATAAAAATGATGCAGGGTGCTTTTTCTTTAGCTTGTTTGAAAAGGTCGCGAACACGGCTGGCACCAACGCCCACAAACATTTCCACGAAATCGGAACCGGAGAGTGAAAAGAAGGGTACGCCTGCTTCACCGGCCACTGCTTTTGCCAGCAGGGTTTTGCCTGTGCCCGGAGGGCCTACCAGCAAGACGCCTTTGGGGATTTTACCTCCCAGATTCGTGTATTTCTTGGGATTTTTCAGGAAGTCAACCACCTCCATCACTTCTACTTTGGCTTCTTCCAGTCCGGCAACATCCTTAAATGAAATGTTCACCTTGGTATCTTTATCAAAAAGCTGAGCTCTTGCACGTCCAATGCTGAAGATATTGGATCCGCCGCCACCGCCGCCGCCGCCAACACGGCGGAAAAGCACGCTCCAGAAAATCAGGAATATACCGATGAAGAACAGCCACTGAAACAGCTGTCCGACAAAATCACTGTGGGATTCGTAGGTGATGGGTGGAATTTGCGGGGCGTCTTTCCTGGTTTTCAGCTCTTCTTTAAGATCTTTTATTTCGCTGTTGAAATAACCTTTTTCAATTTCGAAGTAATAGTTTGGCTGATTTGCACCCAGCATATCTTCTTTTTTCGCGCTGGATTTGTGTTGTTCTTTTCCTGTGGCATTCTTGGTTAAGTATACCTCTACAATTTGCTCATTGACGATGGTGAGTTTTTCAATATCGCCTTGCACGATCATGTCTCTTACTTCTGTCCAGTTGGAACTGCGACCAGAGCTGCGAGGCAAGAAGGTAAGAACAATCATCACGATGAAGATGATGCCATAGATCCAGTAAGGGTTAAACCGGAAGCCACCGGGTTTGGGTTTGTTGTTTTTAATTTCGCTCATTATACGGTTATCAATCTGATGGCAAAAGATGAGCCAAACAGAAATACACTACAAAGCTAACATTTATGGCGACTAAAAACTATCGTATTTTACGCTGAAAACATATTTTAAAAGAAAAACCCTGCCAAATTAGCAGGGTTTTTCTTTGTTTTAATTTTGATATTAATGCTGAATCAGGGTTTTAACAGACCAAGTATGATCCTTGCTTCTGGCGTGAATCAGGTAAACTCCATTGGACCATTGTGAAGTGTTAATTTCCTCAGACTGGTTGCGGATGTACCCCCGGTAAATCATTCTGCCTGTATTATTCCAGATGGTAATTTCAGTTTTTTCTTTACTGTTTATTCTCAGTGTTTCATTTGCAGGATTGGGGTAAACGGCTAGTCCATGATTCAGAACAGCATCTTCTGTACTGTTGGGGATTTGAACAATGGGTTGAAGTTCCATGCGCTTATTGGTAAATAAGCGATATTCACCGGCATTGAGGGAAATGGGCATATTGATATTTGTTACCCTAAGACTGTCCCCTGAAAATATTTCATACCATTTTCCGGTGTCATGAAAGTCATAGTTTGTGCTCACTGTTTTTACGTCGGTATTCGCAATTACATGCACATAATGGTCGAAATACTGCAACCAGGCCTTTTTAACAGCGCCGCCCAGGTTGAAATTATTGTACGATGTTTGAAATACAGGGTATTTGTTTCGCAAGTTCATCATGGTAGAATATACCTGATGCAATTTCTGGCGATTAGGATCCTGCAGATAAGTCCAGCGAATCGGTTTCTCACCGGTGCGGCCGTTCGTGTTAATGCCCACATCGTATCCAAGTTCTCCAAATTGCCAAATCATTTTTGGTCCGGGTATACTGAAAAACAATACTGCAGCCATTTCGCAGCGTTTTAACCCTGTTGGGATTTGTTTAATATTGTATGAGCCATTGGTATTGCCAAAACTGATGTTTTTATACATCATTCTTTCCTCATCATGGCTTTCCATGTAGGAAACCAGTCTAGGATTGCCCCATCCGCGGCTTTTATAGTTACTTGCCCAGGAAATGTCATAGCTGTATCCCATGGCTATTTCTGAATAGGCGGTATTTCCATTGCCCCAGAAGTAGAAACCTTCGTTTGAAAGTTCGGTTTCTTCGCTGTTATCAGCGAAATGTTCCAGAATCAGTAATGCATTGTTATCGTATTTTCTGATTTCATCACGCATCCTCTTCAGGAGATAAATTCGACTGCCATCGTACTGACCCCAGGCACCCGTATTTCCCAATGTGTTCTTTTGGGTAAATCCTTTTGATAAATCGAAACGGAATCCATCGGCTTTGAATTCGGTAAGCCAATATTTCAATATTCGATCCATGTATTGCTGTGTAAACTGACTTTCGTGGTTGAAATCATAACCCACATTAAAATCGTGTTTTGCAACCGGGTTTAACCAGGGGTTATCACTGGCGGGCTGGTTCAGTGCGCTGTTCCAGTAGAGGTGGCACAGGGTGCTTTGTCCGAAAACATGATTAAATACAACATCCAGAAAAACCGCAATTCCTTGCCTATGGCACTCGTCAACAAAAGCTTTCAGCTGATTGGCGTTTCCGTAGTATTTGTCTAACGCCATATGGTAAGATGAATTGTAGCCCCAGCTGGAATTACCTTCAAATTCATTGACCGGCATGAGTTTTATGGCAGTTACTCCCAATTTTTTCAGGTAGGAAAGGGTGTCTTTTAATATTGTATAAGAATGTGCTGCAATGAAGTCGCGTATATGCAGTTCATAAATATTCAGCGTTGCCGGATTACGGACAATAAAAGTGTCGTGTTTCCATGCATAGGCAGCTTTGCCCGGCTGGATGACTGACACCAGACCGGTGCTTTTGCCGGCGGGATATTTGGGCAGTCCAGGGAAATCAGCCATGTTGATGTACGGGTCGTTCCAGTTGTCCAGCATTAGTTCACTGAAAGGGTCTGCTTCACGCAATAAACCATCTACCATGTACTGATATCCGTATTGTTGACCTTTCTTTAATCCTGAAATCTTTATCCACCAGCGGTTTCCGTCAGGCGTTTTTTTCATGAAAAATTCTGGAAGCGGTTGCCAGTTGTTAAAATCGCCTATCAGGTAAACGTATTTTTTATTGGGGGCTACCAATGAGAACAGCAGTGCTGTATCACTCAAGTAATTTGCACCGTCTGCCATTCCGGCCGGTAACGTTTCAGTCACAACCGCCGGATTGATGCTCAGTTGAAGCGTGTCTGCCGAAGTGAGATTTCCTTTTTGCGCTCTTACTACGTAGGTGTATCGACCCGGATTTCTGCCGGTTAAAGTTTTGGTAAAAACCGCGGAAGTAGTAGTATCAATCTGGATGCCGTTTTCAAACAAGGTGATTTTGGCATATTTTGATGCGGTAATTTCAAGGTTAATATTGTCAGTGGATTCGAAAATACCGGGAATTTCTGAGGGCTTTGTGAAACTTACTTTGAGACCGGCTTCATATACATCGGCATAAATATCAGTTGCATCAACGTTTCGGCCCACTTTACTGCCGTCTTTGTTTCTAAAAACGGCCGCTATTTTCCTGATTTTTTCGCCTGTGGGCACGCCATAAAATGTAGGAATATAAATTTTTATTTTATAAATATTATTGCCGGCATACGACATTTTTCTTGGGGCATCATCAGTGCCCCATACCCCTTTAACATAGCGCCAGTCTGACAATCCTGTGCTTAGGTTTGTGATGACACCGGTATGTATATATACATCAGGTGGCCCTAAATCCTTGAGGGCTGCATTGCCTTTGGTGGCATCATAAATAATTGTCACGCTATCGTTTTGCGTAACAAATACCGGATCTAATGTCATCTGCGAATAACCATAGCCGAATGACATTAATGCAAAAACTATAGTAAAAAATTTTGTCATGGTTTGTATTCAAATATATTAAAAAAAAGGCAACTTTCAAGTGAAAGCTGCCTTTTAATATGGAAAAAATCAATTATTCAAATACGAGTGTTGAAGTCGCAGAAGCTCCATCAGCAGCAACTACTTTTACAAAATAGGTTCCTGCGCTTGGCTTCATGATGGTGCCGAAATTAACACCTGCAGCATAAGTATTTTTAGCAACTACTTTACCTGAAATGTCGAGCAATTCCACGGTATGAGCCATGCTTTTGTTGGTGAAAGCAATATTGGCAGAAGAAGTAGCAGGGTTAGGATAAATACCGTTGAAAACAGCATTTGATTTTTTAACGCCAACATTAAGTGGGATGTAAACCACACAGCTGTCGTATTTGTAGATGTTCACCATCACATCGGCAGTAGCGTTGCTCAAATCTATGGTACGGTTGAATCCACCCAAACCATTGTCAGAACCACATCCACCGGTTTTGAAATCGCCTTTTTCGCCGTCAGGATCACCACCACGACCGTTGAAATATTTGTAATCATATTTTCCGGGTGACATGCTAACGGTCAGTTCAAAAACATCATCATTGTTGGCATCTGTTAAACGAAGCGTGTCTTTGCTCCAGTTGCAAAGTGATTTACCGGCGATTGCATCCTGGAAGTTGCCGGCAACATAAAGGCCAGCAGAATTTAAGATTACATCACCCATGTAAACTCGGAAAGTAACATTGATGGGTGTTTTTAGTGCAGGGATACTGTATGAAACATCACCGCTGACAGCTCCACCTGCGGCAACTGAATATTTGCGATTAGGACCAACCAGTTTCCATCCGCAATTATTTTCAATTCCCCATTCCCAGTCATTCCCTTCTTCTATATCAGCCTTTAAAGTCCATACATTGTCACCGGCAGTGGTATCACCATTGGTGCCATTGTCAAACATATCCTTGGCTGACCAGCTGAACATTGAACCTTTCAATTTAATACTGGTTTCTTTTTTGCTCAAATCACGTATGGTGAAAATTACAGGATGTGTTGGCTTGCTTTTGGGAATAACTATTTCCATTTGACCGGTTACTGCACCTGAAGCTACGGTGAACTTGTAGTTTGGGCTGCCGGTGGTAAGCCATGCGCCATCTTGGTCGGTTGCTCCCCACTCGTATGTGCCGTCTGCAACGCCCGCTACTTTTAGTGACCAAATATTGTCGTTGGCAGTGGCATCGCCGTTGGTGCCATCGTCAAAAGCAGAAACATCAGCCCAGTTGTTGAACTGGCCCTTGAATTTGATAGCGGTTTTGGTTTTGTTGTTTCGATCGTCAACCGTAAGGGTTACGTCAGCTTGAGCATAGAGGCCCGCTACTGCCGCAAAAGCTCCAATGGTAAGGTAGTGTTTAATCATTTGGTTTGATAGGTTAGTTATAAAAGCAAAAATAAAAATTAATTAGTGTAATTCCGACACTTTGAAGGAAATATTTTTTCTTTGTTGAAGTAATTTTAACGAATCATGAAATTTTTAAGTCCAAAAAGCATCCTTTCATTTTTATATTTTCTTCATTCCATTATCCTATCCGGGACTCACCACATTCATAGGTGTGATCCTCCGTTCTGGTTTAAAAATATGGGCCAGGAAAAGCTTCAATTGCTCTTGTACGGCGATTCCATTAATATGGCGAAAATTCTGGTTAAAGGTGGACCACGGCTGGTTTCAGAAGCAACTGGTATTAATGCCGGTTACAGAATATTGTATTTGGTAATTGGGCCGCAGCAGGGTGACTTTACCATTGAGACTTCTTTAAATGGTCGCAAATGTAAATTTCTGTATGCGGTCAGAGAAAAACCACGTTCTGGAGCGATGATAAGCCCTGCAGACAGAATGTATTTGCTGATGCCGGATCGTTTTGCCAATGGAAATGTGAGCAATGACAATAACCATGGTATGACGGAAAAGGCAGACAGAGGAGCCCTGCATGGAAGGCATGGCGGCGATCTAGCCGGAGTTTCGCAAAACCTAAATCATATCAAAGACCTTGGCTTCAATGCATTGTGGATGACCCCCTTGTTGGAAAATAATCAGCCATCCCAAAGCTACCATGGTTATGCCTGCACCGACCATTACCGAATAGATCCCCGTTTCGGCAGTTTTGAAGAATATGTAAGTCTGGCTGAAAAAGCCCGTGGAACCGGAATAAAATGGGTTTTGGATGTTGTGTACAATCATATTGGGAACGAACATCTGTTGTATAAAAAGCGAATAGCGGATGACTGGTTTCACCTGCGCGATACTTTTTTTAGGAGTAACTATCGCGTAGCGACCCTGAGTGACCCCTATGCCGCCCAATCTGAGGTTACCGCCATGTTGGATGGATGGTTTGATTATCACATGCCTGACCTAAACCAGGACAACGCCCATGTGCAGCGCTACCTGATTCAGAATACCCTGTGGTGGATTGCAGTGTCGGGTGCTTCGGGTGTGAGAATAGATACCTATCCTTACTCGCAGCCCTCGTTTTTGCACCAGCTAAATCTTGATCTTAAAAAAGCTTTTCCCGATTTGTTTGTATTTGGCGAAACCTGGGAGCATACACTAGCCGCGCAGGCCATTTTTGCGCCCAATCATTTTAATAAAAGCCCCAATGCCTTGCCGGATGCTGTTACGGATTTTCAGTTTTGTTTTGGTTTGCAACAGGCGCTGAATGAGCCATTTGGTTGGAATACAGGCATAAGCCGGATGTATTACCTAATGGCATCCGATTATGTATATCAAAATCCCCGATACCTGGTAACATTTGCCGATAACCATGATCTAAACCGCATGCACGCTACATTTGGCAGAAATGTGGCAAAAACAAAGATGGCACTTGCCCTCATGTATTTAAGCAGGGGAATTCCATGCGTTTTTTATGGAACCGAATGGTTGTTTTCCGATACGGGTGCCCATGGTGCCATCCGCAGAGATTCACCGGGAGGTTGGGCGGGAGATTCCAATAATGGATTTGAAATCGCAGGAATAAGCCCGCAACAGGCCGAAATTCATGGTTACCTGAAAAACCTTGCCGAAATTCGTTCACAGTATGCAACGCTATTTGAAACAGGCAAACGTACCCAATACATTCCCCAACATGGCCTTTATGCATTTTTTATTGAAGGGGATAAAGAAATACTGGGTGTTTTTGTGAATCAATCGGACATGTCTATCAGTGTAAATCCTTCAAAATATCCCGATATTCCTGCCATATGGGCAAATGGGACGGTTATTCTGAATCCGGAACCCAGCGGTCTTCAGGTTCCTTCTGTTTCACCGATGGCAATTTCTGTTGTACGCTACCCAAAACAAGGGAAATGACTTGCAGTTTTGACGTTGCTAACGCCCAATTGGGTGCCTGATTTAATTTTACCACTAAACCTATAACTATTTCACCTTGATAAGCTTACCGTCATTCACATAAATCATGGAAACCGCGGCCAAAAGCAGCATAAAACCTGCGGTAGCCAGCGCATAAATGGCTTGATTGTCGAAAAGGAATGAAACCATCGGCCCTGCCAGCAGGGCACTTACTATCTGGGGTATAGTGATGAAGAAATTGAAAATGCCCATGTATATGCCCATTTTGCCTGCAGGTATGCTTCCTGCCAGAATGGCATAGGGCATTGCAAGGATGCTGGCCCAGGCCATGCCGACACCAATCATGCTGTATACAAGCATGTCAGGGTCAGTAATAAAAAACATGGATATGAGACCAACGCCGCCACATACCAATGAAAATGCATGGGTTTGTTTCCTGCCGATTTTTCTGACAATGGCGGGTAGAATGAGGGCATAAATGGCACTGATGCCATTGTAAATGCCAAATAATATACCCACCCAGTCGCCGGCTTTACCAAATGCTATTTTTTGGGCACCGTCATATTCCGAAATTCCCACAGGCAAACCAAAGGCATTTTCGGCGATTCCTTTGGTGGTGTAAACCCACATACAAAATAAACCAAACCAGCTGAAAAACTGTACCAGACCCAGTTGCAACATGGCTTTTGGCATTTTTGCAAAATCCCTGAAAATCTCGGATAGACCTGCTGACTCACTTTGTGGGTTCTCCCCATGGTATTTTGCGTAGGTTTCGGGATCATATTCTTTGGCAAACAACACCGTAACCAGAATACAACCCAGGAAAAAAGCGGCACCTATGTAGAATGAGTATACCACGTTATCGGCCACCATCCCTTTGGGAGCAGAATTGCTCACGTTGAAAACATTGGTCATCATCCACGGCAACCAGCTGCCTAAGACTGCACCAATACCGATGAGAAATGTCTGTATACTAAAGCCAAGGGTGCGCTGTTTGTCATTCAGATTGTCCGCAACCAAGGCCCGAAAGGGCTCCATAGCCACATTAATGCTGGCATCCATCAAGGCGAGGAATACAGCACCGAATAGCAGGGCAGATTTACCGGCAAACCAGGCAGCACTGTTTGGCAGCAAGACAATTGCAACGCAGCAAAGCAGGGTGCCGACCAGAAAATATGGTTTGCGTCTGCCTAAAAATGTCCATGTTTTATCGCTGAAGTAACCAATTAGTGGTTGTACCAGCATTCCTGTGAGCGGCGCTACTAGCCAAAACCAGCTCAATTCGTGCACTTTGGCACCAAAATCTTCCAAAATACGGCTTGCATTTCCATTCTGAAGTCCGAAACCACACTGTATCCCCATGAAGCCAAAGCTCATCCAGATAATTTGCGCGGTAGTAAGGTTGGGTTTGTTTTCCATAAGATTGGGTTTGCAATCTACGGATTTGAATTCATAGTGTCAATAACACACTATTTCAATTAAAATTAAATCTGGTGAAACAAAGATTTATCAAAACGGTATAGACTTGCCGGTTTATGGGCCACACCCTTCTGCTTTTCATTCAAGGGAACAATAAATGAAGTGCGAAGAATTTTTCGCCTGAAGTTTCTCTTATCAAACGTGTCAACCAATATAGCTTCATATAATTTTTGAAGCTGGGCGAGTGTAAATCGGTCAGGCAAAAGTTCATAACCTAGTGGTTCCAGGTAAATCTTGTGTTTGAGGTAATTGAGCGCTTTGTCCAGAATCTCATTGTGGTCAAACCCCAGCTGAGGAACATCTTTCACTTTGACCCAGACGGCATTTCTGGCAAAACTGGAGGGTGTGAGGTTAAAACGTTGTTTGTTGATTAGTGAAGTATAAGCAACTGTAATGACGCGGGCCTCCGGATGTGCTCGAATGCTTCTAAGCCAGTCCTGGTCGTGTTTTTTGCTGATTCGGTTGGGGTCTCCAAACGTATATACCTGCTCCAGATAAATATTGGAAAGTCCCGTTAACTCGCATAAAACGCGCTGTGCCGCCTCATCTAGATTTTCATCTTCATAAATAAGATTTCCGGGCAGGGCTTTAATTTCATCCACTTTCTCCGTGTTGCCGGCAGAGCGTTCAATCAGCAAAACTTCCAGTTCTTGATTATTAAAACCAAAAATAACACAATCTACAGAAACATTGGGATTAACAGCATGGTCAGTCATAGCAAGGGGGTGCACAAATATAATGACTTTGCTAATATTCATAATATTGAACATGTATTGGTTGGGTATGTGTAATTATTACACTAAGTTTGCAGATATTAGAATCTAATGATAATTGTAGCTGAAAGTGGTTCTACCAAATGCGATTGGCTGATCAACCACAATGATGGTAAGGTGCTGGAAACGCACACTATGGGTTTTAATCCGTTCTTTCATCAGCCGGACGAGATTTTGACCCATCTTAGGGGAAATCAGGATCTCAGCCAGGTTGCTTCGAAAGCTACGGCTGTTTACTTTTATGGTGCAGGTTGTTCCAGTCCGGACCGTAATGAAGTGATTTTATCTGCCCTGGTACAGTTTTTTCGCAATGCACACTGCGAGGTCAACCACGATTTAAATGCTTCAGCATTTGCCACCTGGGATGGAAATCCCGCCATAACCTGCATAATCGGCACAGGCAGTAACAGCTGTTATTATGATGGGGTTTCGGTTTCTGAACAGGTGCCTGCACTGGGTTATATTCTGGGTGACGAAGGCAGTGGATCCTATTTTGGGAAAAAACTCATTGCCGATTATCTGTATAAAAGACTTCCTAAAGAGTTACAGGATGCTTTCTTTGAGCAGTACAAACTGCAAAAAGAAGAAATGTTTCATCAGGTATACAATACCAATAAGGCCAATGTATTTCTTGCCTCCTTTATGCGCTTCATTGTGCCCCACAAGGAACATGCCTATATTCGGGAAATGGTATATGAAGGCCTTTCCAGGTTTGCCGAAATTCACATTTGCTGCTATCCAAACTTTAGGGAGGTTCCGGTTCATTTTGTGGGCTCAGTGGCTTTCTATTTTACCGAAATTCTTCAGCAGGTAGCAGTAGAAAAGGGTTTCAGTCTGGGTAAAATTGATAAAAACCCAGGTATGTCATTGCTGAAATATCACCTCACAAGAGAGACAACGCTCAACAATATAGAAAAAGTATGATACGCGGTGTCATCTTTGATCTGGATGGCGTGATTACGGATACTGCCGTTTATCATTATCAGTCATGGAGACGCATTGCAACAGAGGTGAATTTTGATCTCACCGAAGAACATAATGAACAACTGAAAGGGGTGAGCCGGGCGGAAAGTCTGGATAGAATTCTTGTCTGGGCCAATGCACTGAGGACAGAAGAGGAAAAGGCAAAACTGCTCGTTCAAAAGAATGAACATTACCTCACACTCATTGAATCGCTGAATGACAAGGATATACTGCCGGGAATCGTTGCTTTTTTAGAAAATATCAGAAGTGCAGGCATTAAAACCGCAGTGGGTAGCAGCTCCAAAAACGCCCATTTTATTTTAAACAAACTTAGACTCATAGATAGTTTTGATGCTGTTGTTGATGGCAATATGGTAAAACAAACCAAGCCGGATCCTGAAGTTTTTATATTGGCCGCCCAGCTTCTCGGTCTGCAACAGCAAGAATGTATTGTAGTTGAGGATGCCGAGGCAGGCGTTCTGGCAGCAAAAGCCGCCGGTATGAAAGTGCTTGGAATAACTGCGCATGGTCAGCTTCATCAGGCAGATTTATGTACGCACAATCTGGTTGAAAAGGATGCACAGTTTATTCAGCAATTTTTTTCTTAATAATGGTTAAATGATATGAAGGATTATATTAAAATAGATCCGTGGAATATTATCGAGGAGGGCTTTGATCCTGCATTGCATAAGGTTTCCGAAAGCTTGTTTAGCATTGGTAATGGCCGAATGGGGCAGCGTGCCAATTTTGAAGAATCTTACTCAGGTAAAACCCTTAGAGGTTCATACCTGGCAGGGGTGTATTATCCCGATAAAACAAGGGTTGGCTGGTGGAAAAACGGGTATCCGGAATATTTTGCCAAGGTGCTCAATTCGGTTAACTGGATTGGGATAGACATATCGGTGGATGGGGTTGCAGTTGATTTGGCCCATATTCAGCCCAAGGGATTTCAGCGTAAACTGAATATGCAAAATGGGTTGCTTGAGAGGCACTATACTATTGAGCTTCAAAACGGCAATCAGTTGCAATTTAAATGGACAAGGTTTTGCCACATTACAAGAAAAGATTTGGGTGTAATTCGCCTGGAAATTACGGCCACCAAGGATTGTGAGCTCACTATTAATAGTTATCTCGATGGTGCAGTTTACAATCAGGATTCCAATTACGATGAGTTTTTCTGGGAACAGACTTCAGCCGGTGCTTACGAAAAGGCAGGCGTGGTATGGGTGCGTCAGCAAACCCGTAAAACCGGATTCAAAGTATTAGCGGGTGCCAAGACACAAGTTCAGCAGGGAAGTGAGATGATTCCGGGTACATTGTCATCCGGTGAGATGCGGGCCGAGGAGCATTACCGGCTCCTGTTAAAATCCGGGCAAACCCTGAAACTTGAAAAATATGTGGCGGTGCTTACCGATATGTATCATCAGCCCGCACAATTCGAAGATATTGTAAAAAGTACAATATCTGCCGCAGTTGATACCGGATTTGAACAGTTGCTCGATGAGCAAATACATGGCTGGGCTGATATCTGGAAGCAGGCGGATATTCTGATTGAAGGTGATGATGCCGCTCAGCAGGGTATCCGATTCAATATTTTTCAGTTATTCCAGACCTACAATGGGGATGATGCCCGCCTGAATATTGGTCCAAAAGGATTTACAGGTGAAAAATACGGTGGCAGCACTTATTGGGATACGGAAGCCTATTGTATTCCATTTTATCTGGGCACTGCCTCACCGGAGGTTTCACGAAATTTGCTGTTATACCGGTATCAGCAATTGCCTAAAGCCATTGAAAATGCTGAGAAACTCGGTTTTTCAGGCGGAGCGGCATTGTATCCTATGGTCACCATGAATGGGGAGGAATGCCACAACGAATGGGAAATAACCTTCGAAGAAATTCACCGTAACGGTGCCATTGCTTATGCCATTTACGACTACATCAATTACACCGGAGATGCTGATTACATGGCCTCGCATGGTCTTGAGGTGCTTATTGGTATTGCCCGATTCTGGGCCCAGCGGGTAAATTGGTCCAACGATAAAAAGAAGTTTGTGATGCTGGGTGTTACAGGGCCAAATGAGTTTGAAAACAACGTCAATAATAACTGGTACACCAATTATATTGCATCCTGGTGCATGCGTTATGCTGCCGAACAGTGTGAATGGTTGAAAACTGCCAATCCTTCAGCAATGAATGCGATTTCCGGCAAAACTGCCCTGAGTACCGAGGAAGTGTCTAACTGGAAACACATTCAGGCCAATATGTATTTCCCTTACGACCCGGACCAAAATGTGTTTTTACAACAGGATGGATTTCTGGATAAAGAACTAATCCCGGTTAGTGATTTGCCCGCTTCGCAGCGTCCCATTGTGGAACACTGGAGTTGGGACCGGATCCTTAGAAGTTGTTACATAAAACAGGCCGATGTGCTGCAGGGTTTTTATTTCTTTGAGGATGACTTTGACGCAGATGCACACCGCAGGCATTTTGATTTTTACGAGCAGTTTACTGTGCATGAATCTTCTTTGTCGCCCTGTATTCATAGCATTTTGGCCAATAAGATTGGCAACCATGAAAAAGCGTATGAATTTTACCTGCGCACCTCACGCCTGGACTTAAATGATATCAACAACGATACGTGCGACGGTTGCCATATTACCAGCATGGCAGGTACCTGGATGACCATTAGCAAGGGGTTTGCAGGTATTCGGGTAAAAAATGGAAAACTGCACTTCAACCCGGCGCTTCCCAATCAGTGGAAGTCTTTGACATTTAACCTGAGATTCAGGGAAAATCTGTTTTACATCCATATAGCGGGAGATGGTGTGCAGGTTACCAATACTTCAGGACCCGATACCAGTGCTGTAATCAACGGAATTGAAAAGCATTTGCCTCAGTCAAATCCGGTTTCTGCTTCATGAAAAGGGCAAAGCAAATTATATCGGTAGTTTTTCTTACTGTTTTTCTATTCTCTTGCGGAATTGTAAGAAAGAAAACAGTGTGGATTACCTATTTACATCCTTCCACACCTGTGATGCCGGCATGGCTTGCCGGTGATACCACCACGCTATACACGGGCGATATTTTTCCGAATCAGAAGGTGGGTGTGGTGGTTGCGGGTTCAACTGACAAAACCGGAGAACTTTCCTTGCTGCCGGGTCTTTCATCAGATACTTCCATGGTGAACCAAGCTTTTAGGGTGGTTTCTCCCAAGAATGGTGTTCTTAATGCGGTTACCCTCGTAAATCTTCAGAATAATAAGCGCTGTGACTGGGTATTGAAAAAAACGGTTACTATACCTGTAACCCTCACCTATAAGGGAAAAGTGGAAAAGGGTATTTTTGTGAAAGGCGATTTTAATGCCTGGAATTCAAAATCGCACCCGCTACAAAAAATCAGTGATACCGTTTATCAGACTACCCTTTCACTGGATCCGGGGGAATATGGATATCAGTTTGTGGCAGATGGGAAAGGTGTATTTGATGTTTCCAATCCCAACAGAAGGAGCAATGGTTTTGGCGGCGAGAATTCCGTATTAACTGTGGCTGAAAGCAGGCCTGTTCCGCACATCGTAGCGAAATGGGAAAATCAAGC
>Ga0164293_10000262_pt1 | contig 39774 bp, 36 predicted proteins | sample GEODES118metaG_FD_111487 | JGI IMG/M metagenome (GOLD analysis project Ga0164293, IMG submission 111487) | Eutrophic lake water microbial communities from Lake Mendota, Wisconsin, USA - GEODES118 metaG | ecosystem: Environmental > Aquatic > Freshwater > Lake | place: USA: Lake Mendota...
GAAATGGTAAATTATCATAGAATTCGGCTTGTAAGTATGGCGAGGCAAATGCTAGACTGGAGTGGTGAAAATTGGTCAAAAGAGTATAATTCACCCAACGGAACGTTCTACATAGGGGTTGCTGATGATAGAAAAATGTTAGATTATATTATAGGAAATCTCCCAGAAAAACCTAGTGATATAATTGATCTTATAAATTCTAAACCGGACTCATATTTTGAAGAACTTGGAAATTATTATACTAAAAATGCCGCTAACTCAGTGGGAACAATTTCGGGAAAGGCAATGAAAAAAATCTTGAATATTGCTGTATATCTAATAGATTATAAAAATATAGAGAGTACTACATTTAAAGAGGTAGAGAATATGGACTTTAGTGATTTTTATGATCAAACCCAGTGTAGTTTTGAGGTAGGAATATTAAATGATATTTCATACGAGGATATTAAGATATTAAACCCTCTAGATCTTTATATCTTTATATTTTACGGATTTAAAAAATAAAAAAAAATTATGGAAAAGAGGGTACGCCGCTTTAGGAATTCTTTTCGTGATGTTTATGCATCCAACTCACGTCAAATTTTCTTTTCTTACCCTCTGAACAATAATGTGAAGTATAGTCGGTAGAAAAATCTTCATTGTATCCCCATCCATATTTAGAATCACTAGCAGCTTTTAAATCTCCGGATTCTATAAAAGGACCTAACACTTGACCAATCCAAAGATCTTCACATGGAATTTTCAAATTAGGACACATTGCTTTAGCAGTGGATCCCTCCGCTATAATTTTCCAGGCAGATTTACGGGAGATAAAATAGCCGCTTCCTCCACTAGCCCATGTATATAAACTATTATAGATTAAATTAGGTTTTCCTAGTTCACCGTTAAAGTGTCCAATGTAATCATAGTCCTTAAAATTGGAATTTAATAGCTTGTCCAAAACAACATAGGTATCAGTATCACATTTAAAGATGTAATCATATTCATTCCTCATTGCCCATTTTACAATTTCCATCGTTTTTTCAGGCAGACTTAAATAGTCATCCTTACAGTCTAATAGAACCTCGTCAGGTTTTTCTGTCGGGGTACCTACTCCTCGAAAGAATTTGTAATCAACGTTTTTGTCTTTTAACCAGGTATTTCTTACAGCATCGTTAAACCCGTTATAAGAATCCCTTTCGCAGCTTGCTATTGCTATTAATATTTTATCCATCTTATTTCTTTTTAGCAGTCCACCAATAACTTTCGTCAGCAAATTTATAAACTTGAACATCAGTAAAATATTGATTTAGTATATAATTCCATTCATCACGAGAACGTGTCTTTATGTGATAAGGACAGGGGTTTTTAGGGTCGTCGTGATGTGGCATTGATCCTAAAAATAATCCATCAGTGTTAAGATTTTTAGAGATCCATTCCACAAGATTCATCTGAAGATCTGCTGATAGATGCTCTATGTGTTCAGTACAAACTATAGTATCAAATCCATCCGATTTCTCTTGAATTAATTCTTCGGTGTTTATTATTCTGTAAGAAGCTTTTTGGGTTTCTTCTTTGTATCCATTATCTCTGTCTGTTCCTATTACATGTTCAACATTAGAATTATTCGATATTCTGGAAGTAAGATATCCATGACCACATCCAATATCAATAACCTTTCCCTTGCATAATTTTTCAATCGGAGAAGCGTAGTTTTCAAAGTAATCATCTCCACCATCGCCAGGAAAATATCTTTCAGTTGCTTGGCCATTAAAATTGGATCCTATAATTTCGGCAATGATTCTTTTAACAGATTTTGTTATTTTCCAGTCTGGATAATCCTGTTTAAAACGAGAAAGATCACTAATGTAACAAATATGATCTCCAACTCTATTTTCATCAACGTATTCCCATGAAAGTTTTTTTCCCGATAATTCCTCTGCAATTGAAATTGCCTCTAGCATGGAAACACTATTTTCTCTGCCTCCGCCTAGATTATAAACTGATCCAGGTTTTGGATTTTTAATAACTTCTTCCATTGCCTTAACTACATCATAACTGTGAATGTTATCTCTTACCTGTTTTCCTTTATAGCCATAAATTTTGTAGTGCTTTCCTGACATTACACATTTTACTAGGTAGGAAAGAAATCCATGAAGTTCAACCCCTGAATGTGCAGGACCAGTTAGACAACCTCCTCGGAAAACACAGGTTTTTAATCCAAAATATCTACCGTACTCCTGCACCATTACATCTGCAGCAACTTTAGAGGCTCCAAAGACTGAATGGGTACTTTGATCTATTCTAAATGTTTCCTTAATTCCATCGAAGTAGATAGGATCAGCATATTCATATCTGGTGGTTTCCTCAATTAATTCTAGTTCATTAGGTGCATCTCCATAAACCTTATTGGTGCTCATAAAAATAAAAGGAGCATCCGGAGCATGTAATCGTGTTAATTCTAGCAAATTGAGAGTTCCGTTAGCATTAACTGCAAAATCAATCAATGGAAAATCCTTGGCTTTATCGTGGGAAGGCTGAGCAGCACAGTGTATAATTGCATCAATCTTTCCGTAATTTATGAAGGCTTCTTGAAGAGATTTATAATCTCTGATATCCTTGTTAAGGGGAATGTATTTCTCCTTATTCTTAATTCCTCCGTAAATTCTATTTAAATTCCATGTGGTATCTCCAGCAGGGCCAAAGAATTCCATTCTCATATTATTGTCTATCCCTATGATAGTGTGTCCTTGCTTTTCGAAATATTGGACAGCTTCCCCCCCAATCAATCCCGAGCTTCCTGTTATTAGTATTGTCATATTTTTATATAATAATTTCTAGATTATGATCTGAGGTTAAAGGATCCTCTTTTTTAACCACCGCATTTAGATGATAATTCAGAAGAAGTTTCTCACCTATCTCGTCTTTACTTCTATGAGGATTCCAGAGGATAAATCCGTTTTTAACTTTGGAGATAACATTGTTTATATAGGCATACTTGGTTGTATCATCAAATTCTCCTAGTGCATAAAAACTAATAAGATAATCGTAATTACCATTAAACGAATCCAAATTTTTGGAATCTAAAAAATTCACAGAATCGATTCCAATATCAGTGATTAGTTTAACCTGACTGAGATAATAATTTTGAAATTCCTGAACACCTTCTAGATCATAAATTGCATACTCGTCTATTTTAATTTTTTTGCTCTTAGCTAAACAATTTAAAATAGCACACATTCCGCCATATCCTCCTCCAATTTCTACCATTCTTATTCTCGAATAATCTTTAATCAGTTCCAGAATTTTCTCTGCATAATAAACATATCTAAGAGTTATTGTACTTACCCGATAGGAATTTAAAATAACCTCAGTTTCTGGCGGGTTTCCTATTTGATCTATTTTTTCAATCTCCAACCAGGGAAGGCTTGGATCGCCAGAAATAAATAATCCTTCCAGAGAGGAGGTACCTACCATTCTTTTAACCCAATCGTTAGATTTAAAGTTAGAAAAATTATTCTCACTTTTTATAATATCAATTAAAGATTTTTCCCAGGATGTATATTCATTATCCACCCATTTTTTGTATTCTAAATTCATCTTAATCTATAAATTCAGGAATGTTGTAAGATCCGTTGTGAAGAAAAACCACACCACATCTAAATTCTTTCACCCAGCCATCAAAGTTTATTCCTGCTTCTACAGCATTTTGGAGAAGGTCGTTTTGCTGGTCGTCGATTGCTATTAATGAATTAGGTCTTAATTCCATAATAGTTTTTATTTCATCAGGCAGAGGATCTCCACCTTCTTCAAAGGTTGCTGTTAATCCACCACTAGGATGAGCATCCAACCAAAAAAGAGTAGGAACGTTTTCAGTTTGTTCTAGAATTTCTCTTAATACAATTCCGCTGTTTCCTAAATACAGTTTAATATGCGGATGTGGTTCAAAAATTCTTTTAGATAAATTGTGATAATGCTCAGAAAGTTCAATCGTATGAATATCGTCAAAGGCATGTAATACTCCTAATAAAGTACCACCGTCACAGGTTCCTGTTTCTATTAGTGTTTTTAAATTGAATTCCTGTCCAAGATAAATAAGTAGTTCTCTTTTCCAAATTCCGCATACTGCTTCTCCCGGTACATAATTAGGTGCTTTTCTCATGCTTTATTTTTTATTGTTGAATAAGTTCTCTTATTGCTTTTATTACTGCATCTATGCGATTCAAGTAGGTATGTTTTTTTGCAACTTCATCCATTAGAGCATGGAGTTCTGTGACCTGCATTGAAGCTAATCTCTCCTTGGCTTCATAATATAACTTATATGAATCAGGATTGTAAATTAGCTTATTTCCGAAAATGTCATTTACCCTTTTGTTGTTGGTAATTCCAAATTGACCGTAACTAATATTTTTAAAAATTCTACATGGTGCATATCCCTCAGTTAAATGATGGGATCCAGAAATAGCTGGAGCCATATATGATTTTCTAACTAGAGAGATATTCTCTTCTATCCCGATCACTCCTTTTTGTCCAGCCCCTGTGTGAATAAATTCTGTTCCATCTTCTTTACAAGCTCTTATGAAATCTCCAATTTCGGAAGCATTAACTTGCCAGATAGTTCCTACCCAATAAATGGACTTATCTACAAGACTAAGCATCTGGTCTGGTTTGTTTTTCTCGATCTCCTCGGGAATTAAATCAGTAGCCCATCTAAATTCCAAATGTTTTTGACTAGGATAAAATGGTATATCATCATCCAGAAAAACACACTCTGTTAGGGGAACTCCCACTAAATCTCCCAGCTTCTTAGAATGATCATTGTAAACATTCCAACTGAGCGAAATGTTTTTTCCCTCAAAAATTTCTCTGGTTTCTTTATGATCATTTAAACCATGTACCACATAAAAGCAATCTTCTCTGATTGGTAATTTAGAAATTCTAGGTTTATTCCATGGCCAATAATCTCCTTCATATAAGCAGTCATGATTAGTAATAACTAGAGTGTTACTTAAATCATAATTACTCAGGTCACAAGTCTCATCCAGCCAATCAACATGCTTTCCTGTTAATTTTAATGCCCGATAAAAACCCTCGTGAATATGGGAATGTGTGTGATAGACATTCTTAAATCCCCAAACTAAAAACTTACAGGTATCTAAATTTATTTTGCTCATTCCTTATAATCTTATCCATCCCTCAGGCACAATATCCCTTGGGTCCTCTTTTTCTGAATTAAACCATTTAACAGGAGCGATTCTGATTCCAGGATCTGGATTTAACCAAGCACCCCACCAGGAATAAGAGCTATTTGCTAACACTGCATGTTTACAATTAATCATTAAATATAATTCCTCGTCCTCTCTACCTAAATGGGTTTTCGTTGTCATGTCATAATTTCCTGCTACGTAAGATTCGTAGCCTAATTGCATATGTTCTTCACACCATTCCGGTTCATCAGAGAAAATAAAAACTACCGGATCTTTAACTTCTTTAGCAATGATAGAAAGAGCGTTGTCATAATATTTGCGGGAAAGTACTCCATGAAAATCATTAGTGACATAGTCTGTTCTTCTAATAGTCAGAAAAACACTTCTATCACCGGCTTCTTTAATTTTAGCAAGGGTATCTTTTCCTTTTTGAGTTAACTCTTTTTTAGGAACGAAAATTTCCTGCAGGATGGGTTTAATTTCCTTAAAATATTTCTCGGTTTGCCAATAACCAATAATCGTATTTCCTGGTTTGATTGAATTTACTACCCTTTGATTAAAAGGTAATCCATTCTCTATAATTCTATTTTGTTCCTCCGTTGTAATTTCCTCATTAACCCCGTCCCAGAGCCCCAGGGAATATTGCCTCATATTACAAAGATTGAATCTGTTAATATTAAGATAAAGAGGAACGTTTAATTTAATGGCAATGCGTTTTGCCATAGCATATTGGAACATCTGATTGCCCATACCCCCTTGTAAGCAGCATACTATTGCATTATCCAGATAACTAGATTTTTTAACAGGAATAATGTTTTTAACAGGGACATCCCTAATGGTTAAAGGATTTTCACTTTTAAATATTTGGGGGTTTAATGCCTTTCTTATTCTTTCAAAGCTCATCTTATAAATTTATTAAAATTCTTGGGGATTCTAAACTCCCAAAATCTGCGGAGGATACTATATCTATCCACTGTTGTTTGGTCATGTTTTTTATTCTATCGTAAAGATCCTCGTTTGTTTTCATATTGGAAAAATTTTTATTTCCATGGCTCAGATGCACGATCTCGTAATCAATGGTTGGAATATTCTCGTTATTATCAATTTCTAATAGCTTCTTAATTATTTCCACTCCTGCCTTATCCTCCCAGCCATATTGAAAAAACTCTTCAGGATATCCCCGAAAGACGTTGATGAACCAATTCCTATCAAAAACTAAAACCGCACCAAACCCGTTCCCACTCACAAAGGTTCTAAATCTGTAAACAGGATCTCTATGATTGCCGTTTCCGTAAGAATAGACACCTTGGAAATCTCTTCCGTTTTCAAAAATTCTGGTTACCTTCTCTTCTCTGATCCAATGATAGAGTTTGGCCCCGCCGCAAAAAAATTGGGGGGTTTTAGCAACTCGATCTAGATATTCAGATTCAAAGCACATATCAGAATCCATTAAAACTATTTTTTCACCTCTAGAGTGCTTAGCCCCTACATTTCTACACCAGCTTAGATTAAATCCCCGATTCATGGGATCTTTAATTCCGATCCATTTAATTCCTTGTTCTTCTATCCATTTTTTGTAAAAATTCCCATTAATGTTTTGTTCAACTAGAATCACCTCATAATCAAGATAGGTTTGAGCTGCAATGGAATTAAGACAATGTCTCAGGTTTCTATCTCTTAAACTATCATTTCCTGCATAGGGAATAATAACTGAAATCTTAGGGGATTCTGTAAGGGTGGAAAATTTCTTTATCTCAGGAAGGTTACCAGGATCTTTATGAGGGACTGTTCTTACTATAGGTTGAGTGATTCTACGGATTCTTTCAAAACTCATAATGGCTTCATTCTATATATTATGGTGTCCTTGAAGCCTGAAAGTGCTCTATGACTGGTTTGATATTAGGGTAAAGTTTTTTGGTGTGATCAAAAACGAAGGTATATTCAGGGGGAAGATTAGAATAGATCAATCCTGGGATCAAGTCCATTGCCCTCTGCATATTAGCCTGTTCCCAGGTTTCTGGTTTATGCCTTTCCGCTGGGGTCTTTTCGTTTAGCTCTATCCACTTATTTACAAACTCTTTGGTTATTTCGTTGTTATTTAAAAAGATAGTGCCGCTTAAAGCTTCGTTTTTTCTCCATTTAAAGTTTTCAGTTCGGTAAGCAATATCACAATCTAGGGAATTTATTAATTCTGGGTAAGATCTAAAGATAGCATCAACATCTACGTATAGAAGATTCTCACTAAATTTTCCGAGACACTCCTGAATAAAGTTTGCCTTGTAGTGTGTATTCTTTTCCCAGGATCCAAGATTTGGGATTTGCTTTATGTAAAGGGGTATCGAAAGATTCTCGGTGGAGATTTTTAGATTTTCCGAGAGCTGTTGGTATTTATTACCTTCTGTGTAATAAGCGATGGTTAAGAATTGGGGGCTCATAGAGACTACTAGCTATAATAATATTCATCGCCTGGGATATTAACTAGTAATATTTGTAGTCCCCCTTTTACGTAAAGTTCCAGAAAACACAAAATATTTTTTTAAATAAGAAATTTATAGTGTTTAGAGTTATATATGTTATAGAGCAATTATGAAAAATCTTTCACCATATTGGTTTTTAAAAGATCCTGTTGATACTGAACATAAGTATTATATTCTGATGGATTTCTTGCAATCCGTCGAAAAGGATCTTGGTGAGAAAAAATATAGCGACCAAATCCAAAAGTTAACTAGGGTTTATAATGATTTAAAAAGCTTCTCGAAAACACAAAGGTTTACCGATCGGACCATTAAATCCCTTACCCAAGACGAAATTGATAGAATCAAAGAAATATCTGATTTAAATTCCGACAACGATATGGTCGACGAAATTATTGATTACTCGATCGCTTTACTGGAAGAGTTTATTTCTAAGGTTACCCCGTATATCGAGGAGATTGAAAAATCCCTTAATTTTAAAATAATCAACGAGGAGTTACTTCGGAAGGATAGAGGATATGTTATTATTAGAAACAATAAAGACAAAAAGATGAAAATCTATTCTTGGGTTTTTTCTATTGTCAAGGTTGATGAAATAGAACAGGTTGGGCTATTACTTAGCGAATTATTAGATCCTCTTCCCAATTATACGAAGTCTGATAAGAAAATCAGGGATTTCTTTATCAAAGAAATTAAAAACTTTTCCAAGTATTCAGACTGCTTTATTGTGGTGGATTTAGAAAAATCTAAGGGTGAGGATGAAATTTCTTTCGATTTAATTAAGGAAAGATCAATAGATTTTATTATTAGTAATTACAAGAAGTACTTATCCATTTTTTAATTCACCCCTCTCGTCGTCACATTTCTTTATAACATCATTGAAATCTTCTGGTCCTATTTTATACTTCATAGGTTTAAATTCCTCTAGAGCGCATTCATATTCCTCTATTTCAGGATATGTCCCAGTGTAGCAGACCCTAATTCTCTTAGCAATTGGAGAATAATAGAGATCTATCCTTTTTCCCTTCTCATCCATGATATTTTCATAACAAAGCACAAAGCCATCAGGAAGGATCTTGAGTATTTCAGAAGCTTGACTTTCTAAAAATTCCTCCACCTCTTTCATTAATTTATTTACTTGTGTGTTCTGAAGCTCTCTGATTTGAGAGATTCTTAATGCCCCGGATGATTTATAGATTACATCCATTAAACCGCTTCTCTTATTATCGTCAGATTCTTTATAGATCTCTATAACATCTTTACAAAAATCATCTTTAGAATATCCCAATCTAGGATCAAAGCTTTTTGCAAATTTAAAAGGGGGAAAGTCCCATCCTGCTCTTTCGTGCGAATACGCCGAAGTACTTTCAAAAAGATCGCTAAATGTGAGAATATGTTTCAATGTGCTTTTTTAGATCTTTCATATATATCATAATAGTTTATTCTCTGCAAAGAGATATATAAAGAAAATGTCAGTAAAGATGAGAGTTATTAAATACTCGGAATTTGCTTTAGATGAATCCAATATAGATTCTATAAGATACCAAGCTCTATTAGAAGAGATGGATTCTGAGTACCTTAGAATGGTGCACGAGGGCAAAACCATTGATGAGATCAACGAGGGTGTTTGGGACTTAATTAGCAAGTTAGGTGGAGGTTTTACAGATCGTCTTAAAAACTATGCAGCTGGCTGGTTACTTAGTAAATTAGGACTTCCTGCAGATAATGCATTTTTAAGCGAATTTGCTAAGAACATCGTCGAGCAAATTTCTTTTAGACATATTGGGAATTACTTTGGAGAAGGATCCTGTAAATATTGGATTAGCGCTATCACTAAAGGCTTAATAGAAACATTGGAAGAGAAAACGATCACTTTAATTCTATCTAGAGGATTAGGACTTGATATAAATTTTGCAGGTGGTATTTTGGGAACTACTTCAGGCGCAATCAGGGAGGCTTTAACAAATTATCTAAACTCATCTAGTTTTGTTGAGGGGTTAACTCAAAAAGTAGAAGGAAAAATTTGTGGAGCCGGAACTTCATTTAGTACTGTTTTCGGAGGGGGACAATTCTCTGAAAAGGATATTAAGGATGCAGTAAAATCCGGCGGAGGGGAAGGAGCAACAGGTACTTCTCCTGACGATAAAAGTGGAATAGTTTCTAAATTCTGGAACCTATTAGGAGCATAATAAAAACAAACAAAATGCACGTTAAAGACACAAAAAAGAGGGAAATACTTGAATTTAAAGACTTTTTAAAGGTTATCAACGATCCTTGGAATAAAAAGAACTTTAACAAGGAAGTTAAAAATAGATCTCCTTTCCATGAGATTAAACTGGAAAAACCCTACGAATATGTTGGATATGGTGATGCTATTTTCAAAAACCAATCCAAGATAGATTATGCCTCTAAAGGCCCGGTGGAATTAGTGAATGCTCCCAATAGGGGAACAGGTGATGAATAAAACCTTTTCAGGAAGGATATATACATATAAATAAATTCAAAATGGAAAAAAAGATTTTAAGCTTCGAGGAGTTTTCTAAGAAATATTCAGAGGGAACTTTAGATATGGATACACCACAAGAAGAATCTCCTGAATCTGGGGAACTTGATATGGAAGAGCCGGAAGATATGGATTCAGAGGAAACTATGGATCTAGACTCTGAAGAAACCGACGGAGGAGCGGAAGATGTTATGACCGACGATTATGAAGAATCTGAGGAAGAGTCTGAAGAAGAATTAGATTCAGAAGAAGACGAAGACGAAGAGCAAGATAACGAAGAGGAAGAGTGGGAAGAAATGGAAGAAGACATGGAAGAAGACATGGAAGAGGAGGAAATGGAAGAAGATATGGAGGAAGACATGGAAGAAGAGGAAATAGAAGAGGAAATGGAAGAAGATTACTCTGAATGGGAAACTGAAGACATGGAAGAAGACATGGAAGAGGAAGAAATGGAAGAAGATATGGAAGAGGAAGAAATGGAAGACGCAGGATCTGAAGAAATTCTTAATCCTGAATTCAACAAGTTCTTTAACTAATTTAAAATACAAAAAAATCAAGGGATCTTTTTAAGATCCCTTTTTTATTGGGATAGGGATATATAAGTTAACTTTACTAAACTGAATGAATTTCTTAGAAGATCCAAAAGATTTTAGATTCTCCGGAATAAGTGGAAAAGAGCATAAAAAGCCTATTTCGCTGGTTATTCTTACCACCCGACTAGAAGCTAAACAAGACAAAGCACCAACAGTTCAAAAGATGTTGGACAAATCTCAATCAATGGGATTTAGATGTATTGTAATAGACACCGCTCAAGGTGAAATTGAAAGAAACGAATCTGGCAACTTTTTCATTAGAAATAAAGGAGACCAGAAAAAATTTGAGATAGATCCTAAAAATACGGTGGTACTTGCCCGCAGATCTTCTATCAATTCAACAGCAGCTGTTAAATTCTTTGAGAAAATAGAATCGCTAGGATTTGTTTCGGTTAATTCTTTAAAATCTGTGCTTCTGTGCGAGGATAAACTTGACACAGCACAAAAGTTACAGGAAAAAGGAATTCCCGTTCCTAAAACTGCTTTAATCTCTTCGGAAGATGACATAGATAACTCCATTAAAAAAATTGGGGGTCAATTTCCAGTAGTTGTTAAGCTATTGAATGGAACAAAGGGAATTGGTGTATTCCAAGTGGATTCACAAGCTTCTTTGATTTCTACATTACAAACGATTTGGAAGCTATCACCGGAAACAGAATTAATTGTTCAGGAAAAGATAGATGCTGATTATGATTTAAGAATACATGTGGTTGGTAAGGCAGAACAAGGTGGAGATAGAGATTCTTATAATATCATAGGATCTATGAAAAGAAAAAGAATTGTAGGTGACTTTAGAACTAATGTCTCCCTTGGAGGGGAGGCAGAAGCGGTTATGATCTCGCCTGATATCGAAGCAATTGCAATCGATGCTGCTATGGCAACAGGATGTTCTTGGTGCGGTGTTGATATCATTATTAAGAAAGGAACAAAAGAGGCCTTTGTATTAGAAGTTAATGCATCTCCTGGAACTGATGGAATTGAAAAAGCAACGGGATTAGATGTAACCTCAATTATTCTCGATTTTATTCTAAATAAGAAAAACTGGAATCATCCTAAAAAGATGGTAGGATTCAGAGAGGTTTTTGAAATCAAGGGAGTTGGTAAATTCATTGGAAAATTAGACACAGGAAACGGTGCGATTGGATGTTCTTTACATGCTGACTATTTTGAAGATTCTGATGGATTTTTAAATTGGACGATAGGAGGAAAATCATATACCCACAGAATAGTAGAATATTCACACGCTGAGGTTGGAGCCCAAACAGAAAAAAGACCAGTGGTTCTTTTAGACGTTGTTTTTGGCGGAAATCTTTATAAATCGGTAAAATTCTCCCTGGTAGACAGAACCAATAAAAGTACCCCACTGTTAATAAACAGGGGATTTATGGAAACCTCTGGTTTAATTATCGACGCAAGTAAAACATTCTTGGTCACTAGAGAACCACAAGGTTATTCACCATTAAAAGCAAAAGGAGATTCTACCGCTGGAATTGAGTTGTATTAAGATATTCTAAATATCCTTTATTAAAATAATCAATCGCTTCTGTCCTATATTGCATAGGATCTTTGACTATTTTTTCGTTCTTAAGAGGATGCTTTTTTCTTTCAATTACACTATCAGGAACTAATCCTTTAAATGCCTTCTTCAAAATCGTTTTGTGCTTTCTAAGTTCAAAGGGTAGCTCCAAGGCTAATTGAACAAGATCCAAATTTAAAAAAGGGTTTCTAAGCTCCAGTGTGTGAGCCATGCTCATCTTATCTAATCTAGGTAAATGGTAATGGGTTAGCTCGTGAAAGATATCAGATCCCTGAGAATCGTATTCATCTATTCTTCTGTAACCCCCAAACATTTCATCTGCCCCGTCGCCAGAGAGAACTATTCGGGTATTTGTACCTTTTTTAATAGCATCAAAGAGGAAGTATTGTGGAATAACACTGCCCATATCTACTGGGGACTCGTTCCATTTGAAATAGATCTCCTGGAGCTTATTCTCGTCCAGCTCCATATTGTACTCCAATTGGTTAACTTTGATCCCCCAATAATCCTCGCAATCCTTAACATAATCATTGTCCGGTCCATTATTTATGGTGTACCAACTAACATCAGCGCCCAGCTTTAACAGGAGTCCCCCGATGATAGAAGAGTCCAATCCACCAGAGAGTAAGATAGAGATGGGATAATCCAAGCTTAGCAGCCTATTTTTTGTCGCTAGCTCAAGTTTATTCCAAACCCAATCCAATAACATATCTTCGGAATTAAATTGAAATTTGAGTGGTTTAAACACGTAATACGGACCATAAGATTGCTTGAAGTCCGGATTAGAAAAATTCCATTTATGGAAGTAATTCGGCTTCAGCTTTTGGATGTTAGCAAAGGGGGTAGTTTCATTTGAAACATAGCCCCATTTTCTTACCCCTCCCATAAAGGAAGAGTCCTGAAAAGAGTCCTGATCAATAAGGCCTTTCATTTCAGAGCAAATTTCTCCTTTGTCATTATAGTAAAGACATTTTTTACCCAAGGGATCAGTAAAAGCAATTACCTCCTTTTTATTCATGTCCACTAGACAGATGGCCCAGAAACCGTCCCAGGACCTAATATGAGGCTCATAGAGAGCCGAAAACATTTCTAGTGAAGAAAAATCAAAGCTAGAGAAAAGAGTCTTTAAATACTCCGTATCTGACCCATAATCAAGGGGATAATTAAAAATCTCCCCGTTGAATAACATATATCGATTAGGGGAAATTTCTATAGGTTGAATCCATCCATCTCCTACCGCAGTTTGAATTGGCAATCTATGATGACATAGAGTTAATCCACTTTCATCAGAGTGTGTCGAGTATTCTATTCCTCTATGAGCAATAGAATTAATTCTCTCTTCAGAGGGATTATGAGCTATAAGTATTCCGCACATTATTTTAGGTTCTTAATTATAGTTTGAAATGCGGAGAGGGATTCAGCATCGAATTTATTTTCGATAACCTGAATATTAACCCCCCTTTCCATTAGGTAATCCGTGAATTCTACAAAAAGTGCGCTTTCTTCTGGAATTCTTTCGTCCATATTATCCCATATATCTTTCTCCCTCTTTTCCTGTGATGTTCCTTTTATTAGGAAGAAGAAGGTATTTTTAAAAAGATTGTTACCCAGCATGTAATCGAGCTCTTTATAAACCGATTTTATCGTTACTCTCTTATTTAGTACCCCCCAAACAGAATTTGTAATAACACCCCTGTCCATCATTAAATCCGGTAAAAATCCATCTCTATTTAATTGTTGGACCATCAACTCTTTTCCCAGCCCTATATGGTGGGTTTTGTCACCGGTTGCAGGTAAATTTAAAGAAGTATAAACTCCGTTAAAGTCGAATTTAAATACTGGGATCCAGTTTTGGGAACTAACGAAATGGGTTTTACCTGATTTTCTAGCTCCCTCTATAACAAAAAGGGACATAAAATTTATATTTTATATCCCCAAATGTACTAAAGTTTCCCTTAGTTAAAAAATGTAAAATTAGATCGCTTTAACCCCTGCTGGTAAATATTGATTCAATCTAGTTATTTCAGAGGTACTAAAGTACCGTCTAAATATCTCTCTGAAGCTAAATCCATCCTTTGTTCCCTTCACATGTTTCGTTTTTTGTTGAAGCTCTTCCCATTTTTTGTACTTAGCCTGAACCATAAATCCTTTCATTTCTGACCAACTTGGCCAAAGCGAATTCCATTGAATCTCAACCTCGTTAAATATCTCCTTAGTTGTGATTTTTTCCTGGAATGTTTTATAAACAAGGTCTTCATTTTCGTTGGCACCTGCCATTGCTGAAAGAAGGGTCTTACAAATTTCTCTAGCACTATCAATTCTTTCTGCTGCTTTTTTAGATGCCGCTGCTGCCGCTGCTGCTTTATCACTGTCTAGATTACTTTTCCAATTATTAACTCCTGCTTTACCATAATAGGTATCATTATCCTCTTTAGTGTAAGCCTCAAATCCATCACCCATACATTTCCAAGTTCCTTCCATCCATTTGTTTTCTTTCTTTGAATCTGGGTTATAAAATCTATAAGTTCCGTTGGATTTAAATTCGTGGATTTTTCCATTCTCTCTTTTTAGAGTTGCAGTACTTCCACTTACAGATAGTCCGCTTTCTAAATCTTTAATACATTTAAAAGGCGAGGTCTTCTGTGGTGATCCTCCACCAGATCCCTTTGATCCTCCTTTCGAGGATGAACCTGAACTTCCTCCACCCATTGCGGCTTTAGCAGCTTTAAGATCAAATTCCTCGTACAAAGAATAAGACTCTTTAATCTTACCATCATGTGATGCAATCTTATCAATTAATTCCTGTGTGATGTCCGTATTGCCATCTTTAATTCCTAATCCGGATTTTAAAAATTTAACAGCAGCTGAGGTTTTACTTCCGAAATTTCCGAATTGTTTAGAAGAAGCTGCTAGATCATCAAAAGCAGCATTTCCTTTCAGATCTTTCATTTTATCGACAACTAATTCTTGGAATTTCTTGATGTTTTCTTTATCCTTACTTCCCTTTTTAATTGTTTCCTTAATTTTAAAACCTCCAGAGGCAGAAGCCGTTCCTGCGGTTCCTGCTGTTCCTGCAGTACCGGCTGCCGCAGCAGGTGGCTTTGCCATTTCTTCCGCAGCCATTTGTCCAGCATATAAAGAAAGAGCTGATAACGTTCCGAAAACTTGGTCACCATCAGAGATTCTTTTATTAACCTCCGGTGTTGCAACATCTAGCGTTTTAGTGCTTTTCATTCCTCCTTCCTCTTTGGAATATAGATCTTCATATTCTTTTTGTTTATCTGTAAATAAAGTTTGGGCTTTATCAAAATCTGATCCTAACTGATCTAAAGGAAGTTCTGCTAGATCCCTTCTAGGTTTTAGATTTCCTGCATCATCGGTGATTTGTGTTCTGATATCATTAATATCCCCACCAATCTGTGCAAAAGCAGGCTTCATTTGAATAGATTTAAAATCTCTTCTTCTTGGATCCGATTCTCTAGCTGCTAATTGGGTTAATACACCGTTGATACTTCCAATAGTAGAGTCGATATCAGCAAGTAAACCCTTTGCCTCTTTTTTAGCTTGCCTCTTAGTAAGTTTTTCCTCGTTAATTATAGTGCTAAATGATTTAAAATCGATTGCTATTTTTTTATCAACCAATTTTTCAATGATGCCCATACTACCAGTTGCAGATTCTCCTGTTTTAGTATATTTGGATGTATTTAAAGATTCTAATTCTTTACCTGCGGAGAATACTTCTCTTTCTTTTGCTGCTTTTTCTACTCCAGTTTTAATTGCTGCTAGAGAATTAGATAGCATTGCAGTTATCTTAGGATCGAATGTTCCGGTGTATTTAGCCATGTAGGTCTTTGCATCTTCTATACCCAGTTTATAATTAGAGAATGCATCTCTTAATGCATTTCTCCATTTAACTAGATGTTTACCGTAAATACCATCGCTCTTTGATTGTCCTAAAAAATCATTTAATTCTTTAGTAACCGCTGTAAGTAAAGCAGTTATCTGAGCATTGATGTTATCCTGTGGGTTGACTGCCTTAGCGATTTCTCCAATCCTGCTAGGTAATTCAGTCATATATTTTTTCTTAAAAGCAGTTTCTGGATATCCTGCAACTGCTTTAATATAATTTTCTACTAGCTTAGATCCTATTGTAGTCAGGGAAACTGCAAAGTCTTGATAAACTGCTCCTGAAGGTGCTTTTCCTGAACCCTCTTGTTCGTCAAGCATTCCATATCTATTGGCTTTAAATACCAGGCTTTCAAAAAGCGGGTTGTTAAAATCTTTCATACTATTTTATTTTTAATTTATTTTTTAGAATTCCAATCTTGCTATCTATTATAAGAATTGCTTTTTTAATAGCAAGTTTTGTTTGATCAAATTTCTCCTTGGATGTTTGAACCATTACTGGATCTTTTCTCATGCTGGATACTTTTAGATTATTAATAGCAATAGTGTATTCTTCAAGCTTACTTTGCAACACAAATTTAGTGTCCCTAGCTCCAGATAAAACCTTTGAAAGATCCTGTTTAGAATAGTTATTGATTTCGTCAATAAATTCGGTATAAGACTTTCCGTATATTCCAAGACTGTAAATTAGATCCGACTCAGATTCAAAATCAAAATTGAAATCGGGCTCGTATCTGTCTTTATATGTGGGCTCTGGCTGATCCTGAAATTTCTTAGATTTTGTATCTAAGTCTTGCCATTGATTGTAAAATTCATTCTCATACTCAGAGTCTTTAAATCTCTTTGCTTTCTCGTAAGCATATTTAGCTATACTAGCATCTGCAGCAACTTTCTCTTTCTGGTAGTGATTAATTAAATCTGGATTGTTTTTACACAGTCTAGAGATCTCATTAGCTAGCATATTCACCTCGGAATTTTTTGCAATTCTAAGAGTTTCCATTGCCCTTTTGCTCATGATTGATTTTTGTTTAACCGAAGTCATTACCGCCGGATCCTGCGTTTTTCTAAATTCTGAATTAAAAAGATTGTAGTTCAGTTCATCAGACTTATCGATAAAATCCTTTTCTAAAGAAATCATCTTCTCAACATTTTCAGAAATTTTCTTCTTATCACCCCTAATAAAAGATCCAACCTTTTTAAAGAAGGTAGGAATGAAAGCCTCGTTAACCTCTGATGAAATAAATTGTTTATATGTCTTCATGTTCTTAAGCTGCTTTCCTTGTGCTTTCTATTGCTTTATTGATGATATTCTCAATCTTCTCCTTCTGGTCTTTTAAGTCTTCTGAAGGCCAGATATAATAGTTTAAATTTTCAACCTCTGCTTTAACATCAACCAAAATTTCTAATGCTCCATTTTTCTTCTCTACTTTATTAGGATCTTCAGCTTTAACGTCAGAAACAAGAGTTACTGCTTTTTGAATAAGGCTTTCTGTCTTTTCAACTTTTTTGTCAAAAATGGATTTAAATCTTTGGTATCCCTTTTGATTCATTTTTTGTTCTTTTTCCAGATCTTTAATCTGATCAAAAGATGTTTCGGAATAATCTTTAACATCCTGGAGACATGCTAATATTTCGTCGTGATATGTTTTTAAAACATTAGCAACTTTCTCTTCAGAATTTTTAGAGATTTCTTCACCCGCTCCTAGATTCTCTTTTTCCTTTGCTAATTGATCGTTCGCCTTGGATAAATCTGCCTCTGCTTGTTTTGGGGTTCCTAGTATCTTTTGAATGCTAGCAAGATATTCATTGTCTTCTACGTCTTCAATTAATTTTTTCTTGAATTCTGCTCTCATTTTTTTAGTCTCAACAGAATCATGCGCTCTTTTCAAGTTGTAATAATCTGCCTTTCTGTTATTCTTTTTGGTTATAATATCAACTTGTTTTTCTAAATCGTCCATAATAGAATTATGGGATTTAACCAGATCCTTAATGAATTTTTGAAGATTTGTAAGTTTTAATATAATAATGTTTTGTTCATCCTGACTAGCTTTATCTCTTTTCAATTGAGCTAATCCAGAAGAAAGCTTATAAAATTTAGATTCAGATTCATGCTCATCTTTTACGAATCTAGTTTCTTCCTCTTTCATAGCAGCAAGGATCTTATCAAGCTTTCTAACATCTCCTCCTAATTTCTTAGAAAAAAAGTTTAGTATCTTGTCTCCTAATGATTCTTTAATGAATGAAAGATTTTCTTCTAGCACATGATCTTCTATATCGCTATACTTTGATTTCTTTAATTTAGCCTTTGCAATATCAACATCACCATATGATTCAATGATTGCTTCTTTGCAATCGCTATAAAAAACAAAATTTCCGAGAAGTTCCATGTTCTTACTTTTTCTTTATATATCTATAAACCCTCTAGGAAAGGCAATAAAAAAACCCCGATTGCTCGGGGTTTTCTATTTAAGGTTACTTAATTAAGATTAAGCGATACCAGTTGCAGGTACTTCTACGTGGAAGCAGATGTACATTGTTTGAGGATGGTGTCCAGCCTCTACTAGAGCGTATCTAGATTTTACTGCTACTTTTGGTGACATTGTACCTTCAGAGATAGTTGAGATTGACTCAGCCATCATGTAAGGCATAAATTTAAGACCTGGTTCGTCATCACCGCCTTTTCTTCCTACTAACACTCTTGTGTCTCCGAAAGACATGTTCTGATCAACGTAAACTGTCATACCAGCAAGAGAACCTACTGGATAAAGTGTACCGTTGTTCTGAGTTAACGTGTTAGTGAATGGAGCGAAAGTGAACTGGGAGATATCCTGTAAAGCAGAAGCGATTTGAGAGTTAGTAACGATGAAGTTAGCAGGTCCTCTTCTTCCTCTGTTTGCAACTACGTTAGCAGCAGCAAGGATTCTAGAGAATAATCTTCTTTGAATAGTTGATTGATTCTCGTAACCTCCAGAAGCGATTTCAGATGCACCAGCAATAGTAACTTGAGTGTTAGCTTTACCGATGAATACTTTGCTCGCGCCAGAGCTAGAACCGAATTTAAGGTTTAAGTTAAGGTTAGTACCTTCTGTAGCCTTGAATTCAGCGTGGTTAGACCATCCTAAAGCAAATGCTCTAGAAAGGATGTGCTTGTTAATAGCCTGAGAAACCTCGTTAACAAGTGCGTTCTCGATCATAGAGATTACGTCGATACCGAATTGCTTGTTAAGATCTTGAATTTGCTCAGTTGTCACAGAAGCAGCAACTTGGAAAGTACCAGCTTCTACGAACTTAGTGAATGTAGAAAGACCTAATGATTTGAAGTAAGTGCTTTCGCCTGTTCCTCTTGACATTGGATCGTAAGCTTTAGTGCCATCTACGTATGGACCTTGGAAATCTTGGTCATTAGCAAGACCAGCTCCAGTAAATCCTTGAATGTGATCTTCAAGAGTTTTAACTAATTGAGCAGCTCCGTCGCACCATCCAGCAACTGATGGAGATGTGAATTCGTTGTTTGCAGTGTTCCAAGTACCAGAGTGAATAACTGCAGATGCATTAACTGCATCAGAGATTGATTTACCGTTACCTAGTGCAATGATTCTGAAGATTGGAAATCCATCGATACGAGAGTATCCAACGAATGTACCAACTGCATAGCTAAGTGCACTGTCTAAATCTTGAGTAGATCCAGTAGCAGCACCAAGTAAATATTCACTACCTACTGTTAAACCTGTAGCTGGAGAAGCTGCAGAAGTAGGAACTTTGATAAGATCTGGAGTGTTAGCTACGTATGGAGATACAGTGTCAGTTCCAGAAAGTTTACCGCCAGAGTAAACATAGTCTAAGTATGATAATACTCCTGTAGGACCGCTCATTGGGATAACTGGAACGATATCAAAACCTACTGTTTTAGCAGCTACTTGAATAGCTAAAGGTAAAAGAGAAGGGAATTTATCGCCAGAACCAAGACCAGTTCCTGCGTAAGAACCACCAGCATAGAAGCCAGCAGGACCGCCAGATAAACCTACGTTAGAAGCAGGAGATACTTGGCCCATACCGTTTAATACGCCTAAAGAGTTGTACGCTCCGGCAGATTCGTTTAGTGAGTGATAGTGGCAGTATTTGGTTAACCAATCTAACTTACCTCTATCTTGGATACCTGTTTTGCTCTCAAGTACTGGAGCCCAGGTATCATAAATTTCATGTTGATTAATAAGTTGCATTTTGTTTAAAAATGTTATTTTTTAAATCTCGCCTCCAACGCTTCTCCCAAGTTAGCGATGTATTCTCTCGAAACACCCTTAGGTTGTGGAGTGGAGATTGCAGATTCATTTAGGGATTCGTCTATTCTTTGAACACTTGCTTTAGGAACTGAAATACCTCTTGTGCTCCAGAAGTTTTGAATCTGGTAAGGGGTATCTAGTCTGTAAAACTTGCTTTGAGCAATAATCGAGGCTTTTTGACCTTCGTTCATTGTTTCCCAAACAGCTTTAATTTTTTCAGGCATTAGATCTAAGAACTTTTCTCCAGATTGATTTTGTTCAACCAGAGCTTTACCCATAATTTCAATTACTTCTTTTTCGGATGAGTAATTGCTTTCGTTTAGAGCTTTAACGACCTTTTGTTTTTGGCCTTCGTGCAGAGCTAAAAATTCATTCTTAGCTTGGCTGTTCATCATGCCAAGGAAAGGATAACTTTTCTTTTCTGCTATTTCTTCTGTCTTTTGTTTATTGACAGTGTCTAATAAGTTGTCGATTTTAGAAGAGATTGCAGTGTAGTTACCAGCAAATCCAGAAGTGTTTGTGTCTTCTGAAATAGCTTTAGTTACTGCTTCCTTCATTTCTTTTGTTCCGTTTGTGGAGTTAATAGCTTCAGCAATATATTCAGCATAGCTGATATTGTTAGCTAATTTTTCTGCTAGATACTCGCTGTAATGTACAGTCTTATCTAGATTCTCTCCTAAGTAATCTGAATAAGCTAAACCTTTATCTAGGTTTTCTGCAAGATACTCAGAGTAAGAAATGTTCTTATCTAGGTTCTCTGCAAGGTATTCAGAGTAAGCTAAACCTTTATCTAGGTTTTCTGCAAGATACTCAGAGTAAGAAATGTTCTTGTCAACATTCTCTGCAAGATACTCAGAATAAGAAATGTTCTTATCTAGGTTCTCCGCAAGATACTCACTGTATCTGATATTCTTATCAAGATTTTCACCTACATATTCAGAATAAGCAATAGATTGATCTACTTTTTCACTTAGTGTTTTAACAGCGGTTAAACTACTATCTACGTTCTCTGCAATATATTCTGCGTAAGAAATATTATTATCTAAATGCTCTGCTAAATATTTTCCATAGGAAATAGATTTATCAAGGTTCTCAGCAAGATACTTAGCATAAGAAACGGTGTCCTCTAGATTTTCTGCTAGGTACTCTCCGTATTTAATTGAAGCTTCTAGATTTTCTGCTAAGTAGTCAGCATATTTTTCTAGCTTGATAACTCTTTCTTCTAGAGAAGATGATGAGCTTACTGGTTTAGCGGCTTCTTTAACTGATTTAATAGAGTCAATTGAAGACTTGATACCATCAAGTTCTTTTTTAATTAACTTAGAATATCCGTTCATCTCGTCCGCTGTAACAAAGTTATTTTCCATGATAGAAGTCGTCTTATTTGGCTCCCTGTCTAGAAGCTTTTGTATTTTTTCCTGATCTTTTATTCTATATATCTTAAAATTTGAATCATTTTCTAATCCAAAGCTTTCGTTTATTAAAGGAAGACCATTTAAAACTGATTCAGTCTTATTTTTTTCGTTCATATTAACACCAAAACTCTCATAAACCCTATCTAATTGAGCATTTTCGAATCCAGGATCTGCAACTAGATCATAGGTAAAAATCTTCTTAATTTGAACTTTTTTGTTTTCTAAAACATTGCCAGCAGCTCTTGAAGAGATAGAAACTGGAATTCCTGCATCAACAAGCGATTTGGCAATTTTACCAGCAGGAGTATCTAAAAGTCTAACTTTAATTCTTAGTGTTCTGTCCTTTTGATCATAGTTAAGTTCTTCCACTAAATGGGAGATATTTTTAAGGGAAACATCAAACTCTTTAGGGTGATCTAATTCACCAACTAATCTTTTCTGGTTGATCTTTTCTTTAAGATATTCTAAATGTGGAAGATATTCTTTTTCCTCGTATATTCTCTGATTGGAATTTTCTTTTCCAAAAACAGCTGCAATACCCTCAAGGAAATAATCATTCCCTGTTTTTTCTGTTTTAAGGTTTTGCGAGGATTTCTCCAGGACTAAAACGAACTCATTATTAAGACTCATTCTGCTGCTTTATTTATTTTACTATATATCTGTATTTTCAGATAATTCTTTTATATCTTATTAGCTCCTGATGCTGCTGGTGATGCTGGTGCTTCCGTTTTATCAGCAGGTGCTCCAGATTCTTCAGACTCGCTTGTTTTTACGATCTTAACTCCTTTCTTAACTTCCTTAATTTCTGCCTCTGTGATATTAGAAAGATTTTGTAACAGATCGCCTTCATTAGCATTTAAAAGTGCTACTGCTTCTTCGATAAGTTTTTTAGCATCGTCTGAGTTTACTTTTGATCCATCTTCCATATTATCAGATTCAATATCTGGGAAGTTTTCAACTGCTCTAACCAGCATCGTTCCATATTCCCCCTTACCTAGTTGTTGGTCAATGTTTTCTCCGGTTTCCATTTCCATGTACCTTCTCTTAACCTCACCCCAAGCTGAAACAGGTTTTCCGTTTCTTTCTGTCCAAGCTCCTCTTAAAATACAAAGAGAAGCCATGAATGCTTGGACATCCTCTTTTGTAACATATCCATCATAGGTATCACTTAAACCCCTTGCTATTGATACTATACCAGTTTTTGAAATGAATCCATTGAATAAGCTGATTCCAACACCAGATCTTCCATCAAATAAAGAATCTGCTGCTGCTCCACCTATTGCTCCTGCCCCGATAGCAACTGGACTTGTTAATGCTCCCATTGCTCCAGCTTGAGCCCCTGCAAGACTTGCCCCTTTAATAGCAGTTCCTAACTTAGCTAATAAGCCAACCTTTGTTGCTGCTGTTCCTGCTGCTACTTCTGCTCCCGCTGCTGTTGCTGCCGTTCCTGCCGCTACTTCTGCTCCTGCTACTGTTGCTGCTCCTGCCGCCGCTACCTCTGCTCCTGCTACTGCTGCTCCCGCCCCGGCTGCTGTTCCCCCTGCTCCCGCTGCCCCCGCTGCTGCTACTCCTGCTGGTGCAAATGCACCTGCTGTTGCTGCAATAGCAACAACTAAGATAACACCAATTCCGATAGCAGTTCCTTTACTTGCCCACCATTCTCCCCAACTTTCGTCATAAGATAAACCATAAATTCCGTCAGGAAGTGGTTTAAGACCTTTCCATTCCCAAACCTTTTTATCATCTTCTTTATCAGGATCTGGTACGGGTATAGGCACTATAGTTTTAGCGCAAGCTGCGTCGATAGCTCCTGAATCATATGTTTTACAGATACAATCTGCTAGAGATACTGTTGGTGCTGGTGGGGTCACTGCTGCTACCTCGTCCTCGTTTAAGATTTTAGCAAAATCATCAAAAGAAATCACAGATCCTGCGGATTCTGATTCTCTTTCAAATATTTTTCTTTCCATAATTTTTTGGAAATCTGCAGCTGGAATAGCATAATATGATTCTTTAGCAGCTATTGTTGCTGAACCTGACATGATAACATCATACATCGCCTTAGATAAATCACCTAATTCGTTAAATGAAGTTGCCCCTGTTAGATAAGCATACGTAATGTTACAAAGTTTTGCTGTTGCCTTACCATATTTTCCATCCGCTCCTCCTCTCTTAGCAAGAATATCCTTGATACAAGAACCCATGCTCATTAATTTTTCTTGCACTGCCTTTACTTCAGGACATTTCTTACCACTCATCTTAATAGGGAATTCACATCCGCTAGAAGGGGTAGGTGTCGGGGTTGGTGTAGGACTTGGGCCTGGGCCAGGAGTCGGTGCAGGACTTGGTTTAGCAACACAAGCTTTTTTGTTTGCATCATAAACGAATCCAGCTGGACAAACTACCGGAACATCCTGAATCGGAGGAGTTGGTATATTAGTTAAAGAATTTCTTAGTTGTCTGAAAAGATTTCTTTGTCTCAGAATCTCATTAACAAGGTTTGTTGCAGCAACCCTGTATTCCTCACCTTTCATCTTACCACTGGCTGTTTCGATCTTACCAGTGTTTAAAAGTCCTGCTCTTCCAGTTACTGCTAAATTTCTAGCATCCTGTACAAACTTTTGGGACATTTCAGAGAATTTTTGCATTTCTCCATTACTTGAAAGTCTTTTGTCTGTTAATGCTGATTCGGTTTCACCAGAAAAAGAAACTGCTGTGTCTAAACAAGACTTAGAAAGGTTTACCCACCATTTCTTATCGTCTATACCTTCTGCAGGTGATCCTTCATCTCCAGTTCTTTTTCTTTCTGCAACGTATTTAGAAACTAAGCTTTCGTTTTGTTGAAGCTGGGCTTTTACACTTTGTAAGCCAGAAACTGTTCCTCCAATATAAGAATTCATATCATCAATCACAGATTTTACTAAATCTGCCTTTCCACCAATTGTTTGTACCAATTGGTCTATAAGTTGTGCGACGTATGTTTTACTTTGTTGAAGAGCTTCGGCCTGATCTTTATCTGTTTGAATTAAAGTATCGATCTTTTTAAGAATCTCGATTTTAATACCTTCTAATGAAGTTGATTTTAGAATCTGATCCATTGCAGCTTTAAACCCTTCTGGGGTTTTAATTGCTTCGTCTTTCCCACTCATAATTAACGACGTAAATACGTCATAAATTGCTCTGGAAAGGGCAGAAGGTTTAGCTGCTTTTTGCTCCTGTTCGAAGATCTCTTTTTGTAAAGATTCAAAAACCGGATTATATCCTTTGTAAATTCCCGACATTTTATTTGCTTTTATTCATTATAGATTTGTTCATAGGACCTTGATATAAGGTCTATTAGTTTCTCTATATATCCTTCGTTTCTTAATTTTTTAAAGACTAGGTTTTCTACGGAGAACTCCCCCCTTTCTGCTAGACCTTCTTTTCTCATTTTCATGATCTTAGACTTAACTTTTTCTGCATGCTCGTTAAGCTCTCTTGGCGATACACCAGGATCCGGATTTAATAGTCTCGCCTCAATTTCTTTGATATCGTTAGCCAAACCTAAAAATTTGAGATCAACGTCATTCTCGTCTATTTGAGGAGGGTTGTATTCCGGAATCTTAATCCATTGATTATTTGATAGGGAGAATAGGCCAGAAGCAATGTGTTGCTCTCTAACATCTTGGAGATAAAGCTCAACATCAAACCCTCTGATCACAATATTATGCCTCAGATTCCAAATGAATCTTTGACCATCCATTGCTTTTTTTACTAAAGCTAGATCTGGATTAATCTTAGAAAAATCTATTAGGATATGAACATCTAAGTCTGATTTAGGGGTCCAGTTATAATTTGCAAGAGATCCTGTTAATTGGATATCATCGATGGGGATTTCCAATTTGAAAGAGGAATAGAATTCCTGAGCTATTTGTAATAGCTTTTCCCTGACGGAAGCATCAAATTCTTTATTGGACCAAAAGATTGGATTAAGCTCGTTTTGATAAAAACGATCTTCATTTAAACGCCAATCTTTAAAACTTTGAATGTGAGATCCCACTTAGATATTTTAATTGTATATATCTAATGGGAATTTTCTTAATTAATCAAAAGAGAAGGAATTGAAGCATTCCATAAGGACCCTGACGTCCATTTCGCAGTATTTTTTAATGTCATCAATTCTTCCCTCGTAGAAATATTGATGTACCATCGATCCGTCCATATCTTCTTTAGGTGATTCTAAGCCCAATACCGCGGACATTAAATCAAGTGAAGTGTGTGTTTGGCCCCAGCCTCCAAATGAAAAAGCTTCCGAAATGTCTAGATATGGTGATTCCCAGGGTTTTCTATTAAGATTTGCAATAAGGGGAGAGGGATCAATCTTATTGATGATCATTCTCTTTCCGACGAAAGGGATATCGAAATTTTTAATTGTGTGACCACCAAGCTTCCATGCTTTTGAGATTGCATTATTAAAAACCTTATTGGTGTTATTTAGAATTTCATACTCTTCACCGATAAAAGATTGAATCTTCATTTCTTCCCCGTGATAAGCTCCGAAGCTAATACAAACAACTTTAGAAAATTCAGGATGTAATGAAGCTTTAATTTTCCAAAAATCCCCGTAATCATAATCCCGATATTCTTCCCCGGAATTCTGTTTAAGCCACTTACATCTCTTCTCCCAGAGTTTAGCAATTCTAGGATCGAATTCCAGTAACTCTTCAAAAGATGAAGTTATTCCTGCTGTTTCTATATCAAAATATAGGCATTTTCTTAGCGTGTCTTTACTTATCATTTATCCATTTTTTATCGATCCAAAAATTGCGATCCTGTTTATCCTTAATCGGTTCACACCTTTCTTTATTGAAATAGAATTGCATCCATGCTTGGAATTCTTTGCTTTTCTTTTTCTCTAGATCTGCTTGGTTGTACCAGTCCTTAAATTGACCTCCCCCTAGAATATAGGATTCAACGATTACCTTTTCAGTAATATTAAAAAATTGTTCTCCCGCTCTGGTAATATAATTCTCAGCAGATAATCTTGGATCTAAATCTATTCTGCCTAGGATCTCAGCCCTTAGATAATTTCCAACCCCATTAAAATATTTCTGGTTCATCATGACCTCGAAGATTGGTTTTTGAAAGATTCTATCTTTCATCAAATTTTCCAATATATCTTTCTTAAAAAGTTCTGTCTCCTGAACTGGATCATGTCCTCTTTCTGGATTCCAGCTTCTCCAATCCCATCTAGCAAATCTTCTAACATCATGCATTCCTAAAACTCCTCCATTACAATCTACAATTGTTAGATGAGTGTGCTTAGGGATGGAAAAAAGATCTTTGGAGTAATTCCAGTTCCCACTCATGCCCATTGTAAAAGTCATAATTCTAGTTTCAGCTTCTTCGTAGTTAAAATCTAAACTAATAAATTTAAGTCTTAGCTCCTTTCCCCTAGCATCCGCTCTTAGTTGAAATGATTCGAAGGGAAGATGTAAATTTGTTTTGCTCTTATGTTCCGGATTTTTAGAAATTCCCACAAAATTCTCGGTTCTTCCTGCTACCTGATTAATAAAATCTGACATAATTCTAACCTCACTAATTTCCGGCATATTCCTATTTGTTTTTACAAATATAGAAGAAATCCTCGGAAGAATAAAATGTTATGGTTCTGGTAGTCTATTATCGAAGACAAAGTCAAGCTCTAGTCCAAAAGGTCTAGTATCTTCGTCACCAAGTTGTGTGCTCCCTGGAAGATAAACAAAGATTGGATTAACAGTCCTTTTCCAAGTTGAAGCTGCAAGAAATAGGGATTCGTTAAGGGTTAGATTTCCTTGATTTGTTGGGTATGAGGTTGATCTAAAAACTATTGGGATTTTAATTCTATAGAAAACCCCAGATAATAAATCCTTAACAGAAAACAAGCTTGGTTTTTCATCATTCACAACAGCAAGTCTTTTAATATCCTCTTCGTGAAACCAACATTCAACCTTTTTACAAAAATCTTCCATTGTTCCTCTTCTATCTCCTTTTGCACCACCTACGTGAAGAATAATCGGAAATTGCTGAGGATCTGTAACGTTCAACTTTTTAATTAGATCCAGACAAAGTACTATCTGAGTGTGAGCTTCCTGAATTTCGTCATCAGAATCAGATGTTAAATACCTCTTCCCTTTGATATAAAGAGCAACTCTAATTCCCTTTTCTAGACAAGCATCTAGAGATATTTTTTCAAATTCATTAATTTCAAAATCTAGGGTATTAAAATCTTCGTCTGCAATTTCAAAGACAAAGCACTTGTATCCGATATTTAATCCCTCGTTGATTTTTCTATGAATGAAATCAGCAAAGGAAACCCGATATCCAGATTTTTTTCTTCTCTTTTGAACAAGAGGAAATCTGACTAAAATCCCGTTTTTTAATTCAGTCATCTTATTTATAACCTTAATTCTTAAATTGTTTCGAATTCTTCCAGTGTCATCTTAGGCCAGGATTCAATAACGCTCTCATTGGAGAGGTTGGCAATTCTTACCCCTTTAGCCAAAAGAGCTTTTCCTAGATTAGCGTATTGTTCAAGAACTAAACTTATAGCTCTCATAATCTGATGGCTTCCTGTTTCTCCGAAAAAATGATTTAGGGTAAAATCAACTCCGATGAGTCCAATTTTTCTAGCACCCATTTGATATGCTATAATACATGCCATATAAGGAGAGTTTGTTGTGTAATCTATAAATCCATGATTATCTAAATTAACCCCATTAGGCTTGCCTAGATTCACTACAACTTTTGATTCTCTATTCATCAATGGTAAATTAGGGAGATGGGTAAAAACGTATTCAGAATCATTGTTTTCAACATGCTTCCATCTGTCCCATTTAAAAGTGTGGGGCTCGTTAACAACAACTAGATATTTGCAAGGGATTCTTCTTCCTGCATCATTAACCCCTATAACAACATGCCCGTCAAATTTTTCGTATTGATTAAGAGAAGAACCGCAACCACAGATTATAAAAGATTCTTGTGGGTGACAATTTATAAATTTTTCAAATTGCCCAATAGGTTTTTGCTGATTTACCTCAATGGCTTTTTGAAATTCTTTAGCGCTTTCCTCCGGAATAGTTAATCTTCTTCTTATTCTCTCTATTGAAGCAGCCATTATTTATTTTTCTAATAGATATTCATTCATTTCTGGAACCATACTATCTGCGCACTCTCCGTAAGAAACTCCATGTTTCTTTATAAAGTTTGATGCGATAGTTTTATAAGCTTCTTTTAGTCCTTTTTTTCTTAGGATCTGAGCAGCTAACACGTCTTGAAATTTTTCGTCAATATGCTGCTTGTTTGCTGACACAAATTTAGCGATCTCAAGAGCCTCTATAACTAATAGATGGTTGTCAGTTAGTTTACTAAAATTAGGATCCTCTTTATTAATAAAGATAGTTTTTTCTTCCGGTATAGAATACAGAATTCCAAGCTTTTTAAAATTTTCTATGTGGGTTTGATAATCAGGATTGGCTGAATTTATTAGAACTATTCTTACCGAAGGATCAATTAAACCAGGTCTTTCAATATTAGATCCTGATTCATTTAATAGAATATCACTTTTAAGATTATTCTTTTTAGATTCTAAAGATCCCCAAATAAAATTTCCTGCATTATATTTTAAGGAGGTTAGAAATTTTTGTTTGTTAGAAATGGTAGATCCACTTTTTCCTCTTTCTGTATTAACATGTCCTCTGTCCTGTGCGAATTCTATAGCATGAACAGGAACACTGTGAATTTTATTGGTATTTAGACTTCTGATTTTAAAGCTTAAGCTTTTTCCGTCTTCGGATTTACTAGAAGAAACTATAACAGCTTCGATTTTCTTCCTTCCTTTACCGCTTTTTAATTTAGCAAGCACGATGTCACCTGCTTGGAATTCCTCCCCTTTTACGTGATCGTAAGGATTGATCTCTCTTCCTCTTGCTTGAGAAAGATCGTCATAAGATAAATATTTAACTTTAAAAACACCATTGGAGCTGTTAAACCCATCCCCTGAAAAAGTTTGGGCAAACTGTTCATTAAGCTTTTTGATTCTCATTTCTTTCTCTTATTTAATTCTTCCAGAAGATCTCTGATCTTACTAGCAAGTACATAATCTTCAGTAACTATCGACTCTTTTAATCTTCCTTCTAGGATTAAAGTGTCATCTATTACAAAAGGTTCCTCCTCTATTTCTATTTCCTCTTTCATAATAACACTTTGAGGAACAAACAAAACCTGAAGTTTAGATTCCATAACAGGAACTATAATTTCTTCCTGCTGTGGTTCTTCGTCTTCCTGTGGGAATTGAAATAATTCACTTATTTCCCACTCCCCGTTTACCCAAAGAATTACCCAAGGTCCGTAATTCATTTCAGGTAGATCATTTTCTATAACAAATTCTAAAACTTTATATAGCTCATCTTTCGCAGATTCCAGATCAACTTTATCTTTCTTGATAACCCCTTTTATCTTAACCTGTTCACAACCTATTCTTTTATTTAGGATTTTGTAGAACTTTAAGATCTGGTCCCAGTCAATAGTTGATATTACTCCATCGATTAATTTTTTATCTACTTCTGTTAATTTAGGCATAATAATTATTTCTCCGATATAATCTTTTTTAAATTGTCTATTTCAACCTGTTGTTCTTTAATTGCTTGAATTAACAAAGAGGTAAGGTTACCATAAGCAACCATTAATGTTCCGTCTTCTTTTTTAGTTATAACCTCTGGTAAAACTTTTTCTACTTCCTGTGCAATAACCCCAGCTCTTCTTTCTTTTGATTCGGAATCATTTCTAACGAAAGTAACTCCTCTGATTTGTTTTATCTTTTCTATAGCATTTGTTATTTCTTCCACCTCGCTTTTAACTGAGATATCAGAATAAGCTGCCACGTCATGACTTGCATAGATTGAAATACCGGAAGCGTTACCATCTACCTCTAATGGATAGGCTGGGTTTGTACCTGCTCCAATCCCTAGTCTTTTATTGCTATTATCCCAATAAAGTCCGGGATCTGATCCAAGTTCTGTTGATCCGGTAAAAAATGCAACTTGAGTTGATGTACCGTTTGCTCCCCCTACTCCAGATGTTCCGGAAGATCCAGGAGAGCCTGATTGTCCAGATGATCCTGAAGACCCCGACTGTCCTGAAGATCCTGAAGATCCTGATGATCCTGATGATCCTGATGACCCTGATGACCCTGATGATCCATCTTGTCCAGAAGATCCAGAAGACCCTGAGGATCCATTTTGACCAGAGGATCCAGATGAACCAGTGCTACCAGAAGACCCCGAAGTTCCTGATTCCCCAGATGAACCAGTGCTACCAGAGGATCCTGAGGATCCATTTTGACCAGAAGATCCAGATGAACCAGTACTACCAGAAGACCCAGAAGATCCCGAAGTTCCTGATGTTCCAGAAGAACCAGTGCTACCAGAGGATCCTGCTGAACCAGACGTTCCTGTTGAACCCGAAGTTCCTGCTGATCCAGATCTTCCCGAGGATCCAGAAGTTCCTGATGTTCCAGAAGAACCTGCAGTTCCTGAAGTTCCCGAAGTTCCCGCCGGTCCTTCAGGTCCAACAGCTCCGTCCAGATTCATAGACCAAACCTGAGAAGGTCCGTAACTAGCAGTACCCTCCACGTCTTTAACTAAGATATCATAATATCCATCTACTGGAATAAGTGATTGTATTACTCCTACGAACCAATTATTTTCATCTACTGCAACAATCACGCTTTGAGCTACAGTGTAAGCAAGATCTAATAAAACTGTATTTACATAAACAACAGAGGTGTCTATCACCAGGGAAGATAAATTTAAACTATTTGGTGAACTGTGAACTGAGTCATAGATTGAAGCATCGGTTGCGTAAATATCTCCAGTAAGTCCAGAGGATCCTGAAGTCCCTGAAGATCCTGATGTTCCGGTTGATCCTGAGGTTCCTGTACTTCCCGATGACCCAGATGTTCCGGAGGTACTACTAGTTCCGGAAGATCCAGAGGTACCTGTTTGCCCAGACGATCCTGAAGATCCTGTTGATCCAGATGTACCTGATGTACCAGAGGATCCACGTGTACCTGAAGTTCCAGAGGACCCGGATGTTCCTGTTTGTCCCGAGGTTCCAGAGGATCCAGCTGGTCCAGTCGATCCTCTTGGTCCAACAGATCCAGATTCGCCAGAGGTTCCTGCAGTTCCTGAAGTTCCATTTTGACCAGAACTTCCGGATGTCCCTGATAAACCAGAACTTCCTGAGGATCCAGTAGATCCGGAAGAACCTGAAGATCCAGAAGATCCTGCTGATCCTGAACTTCCTCCTGATGGACCGGTTGCACCTGTTGCACCTGTTGGTCCTGATGAACCAGTTCCCCCAGTCGCTCCAATATAACCGGTGAAGTTTACCCATCCTTGAGTTCCATCTATACCACCGCTCATTATACCAGTGGATGGAGTGACACTAATATTGTTTGTAGTTAAAACTACCGGTGCATTGTTATAAAATGATGCATATCCAGTAACTGATTCTAATGTTACTGTTGTTGCATCGGAGGAGGCTTTAATTGTGCCATTGGATATTGCAATAATATCAGCAACAATTTTTTGACCAGTTAAATAACCTGCACCCTGCCAAGTTGTAGTTGTAAGTGGATTTCCGTTAATCGAAATTGCTATCGTTCCCCCCGTTGAACCTGAATTAATCCCGAAAGAAAATGATGAATTAACCTCGTTCTGATAAACATATCCCTGGAAAGCATTACCAGTAAATCTTACTTGACCAGGAATTGGTGGCTTTGTAATCTCGGTATTTTTATCAACTCTAAATCTTACCCTACCACCGGTTCCATTTTTGTTATAAATGTCCAAATCGCCTCCAACATAAGCATTATTAATAACGTTGAAGGAAGATCCAGTAATACCACCATCATTACCATCTAATCCTATCTTAACTGCTCCAGTAGCAGGAAGCTTTATAGAATTAGATCTTAATACATCGACTAAAAATTTAGCATTTTGAGCTTCAAACCCTGGTAATTCTATGGTTATCCCAAAGGTTGTTTGTAGCAGATCAATCGCATCTTGAATCTGTTGAAAATTCTGATTAATCTTTAGGGAATCATAGCTGGATCCTAATTGTTGTATGTTTAAATCTGTTAGTTCTTTCATTTCTGGTGGATACTTTTCTTATATATCCACAGAAAAAAGAACCTATCCAGCTATCTGCTCTTCGATCGATTCACAAAAACTTTTAAATTCTTTGGGGTAATAACGAAGAAGTTCTTTTATCTCTCGATTGGAGATCTCAAACTTGGATCTAATTAGGTCCAAAACTTCTTCTTTTGGAGCATATTCTTTCTTCTTTTCCTTCTTATTGGTTGAAGTAAAGAACCATCCTGGGGGTGTTTTGTATTTGGTGTTCAGAGTAAATTTCCAGAAATCTATAACGGAAACCGGATCTATTTTAGTGTTATTAAAGGCATTTGCTTGTAACGGCAAGGAGATAGACATGATTCTATTGATCATAAAGAAGTTTTTAGCCTTCTCCTGTTTAGTTACATCCTGCCATTTTTTGTCTGAAAAAAATGCTTTTAAAATATCAAACAATTCCATTACTTAAAGCTTTTAAATGGATTAAATGCAGAAGGAGCTTCATATGAATCCCATCTTGATCTGCCTATTAGATTTTTCTTATCTGTCATTATGGGTTTAATTTCCATTTTGGTTGTTGAAAATGAAAATTCCATATTAGACAAGACAGTTTCGGGTATTACCTGATCCGATAACCAAACCAATTGAGCATTCTCGTGGTAATTATTAGCAACCTCTTTTCTATTATCTTTATTGTCAGTGTATCCGATAGATCTTAAAACATATCCAGAAATCCAATCCTTAAATTCCTCATCCTTCCAAATATCTTCTAATCTAGAAGATCCCCATCCAGATTGCTTGTAATTTTCATAAATAGACTCAGCTTTTGCTTTAGTTAATTTATAAATTTTTCCTGGAGTTTTTTCGTAGGCAAAAACACTTGGTACATCGTCTCCCTTATCCCCGGTTAAAATTTTCTCAAATGTGAGTCTTTCTGGATTTGTAAATTCTAAAGCAGCAGAGCCGCATAGATTTACCATCTTCTCCTTCTCCGAATCAGCCACGAAATCTAAATTAAAAATAGAGGTTTCTCCTTCTTTATCAAGATAATCTGACTTCCAGTTATCTGAACAAAATATTTTATTGTTTTTAGAGTTAGCATTCCAACAGATTGTCCAGGTATCATCGCAGGAAACTAATTGATGACTATCCTTATCTCCGGAAAAAACAACAACATTGTGTCCTGCTTTCTTTAATTTTTCATTCCAAAACCATAATAGATCATCTCCCTCTGCTCCTTGAGCGGTTGAATAGATATAACCATTTGTTTCTAGAAATTTACCAAACTCGTCCATAAGATCAAAAAAAGATCCCCAATCAACCTTCTCGTCCTTAACCCTAGAACTTTTATAATCTGCTCTTTCTACTTTTAAATCTTTTCTCCAGGATCTAGAATCCTTACAAAAGATAACATGGCCGTTTGTAGGCAATTGGTTCAAAGCATAACAAAGATCTGTTATGATTTTTCTCATGAACATTCCCTGTTCTGAAGCTTGAGATAAAACCTCCCCTGGCTGTTTAGACCCATAATCAGAAAAGATTGCAAAGGTCTTATGAAATAAATAATTGCCGTCTATAATTACGCTAACCATATTAAAAATCTGAATTTGTTATTCTTATATCATAGTCAAAAAAGTCCAAAAAATCCTGATCGTCTGCGATTAATCTTCTTTCTGCACTATCAGCATCTTTTCTTTCCGCTAATCTTTGTCTTAGTATTTCTCTGTCAGGAGCAATGAAGATGATAATACATTTTTTCCTGTGCTCCGGTTTTATTTTTTTAATCCCACCGGGTGTCATAATTAAAAGACTAGCTCTTTCAAAATCCTCAATCAGTCTTCCATATTTCCAACCGTTAAAGTCGTCTATTTCATAAAACCTGTGGATATTATTGTTGAAGAAAGATTCTTCTTTAAAATAATAATCTTTACCCTCTTTTTCGTTTTCTCTTTTAGGTCGGCTAGTATATGAAACACAATATTTAAATCCTCTTTCCTCGAACTTTTTTCTCATAAAGTCTTTTCCTGACCCTCCCCTGCCTACCAAAATTATTTTACTATCCTTGAATGCCATTACTGTGTCAATTTTTGTATTGAATAAAATAGGGAAAGAAGACTAACCACTGGATCGATGACCTGATTTCTTTGGGATTGATGCTGGGCAACCAGAATTAATACTGCTGGAATTACAGCAGTCTTTTCTGATTTCTTTTCTCTAATCCATTCGATAAATTCCCGACCTAAAGATTCCATTACCTCACCTACCGAATTGGAATATTGTCCAACTATGATTTGGTAGCTTTTGACTGGATCTAATTTTTGGAAAAGTAAATCGTAAATTTCTTCATAATCCCAAGAAGATTCTGATACTTTTTGCTCGCTTATCTCTGTGATTTCTTGTATCTGCCATCTTTGAATACAGTTAAGAGCAGATCTCATATCAGGATAGTATTTCTTTACAAAAGAATGTAAAGCTTTTTCCTCGATAGAAATATTCATCTTATCTAAGATGAGAACAATTCTATCTTCCCACTGTTTCTTTAATTCAGCTTCTTCCTCTTTATTAACTGGATCAAAAAGAAATACCTCGAATCTACTTTTAATAGGATCTGGTACTTTATTGATCCAATTGCATGTAGCTACAAATCTGGTATTTTTAGCAAATTTTTCTATTGTACCCCTAAGAGCTTTGTAGAATTGGTCTGATGCTCCATCAAACTCGTCTAATACCACAACCTTTGTAGCATTCTCTTCGTTCATGATTGAGATAGTAGAACAGAATCCTGTTATTTTTTCCCTAACAGTTTCCACTGAACTCTCGTCAGATACATTTATAAAGAGCCGTGGGGAATTCTCTGAAAGAATTTTTGCTAAAGAGGTTTTACCAGATCCCGGAGATCCTGTAAGTAAAACGTTCTGTTGTAACCCATTTTTAAAAACATCCTTGATTCTCTGCGGAAGAATCATATGTTCTAATTTTTTGGGTCTGAGTTTTTCTGTTAAAAGTGAATTGATCATTTATTCTTATTAAATCTTATTACTAAATTTTCCGGTTCTGTTTTATCATTTCTAACCTCGATAAATCTAGGTAGAAAAAGTGATTTGTTACCATTCTTGTCCTCAATAGGAACATTGTATTGAATAGCAACGATTTTACCTATTATATCATTAGGGTTCTTAGAGAGTTCAATTAAATCCTGTTCTGTAAATCCTGATCCAACTTTAACCTGATATTCTCCTGAAGAATCCATACAAGTAAATCCTCCGATAAATCCTTCCCTCTTTCCCTCGCCAGGATACCATCCAGTAACTACCAGATCGCAGTCTTGCACCTCTTTAAACTTAATCCAACTTTTAGATCTTTTACATTCATAAAAATGAGTAGGATCTTTCATAATAACTCCTTCTCCCCCGTTAGCAACGATTTGATCGTAGATAGGCATTAGCTCATCTTTGGTTTTTGCTTCCCATTTTTGGGCTATTTTAATATTTTCAAAGGATTTATCCTTAAAGAATTGCTCCAAAAGCTCTCTTCTTTGGGTGTAAACTGTTATTCCTTTGCCATCTTTAATTGTTTTTGTTGGTTCAACGTCGAAGATGTTAAATAATAGGTCGTCTCCAATACTTTCTTTTGGAGATCCCTTCATCATTTGGGTAACCTTTCCACTCACGCTCTTTCTGTCCAAATCAGTTAATTCTCCGTCGAAGAAAATCCCATCTATTCCATGGGAAAGTTCTAAAATCTGATTTGCTATACGGGTAAGAAATCTGGAGTCTAATTCATTAAATGCTCTGGTGTAAAATCTAGGCTTTCTGTCCTCTATTGCGCAGATAACTCTTACCCCATCATATTTCTCTTCGCAGACAATAGATCCCCATTTATCCAGCACTTTGTGGTCATCTTCTGCTAGCATAAGGCTAGGATCAGGAATTAGTTCCTTTCCGACAGCTTTATTGATCATTTTGGCACCTATTCCTATGTTCATTCGCTTTGTAAGGACTTTAGCTAACACTTTTTTGAGTTCGATGTGATAACCAGTAGATTCAATCAATCGTTCAGCCTTGCGCCTTAAATGATCATTAATTGCTGGTGCTGCTTTTAACTCCTCACATAGGGAGAAGAATTCTTCATATAACTTGGGATTTTCTTTGCATTCCTTGTCTTCGTAGTCTAGCTTGTGTAGCTTAGTTGTTACGAAAGGATCAAAACAAATAGAAAGGATGTATTCCAATCTAGGGGATAAGTTTTCCGAGATAATTTGTTGTTTCTTTTTCTGGGATCCCTCCCCAGTTGCTCTTTCGACATCCAAAAGAATTTCTAATTCCTGCTGCATTTGATTTTAGTTTAGACATCAAATATACAGGAAAAACTCGGTTACAAAAAATGTTTCAATTAAACTACCCCTGCTTCTCCACCTGCTGCGGGTTCTGCCGCTGGTTCTGCTGCGGGTTCTGCTGCGGGCTCTGCCGCTGGTTCTGCTGTGGGTTCTCCCCCTGCTGCGGGTTCTGCCGCTGTCTCTGCTCCTCCGGCAGAAGCTCCTCCTGCATCGCCAGCTCCTTCTGCTGGTGCAGCAGCCTCTGCATTTTCTTTCTCGTCTCTTTCTTTATAAATATCATTAACCCTTCTATCCTCGTTGGTTAATCCTAAAAATTTATCAATTAAAAAGTCTTGGCTGAAATATGGAACTTCCTCCTCTCCTTTCTTTTCTTTAATCTCAGAAAGACCAGCAATAAAATCTATTTTCTTGATTAATTGCTCAATTTCCTTGGATTCACCGAATTGATTATCTGAATTAAACTTAAGACCTAATTGAGATCTAAAGATGGTATCGTTGTTTAATTCTGGATGATCCAGGGTCATTTGAATCCATAAAGGCTTTAAAAGAATCTCTTGATAGATGGATCTTATTCTATTAATAAATTTATTATATCTAATTTCATCTCTTTCTGCTGATTCCGCCCCGATTTTATAGGTACCTACTGTTCCGCCAGATCTTGCAGCAAATCTGTTGAAAGGAATCTTAGAATCTGCCTTGAGCTTATTAAAGAAATAAACAACTGCGTCTATAATATTTAAATTAGGTCCTGCTGAATTAAGAGTTTCTACCTTTGGAGATTCCCCACCTTGAACAGGAAAAAGATAGTTTTTATAGAATTGTAAATTGGGTCTTCCGTTAACGCTTAATTCCCCAGAATCTGTATTTAGTTTAATATCTTCCTTATACATGCTCATCAACTCACCTAGAGTTTCTTTCGCTTTTTGAGGAGATCTTGTACCAACCGGAACGGTCATTTTAATTCTGAATGAGGCATTCATTACGTTCCAGATAATTCTGGTATGCTCCATGATCTTTAAAAGATTATGGGATCTAATTAATCTTTCACAGTAGCTAGTTCTACTAGTTGTGTTACCCTTAGCATATGAGATATAAATAACTTGGGAGTCATATAATTTTCTTTCTTTTACATTATCCCCAAAATATTGATACCAGATTTGAACAGTTTGACCAGCTGCATTTCTTTCGATAGAAGGAGTCAATGAAATAGGATCAATCTCCTTAAATCCAACAATCTGTTTACCATCATCAGAATAGACTATTTCAAAGGATAAGAATCCGTCGATAAGAAATTGTCTAAAGTACTGCCAAGCAGAAATTCCATTATTAAATCCATGAGAAACGTAAATCTTACGAAAGTTATCTCTTAGAGATCCTATCATTTCTTCGGATAACTCCAAATTAACTAGGGATAAACCACAGCAAAAATTTCTATCATCATAAACGATAGCTTCGTCTGCAAGAATATCTAAGATCCATTCAATTTCAGCATTGATTGCAAATCTTCTTAGAAATTCTCTTTTAAAGGGATACTCTTTATCAAAGTATGCAATATATTTTCTATTTGACGTATCCTGAGCTGCTAAGCTGTAAATGAAATCTTCATCAGCATCTCCCAGTGCTAATCTCTGTCTCATCATTGCTTCAGACACACCGATCGCCTGTGAATTTTTCACTACAAGATCCTTATACTCCATTCCGAAAGATCCAATCTTACTTACGGTTTTAAGTATTCTCCCCATATTGGGATTGTTCTGCGAAAAGTTGTCTATGAATCCTGCCATTTTTTAAAGTTTAAACTCGTCTTGTTTTTCTTCACCACCTTCTGCTGGTGCTTCGCCCTCTTCAGCTTTCTTTTCCTCCTCTTTCTTTGCCTCATCTGCTTTCTTCTTTTCTGCCTTCACTTTAGCATTCTCGTTTGCTATCTTATCATCATCGGTCATGCCTAGATATTTGTCCAGAACATATCTTAATGAAAAATAAGGATTTCCGTCTCCGTCCATAAGACCGGAGATTTTACTTACCTGATCCTTTCTAGCATTAAGAATTTCCATATATCTAATTTCAGCAAAAGAGTTATCCTTCACATAATCCAATCCAAATTGACTCTTAACCATGAAATCCTTTTGATATTTAGGATAGTCCAAGCTAAATTGAATCCATAGTGGCTTAAGCATGATATCTTGGAAAATAGATCTTAATCTGGTGATAAATTTAAAGAATCTGATCTCTTCCTGGTCTAGACCTTCAGCATTACCGCTATATGTTCCCTGTGTTCCCCTGTCTTCCCTATCAAACCTTGAATAAGGGATCTTTGAATCAAGTTTTAATTTATCAGCAAAATATGATAGAGCTTTCAGGTCACTAAAAGGAGTAGCATCTCCAGATCCC